>Ga0210102_1000320_pt1 | contig 12934 bp, 14 predicted proteins | sample RushOxbow_ThreeS_4_FD_185563 | JGI IMG/M metagenome (GOLD analysis project Ga0210102, IMG submission 185563) | Wetland microbial communities from San Francisco Bay, California, USA, that impact long-term carbon sequestration -... | ecosystem: Environmental > Aquatic > Marine > Wetlands ...
GCCACAGGAAGAACCGGCGCAGTCTCCAGGCCGCCTGGGTGTGCGCGCCTGGAAACACCCAGAATTTTCCGCGCTCGATCGCCCGTTCGACTGCGTCGAGCACGACCGCGGGTTTCATTGGTGCGGGACCCGTTTCGAGGATCCTGGGATTGGAGGTTGCCTGGTTCAAGAAGGGTGTATCGACCGAGGACGGGCAGACACACGAGATGTGGACGCCCCGGCCGCGATTTTCGTGGTAGAGAACCTCGCTGAACGCGACGCTCGCAAACTTCGAGGCGCTGTAGGCGCCCAGGTGCAGCGTGGGAATCCAGCCCGCGATCGACGCGAAGTTGATCAGCGCGCCGCGACCCCGCTCGAGCAACCGCGGAAGGGTCGCGAGGCTCACGTTGACGCTGCCGCCATAGTTGACGTTCATCACGCGGTGGATTTCATCGGGATCCTGTTCGAGCAGCAGCGCGGTGGGAAAGATCGCCGCGCAGCTGTAGACGCGCTCGATCGGCCCGAGTTCCGACGCGACGGTCTTGACCACGGCGTCCACTTCCTGACGGTTGGTGACGTCGAGCGGCCAGGTCTGGATGGAATCGCTGCCCGCTGCGGTTTCGCGCAGTCCGTCCTGGTCGATGTCGGCCGCGGCAACGATGCCGCCCGCGCGCGACCAGCGCTGCGCGGCGAGGCGCCCGATGCCGCTCGCCGCGCCGACCACCAAACAGACCTTGCCACGGGCATCCATCCTGCTCTCCCTCCGCTCGAACGATCCGAGCGCCGCGCGGAACATGATCGCACGCTCCGCGCCGATTGCGTACTCAAAGGTCGATGCGCGCGATCTTCAGGCTGCCCTCGATTTCGTCGGCCAACGCACCGTTGCAGGTCAGGATCCAGACCTGCCGCGTGGGTGCCATCTCGCCCAGCAGCGCGTAGGCTTCGCGCCGCCGCAGATCGTCCATTCGCAGCAGTGCATCGTCGAGGATCAGCGGGAGCCGCTCGCGGCCCTCGTCGAGGTGGTCGAGCATGCCGAGCCGCAGGCAGAGGAAGATCTGGTCCAACGTGCCCTGGCTGATCGGCTCCCGCACCTCGATCGGCTCGCCGTGCCCCTCGCGGGCGACGGCGAGTCGCCCCGCATCGCCGTCCAGCAGATCGAGCCTGCGGTAGCGGCCGTCGGTGATTCTCTCCAGATATGCGCTGGCCCGCCGCAGCACATCGGGCTGATGGAGTTCGCGAAATTCGCGCTCCGCACGCGCAAGAATCGATTCGAGTAGCGCGAGACGATCGCGCCTGCGCTCACTGGCCGCGATCTCGTCGCGAATCTCGCGGACGGCGTCGGATGCATCCGAGACGGCACCCGCATCGTCTCCGCCGAGAAACTCGGTGAGTTGACCCAGGCGGTGTTGCTTTGCAGAGAGTCGCTCTTCGAGTTCGGATCGCTCCCGGTCGCGGGCGGCGCGGATCTCGGGCAGCCAGGCTGCGTCTTCGGGCGCGCGATCGCCGCAGACGCGCGGATCGCTTTCGAACGCCGCGAACCGCGGCTCCCGGCTCAACTCCGACCGCCTGCGGCGCAGGAAATCCATTTCGTCACGCCGTTCGACGACGCGCTCGAATGCATCGTCGAAATCGCTGCATTCGGCCTCGGCCGCGCGAAGGACCGCGTGCAGCTGCTCGCGGTGTGCGAGGCGGTTTTCGAGTGCCGGCTGCTCGAACTCGATGCGTCGCCGTGCTTCGGCGCGCTCGCTGCGGTCGCGCTCGACGTTCAAGGCTTCGGCGGATGCCGACGCGAGCGCGGCGCGCAGCCGCGCGACGAGGAGCTTTCCGTCACCGTCGGTCTCCAGCCCGATGTGCGCGCAAAGCGCCGACCAGGCGCTCTCGCGTGTGCGGATCTGGTCTTCGAGTTGCGCGCAGTGGCGCTCGCACGCGCGCGCGTCAGCGAGCGAGTGCTGGATGCCGACGAGCAGGCTGACGAGCCGCTGGAGTGCTGCGGGGCTCGCCAGCAGGGCGTCTGGGAACGCAATGCCGTCGAACCATGCGGCGAGTTGCTGCGGCGCGGGCGGCGCCTGGGCGCGCGCGCGCGGCCGCGCAGAGATGCCGACGATCAACGCGACGATCAGCAGCAGGGCACCCGCAACGATCAACGGCACGTCGCGCTGCTCGACGACGCCGAACCCGATCAACCCGAGGCCCGCGCAACCCGCGATCGCCTGCCAGAACCGCGCGTGCCCGCTCGTGGACGCGGCGCCCGCGAACGCGCGATCGCGCGCATCGGACCACTCGGTTGCAGTGCTCGCGAGCGCTTCGATCGGGACGTTGGTCACGGCTTCGAGCTCGGCGGCGCTCGCAGTGCGTCCAAGAACGGCCCGAAGTTCGTCGCCCGCGCGCTGCCGCGCCCTGGCGGCAGCCTGTCTGTGTTCGGCGAGTCGCTCGCAATCCGCGTTCCAGTCGGGCAGATCGTCGCCCGCGCGTTCGATTTCCGTCGAGCGGGCCAGCACCTGGGCGGCCGCATCGCCGAGCAGGAGTGCGTCGCGCGCGAGACGCGCGCGGGGCGCGCGCAACTGGGCCTCGTGCTCTTCGATTTCGGCGTCGAGTTCACTCGGGCGCACGAGTCGGCGGTCTCCGAGTGCGGAGAGGTCGACCGCAGCGCCCAGCGCGCGCCGGCGCTGATTCCATTCGAAGAGCGTGCCGAGGAAGAACGCGTCTGCCTGCTCGCGCTCGAGTTCGCACTTTCGCGCGCGCAGTGCTTCGAGTTCAGCTTCGATCTCCGCACGCTCCGATCGCGCCTCGCGCAATTCGCGATCGCGCTGCTGCACGGCCGCAAGCCGCGCGCGCGCGGCTGCGAGTCGTTTGCGCAGCTCCCGCCCCTCGGTGTTTCCGCGCCTGTCGGGGCGCCAGAGTCGCTTGGACTCTGCGTCGAGTTCGGCGCGAATCTCCGATGGCGCGCGAAGCGGAAGCGCGCTCGTGCGGGGCATCAGCAGGTCGTCGATGTCCGCGCGCGAGCGCTCGTCGATTTCAGCGAGCTGCCCGAGCTCGAGCGAGTAGAGTTCAGTGAAGACCTCGCGCGACAGCCATTCCACCCAGGGCAGCGCGCGGTTGCCGCGCCGCGGCCCCGAGAATTCCGTCCCTTCATCGGCGATCCGAAGCCGACCACTGCTCTGCAACACGCGTTCCACGCCGAGGCGTTGGCCGCTGCCGAGAAGGAGTTCGCACTCGACGTGAAGCGTCTGCGGACGGTCGGGATTCCACTGCACGAGCGGATGCAGCTCGCGGTCCGCGGGTTTGAAGCCGTAGAGGATCGTCTCGATCGCCGCGCGGAAGGACGATTTGCCGGTCTCGTTTCGGCCGTGTACGAGCACGATGTCGGAGTCGACCTCGAACGCGCGCTGTTCGAGCGGGCCGAATGCGACGGTTCGGAGGCGGATGAACCTCACCGCTCACCCGGATCGAAGCTGCGCTCGATCAGCTCCTCGGGCAGGTCCGAGAGCAGCGCGCGCAGATAGGCGATGCGTTCGCTCGGATCGATGGCCAGCGCGAGTTCGTCGGGTGCGAGTTCGTCGAGCAGTCCGTCGTCGCGAGCCGCGCGCTCGATCAGTTCGAGCGCGCTCGCCACCGCACTCGGCGATTCGCGCAGTTCGCGCCGATCGATCGGTCGGACCACGCCCGCGTCGCGCAGCTGGATTTCGATTGCGCCCGTCGCCGTCTGTAGCTCCTGCTCGATGGCTTCGCGCTCGTCGGGCCTTCGCAGCAGCGGGGCCAGCGGGGTCTCGCCCGCGAGCTCGATCCGAACGATGAGTTCATCGGAATCCGCACCGAGCGCGCCGATCCGCCCGGCGAGGTGTGCGGCCAGTGCGCGGGGCGAATCGAGTTCGGCGATCCGATCGGCTCGCAGGTTCTCCCATCTCACGGGCGCGAAGCGCACGAACTGCGGCTCGGCGGCAATGCCCGCGCGCGCCTCGACGACGAGCCCGCCCTTTTCTCCGGTCTCGCGTGGGTTGCGGCCCTGGAGGTTGCCCGCGTAGTGGACGGGCTGGCCCGGCACCGCGCACTGGCGGATGTGGATGTGTCCGAGTGCCCAGTAGCTGTACTCCGCGCGCTGGAAGTCGCGTTGTCCCGACGGCGCGTAGCGGTCGTGTTGGCCGGCCGCGGGTGTGCTGTCGACGTGGGTGTGGAGCAGGCCGACCAAAGGAAGATCGGTCGCGACCGCGGGAAAATTCGTGGCGAGGTTGTCGCTCTCGGCGCTGCTCGGATGTCCGGCGCCGACCACCACCCCCACCGGCAGCCCGGCGGGATCGGTCACGGTCACGCGCTGCGGGTCCCGATCGCGAAACACGAAGATCCGCTCGCGCCGCGCACCCGTGAGGTCGGCTTCAAAGCCCAGTCGGATCGAGCGGTGCCGCGGGCCACCCGGATCGTGGTTTCCGCACGCCGCGAGGAACCAGACGCCGGCGTCTTCGAGCCGCTGCACCTGCCGCTGGATCGCGAGTTCCGTCTGGAGCGAGAGCAGGGGATCGTCGTAGAGATCGCCCGCGGCGAGTACGGCGTGGAGCCGGTGCTCGATCGCGTAGCTGACCGCGTTCTCGAAGGCTTCGAGCGCAGCGCGCCGCAAGCGCTCGCGAGTGGCTGCTCGACCACCGAAACTCGTCTCGAGGTGGAGGTCAGCGAGGTGTAGAAACCGGAACCCCGTCATTTCCGACGGGGATGGTAACCCAGACGGTCCTTGCCGCTCTCGATCTCGAGGGGGACGTTGCGCGGGCGGTGCTCGCCGCGCTCCACTGCGCCGGGCGTGTCGCTCAGGCCGCCTTCGTCGCCTTCTTCGGCGCCGACAGTGCCTTCTGGATCCGGTGCTTCAGGATCAGACCCGGCCCTGCGAGCTGTGCGTCTTCGCGCGAGAGCAGATAGGCGTCGAGCCCGCCATTGCGTTGCACCGAGCGCAGCGCGCGCGTGCAGACCCTCAGCTTGACTCCCTTGCGCAGCGCGTCGCTGTGCAGCGTCACCTTCTGCAGGTTCGGGACGAAACGCCGATTGGTCCGGTTGTTGGCATGGGACACGTTGTGTCCGTACAGGCTCTCTTTGCCCGTGAGTTCGCAGCGGCGCGCCATGTTGTTCTCCTACTTCTTGCTCGCGTAGCGGCGCCGGAAGCGGTCGATCTTTCCGTCGGAATCCAGCTCGCGCATCTTGCCCGTCCAGAATGGGTGGCTGAAGGACGAGATCTCGAGTTTGACGACCGCGACCTCTTCGCCGTCGACTTTGCGCGTCTCGTTCGAGGTCAACGTCGAGCGCGTGATCCACTCGTCGCCGGTCGCGCTGTCGATGAATAGAACCTTGCGGTATTCGGGATGGATGCCGGGCTTCACGGTGTGCTCCTACCAGCTCGACTTGCGCACGCCGGGCAGCTGGCCCTTGAGCGCCATGTCCCGGAACGCGATTCGCGAGATGCCGAACTTGCGGTAATAGCCGCGCGCGCGACCCGAAACCGCACAGCGGCGCTTCAGGCGCGTGGGGCACGAGTTGCGCGGCAGTTTCGCGAAGGCCTGCTGGACCTCGAGCTTCTCTTCGATCGAAACATTCGGGTCGTTCAGGCGCTTGCGCAGCGCGGCGCGCTTCTCGGCGTACTTCTGGATCAGCTTCTTGCGGCGCTCGTCGCGCAACACCTGGGATAGCTTGGCCAAATCCACACTCCTGCCCCGCCATGGGGATTCGGGAAACTATCGGTCAGCCCCCCCGCCCGCAAGCCTCTCGGCCCGCGACGGGAGCACCTCCCCCCGGGAAAGGGTGTTTTCGCTGGGCCGAAACCGTCGCGCGCCCGCTTATGCTACCCCACCTGCTCGTCGCGACGTTCCCGATTCCGAGCCCTTTCGAGTCCAACATGAGTGCCGACAGCCCGCGCGTGCGATCGATCGACCCCGAGACCCTGCCGAAGCATTTCGAGGCGACCGAGGCCGAGAAGCGCTGGGATGAGCGCTGGGAGGCGTGGGAAACCTACCGCTACGATCCGTCGGCTGCCCGCGGCGAGACCTTCGTGGTCGATACCCCGCCGCCGACGGTCTCGGGCTCGCTGCACATCGGGCACCTCTTCTCCTACACCCACACCGACAGCGTGGTTCGCTTCCAGCGCATGCGCGGGCGGAACATCTTCTACCCGATGGGCTGGGACGACAACGGCGTCCCCACCGAGCGGCGCGTGCAGAACTACTTCCACGTGCGCTGCGATCCGCGCATCGCCTACGAGCCCGGCCTCGCGCTCGAACCCGCGAGCGCCAAGCTGCGCAAACAGCGGCCGCGGGAGATTTCGCGCCAGAACTTCATCGAGCTCTGTCACGGCGTCACCGCGGAAGACGAGCAGGCGTTCATGCAGGTCTGGCGCCGCACCGGTCTCTCCGTCGACTGGAGCCAGACCTACGCGACGATCGATGACCACTGCCGGCGGCTCTCGCAACTGAGTTTCCGGGACCTCTACGAAAAGGGGCACGTCTACAACGTCGACGCGCCATTCATGTGGGACGTCGATTTCCAGATGGCGCTGTCGCAGGCCGATGTCGAGGACCGCCAGCAGACGGGCGCGTTTCACGACATCGAGTTCGGTGTCGAGGGAGAGGATCGCGGGTTCGCGATCTCGACGACGCGACCCGAGTTGCTGCCGGCCTGCGTCGGCGTAACCGCCCATCCCGACGACAAGCGCTACCAGAACCTGTTCGGCAAGCGCGCGATCACGCCGCTGTTCGGCGTACCGGTGCCGATCTTTCCGAGTGAAGTCGCAGACCCGGAAAAGGGAACGGGAATCCTGATGGTCTGCACCTTCGGCGACGCGACGGACGTCGACTGGTGGCGCCAACAGGGGCTCGCGTTGCGCCAGCTGATCGGCCACAACGGGCGACTCGTCGCGGTGCAATTCGGCTCGGAGAACTTTCCGAGTCGCGACGCGGACGCCGCGAACCGCTACTACGCGGAGCTCGTCGGCAAGAACGTCGCGCAGGCCCGCGCGGCAGTCGTCGAGCTGTTGCGCGATCCCGCGGGCAGTGCAACCGGAAACGGCGCGCCGCTGCTCGGCGAGCCGAAACCCGTCGAGCACGCGGTCAAATTCTACGAGAAGGGCGATCGCCCGCTCGAATACGTGCAGACGCGCCAATGGTTCGTGCGGCTGCTCGACAAGAAACAGGCGCTGCTCGAAAAGGGCGAGCAGATCCAATGGCATCCCGACTTCATGAAGGTGCGCTATCGCGATTGGACCGAGGGCCTGCAACTGGACTGGTGCATCAGCCGGCAGCGCTACTTCGGCGTGCCGATCCCGGTCTGGTATCCGCTCGACGCCGAGGGGAAGCCCGATTATGCGCATCCGATCGTCGCCGAACGCGAGCAGCTTCCGGTCGACCCGATGAGCGACATCCCCCATGGGTACACGGCCGAACAGCGCGACCAGCCGGGCGGATTCGCCGGCGAGTCCGACATCTTCGACACCTGGTTCACGAGTTCGCTGACCCCGCAGATCGGCTCGCACTGGGGGCTCGACGCCGAACGCCACGCGAAGCTGTTTCCCGCGGACATCCGCCCGCAGAGTCACGAGATCATCCGCACCTGGGCGTTCTACACGATCGCGAAGGCGCTGCTCCACGAAGACCAGATTCCCTGGAAGAACGTGCTGATCTCGGGCTGGGTGCTCGATCCCGAGCGCAAGAAGATGTCGAAGAGCGCGGGCAACGTGCAGACACCGCTGCCGCTGATCGACGAGTTTACCGCCGACGGCGTGCGCTACTGGGCGTCGATCGCGCGGCTCGGCACGGACACCGCGGCCGACCCGAAGATCTTCAAGATCGGCAAGCGGCTGTCGACCAAACTGTTCAACGCGGGCAAGTTCGTGCTCGCGCAGACCGCCGAAGTGCATCCGATCGGAAACGAACTCGACCGGTCGTTCGTCGCGAAGCTGCGCGACCTCGTCGAGCGCAACACGCGCTGTTTCGAAGACTTCCAGCACGCCGTCGCGTTGAAGGAAACCGAGAGCTTCTTCTGGACCCACTTCACCGACACCTACCTCGAACTCGTCAAGAACCGGGCACGCGCCGAGGGGGCTGGCGAGGCGGCGGGCCGTGGATCGGCGGTCGCCGCGCTGCGCCTCGGCCTCGACGTGCTGCTCCGGCAGTTCGCGCCGTTTCTGCCCTACATCAGCGAGGAAATCTGGTCGTGGGTGTACGCGGAAGAGAAGGGCGAGCGGAGCATCCACCGTGCGCGGTGGCCCGACAGCGGGGATTTCCAGGGCATCGAGCCGCCGTCGAGCGACGAGAGCTTCGACGTCGCGGTGGCCTGCTGGGCGGCGATCAACAAGAGCAAGGCCGACGCCGAGGTTTCGATGGGGCGTGAAACGCTGCGGCTCACGCTCGCCGCGAGCCCGAAGAGCCTCGCGCTGCTCGAACCCGTGCTCTCTGACGTCCTCGCTGCGGCGCGCTGCCTCGACCACGAACTCGTCGCCCGACCGGAGCTGGAAGAGGGGGTGTTCGAGATCCTCGGCGCCGAGTTCGCGCCCAAGGCCTGAGAGACTCCGCGCGAAAGCCCGGTTCCAGCTCTCCATCTAGCTGTTTTTGAAGCGCTTTTTCGGTCTGCACGAAAATCGAAAAAAATCCAGAAAATCGGGAACCGGTCCGCACTGCTGGGCGTCTGAGTCCCTGAAGCGTTGTGAATCTCTCCTTGAAAGTCAGCTGTGACCAATAGGGGGACGGCGTCCGCGACGGAATTGGGTTCGCGCGGATGCCGCCCCCCGCTCCTTTTTTGGGGCTTTCGCCTGCTCGTCCAGGCCTTCCGGCCCTCCCTCCTGCGAGGTATGCGCCAGCACGGGTAGGACGGTGGCGTCCCCGCTTCGTTCAGGGTTTCCGGCCGCGCGTGTAGGCCTGCCGCAACTCGCCCTTGTCGCAGACCACGACCATCGCGCGCCAGTTCTCGACGCGGTGGTCGGCCTCCTGCTGTCCGATCAGTTCGACCGCGCGCGGGTAGAGTTCGCCGCGCAGTCGCTCGTATTCCTCCCGGACCTTCTCGCGGTACCAGTCGGACCTCTCCACGACCGAGACGTCGACGAATCCCGCCTCCCGGAGGATCTCGTCGTGGCGTTCCGGGGTCTCCATCGCGTAGGTGAGGCCCTCGAGCTTGAACCAGTAATGCATGTCTTCGCTGTAGTCGCCCTCACCCTTCATCCAGTCGTAACACGAAAACACGCCGCCCGGTTTGAGCACGCGCAGCACTTCCTTGAACATCTCGAGCTTGTTCGCAATCTGGGTGAATGCGCCCGAGCTCACCACGAAGTCGAACGATTCGTCGGGAAAGCCGAGCGGCCCGGCTTCGACCTGCTGGAAGTCCGTCTTTGCTTCGAGGCCGTACTTCTTCGCTCGCAGCCTGGCGAGCTCGATCAGCTGCGGCTCGAGATCCGTGCCGACCACGTTCGCCCCGCAGCTGCGCGCGAGAAAGAACGCGGGGCCGCCGATCCCGCAACCGATGTCGAGCACGCGCTTGTCCCGCATGTCGAGGCCCTCGGCGATCTTCGCGACGTTGCCCTCGCCGCCCGGCGCCATGTATCCCTCTCCCCAGATCAGCTCCAGCAGCGTGACCAGCGCGTCGTCGTATTCGCTCTCGTGTGCCATTTCGGGATCTCCTCGTCCATTTCAGCGGCCCGCTCCGCAGCGCCCCGCTCTCGAGCGCTCCGTTCTGGAGCGCTCCGCTTTCCAGCGCCCCGCTCTGCAGCGTCCAGCTATGCATTACTCCGCTAGGCGGCGCCCCGTTCTGCCTTGTCCGTCCGGGCCTGCGCACCCGGACGCCTCGCGTGGAACCTCGGCATTCGGCCAGGGAGACTAACACGAATCGATCGCGGATTGGACGGCTCGACGGTGCTGGAGACCTTGTTCAGTCAGGCCGGGCGGGTCACCATGTCTCGAACACGACGGAAGGGGTGCTGAAATGGCCATCTACGAGGGCGGTTGTCACTGCGGAGCGGTTCGCTTCGAGGTCGAGGGCGAGATTGCAGATGTCGCGATCTGCAACTGTTCGATCTGTTCGAAGACCGCCTACCTGCATTGGCACGTCGAGCCGGCGCAGTTCAAGCTGCTGACCACCGAGGCCGTGATCCGAAACTATCAGTTCGGAACGATGACTTCGAAGAACTACTTCTGTGAGAGCTGCGGGATCTCCCCGTTTCGACACTCGCGCAGCGCGCCCGACAAGGTGGACGTCAACCTTCGCTGCCTGGACGGCGTCGACATCGATTCGATTCCGACCCAGCTGTTCGACGGCCGGAACTGGGAAGAGGCGATCAAGGGTTGACCCGGCGCCGCACGTTGGCTCGGCTGGCGCCAAGCGTCAGCGCGCGCCCGTTTCGCGAACGGTGTGCAGCGGGAAGACCCGGTGTGTGTCGCGGATCCTGCACGCTCCGCCGCGCTTGCTGCTGTTGCCGTTCATGCCAGCGCGCTTTCCGGGATCTGGATCCGGTATTTCTCTCTCCTCGACGCGTTCCAGCGGATTGCGTCGGTGGTCTCGTGGATCAGGCGGATGCCATCCCGGTCGTAGATCCGGAGGTAGAGGTCGGGGCGCGATTCGAACAGGTCCCGAAATCGATCCGTTCCGAAGCGGATTTCGAAGCGCCCATCTTCGTCGGTATTGGTGTAGCCGAGCTTGTCGTCGAAGATCAGATCCCGATCGAACGCGCGAATCACGAGGTCCGCGAGCGGCCGGCCGGTCTCCAATTCTTCGATCAAGCCGAAGATCCGGAATTCATCCCCTTTGTCTTTTCGGCCCGGCGTCACGAGCTGCTCGCATTGCGGTGATTCGCGAGGCAGTTCTGACAGATGCACGCGCGGCGAACCGCGGGCTCGGGAACCCGCGCGAGCAGATCGTGCGGGAAGTCCATCGGGCCGCACCAGCATTCGGTTGCCGTCGGGTCTGCGGCCTGTGCGCACTGGTTGAGCTCGCCGCAGAGGGGACATCGGGTCGGGTCGCATTGCGTGGCCTGATCCGCACTCATCTGCCGAGCCCCTCGATCGATCCAGGCCCCAGGATACGCTGTCGTCCCGAGCGCCGCCAAGCCGCGCGTCCCGTTCAGTCGCGATCCCGTCCCAGGCGGATCACCTCCGCGATCGCGTCGTGGCCGAGATCCGTTGCGATCTCGAGCGCCGTCTTCGCCGCAAAGCCCGGTGCGCCCGATCCTTCGATCTCGGGATCCGCGCCAGCTGCCACGAGTTGCTCGACGATCTCGAGGTGACCGCCGGTCGCCGCGAGCATGAGCGCCGACAGGTTGTATTTGGCGGTGTGATCGAGTTCGGCACCAGCGTCGAGCAGGACGCTCGTTGCCTCGCTGTGGCCGTTGCGCGCAGCGAGCATCAAAGCGGTCTGGCCGTGTCGATCCAGCGAGTCGACCTCGGCCCCGGCCACGAGGAGTTCCGCGAGGAGCGCTGCATCGCCCGTCTCAGCGGCCCGCTGCCAATCGGAATTCAAGTCCGACCCCGGGCCCTGGCTGCGCCGGATCGCGATCGGAGGTTGCAGCGCGAGTCGAGCGCGGCGAGCGCGAGCTTCCAGGCTGCGACCTTGCTCGCATAGCGGATCGATGCGTTGGCGGGGCTCGTCGAGGGGAGGCGGTGGTAGGCGATGTCGCCCGCTCGCGGCAGCTGCTTGCTCACGTGCCTCCGCCACGCGGCCTCTGCTTTCGCGCCATTGAAGCAGATCGTGTGGATCTCCGCGTGGTCGTCGAGGAAATTGCCGAACGGATTCGGGATGATCGAAGCCTCCTCGATGTCCGAGTCGAGGCTCGTCTCGCGAACACAGCTTTGCATCACATCCCAGAGCGCAATGCCGCATTCACGCAGGTGTGCGATCCGGATCTCGTAGGCCGCGCCGGGGTCGAAGTCGAGCAGTGTCCCGAGAATCTTCCAGAAGGCGTTCTGGGGATGCGCGTAGTACTGCCCGGCGCGCAGGGACGCCTTGCCGGGCATCGAGCCGAGGATCAGCACGCGACTCGCCGCGTCCGCAATGGGATCGAAACTCTGAACACGCATCGTCATTTCACGGAGCTCGCATCCGGAACCGGAGGATACAGCGGGCGGCTCCGGCTGTGCGCGCGGGCTCGACCACTCCAACCCGCTGGCGCAGGCCCGCCATCTCGTCATAGCGCAAGTTGCATCCAATAGTCGTCCATGCTGAAACCGCATCCGATGTCGGAGACGATCGATCCCTGATTGGTGAATCCGATCCGCTCGTAGGCCGTGATGGCAAGCCGGTTGGACTTGTTGACGCGCAACACGATGCGATCGAACGCGTTGGCCCGCGCGTACTCCGACGCAGCTTCCACCAGCTTGCGCGCGCAACCCCGACCGCGCAGTGCGGCGTCGACATAGAGCTTGTGGAGCATCAGCGCATCGGCATGCGGTCCGTAGGCTGCAAAGCCGACCAACGCGCCGTCGATCAACGCGCGGTCGTATCGAATCTGGCGCTGGGTCAGGTCTCTCCGCAATGCGCCCAGCTGGTATCCGGTCCGCAGCATGTATTCGATCTGTTCATGCGAAATGATGCCCGGGTAGTGCTCGCGCCAGATGACGTGGGCGAGATCGTGGATTTCAGACAGGTGTGTGTCCTCGGTGGCGGGTTCGATCACGACATCGGCACTCATCCGATGGCTCCCGTCCGACGCTCGGCGCACGCTGATCCGAGCAGCGCGTCCAGAAGGATACGCGATTGTCTTTCGCGCTCACTGCACGCGCTGCGATTTCGCCGAAGCCCGAGCGCAGCCGCGGCAGGGCTGCGGACCGGCGTGGCGAATCGCCACAGCGACGGCCGCTTTCGCGGCTCGATGTCGGGGACTACACTCTCGTGTCCATCCGGCCGCGGCGATCGCCGCAAAATACCCGATTGATGCCTGCGAATCGATGAGTCACCATGAGTCGAGATCATGGTTCGGGGAGCGCCTGGTTCCAGCCGTGCGCCTCCGCGC
>Ga0210102_1000321_pt1 | contig 12934 bp, 11 predicted proteins | sample RushOxbow_ThreeS_4_FD_185563 | JGI IMG/M metagenome (GOLD analysis project Ga0210102, IMG submission 185563) | Wetland microbial communities from San Francisco Bay, California, USA, that impact long-term carbon sequestration -... | ecosystem: Environmental > Aquatic > Marine > Wetlands ...
TTCGGTGCTGGACCTCAAGATCGTGCGGTGGGAGCCGGGTAAGCACTGAGGCGCCCGGCCGCGCCTCAGTCCGGCCGGGTGACCTTGAGCCGGTTATGCACCTCGCGCACGCCGACCAGGCTCTCGACCAGCTCCTCCGCCAGCAGTCTCGCGTCGCTGCTGTCCACGACTCCGGTGAGAGTCACTTCTCCGCCCTCGACCTCGACCTCGACCTCGGTGGTGTCGACCTCGGGATCGGCGGTGAGGACCTCGTGGATTTCGGCCGCAAGGCTGTCGTCGGAGCGACGGCGTCCCCGGGGCCCGGTCTCGGCCCGGAACCTGCCCGACTCCGACCGCCTCTCGGCGGCGAAAGGCTCTTTCCGATCGCGGTCGTTCTTTGCCATCGCTCCTCCTTGCCGGCGCTCGGCTCGATTCAGCGCTCGTCCTCCTCGTCCTCGAGACCCTCGAACTCCTCCAGCTCCTCCTCGTCGAACTCCTCGTCGTCGAGGTCCTCCTCGTCCTCGTCCAGCTCCTCGTCCTCGTCCTCTTCGTCGTCGAAGGCGAACCCGTCGTCCTCGAAATCCTCGTCGTCATCGAACTTCCGACGCATGTCCAGGTCGAGGGCCTCCACCGACGCTTGCCAGGCCGACATGATATCCTCCGCCTGCTGTGAAAGGGTAGTTCCGGCCATCTCAGGACGCGTCCGCCACCCGGGCGGCCCGGGCGGCCTTCTTGCGATCGTTCGCCGTGAGCACCCGTTTGCGCAGCCGGATGTTCTTGGGCGTGACCTCGATCAGTTCGTCTTCCTCGATGTACTCGAGGGCATACTCCAGGGTGATCTGGCGCGGCGGCTCCAGGATGACGTTCTCGTCCGAGGCCGTGGTGCGCATGTTGGTGAGCTTCTTCTCCTTGGTGACGTTCACGTCGAGGTCGCCGGGCCGGGAGTTCTCGCCCGCGATCATGCCCTCGTACACCAGGTCGCCCGGGCTGACGAACATCTGGGCCCGCTCCTGCAGGTTGCCCAGCGCGTAGGCCACGACACTGCCCTCGCGGTCGGCCACCAGCACGCCCCGCTTGCGGCCCGCCAGCGGCCCGGCCCAGGGCCCGTAGTCCAGGAACCGATGGTGCATCACGCCGGTGCCGCGGGTGTCGGTCAGAAACTCCGAGCGGTACCCGAACAGCCCGCGCGCCGGGATCCGGAAGGTGAGCCGCACCATGCCCTGCCCCGGGTTCCGCATCTCGGTCATCTCGCTCCGGCGCGGCCCCAGCTTCTCCATCACGACGCCCATGTACTCCTCGGGCACATCCACCGTGAGCTCCTCGTAGGGCTCCAGCCGCTCCCCCTGGGGGCCCAGCTTGGTGATGACCCGGGGCCGGGAGACCTGGAACTCGTACCCCTCCCGCCGCATCGTCTCCATCAGGATGCCGAGGTGCAGCTCGCCCCGTCCGGAGACGGTGTGGGTGTCGGGGCTGTCGGTCTCCTCCACCCGCAGTGCCACGTTCCGCTCCAGCTCGCGGAACAGCCGGTCCCGGAGCTGCCGGCTGGTGACGAACTTCCCTTCCCGGCCCGCGAACGGGCCGTTGTTCACGATGCAGTCCACCGAGATGGTGGGCTCCTCCACCGCGATTCCGGCCAGCCGCTCCGGGTGCTCCACCGCGGTGAAGGTCTTGCCGATCTCGATCGTCTCGAAGCCGGAGAGCGCCACGATGTCGCCCGCGCCGGCCACGTCCACCTCGACCCGATTGAGGCCGTCGAACGTGTAGAGCCGGGTCACCCGGTTGCGCTCGAACGCCCCGTCGGTCACCAGCCCCGGCGCGCCGAGCGGGAGCAGGGCGACCTGGTCGCCCACCCGGACCCGCCCCCGCTCGATCCGCCCGATGGCGATACGGCCCAGGAAGCTGGAGAAGTCGAGAGTGGAGACCAGCATCTGGAAGGGGCCGTCGGGATCGCCCCTGGGCTCCGGTACGTGGTCCACGATGGCCTGGAACAACGGCTCCAGGTTGGTGCCCCGCCGCTCCAGGTCGGGGGTGGCGGTGCCGGCCCGGCTGGAGGTATAGAGGAACGGTGCGTCCAGCTGCTCGTGGGTGGCATCCAGATCGATGAACAGCCCCAGCACTTCGTCGTGCACCCGCATCGGCTCGGCGTCGGCCCGGTCGATCTTGTTGATCGCCACGATCGGCCGCAGGCCCAGCGCGAGCGCCTTGCGGGTGACGAAGCGGGTCTGCGGCATCGGCCCCTCGGCCGCGTCCACCAGGATCAGCACCCCGTCCACCATCCGGAGGATCCGCTCCACCTCCCCGCCGAAGTCGGCGTGGCCCGGGGTGTCCACGATGTTGATCTTCACCCCGCCCCAGCGCACCGCGGTGTTCTTGGCCAGGATGGTGATGCCCCGCTCGCGCTCGAGCGGGTTGGAGTCCATGACCCGCTCCTCCACCTGCTGGTTGGCACGGAACGCCCCGGCCTGGCGGAGCATCTGGTCCACCAGGGTGGTCTTGCCATGGTCCACGTGCGCGATGATGGCGAGGTTACGGATCAAGACGGTGTTCCTGCCCTCCCACTGGGGTTGCTAACGGAGGAGGCCCGGACGCCCGGGCCTCCGCGGCGCATATATAGACTACGCCGTCCGGGGCCGCAAGAGAGCGGAAGCCCGGTCCGACACCCCTGATTTCAGTGGCTGTGGCCGAAATGCCGGTGCCCGGTGTGGGCGGCCGGAGCCTGCGCTCCCGCCGCGCTTCGGGCGTCGTCGCACCCCTCGCAGCTCTCGCGGCCGACCTCCAACTGTACGGTGACGTGCCCGATACCGAGCTGGGCGAGCTCGGCCCGGATTCCGGCCAGCACGTCGGGGTGAGCCTCCAGGTCGGGGACCACCGCGTGTCCGCTCATCGCCACCATGCCGCTGGTGACCGTCCACACATGGAGGTCGTGCACCGCCGAGACACCGGGAACATCCAGCATCCGCCGCTGCACCTCCGGAAGTGAGACGTGGCGGGGCACCGACTCGAGCAGGATATCGGTGCTCTCGCGCAACAGTCGCCAGGCGCCCACCAGCAGCAGGATGGAGAGGAGAATGGAGACGATCGGGTCCGCGACCGTCCAGCCGGTGAGCGCGATGATCGCGGCCGCGGTCAGGGCCCCGACCGACCCCAACGCATCCCCCAGCACGTGGAGGTAGGCGCCACGGGTGTTGAGGCTCACCTGGCGGCCGCCGTGCAGGGCGGCGAGGCTGACCAGGTTCACCAGCAGTCCCGCCGTGGCGATCGCCAGGAACAGGCCGGTCCGGACCGGCTGCGGCTCCTGGATGCGCTGGACCGCCTCGACCACCACCCAACCCGCGATCCCGAAGAGCGCCGCCCCGTTCACCAGCGCTGCCAGGATCTCCCACCGCAGATAGCCGTAGGTCTTGGTGTCGTCGGCCGGACGCTGGGCTATCCAGGCGGTGAGCAGCGAGAGGCCGAGGGCGCCCACGTCGGTCAGCATGTGGCCGGCGTCGGCGAGCAGCGCCAGCGACCCGGCCAGCCAGCCCCCCACCGCCTCGACGATCGTGAAGATGCCGGTGAGCCCGAGAACAAGCCACAGCCGGGGCAGCGGGGTGGTTTGGCCGCGGCGCGGGACGGAGTGCTCGGGTGCAGCGGTCATGCCGGTAAGCTACTGCGGGTCGGGCGCTCCCGCCCCACCGCCCCGCTGCCCTCCCACCCCGCGGATCCGCACCGCTTCGGCATGGCCATGCAATCCCTCGGCCTCGGCCAGGGCGACGATGGCGCCGGCATCGGCGGCCAGACGCTCGGCGCTGTAGCGGATGACGCTGGTGCGCTTCACGAAGTCGTAGACGCCGAGCGGAGAGGCGTAGCGTGCCGTACCGCCGGTCGGCAGCACGTGGCTGGGGCCCGCCAGATAGTCGCCCACCGGCTCCGGGGTCTCATCGCCCAGGAAGATGGCCCCCGCATGGCGGACCGACTGCGCGATCCGCTCGGCGCCCTGGGCTACGATCTCGAGGTGTTCCGGCGCCCGACGATTGGCGACCTCGATCGCCTCTCGCATGGTCGGCACCACGATCACGGCGCCGTTCCGGTCCAGCGCGGTCCGGGCGATCTCGGCGCGAGGCGCGCGCCGGAGCGCGTCCTCCAGGGCGGCCGGGAGCGCGTCCGCCAGCCCGGCCTCGGTAGTGACGCACCAGCTGGTCGCGTCCTCGTCGTGCTCCGCCTGGGCGATCATGTCGGCGGCGACCCGTTCGGGCCGGGCGCTCCCGTCGGCGATGATGAGCAGCTCGGTCGGCCCGGCGATCATATCGATCCCGACCTGGCCCACCACCTGACGCTTGGCCTCGGCCACCCAGCGACTGCCCGGTCCCACGATCTTGTCCACCCGGGGCACCGTGGCGGTACCGAAGGCCAGCGCTCCGACCGCCTGGGCTCCGCCGATCCGGAAGATCCGGGTGACGCCGGAGAGGGCGCAGGCGGCGAGCACGGTGTCGGTCACGCCCTGGGGCGGCACCACCGCGATGATCTCCTGCACTCCGGCCACCAGCGCGGGCACCGCGTTCATGATCACCGAGGAGGGATAGGACGCCTTGCCCCCCGGCACGTACAGGCCGACCCGGTCGAGGGGAATCACCTTCATGCCCACCACGCTCCCGTCGGGGGCGCTGAGGTGAAATCCGGTGTCCCTCTGGTGCTCGTGGTATTCCCGGACCCGGTCCACCGCCCGGCCCAGCGCGTCCCGGAGCGGAGGGGCGATCCGGCCCAGGGCACCCTGCCAGCCCGCCGGGTCCAGCTCCCAATCCGCCGGCGCGAGATCCACACCGTCGAACCGGCGAGTCAGCTCCCGGATTGCTTCGTCGCCCCGGTCCCGCACTGCCTCGAGGATGGCGGCAACCGCTTCGCGGGTTGCGGGGTCGGATCCAGCCCGGTGGGGAAGCAGTGGGTCCAGCGCCTCGAAGGGAGGGACGGCCAGCCGCCGGATCATCTGGTCTCTCGCGCTAAAGCCGCTCTGGCGTTACACTTAACCATATGGATCCCGAGGGGACATCGTCGATCGTCGTCGGCCTCACCGCCGTCGTCGTCCTGGTGCTGGCCAACGCGTTCTTCGTCGCCGCCGAGTTTGCGCTGGTGGGAGCCCGCAAGACCCGGCTCGACGAGCTGGCTCGGGCCGGGGATCGCAAAGCTAGGTTGGCCCGCCGCGCGGTACAATCGCTCGACCGCTACATCTCTTCCACCCAGCTCGGGATCACCCTCGCCTCGCTGGGCCTGGGCTGGATCGGCGAGCCGGCGCTGGCGAGCCTGGTCCAGGGTGCCTTCCTCTGGCTCCCCTCCCCTGTGGGGGCGATCGCAACCCACGCCACCGCTTCGGTGGTCGCTTTCATCTTCATAACCGTCCTCCACATCATCCTGGGCGAGCTGGTGCCCAAGGCGCTGGCCCTGCTCTACCCCGAGGCGGTGAGCAGCTGGGTCGCCGCCCCGCTGATGGGCTTCTCCTGGGTCATGTCGCTGCCCATCGCGCTGCTCAACGGGACCGCCAACCGGCTGCTCCGGCTGATGCACATCAACCCCCCGGGCGAGACCGAGCGGCTGCACTCGCCGGAGGAGCTCCGGATGCTGGTGGAGCAGAGCACCGAGGGCGGCAGTCTCCTCCGGGAGGACGCCCGGCTGCTGGAGGGCGTCTTCGAGTTCAGCGAGAAGACTGCCCAGGAGGTGATGACGCCACGGACCCAGATGGCGGCCCTCGAGGCGGACCTCACGGTGGAACAGGCGGCCGACGAGGTGGCCGTGGCCCGGCGCTCCCGCTACCCGGTGTACACCGAATCGCTGGACGAGATCGTGGGCGTGGTGCACGCCAAGGATATCCTGACGGCGGTGCGGGCCACCCCGGGGGCGACCGTGCGCACCATCATGCGGCCGCCGCTCTTCGTCCCCGGCACCCGCGAGGTGGAGGACGTCCTGGCCGACATGAAGCGGCTCAAGACCCACCTGGCGGTAGTGCTGGACGAATACGGCGGCACCGCCGGCCTGGTCACCATGGAGGACCTGCTCGAGGAGATCGTCGGGCCGATCTACGACGAGTACGATCCCCAGGACCGTCCGCCGCCGCCGGCCGGCGGGCCCTTGCTCGACGGGGCGATGCCGATCTCCGACTTCAACTCCGAGTACGAGGAGTCGCTCGACGACACCGACTACAACACCATCGGCGGCTACGTGTTCGGCCAGATCGGCCGGCTGCCCCGGCCGGGCGACCGGATCGCCATCGGCAACCGCATGCTCGAGGTGGTGGAGATGGAAGGTCGCCGGGTGAAGACGCTCCGGCTCCATGCTGCCCAGCCGGAGCCCCACACCCCGGTCGCCGGTGATGCGGGCCGGACCTGAGGCCCGGGGCGCGGCGGGCGACGCGGCGATCCCGCGGGAGCCACCGTACCGCCTCCTGGTAGAGACCTCCGCCGACCTCATCTGGACCATCGACCGCGAGGGGTGCTTCACCTTCATGAACGCGGCGGCCGGCCCGATGCTGGGGTATGAGCCGGAGGAGGTGATGGGGCGGCGGTTCAGCGAGTTCCGCCCGCCCGAGGCCGCCGGGAGCGATGCCGTGCTCCTCGACACCCTGCTCCAGGGCCAGCCGCTCACCGACTACGAGCTGATCCAGGCGCGGAAAGACGGGGTGCCCCTGACCCTGAGCGTCAACGCGCTTCCCCTGCGGGACCACGGAGGCGCGGTCATCGGGGTCATGGGAAGCTGCCGCGACGTGACCGCGCAGAGGAGAATCCGGCGACGGGAGTCGGCGCTGGCCGGCCTGGGGCACAGCCTGAGCGCCGCCAGCAACCCTGCGGAGGCGGCGCGGATCATCGTGGGCGTGGCTCAGGAGCTGCTCGGCTGGGACGCCTGCAGCCTTGACCTCTACTTCCCCGAGACCGAGACCATCCGGGCCGTGCTGACGATGGACACCGTCGACGGGGAGCGGATGGATGTTCCCCACGCGTCTGCCGCGGGCCCCCCGGGCCCGATGGCGGCGCGGGTGATCACCGAGGGAGCCCGGCTCATCCTGCGGGAGGAGGCCGGCGACCGGACCGAAGGCCTGGCGCCGTTCGGCGAGGGGCGGCGCTCCGCGTCCCTGCTCTTCGCACCGATCCGCCAGGGCGACCGGGTCATCGGGATTCTCTCGATCCAGAGCTACACCCCTCGGGCCTACGACTGCGCCGACCTCGATGTGCTGGAGAGCCTGGCCGACCACTGTGCCGGGGCGCTCGAGCGTATCCGGGTGGAGAATGCCCTGCGGGAGAGCCAGGCCCAGGTCGCCCGTACCGAGAGCTTCGCCCTGGTCATGACCGCGCACGTGAGTCTGGACGGGCGCTGGCTCAAGGTGCCGCCCGGGCTGTGCGCCTTGCTGGGAGCCTCGGAGGGGGAGCTGCTCGGTACCGGGGTCGGCTCGGTCATACACCCCGACCATCTGGCCCAGGCCGAGGCCCAGCGCCGACGGCTGGTGGGGGGCGACACCCGCTCGGCGGACCTGGAGACCCGCTTCGTGCGCCGCGACGGACGCGCGGTATGGGTCTACCTGAACAGCTCGGTGGTACAGGACGCGACCGGGGCGCCGCTCTATCTGCTCACCTATCTGCGCGACGTGACCGAGCGGAAGAACCTGGAGGAGCAGCTCCGTCAGGCCCAGAAGATGGAGGCGGTGGGACAACTGGCGGGCGGGATCGCGCACGACTTCAACAACCTGCTCACGGCCATCATCGGGAACGGTGAGCTGCTGCTCCGGGAGCTCGACCCCGCCGATCCCGCGCGGCTCGACCTGGTCGAGATCAATCGCGCCGCCCACCGGGCCGCCGGACTGACCCGGCAGCTCCTGGCCTTCAGCCGCAAGCAGGTCCTCCAGCCCCGGCTGCTGAACGTCAACGACGTCGTGACCGAGCTCACCTCCCTGCTGCGCCGAGTGATCGGCGAGCACGTGGAGCTTCGCCTCGACCTCGACCCTGCCCTGGGGCCGATCCTGGCCGACCCTGGACAGCTCGAGCAGGTAATCACCAACCTGGCGGTGAATGGACGGGACGCGATGCCGGGTGGCGGCATCCTCACCATCCGGACCGGCAACCTGGACGACGGGCCCGTGTCTGGCGGCGGCCCCGAGGGCGAGCTGCTCGGCCCCCATGTGGTCCTGGCGGTGAGCGACACCGGTGTCGGTATGGACGAGCGGACCCGGGCGCGCCTGTTCGAGCCCTTCTTCACGACCAAGGAGATGGGCCGGGGTACCGGGCTGGGACTCGCCACGGTATATGGAATCGTGCGCCAGAGCGGGGGACAGATCCGGGTTCATACCCAGCCGAATCAGGGCACGACCTTCACCGTCTACCTGCCCCGCGCGGAAGGCGTGCCGGCGGCCGGCGAGACGGCCGCGGCCGTGGAGGCGCCGGGAGGGGCGGGGACCGTGCTGGTGGTCGAGGACGAGGAGTCGGTCCGCTCGCTCGCCTGCCGGGTGCTCCGGGGCAAGGGATACCGGGTGATCGAGGCCGCGAGCGCCGAGGTGGCGCTCGCCCTGCTGGGCGCCGATCCCGGGCACATCGATCTCCTGCTGACCGACGTGGTGATGCCGGGGATCAGCGGGCCGGTCCTGGCCCAGCGGCTGATCCAGCGGTATCCCCGCCTCCGGGTGCTGTATATGTCCGGCTACGCCGAGGAGGCGATCGAGCGGCGAGGCACCCTCCCCGCGGGGGGCGAGCTGCTGGAGAAGCCGTTTACCGGCGACCAGCTCGCCCGGCGGGTGCGCCAGGCGATCTCCGGCCCGGTGCCCTGATCCCGGGTTATCTTCCCGCGCCATGCTCCCGCCGCTCGCCGCCACTCCGCCTGGTGCGCTCGACCTCACCGGCGAGGCCGCCCGCCGCCGCCGCGTGCTCCAGCGTGGCGCGGTCGCGGCGCTGGAGCGCGCCGGATACCAGGAGCTGATCCCGCCCAGCTTCGAGTACGAGGAGGTCTTCCTCCGCGCCGGCGGACCCGGTGTGGCGGCGCGGCTGGTCCGCTTTCCCGACCGGGACGGCAGGATCCTGGCCCTCCGGTACGACTTCACCTCCAGCCTGGCCCGGGTCGCCTCCACCACCTTCACCGGCGCGACGCTTCCGCTCAGATTGAGCTACTCGGGTAAGGTCTTTCGCCAGGATCCGGAGCGCGGCGGGCGTCCCCGGGAGACGCTCCAGGTGGGGGCGGAGCTGCTGGGAGCGAGCGGGCTCGCGGCGGACGTCGAGATCGTGCGCCTCGCGCTCGCGCTGGTGCGTGGGGCCGGACTCCCGGACTGCCAGCTCAACCTGGGGCATGCGGGGGTGCTGGCGCCGGGGCTCGCCACCCTGGCGGAACCGCTTCGGACCGAGGTCCGCCGCTGGATCGATCGGAAGGACCGGGGGAGTCTGACCCGCGCCCTGGGCGCTACCGAGGGCGACGCGCGGAGCCTCGCGGTCCTCCCGTTCGTGATCGGACGGCGCGAGGCGCTGGCGGCGGCGATGCAGCAGGCGCCGAGCACGGCGCGCGAGCCATTCCGCCATCTGCTGGCAATGGATGCCGCGCTCACGCCCGACGAGCGGTCGCACGTGGTGTACGACCTGGGCGAGGTGCGGGGGCTCGATTACTACACCGGCATCCACTTCGAGGTCTACATCGCGGGAGCGGGAAGGGCGGCGGGTGCGGGCGGCCGCTACGACGAGCTGATGGGCCGCTTCGGGCGCCCGATGCCGGCGGTCGGCTTCTCGCTCGACCTCGACACTCTGGCCGAAGTGCCGCGATGAGCCGGCTCAGAATCGCGCTGGCCAAGGGGCGGCTCTACCAGCCGTCGGTCGAGCGGTTCCGCCTCGCGGGCGCCGCGCCCGCCGCCGATCCCGGCCGCCGGCTGCTGGTTCCTTCCGTCGACCCCGCGATCGAGTTCCTGGTGGTGAAGCCGGCCGATGTGCCGGTGTACGTCGAGTCCGGCGCCGCCGATCTGGGCGTCACCGGGACCGACGTCATCCGGGAGAGCGGCGCGGACGTGCTGGAGCCGCTCGAGCTGGGGTTCGGGCTCTGCCGGCTCGTGGTCGCCTCGCCGGCCGACACCGGCTACCCCGCCCTTCCCGGCGGCATCACGGCGCGGGTCGCCACCAAGTACCCCCGGCTCGCCCACGCCCACTTCGCCGCGCTGGGCCGACCGGTCGACATCATCCAGGTGAACGGCTCGGTGGAAGTCGCGCCGCTCCTCAACCTGGCCCACTGGATCGCGGACCTGGTGGATACCGGCAACACGCTTCGGGCGAACGGATTGGTGGAACGAGAGACCATCCTCAACTGCGGCGCCGTGCTGGTGGCCAACCGGGCCAGTCAGAAGCTGAAGCTGGAAGCGTATCTGGATCTGATGGGAAGATTGGAATTGGGAACTGCGTGAAAGGTGAAAGGTGAAGGGTGAAAGGTGAAACGGGATGCTCGCCCTCGGGGCGGTTCCCTTTCACCTTTCACTTTTCACCCTTCACCTTTCACCCTTCACCTTTCACTCTTCACGTTTCACGCTTTCTCGCCCCAACCTCACCGCCAGCTCCAGCGCCGCCCTCATGCTCGCCGGATCCGCCCGGCCGGTCCCCGCGATGTCGAGCGCGGTGCCGTGGTCCGGGGAGGTGCGCGGGAAGGGCAGGCCCAGCGTCACGTTCACCGCCCGGCCGAACGCGGCCACCTTGATCGCCGTCATGCCGACGTCGTGATACGGCGCCAGCACGGCGTCGAACTCGCCCCGGATGGCGCGGACGAACACGGTGTCGGCCGGGAGCGGGCCGGCCGCGCCCAGCGCCACCGCGGCGGGCCGCAGCACCCGCTCCTCCTCGTCGCCGAAGAGTCCCGACTCGCCCGCGTGCGGGTTCACCGCACAGACCGCCAGCCTCGGCCGTTCCAGTCCCCACCATTCCCGCAGGCCGCGTTCGGTGATCCGGCCGGTCCGCACTACCCGCTCCTGAGTCAACAGCGCCGGCACGTCCCGGAAGGGGACGTGGGTGGTGACCAGCACGACCCGCAGCTCCTCGGCGGCCAGCATCATGGCCACGTCCACGTCTCCGGCCAGATGGGCCAGCCACTCGGTGTGTCCGGGATAGGGGAAACCGGCGAGATGGAGGGCGTGTTTGTGGGCCGGCGCGGTGACGATCGCGTCCACCTCGCCGGCGAGGGCGAGCCGCGCGGCGGTCTCGACCGCGTGCCCGGTGATCCGCCCGGCCCGGATCACGCGAGCGCGGTCGCCGGAGCCCTCGCCGCTGCCCAGGCCCCAGGCGCCGACCGACACGCACCGGGCCGCCGGGATCGCGGCGATCTGGTCCTCCGCTCCCACCAGCGTGATCTCGGCGTCGAGTGGAAGGTCCAGAGCCCGGGCGGTGATCTCCGGGCCGATGCCGCGCGGGTCACCCAGCGTCACCGCGATGCGGGGCACCACCGCCCCGCCGCCCACCTGCCCCGCGGCCCCGCCGTCCCTCACATCCGCAGGTCCACGTAGGTGCCCTTGCGGAGCTGGTCGATGTACCGGCGGATGGCCAGCTCCTGACCGAGCTGCTGCCGGATCCGCTCCTTCACGTCATCGAAGCGGATGTCGCCCTGGGATCGTCGCGCCATCACCTGAAGCACCACGAACTGCTCGTGATCCCCCGGTCCCGGCACCGTGAAGACCGGCAGCACCGCTCCGGAATCGGCGTCGGCGATCACCTGGGCATACGGCTCGGGCAGCTTGTCCGCCGGCACGTCCTCGGCCTGCCGCTCGGCGGAGCGGTCGTGATAGATCCGCTGGAGCGAGTCGAACGGGGCGCCCCGAACCACCAGATCGTGCACCCGGTCGGCCAGGGTGCGGGCGCTGTCGATGTTGCTCGAGTCGAGAGCCGGCACCAGAAGGATGTGGCGCGCCTGCACCTCGGCGGGCTGGGTCCGCTCCACCTGGATGATGTGGTAGCCGAAGGGCGTTTCGACCGGGTCCGACGCCACGCCGGGCTTGAGCGCGAAGGCGACCCGCTCGAACTCCGGCACCATCACCCCCCGGCGGAACCAGTTGAGCGAGCCGCCCTGCTCCCGGGAGCCCGGGTCCTGGGAGAACCGGCGCGCGGCAGTGGCGAAGTCGGCCCCCTTCCTGAGCTCCAGCACGATCGAGTCGGCCTGGGCCAGGGTGCGCGCTTTCGATTCGGCGCTGGCCCTGGGGGTGATCACGATCTGCCGGAACGAGATCGTGGCCGGGCGGGTGCCGAGGGCGGACTTGTTGGCCTCGAAGTACGCCTTCATTTCCGCCTCGGTGGGAGGCACCGGCTTGAGCTTGCCCTCGTTGCGGAGCTTGTCGATGAGCCGGTTCTGGTAGGCCGCCCGGCGCTGCTGGTCGGTGAGCCAGCGGCGATACTCCTCGGGGGTCTGAAAACCGGCCTTCTTGAGCTCGTTCTTGTAGTCCAGCTCGGAGCTGAAGTTTCCCCGTACCTTCCGGATCTGCTGCTCCACCCCGTCGGCGATCTCCTGGTCGGTGACGTGAATTGCCGTGTCCCGGGTGGCCCGCTGGACCAGCAGCTCCTCGTCCACGATGCTGGTGATCACCTGTCGCCGCACCGAGTCGAGCTCCTCGGGGCGATTGGGGATCCGGGCTCCCTGCGCCTGGCGGCTGAAGATCTCCTCGTCCACCTGCGAGGCGAGGACCGGACGGTTCCCCACGACTGCGAGCACCCGGTCCACTACCACGGTGGTGTCGCCCATGACTACCGGGGCGGCGGTCGTGGAATCCGCCGCCAGGGCGCTGTCCGCGGCCGGCGAGGTGTCCCCGGCCATCGTCGTATCCGCCGCCACCGAGGTGTCCGCCACCGCCGTGGTGTCCTGGGCCGCGAGTGGCGCGGCGCCCGCTACCGTGACCAGCGCGAACAGGAAGATCGCGGACCGGCCGCGTGGAAGTACCTGCTGCATCGTCACACCTCTATCTATCGCCCTATCGCCTCGTCGCTCCGCTGTCCGGTTGCGC
>Ga0210102_1000322_pt1 | contig 12927 bp, 14 predicted proteins | sample RushOxbow_ThreeS_4_FD_185563 | JGI IMG/M metagenome (GOLD analysis project Ga0210102, IMG submission 185563) | Wetland microbial communities from San Francisco Bay, California, USA, that impact long-term carbon sequestration -... | ecosystem: Environmental > Aquatic > Marine > Wetlands ...
GCGAAACAGAGCTAAACCGCCGGCGCCCCCCGGCGGTTCAAAAGTTCTTTTCATTGCGGTAAGAGATTCTGATGATTCCTGAAAAGTCCGGCGGTGCGCTCGAGGGCCTGCGGGTGCTCGACTTGACGCGCATTCTCGCGGGGCCGCTCTGCGGCCAGATCCTGGGCGACATGGGCGCCGACGTCATCAAGGTCGAGCCACCTGGCACGGGCGATGACACCCGCACCTGGGGCCCACCGTTCGCAGCGGGTGAATCCGCGTATTTCCTGGGACTCAACCGCAACAAGCGCTCGGTCACGCTCAACATGGCGGTGAAGGACGGACAGGAGATACTCGCCGCGCTCCTCAAGCGTAGCGATGTCCTCATCGAGAACTTCAAGCTCGGCACGCTCGAGAAGTGGGGCTTCGGCAACGACTGGCTCGAGAGGAATGCCCCGCGCCTCATTCGCTGCTCGATCACGGGCTACGGATCGAGCGGGCCGGACAAGGCGCTGCCCGGCTACGACTTCATCCTGCAGGCGGAGTCGGGGTTGATGAGCATCTGCGGCGAACCCGATGGCACACCGACCAAGTACGGCGTCGCGATCGTGGACGTGGTGACGGGGCTCTACGCCTGCAACAGCATCCTGGGAGCGCTCTCGGCGCGCAATCGCACCGGCCGCGGACAGCACGTTGAAGTCTGCCTCTACGACTCCGGAATCTCGATGCTGATCAATGTCGCCTCCAACTACCTCGTATCGGGAAAGGACGCGCGCCGCTTCGGCAACGGTCATCCGAACGTCGTCCCCTATACGACTTACGCGACCGCCGACGGCATGATCGCGATCGCGGTCGGAAACGATGGGCAGTTCGCGCGGTTCTCGGAAACGGTGGGCCATCCGGAGTGGGCGGGCGATGCGCGGTTTGCGAAGAATCCGGCCCGCGTCACGAACCGGGACGCCCTCGATGCCCTGATTGGCACTGCGCTGAAGTCGGAAAAGACCGCCGGGTGGATCGCGAAACTGCGCGCTGTGGGCGTGCCGTGCGGCCCGATCAATTCCGTTGCTGAAGCGCTCAACGACCCGCATACGCTGGCGCGCGACATGGTTCGCACCGTGAATCATCCCGCGGCGGGCGAGGTCAAGCTCGTCGGAATTCCGTTCCGCATGAACGGCACGCCGGCGGCCGTGCGCCGTCCGCCGCCGCTGCTGGGCGAGCACACCGAGGAAGTGTTCGGCAAGGAGCTGGGCCTAGGCAGCGAGCGCCTTGCGCAGCTACGCGCCGCCAAAGTGATTTGAAACCGCTGATGACCATGGCTGACCGGTCACACCCGGGGGGATGATGATCAAGGGCCTGTCCCACGTATCGCTGGTGGTTCCGAGCCTCGAGGCGGCCGCGAAGCGGCTGAAGGAGGTCTACGGTCTTGGCGTAGGCCCGGCCAAGGTCAACGAAGAGCAGGGCGTGCGCCTCGCCTACGTCGAGTTGCCGAATGCGCGCATCGAGCTGATGGAGCCTTCGCGGCCGGATTCTCCGGTGTCCAAGTTCCTGGAACGCAATCCCCGGGGCGGAATACACCATTTCTGCCTCGCCGTCGATGACGTGCGGGCGGCGGTTGCCGGGATCGAGGCGAGCGGCGCGCAGGTCCTCGGCGGCGGAAAGGACAGCCGCAATGTGCACGGCGAGCGCATCGCTTTCGTGCATCCGAGGGATTTTCTCGGGGCGCTGGTGGAGCTCGAGGAGAAGGGTGATGGCTGATACGGCAACGCCGATGCGGATCTCGACGCAGAAGCTCGAGGCGTTCATCGCGAGCGCACTCGTGGCCGTCGGGATCTCGCCGTCCGAGGCGAAGTCGATCGCCGAGCTGATGGTGCGCGCGGACGCGCAGGGCTCCGAGGGGCACGGCGTCTTTCGCCTGCCCCAATATGTGCGGCGCATCAAGGGCGGCGCGGTCAATTTGAAGCCGACGATCCGCGTGACGCGCGAGGCTGCAGGCATGGCGCTGGTCGACGGCGACAACGGCATGGGGCACCTCGTGATGCGCTACGCCACCGAGAAAGCGATCGAGAAGGCAAAGGCGGCCGGCCTCGCGTGGGTCGGCGTGCGCATGAGCAATCACGCCGGCCCCGCGTCGCTCTACGCCTCGATGCCGGCGCAGCACGACATGATCGGGCTCTACCTTGCGGTCGGCAACGCCAACCATCTTCCGCCGTGGGGCGGTCTGGACATGCTGCTCTCAACGAATCCCATCGCGGTGGCGGTGCCGGCGGGGGACGAGCCGCCAGTCGTACTCGATATGGCGACCACCGTGGCGGCTTACGGCAAGGTCAAGACGAAGGCCCAGCGCGGCGAGATGATGCCGGAGGGCTGGATGATGGACCGCGAAGGACGACCGCTCACCGATCCCCGGCGCGCCAATGAGGGATTTCTCCTGCCGATCGGCGGCTACAAGGGCTACGGCCTGGCGCTCGTCATCGGCATACTCGCCGGAACACTGAACGGCGCAGCGATGGGCAAGGACGTCGTCGATTTCAACGCAGACGACGCCGCGGTCACCAACACCGGGCATGCGATCGTGGCAATCAATATCGAGGCGTTCCAGCCTGTCGCCGAGTTCAAGCAGGAGATGGACACCCTGATCCGGGATCTCCGCGGCTCGCGCCGCCTGCCGGGCGTGGACCGCATTCGGCTTCCCGGCGAGGGCAGTCACGCCGCGCGAGCTGACCGCCTGAAGAACGGCATTCCCCTGCTCGCGCCTCTCCTCGCCAGCCTCAACGAACTTGCGGGGCAGCTGAATATCCCGCCCCTTTGATCTCCCAGTTCCGCCTCGCCCTGCGCATGTTGATCTGGCTCGCGGTTGCTGCCGGGATCGGCTGGCTGCTGTGGATCATGGTCAGCGTCCCGGGCTCGCGCTACACCGGCATGCTCCATCCGCTCACCGCGGATGAGAAGCTGCTCGCCGACCGGTTGAGCCGCCACGTCGGAACGATCGCGAGCCGCGAGCACAATTTCATGCATCCGGCCGCGCTCGAGGAGTCCGCGCGCTACATCGAGTCGGTCTTCGAGGGTATCGGTTACAGCGTCAACCCGCAGCGCATCCCGCGGGACAAGAGGGAGGCGCGCAACATCGAAGTCGAATTGCCGGGCGGCGCGCGGGCGGACGAGATCGTGATCGTCGGGGCGCACTACGATTCGGTCGTGGGCGCAGTCGGGGCCAACGACAACGGTTCCGGCGTTGCCGCCATGATCGAGCTGGCGCGGCTGCTGCGCGAATCGAAGCCTGCCCGCACCGTGCGTTTCGTGGCGTTCGTGGACGAGGAGCCTCCGTTCTACTACGGCGACGAGATGGGCAGCCGTCATTACGCGCGGCGCTCAAAGGCCCGCGGAGAGAACATCGTCGCCATGTTTTCTCTGGAAACCATCGGCTACTACTCCGATGCGCCCGGCAGCCAGCGCTATCCGTTTCCGCTCAGTTTTTTCTATCCCGATACCGGGAATTTCATCGCGTTCGTGGCCAACCTCTCCTCGCGCCCGCTGCTGCACGAGGTGATCGCGAGCTTTCGCCGGCACGCCCGCTTCCCGTCGGAGGGCGCTGCGGCCCCGTCGTTCCTGCCCGGCGTGGCATGGTCGGACCACTGGTCGTTCTGGAAGGAAGGCTACCCGGCGCTGATGGTAACTGACACGGCGCCTTATCGTTATCCGCACTACCACACGTTGCAGGACACGCCCGACAAGGTGGACTACGAGCGGCTTGCGCGCGTCGTCACCGGGCTCCACGGGATGCTGCGCGAGCTCGCGCAGTTTCAGTCGACTGACACCGCCGATCAACGCCGATCAGATCTGAACCGCCAGGACGCCAAGGCCGCCAAGGATGCTCCATAAGATTAGGGCGTGTTGGAGCGGGCGACATCGTCGCTTGATGGCAACAGTTATGGCGCAGGGCCGCAACGAGCACGGAGCAAAGCCTTTGATTTGCCATGGGGCACAGGCCTGGCACGGAGGTTGCCACAGCGGGCCAGGTTATGCGTGCGGTTCGGTTGCGGCCCGCACGGGCCCGTCCGGGCCTGCTATTGTAGGGATGCCGCATGTGATCGGAGGAAAGGCTCGACAATGATTCGGACCCTGAAACAACTCGGCGCGGTGCTGGCGATGACCTTCGGGGTGTGGGGCGTGGCCCACGCACAGAGCAAGGCGCCTGATGCGATGGTGCGCGAAGGCGTGAACGAGGTGCTCGCCGAGATCAAGAAGAACCCGGACCCGAAGGCGCTGCAGGCATTCGCGGAACAAAGACTCCTCTCCCAGTTTGATTTCACCGCGATGACCCGCCTTGCGACCGGTCGTGCGTGGAGGCAGGCGACCGATGCGCAGAAGAAGGCGCTCGAGAACGCCTTCCGGACGCTGCTTGTGCGCACCTACACGACCGCCCTGTCGCAGGTGACGGGCAACTACAGCGTCGAGGTCAAGCCTGCGGGGACGGGGGCGGGCAATACGGATGCCGTGGTGAAAACGCTCGTGAAAGGCTCCGACCGGCCGCCCGTGCCGATCGACTTCAGGCTGAGCCGCGCGGGCGACGGGTGGAAGGTCTACGACGTGGTCGTCGAAAACCTGAGTCTCGTGACCAATTACCGCAGCTCTTTTCAGTCGGAGATTTCCCGCAGCGGCATCGACGGGCTGATCAAGGTCATCGAGGAAAAGAACGCGAAGGCCGCCGGCTAGGCCGCGGGGAGCAGACTGGCCGCGGGAGCCGGGCCGCCGTCGGGCGGCATCGCGTAAATTCAACCGATGAGGCGTTACTACCCGCGCTCGTTCCTGAAGCTCCTCGTGATCGGCTTCACGCTGGTCGCGCTGCCGTTGATTCTCGCCCTCATCAACTCGGCAGTGTCGGTGGACCAGCTTGCGAGCCGCAGCCAGCAGACCGTATACCAGGCCGTGCAAGCAACCCAGAGCACGCGCAGGCTCGCCGAGCTCATCACGACGATGGAGCGCGCCGCGCGGCAGATGGTGATCCTCGGCGACCGCTCGCTCATCGATGCCTACGGCGTTGCGCGCGAGCAGCTCACCAGGACGGCCCGGCAGTTCGAGCGAGTCCCCTTCGACGTCGAGCAGAAGAGCGCGCTCGATCGCATCCTGCGCGGCGAGGAGGAAATTTACAAGGCGCTCTCCGATCCAGCGGCCCAGACCCCGGAGCTCACGACGACGGTGCAGCGCTTCGTTGATCTTGCCGCCGAGGCGCGCATCATCAACATGCGCAGCAATGCGCTGATCGAGCGCGAGGTGGACGAGATGCGCGCGACCGCCGCACAAGCCCAGCGCATCATGTTCTGGCAGCTCCTGGCGCTTCTCCCGGTGGTGCTTTTCCTGGTGATCGGATTCTCGATCCTGATCGCCCGTCCGATCCGCCAGATCGACGAGGCGATCCACCGCCTGGGCGGAGGACAGTTTGCCGTGCCGGTCATCGTGAGCGGCCCCCAGGACCTGGAGCAGCTCGGCGAGCGTCTCGAATGGATGCGGCGCGAGCTGCTCGACCTCGAGAGGCAGAAGAACCAGTTCCTGCGCCAGGTCTCGCACGAATTGAAGACGCCGCTCACCGCGCTGCGCGAGGGCGCGGAGCTTCTCTCCGAGGAGGTGGTCGGCAAGCTGACGCCGGGACAGCGTGAGATCACGGAGATCATGCGCCATAACAGTGTAGAATTGCAGAAACTGATCGAAGCCCTGCTTTCCTTCGGTGCGAGCCAATTCCGCAAGGTGGCCGTCGACCTCGAGCCCGTGGAAATCAGGCAGGTGGTCGAGCGGGTGGTGGCCGACCACAGTCTCGCGATCCGCTCGCGCGGACTCACGGTGGATCTCTCGGTGCCGGACGTGATGATCTCGGCCGACTCGGAAAAGCTGCGCGTTGTGCTGGACAACCTGGTCTCCAATGCCGTCAAGTTCTCGCCCGCGGGCGGAGTGATCCAGATCTCCGGCCGCGCTGATGCCGAGGTGATCCAGCTCGAGGTCGTCGACCAGGGACCCGGCATCGCGCCGGCCGACCGCGAGCGGATCTTCGAGCCGTTTTTCCAGGGCCGCAGTGAAGGCGCCGGCCCTGTGCGCGGAACCGGGATCGGGTTGTCGGTGGTGAAGGAGTACGTGTTCGGGCACGGCGGCAGCATCGAGGTCGTTGACAGCCGCAAGGGCGCTCACCTGCGCGTGCGACTTCCGCTCGCGGGAGTGGGCGCGAAGGCGGCAGCAATATGAAAGCCTGGACGTTCTGGATCATCGCGAGCTCATTGCTGCTCGGAGGTTGCGACACGCTGCAGCAGGCCGAGAGGCGGGAGCCGGCTCCGACCGTCGAGATGCGGCGCCCGGTCTCCGACGTGGAGAGCCTGCTGCTCTACTACCGGCATATCGGCAGGCTGAAGGAGGACCAGCTCGAACGCGAGCTCGAGATCGCGCGCGCGGCCAATACCCGCGAGGGCTCGGATTTCAACCGCGTGCGCCTGGCGATGGTCCTGGGCCTGCCCAGCCTGTCGCTGAACGACAACACCCGCGCACTCGAGCTGCTCGAGCCGGTGGTGAGCAACCAGACCGGAGAGCTTTCAGCACTGGCGTCATTGCTGACAGCGCAGTTGCAGGAACGCAAGCGGCTCGACGCCAACGCGCAGGACCTGCAGAAGAAGCTCGACGCCTTGAAGTCGCTCGAGCGCAGTATGATGGAGCGCAAGCGCTGAGCGCCCCGACCCCGGTACAATAGCGGTGCGATGCCTGGATGAATTCCCAGAGGATAGGTGACCCGTGAGCGGATTGCGATTGCAGACGGAAAGCCCCAGAACCAGCGGACTGGATGCCGCGGCGAGAACCAGCGTTCTCGTGGTGGATGATGACCCGGATCTTCTGCGGCTGATGCAGATACGCCTCGATTCCGCAGGCTATCGGGTGACGACCGCCGAGAGCGCGGAGCGCGCGCTGGGCGTGATCAGCGTGACGCGCCCGCAGGTGGTCGTGACCGATCTGAGGATGGGCGGGATGGACGGCATCGCGCTCTTCGAGGCGATTCACGCCCACGATCCGACGCTCCCCGTCATCCTCCTCACCGCGCACGGAACGATTCCCGACGCTGTCGCCGCGGTCAAGCGCGGTGTGTTCGGCTATCTCACCAAGCCCTTCGACGCGAAGGCGTTGCTTACAGAGATCGAGCGGGCTGCCACGTTGAGCGGGAGCACGGGCCCGGGCGGGGAAGGCGAGGACGCAAGCTGGCGCGCCGAGATCATGACGCGCAACCCCGTGATGGAGGACGTGCTGGCCAAGGCGCGGCTGGTGGCTGACAGCGATGCCGTGGTCTTCATCAACGGCGAGTCCGGCACCGGCAAGGAGCTGCTTGCCCGCGCGATCCACATGGCAAGCGCCAGGCGCGAGCAGCCGTTTGTCGCCATCAACTGCGGTGCGATCCCCGAGCAGCTGCTCGAATCCGAGCTCTTCGGGCACGTCCGGGGCTCCTTTACGGGCGCCGTGCGCGACCACAAGGGCCTCTTCCTGACCGCGAACCGCGGAACGCTTTTCCTCGACGAGATCGGCGACATGCCGGTGTCCCTGCAGGTGAAGCTCCTGCGCGTGCTGCAGGAAAAGAAGTTGCGCCCGGTCGGTTCCACGGACGCCTACGACGTCGACGTGCGCATCATTTCCGCCACCCACCGCGATCTCGAAGCGGAGATGGCTGCCGGCAATTTCCGCGAGGACCTCTACTACCGGCTGAACGTCGTGGCGCTGCAGCTGCCGCCGCTGACCGAGCGGCGGGAGGACATCCCCCTGCTCGCGAACCACTTCCTGAAGCTGCTTGGGCAGAAATACCGCAAGTCCGTCACCGGGTTTGCGCCGGAAGCCCTGGAGCTCCTGGTGGCCGCGAGCTGGCCCGGCAACGTGCGCCAGCTCTACAACGTGGTCGAGCAGTCCGTGGCCCTGTGCACGACTCCGCTCATTCCTGGCAGCTGGGTGCAGCAGGCGATTCAGAGCCAGCAGGCCGAGTTCGCTTCCTTCGAGGACGCGCGGCGCGGATTCGAGCGCGACTACTTGACGCAGCTTCTCAAGATCACGGAAGGCAACGTGACGCAGGCCGCGCGACTCGCCAAGCGCAACCGCACGGAGTTCTACAAGCTCCTGCAGCGGCATCAGCTGGATCCCAAACTCTTCAAGTCCCGATAAAACGGACGCTCCCGGGTCGCGGCCCCCGCTGCTTGCAGCCGGCGGGCCGCGGTCCCGGAGCGCCGTTTTATCTGCGCGCGGTCGAGGCGGACGCTGCCGCGCCGCTCACCGCGCGCATGTTTTCCCGTCCTCATCGGCCGAGATAGCCCCCGTTTGGCGAGCGTCCCGTGTCGCCTGTCCCACGGGCCGATCGCAGGCGTTGTCGCCTGCTTGCGACAGCAAAATCCGCAAGCGATCAGGACGGTAAGCGGGCCTTGTCCACGGGCGTTGCCGTCCGGCGACAAGCCGTTTTCGTGATCCCGATACAACCTGTTGTTTGGAAGCCTCATTCCGTTTGGCACGGGGGTTGCGGTAGGTGGAGCGGATTGACCGGACCGGAGCGCGTAATGGAAGGCATCAAGGTGCTCGAGAAGCAAAGGAATCTGCTCTACCCCCTGATGTTGATCGCCGCGATCACGGTGATCGTGTTCAGCATCGTGGGGATTGCCACCATGCTGGGATGGCTGCCGAGCGCGCAATCGATGGCCGACCCGGCATCCCGGGCCAATGCCGGCAGCGGGGCGGAAAGCGCCCCGGTGCGGGCGCTCCCCGCCAGCTCGGCATCCGAACGGGCGCCCGCGCCCGCCCAATGCGCCAACTGCGGAGTGATCGAGTCGATTCACGTGGTCGAGTCGCAAGGCGAGGGCAGTGGCATTGGTGCCGTGACGGGCGGCGTCGTGGGCGGAGTCGTCGGAAACCAGGTGGGGCGCGGCACCGGACGTGCCGTGATGACCGTGGTGGGTGCAGGCGCCGGCGCATACGCCGGGCACGAGATCGAGAAGAACGTCAAGCGCTCCACGCAGTACCAGATCGGCGTGCGCATGGGCGACGGGAATCTCCGGACCGTCCACCAGCAGACACCGCCCGCGCTCGGTGTCGGGCAGAAGGTCCAGGTCACGGAAAGCGGACTGGTGGCGGCGCGATAAGGGGTCTGTCATGAGGGACCGTTTCGAGCCAAAAGCGCACGCGGACTGAAGACTGAGAAGGGAGGGAGCAGGTGACAAGACTGTCCCACGGGCGCGTGAAGCGCATCCATGCGGAATTCCGCGGCGACGACGCGGTCGAGCTCGACATCCTGGAGGTCTCGCTTCGCCTTGGCGATGTCGCGCGCACGCGAATCGAGGCCGACACGCTCCTCACGCGGCTCGCCTACAAGGCGCTTTATCGCTCGCTCGAGGAGTACGCGCGCAAGAGCGGCCAGCGCTATCCGACCTACCGCATGCTCCTCGCCTACCTCGACGGGACGCCGATCGAAAGCGAAGCCGAAGGGGCGCGCGTGGTAAGCATCACCAAGGAAGCGGGACGTTAGGGCGGACATGCGCCGCGCCCTACTTTGGGCAGGAGCGGCGCAGGGGCTGACGGCGCTCGCGCTCGCGGGCTGCGCCGACTCGGGCGGGAGCATGAACCTGTCAGGATTCCCGCCGGCGTTCCAGCAGGGTTATGCCGAGGGCTGCCAGAGCGCCAGCAGCCGGCGCACGCGGCGCGACCAGGGACGCTATCTCGCCGACGAGGACTACATGCAGGGGTGGAACGACGGCTATAGCGTCTGCCGCCGCCGCTGACTCGCCGCGTCAGCCCTTGACGCGCGTCAACCTCACGACTTCCGGGATATTGCGCAGCCCGCGCAGGATGCGCGCCAGGTGCAGCCGGTTCTGCACCTGCAGCGTAAAGAACATGTTGGTATAGGCGCTGCCGTCCTCGGGGTCGACGGACACGTTCTGAATGTTGGAGTCCGCCTCGGCGATTTCGGCCGCCACCTTGGCCAGCACGCCGCGCTGGTTGGCCACCATCAGCTTGATGCTCACCTCGAACGGCTTGCGCGTTTCAGGATCCCAGGCGACGTCCAGGATGCGCTCGGGATCGTGGCGCGCCCTTGCGACCGCGGGGCAATCGTGCGTGTGAATGGCCATGCCCTGCCCCTTGCTGATGATGCCGATGATGGGGTCGCCGGGAATCGGCTGACAGCAGCGCGCGAACTGCACCGCCATGCCTTCCGAGCCCCGTATGACAACGGATCCGGTTGACGCCGTCTCGGCAGGGTGCGGCTCGCCGAGCGAGAGCAGGCGGCGCGCCACCACGGCGGCGAGCCTCTTGCCAAGGCCGATGTCGGCGAGTACTTCCTCGCGTATTTTGCCCCCGGCATCGCGCAGGAACTTGTCCCACTGCGCGTCTTTCACCTCGGCCAGGGCGGAACCAAGAGGCACCAGCGCCTGGTTGAGCAGCCGCTCGCCGAGTTGCGACGACTCCCGGTAATGCATGGTCTTCAGGAAGTGCCGGATGCGGGAGCGCGCCTTGCCGGTGGAGACGAAATTGAGCCAGAGGGGATTGGGCTTCGCGTGCGCGGCGGTGATGATCTCCACCCGGTCGCCGTTCTTCAGCTCCGTGCGCAGCGGCATCAGCTCCTGGTTGATCTTGACGGCGACGCAGCGGTTGCCGATGTCGGTGTGCACGGCGTACGCGAAGTCGACCGCGGTCGCGCCCCGGGGCAGGGCCATGATCCTGCCCTTGGGCGTGAAGACATAGACCTCGTCGGGGAAGAGATCGACCTTGAGGTGCTCGAGGAACTCTACCGAGTCGCCTGCCTGTGATTGCATCTCGAGCAGGCTCTTCAGCCACTGGTGCGTCTTCTTCTGCAGCGTGGAGAGCGAGGTATCCGAGCTCTTGTAGAGCCAGTGCGACGCGACGCCCGCCTCGGCAATCTTGTGCATCTCGTTAGTGCGGATCTGGATCTCGATCGGGCTGCCAAACGGGCCGAAGAGCGCCGTGTGCAGCGACTGGTAGCCGTTCGCCTTGGCAATCGCGATGTAGTCCTTGAACTTGCCCGGGATCGGCTTGTAGAGGCCATGCAACGCGCCGAGCGCGTGGTAGCAGGCGGGCACGTCCTTCACGATGATGCGGAAGCCGAAAACGTCGTGCACCTGCGCAAACGTGAGGTGCTTCTCGCGCATCTTGTTGTAAATGGAGTAGAGGTGCTTCTGGCGGCCGTGCACCTCGGCCTCGATGCCGTTCGAGCGCAGGCGGCGCCGGATCGCCTCGAGCACGCGGCCGACCACCTCGCGGCGGTTTCCGCGTGCGGACTTGACCGCTTTCGCGAGGACGCGGTGGCGATCGGGATACAGGTGCTGGAATGCGAGATCGTCGAGCTCCTGGTAGATGCTGTTGAGACCCAGGCGGTTGGCGATGGGTGCGTAGATCTCGATCGTCTCGCGCGCGACGCGCCGGCGCTGCTCGGGGCTGACCGCATCGAGGGTTCGCATGTTGTGCAGGCGGTCGGCGAGCTTGATCAGGATGACGCGCACGTCGCGCGCCATCGCGAGCAGCATCTTGCGGAAGTTCTCCGCCTGCGCCTCGGCGTGGCTCTCGAACTCGATCTTGTCGAGCTTGGATACGCCGTCCACCAGGTCGGCCACAGGCTTGCCGAACGTTTTGGAGATTTCGTTCTTGGTGACGGAGGTATCCTCCATCACGTCATGCAGGAGCGCGGCGGTCAGCGCCTGGGAATCAAGATGCCACTGCGCCAGGATGTTCGCGACCGCGAGCGGGTGCGAAATATAGGGTTCGCCGGACTTGCGGAACTGGCCCTGGTGGGCCGTCTCGCTGAACTGGTAGGCGGACTGGAGCTGCGAGATGTCCTCCGGCTTGAGGTAGCCGGACCACTCCTTGAAAAGGGCGGGAGCCGCGACGGACATCTAAATGATGAACGATGAACGGGAAGGCCCGCTATTCGGCATTCATCATTCCGTATTCATCATTGCGTCTAGGTCTGCCCCTTGTTCAGGATCTCCGGGCCGTACATCCCTCCCGCCAGCTCGCGCAGGGCGATCACGGTGGGCTTGTCGCGGCTCGAATCGATCATCGCCTGCGCGCCATTGGTGATCTGGCGCGCGCGGTAGGTCGCCGCCAGGGACATCTCGAAGCGGTTCGGGATGATCTTCAGGCAGTCATCGACGGTGATTCGCGCCATATTTCAGTTCCTCTATCTGATCCGGTTGAAGAGATGGCCGTGGCGGGCAAGCTGGCGGGGGAACTTCAGTCGTTCGGCCCGGATGATGCTCGTCAGGTCCCGCGCCGCCCGGTCAAAATCGTCGTTAATAATAGCATATTCGAACTCCGCCCCGTGGCTCATCTCCTCGCGGGCTGCGGCGAGCCGTTGCGCGATGACTTCCTCGCTGTCCTGGCCGCGTCCGACGAGGCGCGTCCGCAGCGCTTCGAACGATGGCGGAAGGATGAAGACGCTCACCACACCGCGTATCAGCCTGCGCACCTGCTGTGCGCCCTGCCAGTCGATCTCCAGCAGCACGTCGTGATCCTGCGCGAGCTCCTCCGTGATCCATTTCTGGGAAGTGCCGTAACGGTGGCCATGAACCGTCGCGCTCTCGAGGAACTCTCCCGCCTCGAGCATGCGTTCGAATGTCCCGGGGGAGACGAAATGATAGTCGCGCCCCTCAGCCTCGCCGGGCCGCGGCTGGCGGGTCGTATAGGAGATTGACAGCCGGATCCCCGGCTCGGCGGCGAGCAGTGCCTGTACCAGGCTCGTCTTGCCAGCACCGGAGGGCGCACTGACGATGAAGAGAATCCCGCTCATAAATCCGGTGACCGGCGGTCGCTAGGGCTGCTCACTGCGTTTCTGGTCACTGGTCACGGGTCACTCGATGTTCTGAATCTGCTCGCGCATCTGCTCGACCAGGAGCTTCAACTCGAGCGCGGCCTGCGTCACTGCGAGGTCCACCGATTTGG
>Ga0210102_1000323_pt1 | contig 12900 bp, 9 predicted proteins | sample RushOxbow_ThreeS_4_FD_185563 | JGI IMG/M metagenome (GOLD analysis project Ga0210102, IMG submission 185563) | Wetland microbial communities from San Francisco Bay, California, USA, that impact long-term carbon sequestration -... | ecosystem: Environmental > Aquatic > Marine > Wetlands ...
GCCGTGCTGGACGAATGTGTCGACTCTCGTGGCGTGCGGAGAGTCTTTGAGGAGGAGATCCTGCTGAACCGCCTTGACATCGGTGAGGAGGTTCTTGCGCAGGATCTCGACCTGGTGGAGGGTGATGATGGTTTCGAGCTTCCAGATCACGTCGTCGATCGACCGCGTGATGTAGAGGCCGCCTGCAATCAGGCATGTGGTGAGGATGATGAATCCGATGAAGATCTTTCGCTTCATTGAATGCTCTGATCCAGATGGCTCCGCTGAGCGGCGTCAGTCATTCATGTAATCGTAGGTATCGAGATCGAGACCAATCGTCTCGGCGTATGCAAAAACAATGTTGTAATCGTCGCGTGTGGTTTCGACGAATCGCGCCGCTCCGAAACCGCGCAAGACCTTCCTGCCGGCTTCGTTCTGGTTCATGCCCAGGAGCGCGGCTCGCAGGCCGTTCTTGAGCGATTCGTCGAGATCGGGTCTCACGCACAGGCCGTTTTCGGGTACGTCTGGAGACCTCGTGAGAATCACCAACTCTTCGGAGATTCTCGGATCTTCTGCGGCGAGCGCCGCGAAGATCGTATTCTTCGCCGCTCCGATGTCGGCCTTCCGCTCCAGCACGTCGTTAATCACGCCGTCGTGGGTGCCCGCGAAGTAGGTCTCCTTCAACCAGGTATCGGGGTCGCTGACGCCGTGGGTCTTGAAGAAGTAGAGAGGCAGCAGCCAACCGGCGGTGGTGGCCTTGTCGACGAACGCGAACCGCTTCCCCTTCATTCCTTCGACACCGGTGATCCCGCTGTCTTTGCGGACGAAGAGCAGGCCGTGGTACGTCGAAGTCCCATCGGGATATTCGGGCCTCGCGATGGCCTCGACACCGAGTTTTCGGTGGGCCAGCGCGCCCGTGAAGCTGCCAAGGAAGGCACCGTCGAGGCGGTTGGAGACGAAGTTCTCGATGATGTTGCCATAGCGGGAGAGCACGACGAGTTCGATGTGGGCGTGAATGCGCATCGAGACGTATTCGGCGATCGGTTCGTAGTGCTGCTTCTGGCTGAAGATGTCGCGCTCGGGGATCAGGCCGATCCGAAGCGAGGGCCACGGTTCGCTGCTCGCGGGTTTGGATCGCTCCTGGTCTTCACAACTCGTCACGAAAGCGATGAGCGCGAAAGCGGCGATGAAGGCGGTCGTGCGACGAGGCATTTCCAATGCAACTTTCAGCGGAATTCTCCTCGAAGCGGTCCGAAATCCCTTCTAAGTCCCAACATGAATCCCGACGTGAATCCCGACAGGCGATGGTGTGCGAGGAAGTCGAGACGACAGCAAACCCTCGCGAGCAACGGTAGCAATGCGCCCGCAGCAGCCGCCAGCGTTCGGAGTTCCGTTGGGATCTTGCGAGCGAGCGGCGTCTGCCCCGTGCGGGTCCAGCGGAGGATCAGTCGCTCCCGTCCGGCAGGATGCCCTTTTCCAGATGCGGCTTGTCCGGCTTGATGCACTTCAGGAACGAGAGGATGGCGATCAGCACACAGACCATCAGCGGGATCGCGACGCCGAGGGACGAGACCTTGAGCGCCGTCAGCACCGACGTCGTCGCCACACCGGTCGAATCCAAAAGCGCTCCTGCGGCGTCGGGCATGCTGGCTCCCGACCGCTTGACGACCTCGTCCTGGTACATCAGGGCCAGGGCGATGGCGCCCAGGAAGACGGCCCAGATGATCCGGTTGAAAAAATGCGGCTCTACGTCGGTTCCCTCGTTCATGTCCTTCGATGCGACCGTCGCGATCGCGTAGGCGGAGGAGTTCACCGTGGTGGCGGAGTAGATGAAGCCTACGAAGATGAAGATCACCAGGATCAGCATCGCCAGCGGTTCGATGTCGGTCAGGTGCATCAGCGCACCGATGATGGCCGCGCTCTCGCCTCGACTCGACGTCACGGCCAAGAAGTCGAATCGTCCGGTCAGATACTGGTACATCGCGTTGTTTCCGAAGATTCCGAAGAACATCGCGCAGCCGAGCGTGCCGAAGGTCTGGGCCGTGACGACTACGTCGCGGAAGGTCCTGCCGCGAGAAATCCGGGCCATGAAGATGCCCATGTAGGGAGCGTAGGCGATATACCAGGCCCAGTAGAACACGGTCCATGTCTTTGGAAACATCAGTGTGTAATTCGGTTTTTCACCCGCCAGGAACAGCTGGTAATCTTCGGAAGTGAAGTGGGGTGCAGTGTAGAAAGACATGCGGATGAAATTGTTGAGCATCAGACCGACGCTGTCGGTCAGGGTGTCGAGCATGTACCAGGTCGGACCGACGAGGAAGACCACGCCGCACAGGACGAAGATGGCGATCAGGTTGACGTCGCTGAGCATCTGGATGCCCTTTTTCAACCCGAGGCCGACGGTCACGGTGAATATGACGGTCCAGATCAGGACGATGACGACATCGACGCCGAAGGTGTGGGTCAGCCCAAACAATTCGCAGACCGCCTCGGATAGCATCGGGGTGGCCGACACCAGGGTCGTCCCGGTGCCGCCGGCCAGTCCGAATATGAACAGCGTGCCGATGGCCTTCCCGAGTGGGCCATTCATCCGATGCTCGCCCAGGATGGCGGAACAGGACGTGAATAGCCTCAGGGCGGATTTCTTTCGGTTGTAGAACGCGTAACCGATCGGGAAGGTACAGATGCTGTAGAGCACCCATCCGAGCGGGCCCCAGTGGAACAGGCCGTAGGTGGCGGCCCAACGCGACGCCTCCTTGCTCATCGGTTCGATGTCGAATGGGGGCGCGACGTAGTGGTACGCCCATTCTTTGGTGGCCCATGCCATCAGGGCCGTGCCGATACCGGCACAGAAGAACATGGCCACCCAGCTCAGGCGGGTGAATTCTGGCCGCGCATCGGGGCCGCCGAAACGCACCTTGCCGTATTTCCCAAACGCGAGATAGAGCTCCACGCCGAAACAGAAAAGCGTGAACCAGATATACAGCGCACCGAGCTGGTTCGTGCTGAACTTGAAGATGCCATCGATGACCTTGCTGGCCGTGTCGCCGGCCAGGAACAGGAACAGGATGGCCGCCAGCACGACTGCGAAGCCACTCGCGAAAATCTGGGTCTCGATGGGAGCGGATCGCCTGCTTCCCGCCATGCGCACATCTCCTCTGGGGCTGGTCATCCCTGGGATCGTCGAGATGATCGGTGCTGCCGGGCGCATCGGGGTGATAGCGCAAGCGCCCGTGATTGGACTATTTCGGGCCACTGGTTTGCGCGGGCGCGCGACTGCAGAGTGGCCGGGTGCTGCGAAACCGAGGTCGTCGGATCAGGGCAGGGCTCCGCCGGGACGGCATCCCGTCCCCGACGCTTGAAAGACCCTGCCATGGGAGGCTATCGGTGTGATGGCCCCCGATCGAGATGTGTCCGGGATGGATCGAGTTTCTGGCTGAGCTGGAGCCGACTACCCTCTACGCGGGAAGCCCAACGAATTTCACGAGCGGTCAACGTCCGGCTCCAACCAGCGGTCGGCGGAGAGTCGAATGCACCCAGGCGTTTCTGGCGCGAAATGGAGCACGTTCAACCTGACTGCTGCGTCGCTGTTGTCGGCGCTGTCGCTGTTCTCGCTGTGGGCGTTCTGTCTGAGCTGCAGTGCCAGGCCATCGCCCGATCCGCTTCCGAGCGAGCCGCCGGGTGCGGATCTCGAGGCAGATTCAGCAACTGCGTTTTCCGCGCGGGTCGCGTCGTTTTCCGCGGAGCGCGCCTGGCGGGATCTGCAGGTGCTCACCGATATCGGTGCGAGGCCGGTCGGTAGCCGGGGCAACGATCGGGCGCGCGACTACCTGCGCGGCGAACTCGAAGAACTTGGCGTCGAAGTCGAATCCTGGGAAGTGGACTACGCGGCCGCAGCGGGGCGCCCGTCCGGCGCCGCCGCTCCGGAAATCCGCGTGACCAATGTATCCGCGATCATCCCGGGCACCCGATCGCAGGACCGGTTCCTGCTCGTCGCCCCGTTCGACAGCCGAAGCTTCGCCGATTTCGAGTTCATCGGCGCCAACGACGGCGCGTCCGGGGCGGCTGTCGTACTCGAGATCGCGCGGACGCTGGCTGCGGCCCCGCTTCTCTACGCGACCGAGATCGTGTTTCTCGACGGCGAATCTCCTTTCGCAGCCGCAGATGGCCGAAAAAATGGCTACCGCGAGATCGGCAGCCTGGGGCTGGCCTCGCGACTGCAGGAATCGGGCATCTCCGGTGTTCGCCTGCTGATCTACATCAATCGCGTCGGCGACGCAGACCTCCGGATTGCACGCGATCTGGTTTCCCACCGCATCTACCGCGAGGAAATCTGGAAGGCGGCCGCCGCCCTCGGCCGAACCGACGCGTTTCCGCGCGACGCGGTTTTCGAAAACGCGGGGATCGCCCACGCGTATTTTTCGCAGATCGGGCTTCGCCAGCTCGTGACGATCGTCGACACGAGCTTTGGCGGCGATCAGCCGCCGGGCCTGTACGCGGGTACCGAGCAGGACACGATCGATCGCTGCTCGCCGGATAGTCTGGAGACCGTGGGCGTGGTGGTTCTCGAGGCGCTCGACGCAATCTCGAAACGACTCGCCAAGATCGACCGATTCGCGGCCTCTCGACGCTGGGAAGGCGATGCGCGTTGAGCGCGCTGGCGCACGGCACGACGCTGCTCGAAAATGACGGTCTGAGCATGCGGACGTTCCGGGAATGCGGATCCCGCGGAATCATGCGAGACGGGGAATTCAACTGTTGATTCGAATCTCGGCACTGGCGATCGCCGCTCTGCTGCTCGGTTTCAGCGCTTTCGCCGATGACGTCGGCGGCACCGGCGAAAAGGCGGTGCGCATCGTGATCGACGAGCCGAAACGGGGCGAACCGGTGCGCAACAGCGTCCACCAGGCCCCGATCCGAGGGAACGCCTTCACCGAGGGCAAACGGCGCCTGGCCATCGACGTGATGATCGCGATCGACATTTCGGGTTCGACCCGAGCGGCCAGCGGTGCCGATGTCGATGGCGACGGCGAGATCGGCTTCGATCCACACCTGGAGCAGGTGCCGCCCGGCCTCTACCCGCCCGATGTGCGGAGTACGGATCCCCAGGACACGATCCTCGCTGCCGAGATCGCGGCCGCCGACGCCTTGCTCCGCAACCTCGATCCCACCCAGCTGCGGGTGGGGGTTCTGAGCTTTGGCGGCGAGGTCAATCCGACCACGCTTCGGCAGGCCGCCTACGGGCAGCAGGACGCCTGGCTCGAGGTTCCGCTGACGAGCGATTTTGGCCAGGTTCGCCGAGCCCTGCAGAGCATCCTCGCGCGGGGCCCGCGCGGTGGTACCGACTTCGCTGCCGGAATCCGGCTGGCGGTCACCGAACTGGCGAGCCTGCACGGTGCGAGAAGCGCTCCCAGGCCGGACGCCGCGAAGATCCTGATGTTCCTCACCGATGGCGTGCCCTCGTTTCCGTTTGGATCGTCTCGGGAGTCGGATCCGGGCGACACGGAGGCCGCGCTCGGCGCGGCGCGCGTCGCCCACAAGGCCGGGATCACGATCAACACCTACTCGCTCGGGATGAACGCGCTCGACAATCCGGTCGCAGCCGCCGAGATGTCGCGCTTGACACTCGGAACCTTTACGCCTGTCAAGAATCCGGGCGACGTGATTACGTACCTCCAGGGAGTGACGTTCGCGAGTGTCGAAGACGTGATCTTCACGAATTTGACGACCAGTGAAATTTCGGAAGATGTTCGATTGCTGCCGGATGGAAGTTTTTCGGGCTACGTGCCCGTCCGCGAGGGGGTCAATCGCGTGCGGGTCACCGCGCTTGCGACCGATGGCTCGGAGGGGTTCACCGAATTCGACCTCGAGTTCGGCGTAGCGGGCCGCACCAGTCGAGAACTCACCCTCGAACTCGACGGGATCCGCAAGCAGAACCGGGAACTCCAGTTGTTGGTCGAGCGCGAGAAGGTCCGCCAGTTCAGGGAAAGGCAGCGCAAGGAGCTGAAGCTCGAAGTCGAGGATCCCGAAGTTCCCTGAATTCGATCGCTGGATCGGGAGCGCGCAGGGCGCTGTTTCGCGACGCTGGCTCGTGCCAGCCCTATTCGGTGACGAGTGCGGGATCTGCCAACTCCCGTCGGTAGAGTTTTCCGTCGCGATAGGTGGACGTCACATCGATTGTGCCGTCCCCATCCGTATCCTCTTCGCGTTTGGCGAGAACCGGTCTTCCCGATGACGTATCGAATGTCTCGACGATGTCGACCTTGCCCGATCCATTGCTGTCGCGTTTGATCGACGCCGGCAATTCCTTGCCATCGACGACCGCGTAGGTCGTCCAGGTGTCGAATCGCCCGTCGCCGCTGCGATCCTCCCTGCTCCGGCTCTTCTGGCCGCCCTGATAGGTTAGGATCAGATCGAATTCACCGTCGTCGTTGCGGTCGTGTCGCTCCTCGACGAGGGAGCCGTTGGAGAAGGTGTAGAAGGCGTCCTTGCGACCGTTGCCGTTTCGATCGATGGTGCGTTCGATCATCAGGCCCCCCTGATAGCTTTCCCAGGTGTCGATTTCTCCGTCGCCGTTCGTGTCGAGGGTGCGCTCGGCGAGCGCGTTGCCCACGTAGGTCTGCCAGGTGTCCAACTTCCCGTCATAATCTCGATCGGCCGCCTTTCGGATCATCTCGCCCGTGCTCTTGTCGAGATAGCGGATCTGCTCGGGATTGCCGTCGCGATCTGCATCGAGCGTTCGCATGATGATGATCATGGGCTCGTTGTTGTCCAGGGTTCCCGCTGGGACCGCGATCTCCTCGGAATCGAAGATGGCGACCGGAAGGTCGCGATCGACCGGTGCCCTTGGCGCAATGCGCGGATCGGCGCGCTGCTCGAGGTCTTCAGCGCGATCAGCCGAACCGGTGAGCGCTCGCCCGATTTCCGAAAGGTCGCGAGAACGCTGCAGCTTTTCCTGACGCTTGAGTTCGGCGTCGATTTCCCCTTGCACCCGCTGCAGTTCGTCCTGGCGCGCCGCCTCGGCTTCGATCTCGGCTTCGATTTCGGAGTCGGAGTCGCCGGCCGCATCGAGCGTCGCAGCCCAGATCAACAGCATTGCAGGGATGGTCAACAATGCGACGAGCGCGTTCAGTCGCGAGAATGCCAATCGTCTAGACATCGAGTCGGGGTTCCCTCCAGATCGAGCTGTATTTTCCTCCAGTACGTGTCGGATTGCCTTCGACACCGCTGGGGGCGACGCGTTCGACGCGAGCGGCCGATGACGATACCCTAACCCAGCCCAGAGGCGTTGTTCTCCGGTCGGAATCCCCTCAGCCGGCTGGCCGCAATAGAGGTTGCACATTCCCCCGCCAAATGCCGAAGAAGCCACTACGGCTTCGATGGCTTCAGGGGTGGCTCCGTGGGATTGACGCTGATTCGAAAGGGCGGCAATCGACCGCCAAAGCGAAATCCGGTCGTGTCGTTGGTTCTCGCCGGCGGTGCCGTTTCGGGCGGCGCGTTCAAGGTCGGCGGTCTCAAGGCCCTGGACGACTTCCTGGTCGGCCGAAGGATCACCGAACTCGATATCTACGTCGGACTGTCCGCGGGCGCGTTGCTGTCCGCGTCCCTGGCCGCCGGCATCACGCCCGATGAGATGATCAAGGTGCTCGATGGAACGAGCACGCGATTCGAACAACTGCGACCGATCGACTTCTACAAGCCCAACCTGCGCGAGTTTGCCACCCGGCCAGCGAAGTTCGCCTACGACGTGGCGACGTTCTTGCCAAGTATCGGGATCGACTTCTTGCGCGCACTGCCTGAGCTCCCTGCAACGGTGGGGCCGGTAGCGCGGAAATTCGTCAGACATCCCTCCTACACCCAGTTCGAGGCCGTTGTGTTGAGTCTGCTCGATCACGTGTCTCCCACGCGCGAGCTGCCCGTCCTGACCAATCACCTCCCGAGTGGCTTCTTCGACAATTCCAGCATCGAGCGTTGGCTGCGTCGCAATCTGGAGCGAATCCGGATGCCGAACGATTTTCGCGCGTTTGCGCGCAAGCGGGGTCTCAGTCTCTACATCACCGCGTGCGACCTCGACACCGCGGAGCGCTCCATCTTCGGCCCGGACGAGAACACCGAGCTCACGATTTCGCAGGCCGTGCAGGCATCTTCGGCGTTGCCGCTCTTCTACAAGCCCGCGCGACTCAACGGCATCGACTATGTGGACGGTGGCGTGCGGCACACGGCCAACATCGACATCGCGATCGAAAAGGGTGCCGACCTGATCATCTGTTACAACCCGTTCCGTCCGTTCATGAACCGCGTGGATTCGCCGGACGGCGAGGGTCCCTATTTCGCCGACGGCCGATATCTGTCCGACCGGGGCTTCAAGGTGGTCCTCAACCAGGTCTTCCGGACGCTGCTCCACTCGCGGCTCAAACTCGGCATCCAGCGCTATCTGGCGGATGATCGATTCCAGGGCGACATCGTCCTGCTCGAACCCCGGGAGCGGGATGCGAACTTCTTCGCGACCAACCCGCTGGCATTTTGGCAGCGCTCCGAGGCGGTTCAGCACGGCTTCGAATCGGTGCGCAGCACGATCGAGCAGAATTTCGACGCCCTCGAGGCGGTTTTTTCCGACTACGGCTTGGTGATGGACCGGAGTGCCGCGCAGCGGCGGGCGACCCTGGCCCGGGCGGCTTTCGGCTGGCAAACCGGGGAGGCCGCCGAGGCGCTGGTCGAGGATCGCCCGCTTCGGCTGGTCAGCACCAAAGGGGCCTGAGCGGGCACCTGCGCGCGTCGACCGGCCCAAGCACGAATGTAACGCCGTTTTGGCACCCGAAGCCTCGCGTTCCGTCTGGCGAAAAGCCAGCTTTCTGGTATAGTTACGCCTTCCCCGATGGCGCTTGGCGCATCTGCGGCCCCGACGGATACGGGGACGGCGGTGCGCCTGAGCCATCTCCTCCAACGTGTTCGCCCGGAGTTTGCGAAACGTGTTCGTCCGGAGTTTGCGAGATTGAACGGGTGCCGGTCGATTGGAGCGTTCGAACCAGTTCTTTCGGAGGTCCGCAGTCTGGCTGCGGGCACCGAGAGTGGATGCCAGGGCGCTGGCGCGCGCCCGACCCAAGCTCGAGCCGAGGTGGCAGCCGGCGATGACGCAAGACTCCGGCAATGCAAGCCAGAGCCGTATGGATCCGATCACCGAGCAACCAAGCCCCTTCCCGAGCCGGCTCATGACGCCCCGGCTCAGCGAAGAAACCCAGTCACGAGGAAGATCACTTGAGACGAATCGGAAGCAACATCAGGAAGCAGAACCCCGACGCGAGGGCGAATCGCGTGATGAAGAACATCATCAAGTATGTCGATGACGAAGCGCCTCGAAACGAGTATCCAAAGCGGATCGTCTCCCCGACGCAGCCAGCGAAGTGCTGCAGCGATGACAATCGCGAGATGGTGGGCAACACCCGCGAGATCGACGGGTTCAATTTCTGCTACAAGATCTGCCGCAAATGCGGCCACGCGGTGAAGTTCTACTTCCCGGCAAACGAAGCCTCGAATCCGGCGGTCAAGGAATACCGCCAGTGGAAGCGTTACATGGCGCAATGATCCCACCCGGGTCGAAGCAATCGGCGGGGCGGCCTCGGTGCCACCCCGCCGTTTTTTTTGCTTTTTTGCGTGTAGAGTCTGATCGCCATGTCCAATCCGAAGCGCGCCGGGCGAATGGGTTCGGAAGCCGCCGCCAGCGCATACCTCGCGGGGCTCATCAACGTCGAAAAGGAGCGCAACGCCCCCTATTCGCGTTTCGATCTGGGACCGATCCAACGCCTGATGGAGCGATTGGGCAATCTCCAGGCGGGATTGTCGGTCATCCACGTGGCTGGCTCGAAGGGCAAGGGGTCCACGGGCCTGATGGCCGAATCCCTGCTTGCGGCGGCCGGCGAGCGGGTCGGCACCTTCACCTCGCCTCACCTCGAGCGTTGGAGCGAGCGTTTTCGGATCGACGGGCGCGAAGTTTCGGCCGAGCTTCTGACCGACGCGGTCGAGCGGATCGCACCGCACATCGACGATCTGCGCGAAGCAGATCCCCTCCACGCGCCGAGTTTCTTCGACGCCCTCACGGCGATTGCCCTGCTGCTGTTTTCCGAAGCGAAGGTGGATCGATGCGTGTTCGAAGTTGGCCTCGGCGGGCGCCTCGATTCCACGAACGTGATCACCGCAGCCGTCTCCTGCGTGACGAGCATCGAACTCGAACACACCCAGCAACTCGGGAACACCCTCGCCGAGATTGCCTCCGAGAAGGCTGGCATTCTGAAGCCCGGTGTCCCCGCCGTGGTCGGTGATCTGCGCGATGAAGCGGCCGCGGTCGTCGAGGCGCGGGCACTCGAACTCGGAGCACCGCTCGCGCGGCTGGGGCGCGATTTCGACTTCGAGATTCTCGATCGGGATCTCGACGGCCAGTCGATCCGCTTGACCGATGGGTCCCTGTGCGTCGAAGCGCGGATCGCAGCGCTGGGGTCTCATCAGGCCCGCAACGCCGCGCTCGCGCTGGCCTGCGTGGTGCGCGCTCCGGGGTGCGTCCGCGGCGATCCGCTGGTCGAAGCGGCCGAGCGGGGTTTCGCGGCCGTGCGACTGCCGGGTCGGATCGAGTTGATCGGTCGCGCCCCGTGGTTGCTGGTCGACTCTGCCCACACCGAGTCTTCCGCGGCCGCGCTGGCCGAGGTGCTGCAGCGGATTCCGCGTCGGCGATTGCATCTGGTGCTGTCGATCTCCGCGGGCAAGAACGCGCACGCGATCTTGCGCCAGCTGTTGCCCGAGGTGGACACGGTCACCGTGACCCGCGCCGAACCGATTCGCTCGCTGTCACCCTCCGAAGTTGCAACGGCGATCCGCGCGGCCGCTCCGAGCGTTCTCGTTCGCGTGGTTCCGAATCCGCATCTCGCGCTGCGCGCCGCCCGGGAAGAACTGGGCGCCGACGATCTGCTCTGCGTTTCGGGTTCGATCTATCTGGCCGGGATCGCGCGCCAGATATTCTCGGAAGCCGGTTCGGGCGATCGCGTCATGGTGTCCCGCCGGAGCGGAGGGGATTGAAGGCCGCGCGGGTGGCTGGGTCGACGTCGGTGGGTTCAGACGGGAGGCAATAAGATACGCCCGGGCCGACACGCCACACAGAGTGTGGCGGGAGGGGTTGTCAGCCCGGGCGTTAGGACAATCCGTTCGTCGTACATGGATTGGATAGAGCAAGTCGCGTGCCATCCGATCGATGGATCCGACCGATGCGCTAACCCCTTGAAATACTGTGGTCTTGGGCACACGTGGTGGCACTCCGCGGCAACCCGTAGGCAACTCCGACTTCGGAAGTGACACAATTTGTGTACCCGACTCCTCTCAGGGGTCTGCAACTGCCCGGGCGCGCTGCCCGCGCGCGTCTGGTTGCTAGGCTTCGGGTTCCGGGACGGGGGATTGCGACGCATGGCGGCAAAGCGGGTTGCGGTGGTGGGAGCTGGAATCGCCGGCTTGGGGGCTGCCTGGCGGCTCGCCCAGAGCGGCTTTCAGGTATCGCTTTTCGAGCGCCAGCAGCGGCCCGGAGGGCGGGCGCGGCCGGTCGTGCGCGAAGACTTCACGATCGAGCGTCCGGGCGCGATTGTCAGCGCTGCCGACCGGGAGCTGCTGAGCTGGATCGGTGAACTCGATCTGCCGGAACTGCTCCCTCCGCGGCCCGTGGTGAGCGCGCTTGCCCATCGCGGTCGGGTCCAGGTCGTCGATTCCCGGACTTTGTTGGGGATTGCGCGCATCCCGGGCGTCGGGTTCCACCAGGTGATTCGCCTGCTGCGGCTCCCGCGCCTCGTCGCCCGCTACGGAAGTCGGATCGACCCCGAGTGGCCCGAGCGAGCGGCGAGCCTCGATGATCGCAGCCTCGCCGATTTTGGGCGGCTCTATTTCGGGGCGCGCGTTACGGACAATTGGATGGCCCCGCAGGCGGCACGCACCTCGCTCGCCGACGCGTGCGACGTGAGCCGGGTGTTGTTCCTCCACCAGGTTCGGGACGGCACCGCAGAGCGCCTCGGGTTGCTGCGCTCGTCGTCCCAGGAGTGGATGGATCGCGCAGCCTCCGCGGTTCCGACAGCCTTCGGCGTTTGCGTGACCCGCGTCGAGAGCAATACCGCAGGCGGGGTGCGGTTCGGCTTCCGGGATGCCGAGCGCGAGCGCTCCGCCGAAGTCGACGCGCTGGTTCTGGCCGTTCCAGCGCCGGAAGCGGTCGAATTGGCGGGAGCGGAATTCGATTTCAGCCAGCGCGATGCGCTCTCGAAGGTTCGCTACACGCCCGAACTATCGTTGGCAATCGCGCTGCGGCGACCGTTCCACCCCCACCCACAGCAGATCCAGTTCCCCAGTCGGGCGGGTTGGCCACTCGAGTCGGTGCGGCTCGAACCCGGAGTCGAAGGCGGCCGGGTACCCAAGGGTCGCGGCCTCGCGTTGCTGCGCGCGACGGGCCGTTGGAGTGCGGCCTACCTCGAAGCGCCCGACGAAACGGTCAGCAAGGAGCTGATCGCCGCGCTGGCGGAAATCTTCCCGCGCATTCACGGCGCGGGCATCTTTGCCGAGGTGTTGCGAGAGAAGCGCGCGATCGCGCGATTCGATGTCGGACGCTATCGGGCGATTGCGGATTTTACGCGCATCCAGGCGGACTGTCGGCGTCGGGGCCGGCGCATCTACTTTGCGGGCGATTATCTGATGGGCCCCAGTTGGAATGCGGCGCTGCGGTCGGGCCATCGGGCCGCTGCCGAAGTCGCTCAGGATCTCGCCTCAAGCGCACCGGCCGCGGCGGGTTGACCACACTCAGCGGAAGAGACGTGGACCGAAGAATGGGTCCAGCCAAATCAAAACTGGTTGCATGACTGCCATTTCAAGCGGATCCAAGTCCTAGGTCGCGTACTTCGCCCGATG
>Ga0210102_1000324_pt1 | contig 12869 bp, 9 predicted proteins | sample RushOxbow_ThreeS_4_FD_185563 | JGI IMG/M metagenome (GOLD analysis project Ga0210102, IMG submission 185563) | Wetland microbial communities from San Francisco Bay, California, USA, that impact long-term carbon sequestration -... | ecosystem: Environmental > Aquatic > Marine > Wetlands ...
GCCCGCTTCACTTCAACAGCTGGCTCGCTCGGCCGTAGATCTTCTGCGTCGTGCACTGGACTCCTATGCGCACAGTGACGTCGACGCCGCTCGGGGAGTGCTCGCGGAGGATGATCGGATCGACGCCGAGGAGGACGAGGTGATCATCCGGGAGCTGGCCGAGATCGCGAGCGACGCTGCGATCGCTCCGCAGGCCGTGGATCTGATCCTCGTCGCCAAGAACCTGGAACGCGTCGCGGATCACGCGACGAACATCGCGGAGGACGTGATCCTCATCATCGAGGCGCAGAACATCAAGCACGCCCAGAAGCTAGGCGCGGCCAGCTAGCCCGAACGCCGCGTACTCGCCCAACCCTACGATCGAGCGTCCGGCTTTCTACGGCTTTGCGCGGGGCAGTCGCAAGCTGAAGGTGGAACCGCGACCCGGCTTGCTCTCGACAGATATCTCGCCCTGCATCCTCTGAACGAGGTGCTTCACGATCGCGAGGCCGAGCCCCGTGCCACCCGCTGCGCGCGAGCGCGCCTTGTCGACCCGGTAGAAGCGCTCGAAGATGCGGCCGAGGTCGCTCTCGGGGATTCCGATCCCGGTGTCCGATACGCGGACGCACACCCATTTCTCGTCGCCATCGACGCTCACCTTCACCCGACCACCCGCTTCCGTATACTGGCATGCGTTGTCGAGAAGATTGCGGACGATCTGCTCGACGGCGTGGATGTCGGCCCAGACGATGGGAGCATCCTTGGCTTCCTGCTCCACTTCGATGTGTTTTTCGCGGAAGAGCGCACCCAGATCCTGAACGACACGATCGACCAGCGCGACGATGTTCAGGTTGGAAGGCTCCAGCTTCACCTCGCGTCCTTCGGCCTCGGACAGCTGCAGCAGGTCGGCAACCAGTCGACCCAGCCGCCGGGCATGGCGATCGATGATTTCGACGTAGGAGCGACTGGCAGGGTCCTTGAAATCTGCGGAATACAGAAGCGTCTCGGAAAAGCCTTGAATCGCGGTCAGCGGTGTCCGGAGTTCGTGCGAAGCGTTCGCGACGAACTCGCGCCGCATCCTCTCGAGTTGCGCGGCCTCCGTCATGTCGTGAAGAACGGCAACCGTTCCGAGGCGCTCGCCGGAACCAATCGGAAACCGGATTGCGTGCACCTCGAGCGTCTTCTCCATCGGATGGGTCACGCTGATCACTCGCGAAACGGATTCGTCGGTTTTCCCCGCATCCCGCAGGACGGCCTCGAGATCGACATGCCGCGCGAACTCCATCAGCGTGAGATTGTCGGTGCCCGATCTGACGCCGAGTAGCGCCGCCAATCTCTCGTTCGCGAGCACGATATTCATCTCTGCATCGACAACGAGGACTCCTTCGACCATCGAATTCAGGACCGCTTGGAGTTGCTCTTTTTCGCGACTCGCCTGTTCGATGCGCTCTCCAAGCTGATCGGCCATACGGTGGATTGCGTCGGAAATCGCACCGAGTTCATCGTGGCTGCGGCGGGGAATCCGATAGTCGAGGTTTCCGTCGGCGATCGCGGCCGTCAGGCGCTGGATTTCGCGAATGGGGCGCAGGGTGAACCAGGCGAGCCCGTAGGAGAGCGCCAGGGCGGCGATCAGGCCAATCGAACCCGACACGATGAGCACTTCGCGGAGCCCCGCGAGAGCGCTGTCCAGATCCGAGAGTTCCATCGCGACCCGAACCACCCCATTGCGGCCGTCGCCCACGGGAACTGCCAGATAGAGCAGTTGGCGGCCGACGGTTTCGCTGCGGCGCGCGTTTTGGCCAATTCTTCCGGCCAGCGCGTCGCGAACTTCGGGGCGATCGCTGTGATTCTCGAGCGCCGCCAAGCGGTCGAGCGGAACGTCGGAATCGCCCACGACCACGCCCGAAGCATCGATGAGGGTCACCCTGGCTCCGGCCGCCCTACCCGCGCGATCGGCGATCGCATCGAAGCTCGCGTAGTCATCGGAATCGAGATCGCTTCCGTGAACGAGCTCCCGAACCAGACTCGCGCGCGCCTCCAGAGAGCGTGCGGATCGCTCGATCTCCCTGCTCTTCAAACCGCGCTGCGCGACGAAGCCCGATACCGCGACGACGAACACCACGAGCGCCGAGAGGGCCGCCATGAGTTTGAGTTGGCTCTTCGACACAGTACCGCCTGATCAGACTGCAAGGAGACCTCGTCACCTCATGGCGACGATCTGTCAGCGATCGGAAAAACGATAGCCGACTCCACGAACCGTCTCGACCGACTCTCCAGCGTCACCCAGTTTTTCGCGCAGGCGCTTCAAATGAGTGTCAATCGTCCGAGGTGTCACGGTCACGTCGCTTCCCCACACGCGTTCGAGCAATCGCTCTCGGGTCACGACACGCCCGGGGCGTGACATCAGTTCCCGGAGTAGATCGAACTCCTTTGCGGTCAACGACGCCTCCGCGCCATCCACCGTGCAACGATGGCGCGCCGCATCGAGCCGGATCGCACCATGCTCCAGTGTATGCTCGACTTCGGAATCCGAAAATCGGCGGCGCAACACCGCGGCTACCCGGAGCGCCAGTTCGCGCGGACTGAAGGGCTTTGTGACGTAATCATCTGCACCGAGTTCGAAACCGACGACCCGATCGACTTCGGCGGCCTTCGCGGTCAGCATGATCACGGGAATGTCGGCCAGTGTGGGATCGGACCGAATCTTTCGACACAATTCGGTACCCGAAATGTCGGGTAGCATCAGATCGAGGACCACCAGATCTGGCGCGGAGCGGCGAAGCGCGTGTAGCGCTTCGCGCCCGGAGGATGCGGTTTCCACCGAGTACCCGGCCTGATCGAGGTTGACCCGAACCAACTCGCGCAGATCCGGTTCGTCGTCGATGACGAGAATCTTCTTCATGGCGATGAGATGATAACCCGAACAGCACGCCCCGGAATCTTTCGTGACCGCGATGTCACCGGATTGCAGCCAGGGCGTCACCCAATCGCCACACCCGCCGGCGCGCCGATGCCTTCATCAATGGGCTTCCGTTGCGCGGTTCGCCGCCCCTCACTGCAGGTACCCCAGCGCGCGCAGCTTGTCGGCAATCTGGGGGTCGATGCGGATATCGGAACGCACCGCGCCCGGAAGCGGCGTGCGCTGATGCTGGGCGTCGAGCAGGGCGCGCAGGCGATCGGCTGCATCGGGTTCGATCTCGATCAGATTCACTTCCTCATCGGGATCGACGCGCAGGTCATGCAGGTGCTCCCCGCGCGAGCCATCGAGGTCTCTTGCAAAGCTCCAACTTCCGGTGCTCACCGATTCCTGAAGGGTCGCGTCGCGAAAGAGCATCGTGGGTAGCGACGCGTAGCTGATGCGATCGCGTCCCGCCCGCGCGGTTTCGGCGTTCAGCAGCGGCAGCAGGGATTCGCCCTGGAAAGATTCCGGAATCGGAATTCCGGCCAGCTCGAGCAGCGTCGGGGCCAGGTCGAGGTTGCGCACCTGATCCGAGACCCGCAGCGGCCCCGCTGCTTCGGGCAGGCGGATCACGAGCGGAACCCGGAGCGCGGGCGTGCGCGCGTTTCTCGCGTGCCCCCAGCGTCGGTCTTCTCCGAACGTCTCGCCGTGATCACTCGCGAGGATCATCACGGTGTTCTCGAGTCGACCGAGCGTGGCGAGCTTCACGCGCAGGCGCTCGAGCACGTAATCGATCCAGCGAGTCGCCGCGCGATACGCGCCCGCACTGTCGGTTCCGAACTGCTGAAACTCTGCTGGCGCCGCGTACTCGTGGACATCCATGAAGTGCAGGTAGAGAAAGAACGGCGCATCTGCAGCGTGAGCGTCGAGCAGGCGCTCTGCTTCGAGGTAGACGTTGTCGGCATGGGGCCAGACCATGCTCTTCATCCACGGCACGTTCGCTCCGCGCGGAAAGACATAGCGATCGAAACCCTGTTGAAAGCCGAACGTCGCCGCGAGCCAACCATTGCTCTGCACACCGTAGGTGGCGTATCCCGCTCGTTGAAATTGCTCCGCGAGTGTGTCGGCACCATCTCCGAGTGCATCGCGAACCTCGCGCACGCCGTGACTCGCCGGCCAGAGCGAGGTCATCATCGAGGCGATCGAAACCTTCGTCCACGACGATTGCGCCCTCACGGCTTCGAACACCACTCCGTGTGCGGCCCAACGCGCAAGTTCGGGGGTGGCTTCCCGCGCACCCCCATAGGGCGTCGTCCAATCCGGCCGCAGCGTGTCGAGCACGATCAGAACGACGTTCGGCCGGACGGGTTTCCGATCGGCTGAAAGCGTCGCGGCACCGCGAACGGCGCGTTCGTCAGGACCTGCGCTGGACGGGATCGTGTCATCGGCGCTCTCGAGTTCGCGGTAGGCGAGTTCGAGGTGGCGCTGCGTGTCGATGGAATCCGGGTCCAGCACGCGCGCGCGTTCGAGCAGCTTGACCGCGCGGGCCGCCAGGCCCTTGTGGAGGTAGACCCAACCGAGCGTTTCGACGACCTGTGGATTCGCGCTCGCTCTCGCGTATGCCCGATTTGCCATGCGCACGGCTTCGTCGATCTCCCCCATCTCCACGAGCAACATCGCGAGGTTGTTGAGCGGCGCGAAGTCCGCCTCGTCGAGTTGGATCGAGCGGCGGTAGGCGGCCGCCGCTTCGGCGCGCCGGCCCTCCTGTTCGAAAACGACGCCGCGCATGAAGTGCATCGCCGCGTCGTAGGGCCGCGCCACGAGGTAACGCTCGAGATCCTCGCTCGCGCCCGCGAGCTCCCGGGTCGCGGCTCGAAACGTGGCGCGGAGCTTGAGCGGCTCGAGAAACGTCGGATTGATCGCAAGCGCAGAATCGACCGCGATGTCTCCCACCTCGAGTTCTCCCGAAGAAAACGCCAGCGCCGCGAGGGTCGCGTAGTAACGCGGCTCATCGGGGCGCTCTGCGATGGCGCCGCGCACCGCCCGGATCGCGGCCTCGAAATCTCCCTGACTTCCGAGAATCAGCGCCCGCTCGTGGGCGAATTCGGGAGTCGGACCGTGACGCGACTCGGCCGCGTCGAGCGCCTCGGCGGCTTCCTTCGACCTTCCCTGCACGCGCAGACTCATCGCGAGAAGCGCGGCTGCATCTTCTCGCTCGGGAAAGCGCTGCAGATAGACGCGAGCCGCCGCTTCTGCGCGCGCGCCCTCCCCGGACCGCGCGAGAAATGTCGCGAGATTCGAGTACCCGTCGGGTCCCGCCGGGAAACGCGCGACGAGTTGAGCCGCGTGCTCGGCAGCGGCCTTCCAGTCGCCGCGCGCTTCGGCCAGGCGCATGAGCGCTATCGCCGGGGCGGGGTGACTCCAGTCGCGAAGCATCGCCAACCCGTAGCGCCTCTGGGCGCCACTCGGATCGCCCGCGTCTTCGAGCGCGCGCGCGAGCCAGTATTGCGTATATGCGCGATCGAGATGCGAGACGGCGCGACTCAATTCCGAGACGGCCCGCGCTGCGTCGCCATCGGCGAGCGCGAGGCGCGCCTGGAGGTAGGCGAGGTGCGGGTCGTCCGCTGCGAGTCGCTTGAATTCCCCGAGCGCGATCCGCGCGCGCTCGATATTGCCGACGTCGATCCACGCCTCGGCCTCGTGCACGCGCAGCATCGAGACGCCAGCATGGCGTTCGGCAGCCTCATGCAGGCTGTCCGCCGCCGCTTCGGTCTGGCCGCTGAACAGCAGGAACCGCGCGAGCAGCAGATGCGCGCCCGGCGCATCGGTTCGCTCGACCAGTGCGCGCAGCGCTTGCTCCGCCTCTTCCTGGCGACCGAGGAGCAGATACGCCCAGGCCAGCATCGCCTGCAGCGTGGGGTGCTCGGGGTTGCTCGCGAGCCCGTCCCGAGCGACCTCGAGCGCCTCTTCGAGCTGCCCTGCGATCTGGAGACTGCGGCTGAGCGTCTGCCGGAGTTGAATGTCGTCGGGTGCCGCTTCGACCAGCGCACGCATGCGCTCCAGACCGGCATCCCGCTCTCCCTGGGCAAATTCGATCTGTGCCACCAACCCATCCAGCTCCTGGATCCGCTCGGGCGTTTGCGCTCGCGTCCGGGCCTCCTCGATCACCCGTCGCGCAGCTTCGACGCGACCCTCGCGCAGCAGCGTGAATACGCGGGCGTGACTCGCGTGTGGAGAATCGGGATAGCGCTGCTGCGCGTCTTCGAAGCACGCAAGTGCCTCATCCAGATTGCCGAGTTCGAGTTGCGCGCGTGCTCGCAGCAGCAGTGAGGCGAGATGCTGATCGGAATCGACGGCGATCGGGTCGAGAACGGCGAGTACGCGGACCGGATCGCCCACCACGAGCGAGGCCCGAGCGGCCAGGATCCGAAGCTCGTCTCGATCAGGGTAAACGGAGATCCCCGCCTCGAGTAGCCATGACGCGTGGGCGGTCTCTCCGGCGCGCATCATCAGTGAGGCGAGTTCGGCGAGTTCCTCGGGCGACTGGGGGTTGACGGCGCGCAACTTCTCGAGCGCGCCGCTCAATGCGCTGACATCGCGACGCAACAACGCGTCATTCAATGACTGGCGGGCAGCCTCGACTGGATCGGGTGCGTCTCGTTGACAGCCGATCGGACCCAACAGCAACACGAGCGGCAGCACGAGCGACACGGCGGGAAGAACCCGCTGCGACCTGCCTTGAGGGTGTTCGCCTACTGGGAAGCCCCCCTGTTCTGCCTGCGACGGCGCGAGAGGCCCACGAGCGCGAGCGCACCCGGAACCAGCTGGGCGAGAGCACCGGGTTCCGGAACCTGATAGGTGCGAGACACCTCGGTTCCCATCAAGAAGATCGTCCCGGTCGTCGGAGTGCCGAGCGTCGTCTGGGGAGGCAGCGTAAACGGCAGCTTGCCGTCGACGTTGGCGGCTCCGGGCGTGTTGAGCCCTTCCAGGAAGATGGTGAAGGCCTGACCTGCCGGAGGCGGGTTGGTTCCGACGATCGTGACGGGAAAATCACCGACCAGACCACAGAACAGGCCCGCGCAACGCAAATGGGCGCTGATGAACAGACTCATTCCCACCGCGGTGCCCGTTCCCGTGCCCGCACCTCCAAACATCACGGTTTGCGTGTTCGTGAACGGCCCGGTCGACGTCCCGACTTGCGAAACGAAGACGGTGCCGGTGACGGCCGCAACACCCACCGTTCCGGCATCGACCGTCATGTCGAGCGTGAGATGCTTCAACTGGGCGCTGCCGGTTTGAACCGAGGTGGCGCCGCCGATCGTCTTGATCGCCGGCAGGATCGTGGTCGCTCCCATGCTGGTGATCGTGCCGTCCGGCGGGATCGTGGCCACCCCGAGTGCAATCGTCGTCGAATCGGCGAAGTCAAAATCGATCCCGACCGTATCCGCCTGGGCATTTGTCGATGATACGAGGACGCAGGCTAGGACCAGCACTCGGATGCGACGCATCAGTGACCTCTCCATTGGGTTCGCGAGCCCGGCGCTCGAGCGAATGCCGGGTTGCGCGAGCCACGATCTCGTTTGGGGGCTGCGAGCGGATTCTCGCCCACTCAGGCCCGGAAACGCAACTTCTCGGCATGCAGCGCGATGAGTCGATCGTTTCTCTTGGCGCTTCATCTATTGTCGCGATCCGATGCATCGTCGATATCCGCAGCTCGCGTGCCTGATTGCGGCCTGTACCACGCTGCCGTCGGGTTCGCAGGAGCCACCGCCGGAAGAACTCCACGCGAGGCACCCGGAGCGGACAGGGATATGCGCCGGTTGGCATGCGAAGAGCGCGCAGCGAGAAGACCAGAAAAACTGTGCGGCGAGATCAGCGGGGTGGGTCTTCTCGGTTTCCGATGACGGATCGCATCGAGCGGTCGTGTGCGCGCGCCAGCAAGAGCAGCGCCGTGATCGCCCCGATCAGCGCGAGGAACATGTCCCACTGCGTGTCCCAGACGTCGCCCTGGGTGCCGAGAAAGGACTCCGACGATGCGCCGCCGATCAACGCCGCCCACCACTCGATCAGCTCGTAGAAGGCGCTGAACGCCAGGCATACAGAGATGACGAGGAAGCACAGCCAGCGACCTCGTCGCAGCGGTGACCAGCGAATCAGGATTTCTCGCGCGAGAATCGCCGGGATGAAGCCCTGCGCGAGGTGGCCGAGGCGATCGTAGTGGTTCCGGGACAGATCGAACCAGGACTGCACCCAGAAGCCAGCGGGTACGCGCGCATAGGTGTAATGACCGCCCACCATCAAGATCAGCGCGTGCAAGAACAACAGCCGATAGAGCAGCGGCGAGAGGCGAAAGCGCGTATAGGTCGCAACCAGGATAGGCGCGCCGATCAGCACGGGCGACACTTCCAACCACCAGGTCAGGCGATCGAATGGCCGAATGCCCGAAGCGACCAACAGCAGGCCCGTCAGTGCGAGCAGAATCAGCGGCTCCCGCGAACCAGGCGTTCGCCCGCTCATCGGCAAGCCCTTTCGGTCATTGAGGAATTCGCCCAGTCAGCTGCCAATCGCGCTCCGCGCATTCCGATTTCGAACAGGCTGCCTTCGCCCTCGCGCTCGCCGTCGAGCCGAAACGGCCCGCGCGCCCCACAAATCGCTTCCATTTTCACGCGTCCGGATGCATGCTACCCGAAGTCCGAAGCGGGGACTGCCGTCTTCCCTGATTGCAATCCGCTAAGCGTGCGCGGTCAGTTCAATTCGGCCCCCATGAGAGGAGGGAACCATGAGCGTGTCCATTCATCCGGCTGTCGACAACGGCATTGCGCCTGCAAAGAAGAATTTTTCGGGCGGAACGCTTCACTGTCAATGCAAGGACAATCGGGTCGAAATCAGCGTAAAATCACAATCCGCCCACAATCACGTCTGCGGCTGCACCAAATGCTGGAAACCCAAGGGGGCGACCTTTTCGCAGGTCGCGGTGGTTCCGCGCGACAGTCTGACGGTTACGGCAAACGGCAATAAACTCAAGATCGTCGACGCGTCGGCCGCGATTCAACGCCACGCCTGCACGGCATGCGGCGTTCACATGTACGGACGGATCGAGAACGAGAAACATCCGTTCTTCGGCCTCGACTTCATCCACACCGAGTTGTCGGACGACAAGGGCTGGTCGGCACCGGAGTTCGCGGCCTTCGTCTCGTCGATCATCGAGTCGGGCGCGGACCCGGCCGGGATGGATGCGGTTCGCAAGCGGCTGAAGAAGCTCGGCCTGGAACCCTACGACTGCCTTTCGCCGCCGTTGATGGACGCGATCGCCACCCACACCGCAAAGACAGCGGGTGTTCGCCGCTAGCGGGTCCGTGCCGAGCACTCGTCCGAGATTGAGTTCAGCTTCTTCGCGAGCGCAAAATCCAGCTGCGTGATGCCGTCTGCGCTGTGCGTCACGAGATCCACGCTGACCGTGGCGTAGACGTTCGACCACTCCGGATGATGGTTCATGGTCTCCGCGTACAGAGCCGCGCGGGTCATGAACCCAAAGGCCTGGTTGAAGTTTCGGAAGCGAAATTCGCGGTGAAGCTTGCCGCTTCGAAGCGTCCAGCCGGGAACTCCCTCTAGCGCCTGTTCGATTTCGGCATCGCCGAGCCGTTCGGGTCGCTTGGGGTCCGCCATTTCAATGCTTCCCCGAAGCTGCCGCGGCGTCGTCGAGTTCGACCGGCTGGACGGCTCCGCTCGCCTCTTCCCATGCGCGTCGAATGACGAAATCGCGATCGAATTTGAACAAGAACGGGATCGACATCTCCTCGAAAGCGGCGTCGTGCTCGAGACGAGCCGCAGCCAGGGTGTCTTCGAGCGACCTCCCGGCCGCAGCGGACTCATCCGCCAACTCCGCGAGCTCAGCGATGAAGCGCTGGAATTCGAGCAGTCTGGCGCGGTCCGTCACGGGGCCGTGTCCCGGTATGACGCGATCGAAATTGAGCGCGAGTACGCGCTCGAGCGTCTTCGCCCACTCTTGTACGGAACCGCCCGCCTCGAGGTCGATGTTCGGGTACAGGCGATTGAAGAAGAGATCGCCCGTGTGGAGGACGCGATCTTCGACGAAGAGAACCACGAGATCGCCTCCCGTGTGGCCGCGCCCCAGATAGAGGGAGCGGATCGTCTTGTCGCCGATCCTCAAATCCCGCCTGTCGCTGAACAGTACGTTGGGTAAGGCTCCAGCGGCCGGACCCTGCCAGAAATCCCGATCGAACCGCTCGAGATACGCGCGCGTGCGCTCCGTCGCGACGATGTGCGTCCCGGCCGGCCAGGCCGGGTTTCCGTGGGTGTGATCTACGTGATAGTGGGTATTGATGACGGCCTGCGTGGGTCCGCCACCGAGTGACTCGGCGAGTTCTCGGATGCGCCGACCCTGGATCGGAAATGTCATCGTGTCGACGATGACGGCCCCGCTATCGGTTCGAAGCACCGCGACATTGCCGCCGATGCCGTAGATGACGTGGACTGAATCCGTCACGGCTTCGTGCGCGAGAAGGGCAACCCGATTGTAGAGGTAGACCGCCAGCATCCCCGCCAGCGTCGCCAGAACCATCGCGATCACGCCGACTCTACGACCCACGCTTCCCCCAAAGAATGCACGGGAAGTATACGCCGCAGCCGGTTCGCCGCACGGTCGGCACGGCTCTCCGACCCGATCCGATCAAGGATTGGAGTCCATCGACGCGTGGAGCCCATCCGAATGCACCGAGCCCGTCGATCGTGTACGGATGCTGTGTCAGGTGTCCGTGCGCAAGGGGTGGGGTTTGCCGAACAGCCAACCCTGACCGAAGGGGATCCCGAGACGCCCGAGCGTTTCGAGTTCTTCCAGCGTGTCGAGGCCTTCGCCGATGATGCGCGCGCCGATCTTTTCCGACACCGTGTGCAACGCCCGCAGCAATTCCTGGCGATTCCGATCCTCGTCGATTCCGGCCACGAAGGCTCGATCGACCTTGACGTACTCTGGGCACAGCTCGATCACCGATTCGAGGCTCGCATATCCCGAGCCCACATCGTCCATCGCGATCTGGAAACCGAGATTCCCGTAGTAGTCGCGGATCTCGCGAAAGATGTCGAAGTTCGAGATCGATTCCTGCTCGGATATTTCGAGTACGAGGTCCGTAGGCGTCAGTCCGCAGCCGTCGAGCGTCCGACGCAGGGCGTCGGAGCGGAAGTTCGGATCGTAGATTGTCGTCGGACGGATGTTGAGGAAGAGCTTTGCGCCACCCGGGAAATCCCTCGCGCCGTCGAGTCCGCTGGTCCTGCAGAGACGATCGAGTTGGAACAGGAAATCCTCTTCGCTTGCACTCCTGAACAACGCCGCTGGCGAGTGAAACTCCGAGCCTTCGGGCCCGCGCGCGAGCGCCTCATACCCGAACACCGTCCGCGTCGCGACATCCACGATCGGCTCATAGACGGATCGGATTCTTCCCTCGAGTACCAACTTGAACAGCTTCCAACGACGCCGCCGAGCAGCGATCGTCTCGTTGAGCGCGGCGTCGCTGCGCGCTTGCTCCATCGCTCCTCGAATCTGTGTATCTGCGCCGATCGTCGGGTTGCAGAGAGATGCGGAGATGCCGATCGGAAGCCTCGGGGGCGTCTTCAGATGTGGATATCCGATCCCGGTCCCCCGCGCCTTCAATCCCTGGGAGAGTGCGCCCTGGAGATCGGGTAGCTCCCGGCTCGAGAAGTCCGTCTCCGTGAGATCCCGGAACAGCAACACCATGATCTCGTTGCGACCGGTCTCGCCCGCGAGAATCAGGTCACTGATCCCCAGTCGATCGCCAATCAGCTGCTCGACGACCTCGCGGAGTGACAACATCGCGCCGAACCGCGCCGAGCCGCCAAAGCTGCGCTCGATCTCGGCAAATGCAGAGGCGTCGATGGCGAGGACGCCCAACGCCCCGTGGCTGCCAAAGCGCTCGACGACCTCGGGGAGTGAATCCCCGATCGAAGGCAGCGCCGTCTCGGTCTTGGGCAAAGCCGCAAAGGGCAGAAGGTCATCCGGCTCCGACATGCCTCTCGCATCGGCAACTTGGGGCAGCTCGTTGAGTGCCCGCGGTCACAACCGCGTCCAGACCGCCGCGCAGCCCACTGCCCAGCCCGCGCCCAACCCGCCGGCCAGACCGCCGCTCGAACCTCGCCGCCCAGCCCCCGCCCAACCTTCGCGCGGGGATCTCGGCCGCCTCGCGATGGATGGAGCCTATTGGATATCCGACGCTTCCGCGGCCTGCAGCCGCGCAGCGGAAATCCGCTCTAATGGACTCCCCGAGTCGCGACGAGGGTCGAAGGCTCGATCCCGAGGCCGCGAACGACGTGCTCCCACATCTCGGATGACGACACCTCGAAGACGGTTTCTTCGCAGACGGGAGCCGTGATCCAGGCGCCCTGCGCGAGTTCACTTTCGAGCTGCCCGGGACCCCAGCCCGCATAACCGAGCAACACGCGAACCCTGCCGCGCGGATTGCTCGCGATGCCTCGAAGCACGTCGAGTGAACCCGCGAAGCACAAGCCCGGTTGGATCTGGGTGACATCCTCGGCTCGCCCGCAGCGTTCGTCCGAGCCGAACAACACCCAGCCCGTATGAGGCTGAACGGGGCCGCCCCAGTTGATCAGCCAGCCCGGGTCGCCCACCCAGTCGATTTCGAGGGTCGAGCACAGCACGGGAGCGGTGATGTCGGTCGAGCGATTCAGAACGACCCCGAAGCTGCCCGTCTCATCGTGGTGGATCACCAGGATGACCGCTCGGTGGAAATTCGGGTCCATCAGCTGGGGCATCGCCACCAGGAAGCCCGGAGCGAGAGCAGATTCCGACACGACGGAGAGAATAGCAGTCGATGAGGCACCGCCAGAACAGACCGGACCCGTCTCGTCGCCGCAAAGCGAATCCGAAGGATTCGCCTGCCAGACGAGACCGCCAGGTCTCGTCGCCGCAAAGCGAATCCGAAGGATTCGCCTGCCAGAC
>Ga0210102_1000325_pt1 | contig 12839 bp, 8 predicted proteins | sample RushOxbow_ThreeS_4_FD_185563 | JGI IMG/M metagenome (GOLD analysis project Ga0210102, IMG submission 185563) | Wetland microbial communities from San Francisco Bay, California, USA, that impact long-term carbon sequestration -... | ecosystem: Environmental > Aquatic > Marine > Wetlands ...
GCGGGCTGATGGAACGGTGGTGGCGCGCCGCGCGGTGAACAATCTGTTCTGGGGCAACCGCTTCGAGCGCCTGCACCTGAACCCGGGAGACCAGATTGTGGTGCCCAACAAGATTGCCACCGGCAGCTTTGTAAGGGGACTGCGCGACTGGACGCAGATTACCTCGCAGCTGGCGCTGACCGGCGCAGCGCTGGCGGTCATTCAGTAGCAAGCCCGGATGCGTTGTGCCATCGGGCGGCGGAGCAGAAACAGGAGAGAAGGAGCGAGTGCGAACCGCAAGCGGAAACAGGATCCCAACGGAGTCGATCCCGGCGGCAGAGGATGCTGCGGCGCAGCCTTCGCCGCCGGATTACGCCGCGCTGGATTTGTTGCTCCTTCTGGTCCGCCGCAAACGCTTCCTGCTCCGTTTTACCATCGGCGCGGCATTGCTTTCCGCCATTGCGGCCTGGCTGCTGCCGAACCGATACACGGCCACCACGGTGGTTCTGCCGCCCTGGCAAAGCTCGCCGGGCGCCGCGCTGCTCGGCCAGCTGGGCTCCTCGTCGCTTTCCAGCTACGCCTCCGATGCCTTCGGCATCAAGAATCCGGCACAGATGTACGCCGCGCTGTTCCGCACCCAGTCGGTCGAAGACGCCTTGATTGCCCGCTTCGCACTGATGGCCCGCTACCGCAAGAAGACGCTGGTGGAAACGCGTAGGAAATTCGAAGATCTCAGCAGTGTCGTGCTGGGCTCCAAGGACGGTCTCATTCGCATCCGCGTCGAGGACCGCGACCCCAAAATGGCTGCCGCCATCGCCAACGGCTACGTGGAGGAGTTCCGCAAGCTCTCCGCCACGCTCGCCGTCAGCGAAGCTGCCCAGCGCCGCCTCTTCTTCCAGCAGCGATTGCACGACGCCAAGGAAAAGCTGGCCGCCGCCGAGGTGGCCATGAAGGACACGGAGCACTCTACCGGCGTGCTGCAGATTGACAGCCAGGCGCGGGCGCTGATTGAGGCTGCCGCCAACCTGCGGGCTCAGCTCGTCGCCAAGCAGGTACAGATGCAAGCGATGCGCGCCTACGCCACCGAGGACAATCCCGAACTGGTGCTTGCTAAACAGCAGGCGGCGGCGCTGCGCGCGCAGCTGGCCAAACTGGGAGGAGCGGAGGCGGATTCCGACTCCGGCCTTCTTGTCTCCAAGGGGCGAATTCCCGAAGCGGGGATGGAGTACATCCGCAAGCTGCGCGAGGTGAAATACCACGAGACTGTCACCCAGCTGCTGGCACGCCAGTTCGAAATGGCCCAGCTGGACGAGGCGCGCGAAGGAGCAGTGATCCAGGTTGCCGACCGCGCAACGGCTCCCGATAAGAAATCCTCGCCTCACAGGGTGATCATCGTGATTGTCGCGGCGCTCGTGGCGTTTCTCTTCGCTTCCATGTGGTGTTTCGTCGTGGACGGAGTGCAAAGGCAAATGCAACAGGACCCTGCGGGACGGGAACGCATTGAGGCGCTGCGAGCGGCTCTCCCGGGAAGGAAGAGACCGGTCAGGAGATGATTTGCGCGGACCAAAGATGGATCGGCGCACACGGCATCGGCCGCTTTGCGCGCCAGCTGCTCGCCGGACTCGACTACCAGCCCGTGGCGCTCAACTCTTCTCCAGCCTCGCCGTTAGACCCACTGCGGCTCTCCGTCGCGCTGCGGCATCTGGGGGTTCGCGACCTGTTCTTTTCGCCGGGCTACAACGCGCCGCTGGTGTGCCGCGCGCCGTATATCCTCACCATCCACGATCTGAATCATCTGGACCGGCCGGAGAACAGCTCGCCGCTGAAGCGCAGCTACTACGCCACGCTGCTGCGGCGCGCGGCGCAGCGCGCGCTTTGCGTCCTTACCGTCTCGGAGTTTTCCCGCGGCCGCATTCTGGAATGGTCCGGGCTGCGGCCGCACAGGGTTGTGAACGTGGGCAACGGCGTGGGGGCCGAGTTCCATCCCGGAGCCGTGCCTTTTCGTCTCTCAAGGCCATACCTGCTCGCTCCCACCAGCCGAAAACGGCATAAGAACGACCAGCGCGTGGTGGAGGCATTCGCGCGGGCCGCGCTGGACGACATCTTTCTGATCTTTACCGGCGAGCCGAGCGCCGCGCTCACCGCCTGCATCCGCCATCACCACCTCGGCGGCCGCGTGCGGTTTACCGGCTGCGTGCCGGATGCGCTGCTTCCTTCGCTGTATTGCGGAGCCGAAGCTGTGCTCTTTGTCTCGTTGTATGAAGGCTTCGGTTTGCCGCTGGTGGAGGCGATGGCCTGCGGCATTCCTGTTGTCACCTCCAATAACAGCGCCATGCCTGAGGTGGCATCCGATGCGGCACTGCTGGTGGACCCCACCTCGGTGGAGGAGATTGCTCGCGCCATGGAGAGGATCGTCGGCGAATCCGCCCTGCGCCAGCAGCTGCGAGCGCGTGGGCTGGTGCGCGCGGTCCGCTTCCGCTGGAGTGACACCTCGGCCCGGGTGAGTCGGTTGCTGGACGCGGCTCTTTCGCGTCCGGTTGAGGAGTTGGTTTGAGATGCGGGCGTACCAGAGCATTGCCCGTCATGCGGTCTCCCCCCATGGATTGGCCGCGCTCTCGTTTCTCTTCTTTTTATTCGCGTGGCTGTTTCCTCCCCGTCTCTACTCGCAATTGGTGTATGAGCCGGACCTGATGTTCCTCGATCCGGCAACCATCCTTTTCTACCTGCTCTGCGTGATTGGCTTCGTAGCCGGCGTCTGGCTCCGGGAAAATCTACTTCCCAAAACTCAGCCTCATTGGTTCCGGCTGACGATAAAAATGTCTCCCGTGCTGTATGTCCTGACCCCGCTCAGTATCGGCATCGCGCTGTGTGTGCTCTCGAATGTAATCTTGGTTCGCAATAACCCGCTGCTGATTTGGCTTCTGATTGCACAGCAGGGATCCCAGGTGAAATCGCCGAACGGACTTCTGCTAGAGGGAGCTATGACGTTTGCGACGCCCATGCTTACTGGGATTGTGTGGTGGGCTGTGTGGCGTACTTCGCAGATGAATCTAAAACGGAATCAAGCTTGGATAATGAAAGGTTCCATTCTGTTGGCGATATTCGTGGTAGCAGCAAGCGCTACTCTTTCCCTGAACCGAAATAACATGAACGTAATCCTTGCCGGCTTGGCGGTGTTGTTTATTCTGCGCCGGAGTGAGCAGGGGCGGCTGACCCCAAAGCGTATGGCGCTTTTTGCGGCGACTTGTGCGGGGTTAATAGTCTCTACGTTCCTGTTTTTTGCGTATCTTCGCGGCGGCACTCCGCAGGAGAATCTAGGGCAGCTGCTAGGTTACACGGTTGCTTCCTACAACAGGCTCGCTGCCATCGTAAATGGTCAGCTTCGCTATCCCATGGCCGGAAATGGAACGTACCTCAGTTCGTTCCTGGCATTCAATGACACTCTCAACCGTATAATTCCGTTTAATCGATTCATGGGATCTGTTCAATTCAGCGATCAATGGTCGTCGGAATTCGCAGCAGTCGACCAGGCAGGACTCAATGGCGGACTGATCTGGTCGGGCTCCTTTGGCTATATTTTTTCCGATCTCGGCTGGGTCGCTCCGTTGGTTCTTGTGGTGTACGGATTTGTGGCGGGGCACTTGTGGAAATCGATTCTTGCCGGAAAGCTTGGCGGCGTTATCCTCTATCCTTGGTGCGCGTTCTGTATCCTGTTCTGGTTCGGAACCAACTACCTCCTGGATGTCGGCGCGGCGGTTCTTCTTCTCGACGTAATCGCGCTCGGCATCTATGAAGGACTATTCCGAAAAGCATAGCCACAGCTCCCATCCATCGCCGCAGGGATCGGGTCACAATACCTGTCTGAAGCCCCATGCAACCCGCCTCCTCTGGAGCCGTCAGAAGCTTCCTTCCTGCGCAATTTCCACTTCTAAGAAGATGAATCGACTCCTGCCTCGCTTTCTCTTGATAGCCGTTGGTCGAAGGCCCGCAATAGCGCCGACATCATTGCCTGTGCGCGTTTTGTGTCTCCGCAAATCATGCGGTAAAGCGCGGCGAAACTCGTCCAGGCCAGCACCGACGGCAGCGCCCAGGGAAAGAAGCGCCGCGTGAACAATACCCGGCTCCGGGCCAGATACTGGTCTGAAGCCACACTTCGCTTCCGGCGATCGGTGCTGGAGCCAATCGATGCACCCTCCTTGTGGTAAATAACGCTCCGGGGAGCGTATCCCAGAGCAAATCGTCCGCGTGCCCGCATGGCCCAATCCAGCTCCTCAAAATAGAGAAAGTAGGATTCCTCCAATAGACCAACTGTCTCCAGAAATCGCCGGCTGGCCAGCATCGAGGCTCCATTGACGTAGTCCATGCGCGGTGGAGTTGCACTCAGCGCGCGGACCTCCAGCGCCGAAGCCCGCAGTACACGCGCGGTCCATCGCCTGTAGCTATGGCCGCCCTGTGCCTGCACCACCTCGGGGTCGTAGTAGGAAAGAGTGAGGGAGCCGCACAGCCCCACCTCGGGCTGATTCCGCATCAGGTCGAGCATGGCCGTCAGCGCGCGCGGAGCGGCAACCGTATCGTTATTCAGCAGCCAGAAGTATTGGCAATTCGGGTCGCGCAGTGCAAAGCGCAGGCCCACGTTATTGCCCCCCGCAAATCCAAGGTTTCCGCCGGTCTGGATCAGCGTAAGCGGAACCTGCATATCCACGGTCCCAGACTCCGCTTCGCGGCGCGTCAACACCGCGTAATCGATCGGCTTGGCGACGGGAGGCGAAGTCACGCCCAATAACCTGGGATGGGCGGCGCCAGCCTCCAATTTTCCCTGCGCCCAGAGCATGATTTTATCGACGGAGTCGTCGCTGGAAGCGTTGTCGCAGACCACGACGCGATATTCTTCGCCGCGCAGGCGAAACAAGGACTCAAGGCACTCGATGGTGTCCTGCCACCCGTTCCAGTTCAGCAGGACCACGCAGGTGCGACTCGCCGTCACTGCACCGCGACCCGCTGGCGCCGTCTCTGTATTGTGCCGAACAGCGAACCGGCAGCTTGCTTATGAAACACCACGCTACAGGCTCCAAGAAGCGAAGTCAGCTCGGCAAGTGCGAATAAATTCGCCTGGATTGCGATGCCGATGAAGGAGGCGGCGCCCGCCGCCAATAGAGGAGAGGTCGCCAGCGCCGGCAGCAGCACGCCGGAGAGAAGGAAGCGCCGGCGCGAGAAGTCAATTGCCGCCCGCGTGCGCGGCATGGAGTAGCAGAGATGCGAGCCGATGCTGATCACCGCTCCCGCCAGCGTTCCCACTGCCACACCGATGGCGCCGAAGAACGCGCCCAGCACGACGCTCGCCACCAGATTGCCGAGGCCTTCCGCGAGCGGGCTGACTTTGATGTAGTTCTGCTGTCCGGCGGAGATTAATACCACGGAGTAGGGAGCGCCAATCAGGCGGATGATGTTGGCGAGAATCAGAACGGCGAGCAGCGCCGCACTGGACTCGTAGCGCTGGCCAATCCACAGGCGAAGGATCGGTCCGGCGTAGAGAAGCACCGGCAGGCCGCTGAGGATGAGAACCACAACGCTGAGCCGCGTCGCCGTGACCACCAGGTTGCCCAGTTCGCGCGACTGTTGCCGCGCATGCATCGCCGCGGCGTGCGGCAGAATCACATTCACTCCCGCGTAGAGAAGCCCGGCGATCAGCACGATCATGCTGGCGCTGACCGCATACGGCGTCACCGCGGCGAACTCGAAGCGTCCCACCAGCACCAGGTCCAGCCCGGTTACCAGGAGCATGGAAAGCGACATCACCGTCAGTCCCATGCAGTAGTCGTAAAGCTCGCGTGCCACCGAGCGCTGCACCATGCCCGGCTGAAAGCGGAGGTCGGGAACGACGCGGCGCAGCACAAGATATTGCGCCAGGCAGGAGAGCAGGTTGATGCCGGCAAGGATCGCCGCCATCTCGATCAGCGAGCAACCGGCCAGCGCAGCCGCAATCAGTCCCAGGGCGGAGAGCAAACGCCCGCCGCCCACCGTTATTGCGGGTAGCTCGTAGCGCTCCATGCCGATGAAGACGCCGTTGCAGGCCGAAGCTGGCAGCCCAACTGCCAGGGAAATGCCGACCAGCAGCAGCGCCAGCCGCATCTGCGGAACCAGCTGGAGCGGGACATTGGGAAAGATGCGAGGTGCGGCCAGCACCGCAGCCGCCAGGAGTAGCAGCGCCAGCAGCATCGCGCCGCAGAGCCCCGCCACGGCCGTGCTGAAGACCGCGTCGCGCTGCCGCCGGTCGCGCTTCTCATTGGCATAGGCCACGTAGCGGCCAATGGCGGTTTGCAACCCGAAGTTCAGGTAGCTGACGTAGGCGGCTGTCTCCAGCACCAGAATCCAGACCGCATAGGCGGCCGGCGTCATGTGGCGCACCAGCACGGGAGGAAGCAGCACCGCGAGCACGGCCGCCGCGCCGCCGCGTCCCAGATTTGCCATCGCGTTTTTGAAAAAGCGCCAGTTTATCCGCATACGATCTTGCTATGTCCGCATGCTATCGTGAGGGGGTCCGCTTTCGTCGTGGTTGCCGCCATCTTTGTCACGGCGGGCGTTCCAGGAGAGGCGACTCATGGAAATTCCCATTTTGAAAGAGACGAAACTCTCCAGCCTGCGAGTAGCCATCGTTCACTACTGGTTCGTGGGCCGCGGCGGCGGCGAACGCGTGGTGGAAGCCCTCGCCGAGCTCTTTCCTCAGGCCGATCTGTTCTCCCTGGTCGCCGACCGCAACGCGCTGGCGCCCGTACTGTGCTCGCGCAAGCTGACCACATCGTTTCTGCAGAGGCTGCCCGGCGCGCGCCGCTTCCACCGGCACTTTCTTCCTCTGCATCCGCTGGCGCTGGAGCAATTCGACCTTCGCGAATACGACCTGGTGCTCAGCTCCGAATCCGGGCCCGCCAAAGGCGTCCTCACCTCGCCGGAAAGCTGCCACATCTGCTACTGCCACTCTCCTATGCGGTACATCTGGGATATGTATCCCGCCTACCGCCGCACGATGGGCGCGCTGGTGCGTCCTGTCTTTTCCGCCACGGCGCATTATCTGCGGCTCTGGGATCTGGCAACGGCGGCGCGGGTGGATCACTTCGTGGCCAACTCGCGCTTTGTCGCCGCCCGCATCCGCAAGCACTACGGCCGGCCGAGCACGGTGATTCATCCCCCAGTAGAGACATCCGCGGCGTGGTTGGCGGCCTTTCCGGGCGAATACTACCTGGCCGCCGGACGCCTGGTGGATTACAAGCGCTTCGATCTTGCGATCGCCGCCTGCAACCGGCTGGCAAGGCCGCTCAAAATCGTCGGCTCCGGACCGCAATACAAGCAGCTGCGGCGCATGGCCGGTCCCACGATTGAGTTTCTCGGCTCAGTGAACGATAGCGGGATACGCCAGGCGCTGGCCGGTTGCCGCGCCCTGCTTTTTCCAGGGGAAGAAGATTTCGGCATCATTCCCGTCGAGGCACAGGCCTTCGGACGGCCTGTAATCGCCTATGGCTCGGGAGGTGCGCTGGAGACGGTGCGCGGGGTTCCAGTGCGGGAAGACGCTCCGGTGGCGCTTGCCTCGGCATCCCAAGGGGCGTTGGTTGACGATTCCACCGGCGTATTCTTTTCTCGTCCGTCGGAGGCTGCTCTCATTCGAGCCATTCAGGAATTTGAAGCGGCCGAGTCCCAATTCCGTCCGGAGGCGATTCGCGCCCACGCCCTGCAATTCGATGCCGCCCTCTTCCGGCGGCGCTTCGCAGACTTTGCGGCCAATGCCATCGCCGAACGCGGCTGCCACGGCCAAATCGAGCGCAGTTCGGCGGCAATCTCCCAATAAAAAACCGCGGAGGACACAGCATTGCGGGCGTCAGTGCAATGCGGTCCTCCGCGGGGCTGAAGAGAAATCCTGCTGGATTTCAGCTTTCGTACAAACTACGCGGAAGCAGCGGCCTTCAGCGGCTCGGCGACCAGACCCAGAAGATCCTTCTGAGCGGCGACGACGGTGTCAAAACCACGCTGAATGTTGTCCACGAACTCTTCGGCTTCAGTGCCGGCGACGCCGGGCTGCGCTTTGACGGCGTCGATGCCGGCCTTGGTCTGCTCGGCGGCATAGTCAATCACCGAATTCTGCGCAACGGAGGCGCGATCCACCGAGGACTGCAGAACGCTGGAGAACTCGGCCTTCGCCGCGTCCAAATCGGTGCCGGCAGCCTGCATGGCATTGATCACGGCGTTGATCTGCTCGAGGGTCAGATCGAGCAGGCCGTTCTGGACGGCGACGTAGCGCTCAACCGCCTGAGCGGTGAGGTCCAGGATGGGCAGCTCGGCCAGCGGGGTTCCCTTCACAGCCTTCTTGATGGCGGCAATGATTTCGGCGTTCTGCTTCGCGGCGAAATTCAGGGTGACCTTGGTGGTTTCAATCATGTGCTCAGCGCCCTTGCTGGCGGCAGCGGCGCATGCGGCCGGGTTGACGACCTCTTCGAGGGACATGGGGAGCTTCTTGGTCTTAACGGGCATGTTTATATCTCCTAAGTTCGTTATGAGCGCTTTGCTCTCGGTTCTGCCAGGGATGATGCGATGCTTTGCGGCGATTCATGCTGCAATGCAGCATGAAAGGATTATGCCCTGATTCGGACCGGCTGTCAATCGCGAAATGTTAAAAAATACGCAAAGAAAAACGCCCGGCCGAACCTTCCTTAATAATATGTATTTCCATAATCTTACAAGTACTAAGTGGGGCAATCGGCCCCGTCTGTAGAGAGCGGAATGCCGGGGCTTCTCTTGCTTGCTGACGCGAGCGGCGCCCGCACTCTTGGGCCGCCGAAACGGCCGTTATTTGCTGCGTCGCAGCATCACGCAATGCGTCGCCCGAGCAGCCCCCGGCTCTCCTTCTCGAGTACGACCGGATATGTGGTTGGGGCTGAAGAAGCGTTTCCTACTTCGGGAAACAACCCTCTAGAAGCCGCCAAATATGAGGATGATTTGAAGAACTAGCAGTGGAGTTACGAAAAAAATTACATTTCTAAGGAAAAACCATTACGTGCGGCCTAGGCATCTTACGGAGGTCGTAAAGCTGTGCGATGCCGCACAAAAAGCCGAAAGGTTCAGGATTTGGCCACAGCCGCATGTGGGGTGGCCGGCCGGTGTTTAGCCGTGCATTTGGATTGAGCAATTCGGCGGTGGGCATTGCTTGTGTTGGAAATTTAGGATTCGGGAGGATCCAATGTCGCTTCGTCGCTGGATGTTGCGGTACGTTCTTTTGTTTTTCGCGATCAGTTTCATCCCTTCGCTTCTCATGGCACAGACTCAGGGGATGCCTAAATTCCAGGTATTCGGTGGCTACTCGTGGCTCCATCCGGGAGGGGAAATCGGCGGCTCGGAGCTGCAGGATATCGACACCGGCTGGGGCAGCCAAGTCACATTCAATGTGAACAACTGGCTGGGCTTGACCGGCGATGGCGGCGGCCACTACCCCGAAGAGGGGGGCAACATCTACACCTTCACTGGTGGCCCGCAGATCCACTTTCACATGAAGTACTTCACTCCCTTCGTAGAGGGATTGTTCGGCGCGGCCAGAATTTCGCCTGATGTGCTACCGCAGGAGACCAACTTTGCCGTTCTTGCCGGCGGCGGCCTGGACCTGAATCTTTCGCGCAGACTTTGGATTCGCGCTGTACAGGCCGATTACTTTCACAGCTCTTACGGCAGTTCAGATATGGACGGAGTCCGGCTCCAGACCGGTCTAATCCTCAACTTTGGCTTGCCTAAAGAGGAGGTGGTGGTTCCCGGGGCACGGTGCTCCCTGGCGCCCGCCATGGTGGATGCCGGCATGCCGGTTGAGTTGAATGTAACCACGACGGGCTTCTCGCCGAAGCGGAAGCTGAGCTTTACCTACAGCGCCAGCGGCGGCAAAATCACCGGCGACGGGGCGACGGCGAGCATCGAGACCGCCGGCCTTTCGCCTGGCTCCTACACGGCGATGGCTACGGTGACCGATGATGGCAAGGGTAAAAAACAGCGCCAGGCGAGCTGTCAGGCTTCATTCACGATAAACGCCCAGCATCCGCCGACGCTGTCGGTGACGGCGAATCCAGGCTCGGTCCTGGCAGGCGAGTCTTCTAAGATCACCGCTACCGGAAACAGCCCGGACAATCGTCCGCTGACCTACCAGTGCAGCTCCTCCGCCGGAACGCTCTCCGGCAGTGGCCAGCAGTACACGCTGCAGACCACCTCCGTTCCGGCAGGGACCATAAAGGTGAACTGCACCGTTACCGACGACCGCCAGCTGAGCGCCTCAGCGGGGACTTCGGTTACAGTGCGGCAACCGCCTCCGCCTGCCGTCAAGGCGGTTCCGCCCGCTCCCCAGCCGTACCAGTTCGGCTCCATCGAGTTCAAGCACGACGCCCGGCGTCCAACCCGTGTGGACAATGAGGCGAAAGGCGAGCTGGACCGTTACGCCGACGCGCTGGCTGCCGCACCCAGCTCTCGGGGTGTGGTGGTGGGCCACGCGACGAACGCTGAGGAGAGCGGCAAAGGGGCCAAGTATGCTTCCCAACGCGCTGTCAACACCAAGGATTATCTGGTGAACGAGAGGGGGATCGATCCCTCCCGTATCGAGACTCGCGTGGGCAGCGGGAATGACAAACGGGCCGATCTCTGGATCGTTCCCGCCGGGGCCAGCTTCTCTGAGGCGGATACCGTCCGGGTGGACGAGAACAGCGTCAAGGCGGTTCCGCGCAGCGGGGGTCGGTAAACGCCGGAGGGCGCATTCTGTACCCCATCGCGGGCGCGTAATTTTCTCGGCGCGCCCGCAAAACCTCTCCCCGACCGCGTGCTTCCAAGCAAGCACCGGTCAGGGAGATCACTGCCCTCGCTGGGGCGCCTCCGTTGCTGAGTACCAGGTGCGGACGGTCGGGGACTCCACCAACGGCACCGGGTGGGTGGTTTCGAGTCAGGGAGAACCGCCATGATGAACTCAAGAAGGTTGAGAAAGCCCACCTTTAGCCAGAGGGGGTTCCGAGTGGCGGCGGGCCGTGTACTGCTTGTTGCTATTCTTGCCATGATCCCGGGAGTCCAATCGCTTCTGGGGCAATCCGATGCGGTGGCCGGCGCCGAATCCGCACACTCGTCGTGGCGCATGCTGGGGCCTTCCGGCGGCAACGCTCGCGCCCTGGCCTCCGATCCCTCCAACCCGGACCACATCCTGCTTGGTACCGGCGGAGGCGCGCTCTTCGAGTCGTTTGATCATGGAGCCCACTGGCAGCTTTTCGCCACGCTCGGGCCGGGCCATGAACTGAATCTGGAAAATATCGCCTTCGATCCCTCGAATCCCCAGAACATTTACGTCGGCGGCTGGAGCATCACAGGCCAAGGCGGCGGATTCTTTATTACCCGCGACGGTGGCGAGAGCTGGAGCGAACCCGCCGGACTGCGCGGCAAGAGCATCCAGGCGCTGGCCGTTGCCGACGCCAACCCGAAAATTCTCGTCGCTGGGGCGCGGGACGGCCTCTACCGCAGCGGGGATGCGGGCAATAATTGGGAGCGCATCACTCCCAGCGGCCACCCCGACCTGAAAAACTTCGAGTCCATTGCCATCGATCCGCACGACCCCCAGATCATCTACGCCGGCACCTGGCACCTTCCCTGGAAGACCACCGACGGCGGAAAGCATTGGATGAGCATCAAGAAAGGAATCATTGACGACTCCGATGTTTTCTCCATTATTCTTTCGCACGCCGACTCCCAGGTTGTCTTCGCCAGTGCCTGTTCGGGCATCTACCGCAGCAGCAACGGCGGCAATCTCTTCGCCAAAGTGCGGGGAATCCCCAGCAGCGCCCGGCGTACCCGGGTTATGTACCAGGACCCCCTGAACGCGAATGTGATTTATGCCGGGACCACCCAGGGGCTCTGGAAGTCGACCGATGGCGGAATTCGCTTCCAGCGGATTACCCCTCCCAGCTTCATTCTGAACGACGTGATGGTGGATCCGCGCGAATCCAAGCGCATGTTGATCGCCACCGACCGGGGCGGCGTCTACGTCTCCGATGATGCGGGTCAGACCTTTCATCCCTCCAATGAAGGATTCAGCCAGCGCAAGGTTGCCGCCCTGCAGGCCGGCTCCGGAGCCGATCTCTATCTGAGTGTGCTCAACGACAAGGAATTCGGCGGCGTCTTCCAGTTTCGCAACGGGCAGTGGCAGCAGCTCAACAGCGGGCTTGGCGACGCAGAGGTGCTGGATCTGAAGCTCTCACGCGACGGAGCACTGGTGGCGGCTACCAGCCGTGGCATCTTCCGGTACAGCTTCAATGCCCGCCAATGGGTGCCCAGCGGCCGCCTGAGCTCTGAAGCTCAGGCCCCGGAGCGCCGCGACCGCGCAACCAAGGCGAGCCTCCTCAGGACTTCGGCCCGCCGCCGCGGCTCGGCTCGGCGCAGTGCGCGCCAAACCAGCCAGTTCCACGGACGCGCCTCGGCGCTTGCCCTGGGCGAGCGGAGTTGGTTTGCGGCTACCGCAGACGGACTGTTGGTCAGCCGCGACCAGGGAGAGAGTTGGAGCAAGGCAGAAACCGCGGGTGAAGGCGATTTCTACGCGGTCTCGGTACATCAAGGCCTGGTGGCTGCCGCCAGCAGAGGGCAGCTTTGGCTCAGCGACAACGACGGCAACAACTGGTGGGCGGTCCCTTTCCCGGAAGGCCTTGGGCACATCGAATCACTTACGGCGACTACTCCGGATGAGGTCCTGGTTGGCAGCCGTGCGGGTTTGTTGCGCTGGGGAGAGACTTCCTCCGGTGTGGGAGGCTGGACGCTCGCGGGCTACGGCCTGCCCAAGGGAACGGTATTCTCGGTGCAACAGGACGGCGAGA
>Ga0210102_1000326_pt1 | contig 12816 bp, 10 predicted proteins | sample RushOxbow_ThreeS_4_FD_185563 | JGI IMG/M metagenome (GOLD analysis project Ga0210102, IMG submission 185563) | Wetland microbial communities from San Francisco Bay, California, USA, that impact long-term carbon sequestration -... | ecosystem: Environmental > Aquatic > Marine > Wetlands ...
CCCGGGGCCGACTGGCGCCGGGGGAGCGGGTGCTGATCCATGCCGTGGGAAGCGGAGTGGGGACCGCCGCCGTCCAGATCGCCAAGCATCTTGGCGCCACGGTGCTCGGCACGTCGCGCAGCGCGGACAAGCTGGCGCGCGCCGTGGTGTACGGTCTCGATGCCGGCATCGACACCAGCCGGGAGTCGTTCGCCGGCCGGGTGGGCGAGCCGGTGGACGTGGTCATCGACTCGCTCGGCGGCCCCGCCTTCGCCGACAACCTCGCGATCCTGGCAAAGAGGGGACGGCTGGTGCTGCTCGGGTTCCTGGCCGGGAGCAAGGCCAGCGTGGACCTCGGCCCGATCATCTACAAGCGGCTGGAGGTGATCGGCACGGTGATGCGTGCACGCCCGCTGGAGGAGCGGATCCCCCTGGTTCGGGAGTTCGCCGAGCGGATGCTGCCGCTGTTCGACCAGCGGGTGGAGCACGCGGCGCCGCTCCGTCCGGTACTGGAGCGGGCCTACCCCATGTCGGAGCTGGCCGAGGCGCACCGGGCCATGGAGGGCAACGAGACGTTCGGCAAGCAGGTGATGGCCTGGTGAGCGGCGCTCGATAGCCCGGTGCCCCGCATCAGCCCCCGGGTTCCCCAGCGGGCCCGGATGCGATCGATGGCGGGCTGGAGAGCGGCGGAACGGCGGTACGACGGAACGTCGGAACGATGGGACGTCGGAACGCATTCGAACCTCGTAGACTCGGCACCGTCCGTCGTTCCGTCGTTCCGCCGTTCCGTCGTTCCACCGTCCTGCCATAAATCCAGTTGCGCCTCCGACTCCACGATCCGATCCAGCGTCAGCGCCACGCTGCGCACGGCGAGCCGCTTGGCATTGGCCAGGGTGAATGCCCGGCGAGCGGCCTCCCACAGCTCGACGTCGAGCGCGACGGCCCGGAGCGGGACCGCTCGGGCCACCGCGGTGTGGTCGGCGTAGGTGGCCACGAGCCGGAGCCGGCCGGCGGCGAGCCCGCTCCGGCGGAGCCGCCGGCCCAGCCGCTCGCTCATGAGCCGCAGCAGGGGATACAGCACCCCGAGATCGTTGGTGTCGGTGGCCAGGGTGTGCGCCAGGTGGAACTCGGCCTGTCGCTCGGGCGGGAGCACCGGGCGCGGGTCGATCCCGCGCGTCTGCGCCCGCAAGGTTCGTCCGGCACTGCCGAAGACGGCACAGAGCGCGCTTTCGGGAATGGCGGCGACCTCGCCGATGAGCTCGAGCTGGTAGTCGTCCAGCCGGGTGCGAACCCGGGGATGCAGATCGGGAAGGACGTCGAGTGGATGAGGGGCGAGGAAGCCGGCCTCGTCGCCACCGGGCACTTCCAGCAGCGGCTCGGGCTTGACCACCGTGGTGGCGGCCTGGCTCACCAGCTTGTTGGCGGCGACGCCCACCGAGACCGGCAGCCCGAGCCGCTCTCTCGCCTCCCGCCGGAACCGCGCGGCCACGTCCGCCGCGGGGCCGAAGAGCCGGCCGGTGCCGGTGAGATCGAGAAAGGCGTGGCCGTAGCCGTGCGGCTCGATGACCGGTGCGTAGATCCGGAGGATCTCATGCAGCGCCCGGGAGGCCCGGGCGTAGAGAGTGGGGTTTGGCGGCAGCAGGACGAGATCGGGACAGAGCTTCCGGGCCTGCCGCACCGGCATGCCCCGCACGATCCCCGCCCGCCGCGCCTCGGCGGAGAGGGCGAGGACCACGGCCCGGTCGGCGCCGGGAGGCGCCACCGCCAGGGGCCGGGTCCGGAGCGCCGGGGCCGCCAGCTCTTCGACCGTGGTGCAGAAGGACGGGGGATCGACGAAGAGGATGGTGCGCATGACGGCGGCAGCCCCAGAGCTTCGGTATTTGTTCGGTATTCCTCCTCGATTATACCCCCAGCCAAGCGGGGTCCGCAACCCGGATCAGAGGTATGACAGCCACCAGGCCCGGCTGCGCGCCTTGAGTCCCGCGTAATACCGGCAGAGCGGATACAGCATCGCCACCACCCCGAGCCAGGCCAGATAGACCACCGGCAGGCCGAACCCGTAGCCCTCCGGCAGGTCCAAAAAGAGCACCCGCAGGTCCGCCGCGGTGTACCCCTGGATCACTCCCGCCGCCACTGCCAGGGCGTGCACCAGGTAGAGGTGCACCGCGTAGAACAGGAAGGGTACCCGCCCGAAGGTGATCAGGATGTCGGCGGCTCGTCCCCTCGCGTGCCGGAACAGGGAGAGGCCGAGCAGCGCCGGTCCCAGGGTCATCATCAGGTAGAGCAGCGACGGGGGATACTTGGTGACCTTGAGGAACGACATCCCCAGGAGGGCCGCGCCACCCTCGGTGAGGCGCGGGCTCGGGTCGCCGTAGCCGTTCAGCGTCCGCAGCACCACGAACCCGGCGATCAGGAGCGCGCCGATCCAGGCCAGCCGGCGGGCTGAGACGGCGTCCTGCGAAAAGACCAGCGGTCCCGCGATGTATCCCAGCGCCATCACGCCGACCCAGGGGACCAGCGGATACAAGACGAACAGGGGGACGACTTCGAACGGGCCCGGCACGTGCAGCAGCCGCCACAGCGGGGCGAGCGCGCCGAATTGCTCCGGCGTGATGCCGTCGAGCAGGTTATGTCCCAGCACCAGCGCGAGGCCGAACGCCGCGATCGCGGCCCGCGGGAGATAGATCAGCGCCGACAGTACCACCATCGAGGCGCCAATGGCCCAGATCACCTGGCCCACCGCGCCCATGTTCCACCGGCTGGTGAAGTACCAGGCGAAGGTGATCAGGGTGAACTCGATCAGGACCAGCCAGAGGCCCCGGGTCGCCAGGAAGCGGGCCAGCTCGCCCCGGGTGCGGCGGGTGCCGGCGATCCAGGCGCTGGCGCCGGCCAGGAAGACGAAGGTCGGCGCGCAGTAGTGGGTGATCCAGCGGGTCCCGAAGAGCGCCACGTCGGTGCGGGCCAGGTCGGTGGGATCGAAGTGGGCATTGCTCAGGTACGCCCGCACGTGATCCAGCACCATGATGACCATGACCAGGCCGCGGAGCAGGTCCACGTGGTCCAGCCGGCGACGGGTGGGGGCGACAGACGTGGCGGCTGGCGGCCGGTGCGCGGTCGGGACCCGGAATTCCCCGGTCGGCGTCTCGGGTTGCAGAACCGTGGCCATGATCGGAGCTCCCTCCCGGGTGAGGTGCGGCTGACGTGGTCGTGATCACTCCGGGGGGACTGCGCGAAAGGGGCGGGGCAGGGGACAGCGGGGGATTATGGCACCGGCCCGAGGTACCGGTCGAGCCAGTCGAGCGTCTCCCGAACCCACTGAGTCCGCGGCACGTTGTGGCCGCCCTCGGAGACGACCATCCGCTTGTGCTCCGGAGGGGTGCCGAGGAGCCGGAAGAACGGCCGCTGGGAGGTCTCCACGGGGAAGTAGTGATCGTACTGACCGTTCAACATGAGAACCGGAATTCGGATCCGAGGCAGAAAATTGATCGGCTCGACCTCGGGGAAGCCTCGCTGAAACTCGAGGCCGGCTACCACGAGAATGCCGGCCTTGAGCCGCGGCTCGACTGCGGGCATCAAGCCGCCCAGGTACCCTCCCCAACTGACGCCATAATAGGCCAGCCTCGTCGAATCGATGTCGGCCCTGGTCGAGAGGTAGTCGATCGACCGCCTGAGGTCCTTCGCCCACATGATGACGTGGTCCTTGTACTCGTTGGTCTCTTCCGCGTAGTCGCTGCGAAGACTGTCGCCTCTCTCGTAGGTGCTCTTGTACACCGGGTAGACGACCGCGCGGCCGCTCTTGACGATGAAGTCGAAGGTCCTGGTCTGGAGTGACCGGCTGGAGGACCGGTCGTGGATGGCATTCGAGCCGGGGAAGTACACCAGCGCCTGGAAGGGAGGCTGGCCGCGCGTGGGCAGGAACAGATAGGCCGTGACCCTCTCGCGGCCATACGCGGCGTCGAAGGACACCTTTTCCCGAACCCACTCCTCCGCGCTGCTATCCACCGCTTCGACAGCGGAGTTCAGGGCCGTCCGATCGTAGTCGTACATTCGCCGGTAGATGTCGAACACCTGGTCGGGGACCGGCCGCTCCTTCGCGAAGTCGCGGAAGAGGCGATCGATGGGGCGGGAAGCGAGGTCGAGATTTCGGTCGTCGAGGTAGCGCACCAGCCGGAAGCCGTTGGTCGGCGACCGGTCGAACGGGGATTGGGCGTATGCGTCGTTGAAGGCGTAGGTCGGGTCGTTCCATCCGCCGCCGAGAACGTACCGCTCGCCTCCGGTCTGGTTGAGGCACCATTCCCGCGCGTTGCCGGCCATGTCGTAGGTGTCGTAGGGGCCCATACCCCGGTAACGTCCCACCGGAGCCGGCCCCTGTCCCGCCAGGTTGCTCAGCGGCACGATGTTGGCGCTCGCCCAGGTGTACGCGGCCCTGCTCCAGTGGTAGATGGTGGGAAGCTGCGCACCCCGGTACTTGGCGTAGGCCGCGGCCTCGTACCAGCTCACGCCGGTGACCGGGTAATCCTTCTCGCCCCTGGGATAGTCTCCCACCTCCCAGCCGGACGGGCCGGGTCTGCCGGTCCGGTCGGTGAACCGAGCCTTGGCGTCCTCCCAGGACAAGGGCCTTCCCGCCAGCACGAACGAATGCTCCCAGAGCTCGCGGGTTCGGTACCCGCCGGCCTCGATGAATTGCTTGAACTCGCCGTTGGTGACCTCATGACGGCCGATCCGGTAGGCGCCGAGCTCGATGGGCTTCAGGTGATCGAGCCCCGGAAGGTTGATGTCCACCTCGCCGCCGGGCACGCGAACCATCGCGTCGGGCGGCGTCGCCGTGTCCTCCAGCACGAAGGGGGCGTCCGGCAGGAGCCATGGGATCGTGGCGGCGTCCAGCCTCCGGAATCCGGCTTTCTCGAACCTCAACCGGGAATACGCGAAGGGGAGCGGTGTGCTGTCGAGCGGCGTGGTGCCCAGGTACTGCCAGGCCGAATCGCTCACCGAGTAGTCGGCCCAGTAGACCCGGGCACCCGACGGTTCGGTGCGCAGGTTGACCGGCATCGAGAATCGTGGCCAGATGCTGGCCAGGGCGGAGTCGCCGGGCAGCAGCCCGCGGGCCCGCAGGGCCAACCTGAAGGCGGCCGCCCGCTGACCGCTGTCCGCCAGCCGACGGATCTCCGGCAGGGCCTGCTGCCGTACCCAGTGCACCTCCGCGGCCGCGCGCGCCCGGGCCCGGTAGATCAGCCCGGCCAGTCCTAGGACCACGACGACGACCCCCATGATCGGCAGGAGATGAAGTCGCACCGCCCTCAGCGTAGGTGCGGCCGGCAGCCCGACCGGCGTGCTTCCGCCGCTCGAGGCTTCCAGGGCCTCGAGCTCGGCCAGGACCGACTCCGCAGTAGGCCACCTCCTGGCCGGATCCTTCTCCAGACACCGCATCACCAGGCGCTCGAGCTCCGGGGGAACCTGGGACCGTTGACTCGAGATCGGCTCGGGGGCCATGGTAGCGTGGGCCGCGAGGAGGGCCTGCGGCGTGGTCCCGGTGAACGGCGGATGTCCGGCGAGCAGCTCGTACCCCAGCACTCCCACGGCGTAGATATCCGCCCGATGATCCACGTGGGGGTCTGCCATCCCCTGCTCCGGAGCCATGTAGGCGGGAGTGCCGAGGGCGACGCCCGTCCCGGTCAGGTGGACCTGGCTGGTGGCCTCACTCACGGCTTTGGCGACGCCGAAATCGCCGACCAGCGCGTGGCGACCGGAGAGCAGCACGTTCGCGGGCTTGATGTCCCGGTGGATCACCCCGCGGGCGTGAGCGTGGGCGAGTGCGTCCACGACTTCGCGCAGGATGCGAACGGTCTCCGGAATGGGCGGCGGTCCGTCGCGGGCCAGCTTGTCGCGAAGCGTCTCGCCCTCGACGTACGGCATGACGTAGTAGAGGAACCCATCCGCCTCGCCCGAATCGTGCAGCGGCAGGATGTGGGGGTGTTGCAGCTGCGCGGCGATGGTGGCTTCGAGAAGAAAACGATCCGTGCCAAGCGAGGCGGCAAGCTCCTGGCGGAGGACCTTGACGGCGACCTTGCGGCGGTGCTTCAGGTCGTCCGCCAGGTACACCGTGGCCATGCCGCCGCTGCCGAGCTCACGCTCGACCGTATAGCGATCGGCCAACGCCGCCTTGAGGCGGGCCAACTGGTCCATCAAAGCGGCCGCCGGTGTGAGGGGATAGGAAGAACCTATCACCCGGCGTCGCCGGCGACCAGCATGGCGGGGGGAGGGCCGCCGTCGGTGAGCGACTCCCGGCTAGCTCGCTGACTGGAGCTCTCCGCCATCGCTTTGCCATCGAGCGTGAGCTCGGGTCCGAGCCGGCTTGCCGCCTCGCTGACCCTTTCCCTCTAGCCTCGCCGTCCGCCGAGCTACAGATTTCGCTTCATCCCATCAAGGCAAACTGCGTGCCTCTAGCCGACCCGTCGCTGAGCGAGGCCCGGCGCGATCGCTACGTGCTGCAGCGTGAGCTCGGTGCCGGCGGCATGGCCACGATGTACCTGGCCGAGGCTGTCAAGCACCACCGCCGGGTGCGACCATTCCGGGGAGCGGGGGGGAAGGTAACGGTATCACAGAACGGCGGATCGGAGCCCGTCTGGTCACGCGACGGCCGAGTGCTCTCTCGCACCCCGTTGTTCGACCTGGACGATTACGAACCGGCCCGACGGACGCGGCTTCGTGATGGTCCGCATGGCGTGGCTGGCGGAATTCGTGTACCTCCAGCAATGGACCGAGCTGCTTCCACGCCCTTCTGGGGCATCGCGGTAAGTGGTTGACGTGGACTACGGCTCGGCTGGCTGGCGCAGGTGGCGCCCGGGCGTCCTGGCCACCGTCCTGGGCCTCACTTCACCCATCGCCCTGCCGGGTCAGCAGGTCCAGGCGATTCTGGGAGCCACGCTGATCGACGGCACGGGAGGCCCCGGCCTTCCCGACGCGGTCGTGGTGGTGCGGGGCGATCGCATCGACTGCGCCGGCTCTCGCGCCGCCTGCCGGGTACCGGCTGGGGCGCAACGAGTGGAGGCGAGAGGCACCTGGATCATACCGGGCCTGATCGACGCCCACGTCCACTTCAGCCAGACCGGATGGTTCGATGGCCGGCCCGACGCGATCGATCTGCGGGACCGTTACCCCTATCCGGAGGTGATCGCAGGCCTGGAGGCCAACCCGCAGCGCTTCTTCCGGTCCTATCTCTGTGCCGGGGTGACCTCGGTATTCGACGTGGGCGGCTATCCCTGGACTTGGGCGCTTCGGAGACGGTTCGCCGATAGTCCGGACGCTCCCCGGATCGCTGCCGCGGGGCCGCTCCTCTCGACCGTGGACCACTGGCTCAACCTGCCGAGCGAGAAACAGTTCATATACATGGCTAACGACTCGGTTGTCCGTCTCGCGGTCCGCACCCACGCGGCGTTTCGGTCGGACGCGCTCAAGATCTGGTACCTCATGCCGCCCCAGCCGCCCGACACTGCCCGGATCCAGGCTTTGGTTCGAGTCGCCGCCGACGAGGCGCATGCTCACGGACTCCGGGTCATCGTGCACGCGACCGGCCTGCGGGAAGCGAAGGACGCCATCCGTGCTGGAGCGCAGGTCCTGGTCCACAGCGTCTTCGAGGACCCGGTGGACGACGAGCTCGTATCGCTGGCCCGCGCACACGCCATCGTCTACGTCCCCACGATCACGGTATACGAAGGGTACGAAGAGGCAGCGTTCCGGGGAGTAAGCGGCTCACGCTACCCGCTAGACTGTCTCGATTCCGTCTCCGCCGGGTTCGCACGGTCCGGTCCGGTACCGGCAGACCGGGTGCCCGCCGGGTTCCGGGAGCGCGCGGCGCAGGAGAAGCTCCAGCGGGAGATCCACAATGCCCTGGCGAACGCAGGCCGGCTTCAGGCCGCCGGAATGACAATCGCCCTTGGCACGGATGCAGGAAATCCGGGGACGTTTCACGGGCCCTCGATCTACCGGGAAATGGCGTTGCTCGAGGAGGCGGGTCTGAGCCCTCTCGAGGTGCTGGTGGCGGCCACCCGAAACTCGGCGCGCGCCATGGGGTGGGAGGATCGGGTCGGGACCCTCGAGGCGGGCAAGGCCGCCGACCTGGTGGTGCTGGACGCCGATCCGGTGACCGACCTGCGGAACGTGCAGCGGATCCGTTGGGTGATGAAGGCAGGCGCCCAAGTGTATCCCACCGCTGACAGTGGCACAGGCGGCGGAGCCCATCGATAGACCGATTCACCAAGCAGGGACTTCCTCCCGGCTTCCCCTCTCGACGGCAGACCGTTGGGTCGAAGTATCTGGCGAGTTCGTGCTAGGTCGACACCTCAGGTTTCCGGTCCCGCCACGCCGGCACCAGCGCCCCGAGCACGACGGCGGCCGTGACCGCGAAAGCGGCCGGATATCCGGTGCCCGACGCGAGCACCCCGAACCCCGCGCCGCCCAGTCCAAGGCCCGCGTCGTAGGCGAGGTTCCACAGCGCGCTCACCGTGTCGTACCCCGACGGCGACACCCGGTCGAACATGATCGCCAGAGTCGCGTTCTGGGCCATGCCGAAGCCGGCGCCGAGCAGCGTCATCCCGATCACGATTGCCGCGGGGCTCCCGGTCAGCACCAAGGCCAGTACGCCGGCGGCCGTGGCGAGCACGCCGGGCAGGACCAGCCGGTGGGCGCCATGACGGTCTCCGTGATGTCCCGCCCACCACCTCGAGAGCGTCGAGCTCGAGGCCTGCGCGAACAGCGCCCAGGCGGCCAGGTCGCCAGTGGACTCCGGCAGGACCAGCGGCACGAAGGTGACGACCACACCCGTCGCCATGGCCGTCGCCAGGAGTACCAGGGCGGGCCGGACCAGCGCCGGCGTGCGCAGGCCGGAGAGAATCCCGAAGGGCGACTCCTCTCCGGGGTCGGCGGCCCGGTCGGGCAGGCCGGGGACCACAGCCAGGCAAACCACCGATGCCAGTGCGCCTGCGACGAACACCGGGGGATACCCGACCTCCCTCGCCAGCCAGACGCCGAGCGGCAACGCCACCACGGACGGAACGCCTACCACCACGCCCAGAAGCCCGAGCCCTTCGCCTCGCCGCTCGCGCGGAACCAGCGAGGCGACCAGCGCGCTGCCCACCACGACCACGATGGCCAGCCCGATGCCCCGGACCGCGCAGACCGTGAGGACCACCGCGAGGCTCGCCGAGGCGGTCAGCGCCAGCGCCGGCGCGCCGAGCAGCACCAGCCCCGCCGCGTACACCGTCCGATAGCCGAAGCGGGCTACCAGTCCCGGCGTCGCGAGCTCGGCGGCGACGGTGGCGAACATCAGCGCCCCGGTCGCCAGCCCGGCGCCGATGTCGCCCGCGTCGATCGAGGCGGCGTACAGCGGCACCACCGAGAGCAGCAGGTAGAAGCTCACCATGCTGCCGAAGGCGGAGGCGAACAGCAGCGCCAGGGGACGGCTCATGATCCGGGGCACGGAACGAAGCTAGCCGGGGAGGCGCTATACTTCCGGCCATGCCCTCGCTGCCGAGCCTCCCCCGCCTGACGGCGACACGCTACGTGCAGCCGCTGCGTGAGGGCGGGTCGCTCCCCGCGGTGGTGGAGACGGAGGACGGCCTCTACGTGGTCAAATTCCGCGGTGCGGGGCAGGGACCGCGGGCGCTGGTGGCGGAGCTGCTGGTCGGGGTGCTGGCGTCGCTGCTCGATCTCCCGGTGCCGGCCTTGGCCCTGGTGGACCTCCCGGCGCCATTCGGCCGGAGCGAGCCGGACCCCGAGATCCAGGACCTGCTCCGGGGGAGCCACGGGCTCAATGTCGGCGTCCGCTACCTCGACGGCGCCTTCAACTTCGATTGCACCGCCGCCGGCGAGGTGATCACGCCGGAGTTCGCGTCGAAGCTGGTCTGGCTCGACGCGCTGGTGACCAATCCCGACCGCACCCACCGGAATCCCAACCTGCTGGTGTGGCAGCGCCGGCCCTGGCTGATCGACCACGGCGCCGCGCTGTACGTGCATCACAACTGGAGCAGCCTCACCCCGGAAAAGGTGCGCGGGCCTTTCCCGCTCATCGCCAGCCACGTGCTGCTGGCGCAGAGCGACCGGCTGGAGGAGATCGACGCCGAGGCGGCGGGGGCGCTGGGGGAAGAGGTGCTCCCGCGCGTGGTGGAGATGATCCCGGACCAGCTCCTCACCGGGCCGCAGTACGCCGGCGACGTGGGTCCCGCGGGCCAGCGGGCGCGCTACCAGGACTACCTCGCCACCCGGCTGCGGCCGCCCAGGGATTTCGTCTCGGCCGCGGCGGACGACCGCGACCGGGTGCGCCGTCTCCCCCGCATGCCCCAATCAGCCCGGCGATGAGCCAGCGCGAGCGGATCGCCTACGACTTCGCGGTGCTGAGGGTGGTGCCGCACGTGTATCTGGGGGAGTTCAGCCCGATCGGGGTGATCCTGCATGCCCGCACGGCGGAGTTCCTGGGCATGCGCACGCTGAGCGACCCGGACCTCCTGCGGGAGCGGTTCCCCGACCTGGATCACGAGCTCCTCGGGCGGTATCTCGGGACCTACCAGGCGATCTGCGCCGGCGACCCCGACGCCGGTCCCGTGGCGCTGGAGCCGCCATCGGAGCGGTTCCACTGGCTCACCTCGCCCCGCTCCGACGTGCTCCAGACCTCGCCGATCCACGAAGGACTCTGCGACGACCCGGCCGAGGTGCTCGAGGCGCTGTTTCGAGATTACGTCGTACGAGGGCGGCCGCTCAGGCGGTGAGCCCCTCGCGCCGGCGTCGACTCTTCTCCCGGGTGCCGCAGGTCCGCATCTGACACCAGCGACGGAGCCCGTTCCGGCTCCGATCCACGTACATCCAGCCGCAGTCCTCCCCGCCGCAGATCCGGATCCGGTCCACCTCGGGAGACACCAGCAGGCTCGCCGCCGACCAGAGCACCGGATAGAGGACAGCGCCCGGGTGTTGGTCGAGGCCGTGCCACTCCCACCGGAAGGCGGGCGCGCCCCGGCCAGAGAGTTGAGGAGCGACCAGCTGATGGCCCAGCGCGCCGGCGAGCAGCCGGTTGAAACGCTCTATTGCCTGGTCGTGCCGCTCTCCCTTGGCGATCGCCGCGAAGAGATCGTGCAACACCAGGCGGGCGGCCCTGGCCTCCTCGACGGCGCGGGACGCCTCGCGCGGGTGGCGGACGACAGCCCGCCGGAGCCGCTCGGCGGCAGCGGCCGGGAGCACCCCGGCCCCCTGGGCCCAGCCCACCAGGTCCTGGGCGGTCTCGAGCCGCTCGGCGGCCAGACCGCTCGCGGCCCAGTCCACCGTGTTCACCAGGTCGAGAGAGGGATCGCCGCTCAGATACTCGAAGCTCATGGCCCCAAGATAGCACCAGTATTCGACTCTTGACAGGTGCAGGGCCGGGCGGTACTGTTGCACCTGTAAACGCACTTATACTGGTGTCACCGTTCTGGCCGAGGAGCTTCCTGTCATGATCGCCCGCACCTGGACCGGCGCCGTTCGGGCCGCCGATGCCGATGCCTACCTCGAGTACCTGCACCGCACCGGATTTCCGGAATACGCCGCCACGCCGGGCAACCGCGGGGTCCTGGGACTCCGCCGCATGGTGGGCGACCGGGCCGAGTTCCTGCTGATCACCTTGTGGGACTCGGAGGCGGCGATCCGGGCCTTCGCCGGCGAGGACATCGAGCGCGCGGTGTTCTATCCCGAGGACGAGCGGTTCCTGATCGAGCGGGGCGAACGGGTCAACCACTACGAGGTGGTGCACGAGTCGGCCGCGGCAACACCGTGACCGGAACGAGGGCGGGCCCGCCGCGGGCGGCGCTGATCGCAGCCTTCGCCGCCATCTATCTGTTCTGGAGCGCGACGTTTCTCGCCATCCGCTACGCCGTGGCCGAGATCCCGCCGCTCCTCACCATCGCCATCCGGTGCGCGGGCGGCGCGGCGGTGCTGCTGGTGTGGATGGCGGCCCGGGGAACACTGGTTCCGGTCCCGCGCCGGCGGTGGCCGCGGATCGCCGCCGCGGGCACGCTTCTCTTCCTCGGCTGCCACGGGATCCTGGCCTGGGCCGAGCAGCGGGTGCCCTCGGGCGAGGCGGCGCTGCTGATGGCAGTCATTCCGCTGTGGATGGTGGCGCTGGACGCGCTGCAGACCCGCCGGGCGCCGGGGCGCGGCGCAATCCTGGGGTTGGGGCTGGGGTTCGCGGGGGTGGCGCTGCTGACGGGCGGGGGGGCGGCGGGGGCAGGGGGGCACGCGGACCTGATGGATCGGGTCTGGCTCATCGTCAGCGGGTTCTGTTGGGCGGCGGGGTCGCTGGTCGGCCGAGACCGGGAGGGCGGCATTCCGGCCGGGCAGGCAACGGCGCTGCAGCTCGCCGCCGGAAGCGTGGTGGTGCTGGGGGCGGCGCTGGTGGCCGGCGAGCTGTCGGGGTGGTCGCCCGGGGGCGTCGGCCCTCGGGCCGTCGGGGCGATGGTGTTCCTGGTGCTGGGCGGCACCGTGGCGGGGTTCTATGCCTACACCTGGCTGCTTCGGGTCACCACGCCCGCGGCGGTGGGAACCTACGCGTTCGTGAACCCGGTGCTGGCGCTGGCGCTGGCCTGGATGGTCAGTGACGGGAAGCCCACGCCCGAGAGTGGGCTGGCCGCGCTCCTGGTGGTGGCCGGGGTGGTCGCGACATGGGGCGGCAACCTGCGGCGGTTTAGAGAAGCAGCGGCTGCTCCGGCGGATGGGCGAGGCGGGGGACCGGGCCCTCGAGCTGGCGCCGCCGCCGCGCTCCTTCGTCGAGCGGGAATCCGTGCTCGACCTGCAGCGCGCGCAGGCGGCGGGTGAGCCCGG
>Ga0210102_1000327_pt1 | contig 12807 bp, 11 predicted proteins | sample RushOxbow_ThreeS_4_FD_185563 | JGI IMG/M metagenome (GOLD analysis project Ga0210102, IMG submission 185563) | Wetland microbial communities from San Francisco Bay, California, USA, that impact long-term carbon sequestration -... | ecosystem: Environmental > Aquatic > Marine > Wetlands ...
GCTTCGTCGGACGAGCACTGGCGCCTGGTGACCATGAACCAGGCGAGCGGCATGGGCGAGCGCCCGCATGCGTCGGTGGTGCTGGCGGAAAACGGAGCCGAACGGCGCGCCGAGTCGCAGGGGGACGGCCCGGTCGACGCGACCTTCAAGGCCATCGAGTCGCTCGCGAAGAGCGGCGCCGAGCTGCTGCTGTACTCGGTAAACGCGGTGACCCAGGGCACCGAGTCGCAGGGCGAGGTCACGGTGCGGCTGTCGCGCGGCGGGCGGGTGGTAAACGGCGTGGGCGCGGACACCGATGTCATCGTCGCCTCGGCGAAGGCCTATGTAAACGCGCTCAACAAGCTGGCGAGCAAGATGGAGCGGGTCAATCCGCAGCACCAGCTTTAAGCCAGATCATGGCGCTAGAATCCATCCGGGGCTAGCATGATCCATGGCTTCGGCCTATCCATCGGTTGGAGGTGAACATGACCAAGCGTGAAGAGTACGTCGAGAAAATGAAATCGCAGCTGGACCAGTGGAACGCCGAGGCGGCGCGCTGGGAAGAGAAGATGAAGCATGCCGAAGCGGGCATGAAGACGGAATACCAGCGCCAGCTCGATGCGCTGCGCACGCGGCGCGACGAGGCGATGTACAACATGAAGCAGCTGCAGGCGGCGTCGAGCGAGGCCTGGATGGACATGATGCGCGGCGTAGACGAGGCCTGGAAGCGCATGGGCGAGGCCGTTCACCAGGCGCGTTCGCACTTCGAGAAGAAGTAGGCGCTGCGCGGGCGCGAGGGGAGGCGCGCGTGGCGCAGCCGTTGCAGCTGATCGGGCACGGGTTCTATTTCGAGGACCTGGCGATCGGCGCGCGCTTTCGCAGCCATCGCCGCACGCTGCGCGAGGCGGATCTGGCCGCGTTCGTCAACCTGACCTGGCTGACCGAGGAGCTGTTCGCGGTAGACGACGATTCGCAGCGCGCACTCAAGGGAAAAGTCGTGCCGGGCGCGCTGGTCTACGCCTTCGCCGAAGGACTGCTGCTGCCGAGCATGCAGGACACCGGGCTCGCCTTTCTCGGCGCGACGCTCGACGTGAAGCGCTCGACGCTGGTCGGTGACACGATCCACGTGGAAGCCGAGGTCACCGAGCACCGCCTGACCTCGAAGGGCGATCGCGGGCTGGTGCGCTTCGCCAACCGGGTGGTGAATCAGGACGGCGACGTGGTGCTCGCATACGATCCGCTGCGCATGCTCAAGCGCCGGCCGTAGGCGCGCTCGCCCGGGTCGCAGCGTCGAAAAAGAGCGGGCTCCCATGATCGACCATGTCGATCACATCGTGCTGACGACGCGCGACCCCGAGGCTTGCATCCGGTTCTACCGCGACGTGCTCGGGATGCAGCTCGAGCGCTTTCCGACGCCGCAGGGCGAGCGTCTCGCGCTCAAGTTCGGCAGCCAGAAAATCAACCTGCACGAGTGGGGCAAGGAGTTCTCCCCGCGCGCGCATGTCGCCGTGCCGGGCGGCCTCGACCTGTGCTTCATCGCTGCGGTGCCGCTCGAAGACGTGATTGCGAAGCTCGAGGCATCCGGAGTGCCGATCCTCGAGGGCCCGGTGACGAAGACCGGCGCGGTGTCGAAGATCCGCTCGGTCTACGTGCGCGATCCGGATCTCAATCTGGTAGAAATTTCGGTGCCCGCGGGATCAGACAGCCTCTAGTGCAGCGGCAGGATCGCGAGAACGGCGGGGTGCCCGCGTATAATCGCGCGCTACGCCTCATGTCCACCGCCGCGAGCTCGAGCGTCCAGCTCTACCTCCGCCTCCTCGGCTACGTGAAGCCGTACTGGCAGGTGTTCGCCGCATCGGTGCTCGGGATGGTGGTCTACTCGGCGACCGAGGCGGCGATCCCGGTGCTGCTCAAGCCGCTGATCGACGGCACCTTCGTCGACAAGGATCCGGCGATCCTGCGCCTGGCGCCGCTCGTGCTGGTGGTGCTGTTCGCGATCCGCGGGGCGGCTTCGTTCGGCTCGGACTACTGCGCCAACTGGGTGGCGCAGACGGTGGTCGTCGATCTGCGCAAGAAGATGTTCGCCACCGTCGTGCGGCTCGCATCGCAGTTCTACGATGCGACCACCACCGGCAGCCTGATCTCCAAGTTCACCTTCAACGTGCAGCAGGTCACCGGTGCGGCGACCAAGGCGATCACGGTGCTGGTGAAGGACTCGCTCACGGTGATCGCGCTGTTCGGCTGGCTGCTCTACCTCAACTGGCAGCTCACCGCAGTGACCCTCGTCCTCGGCCCGGCGATCGTGCTCATCGTGCGCAAGTTCTCGCGCCGCCTGCGCAGGATGGCCCGCGCCGAGCAGGTCGCGATGGGCGACCTGAACCACGTGCTCGAGGAATCGATCGGCTGCGAGCGCGAGGTGAAGGTGTTCGGCGGGCAGGAGTACGAGTCGAGCCGGTTCGAGCGGGCGGTGAGAAAGATCCGCACGTTCAACATGAAGGCGGTCGTGGCCGCCGCGGCGACGGTGCCGCTCACCCAGACCGTCGCGGCGGTGGCAATCGCAATCGTGGTCTACATGGTCGTCGACCAGGCGATGAAGGACCAGACCACGGTGGGGGGGTTCGTGTCGTTCTTCGGCGCGCTCGCGATGCTGCTCGCGCCGCTCAAGCGGCTCACCGGCGTGAACGCGATCCTGCAGCGCGGCCTCGCCGCCGCCGAGAGCGTGTTCGAACTGATCGACGAGCCGACCGAACCGGACCGCGGCAGGCTCGAGCTGGCGCGCTCGCGCGGCGAGTTCGAATACCGCAACGTGAGCTTCACCTACGCCGGCGCGACCCGCCCGGCGCTCGAGCGCGTCTCGTTCCGCGTCCTTCCGGGCGAGACCGTCGCGCTGGTCGGCGCTTCGGGCAGCGGCAAGACCACGGCCGCCAGCCTGCTGCCGCGGTTCTATTCGCCCACCTCGGGGGCGATCCTGATCGACGGGATCGACACCGCCGAGCTCAAGCTCGCGTCGCTGCGCGGGAATATCGCGCTCGTGAGCCAGGACGTCACGCTGTTCAACGACACGGTCGCGGCAAACATCGGCTACGGACGCCTCGGCAGCGCCAGCGAGGCGGAAATCATCGCGGCCGCGGAGGCGGCCAACGCGATGGGGTTCATCCGCGAACTGCCGCAGGGGCTGCAGACGCTCATCGGCGAGGACGGCACGCGCCTGTCCGGCGGCCAGCGCCAGCGCCTCGCGATCGCGCGCGCGTTCCTCAAGAACGCGTCGATCCTGGTACTCGACGAGGCGACGAGCGCGCTCGACAGCGAGTCGGAGCGCCACGTCCAGGCGGCACTCGAAGGTCTGATGCGCGGGCGCACTACGCTCGTGATCGCTCACCGCCTGTCCACGATCGAGCGCGCAGACCGGATCATCGTGCTCGACCAGGGACGCGTCGTCGAGTCGGGTCGGCACGAGGAGCTGCTCGCGCGGAACGGCATCTACGCGAAGCTGCACCGCACCCAGTACGCGCGCGCCGTGGCCGCGGTAGCGGCGGCCTGAGCGCCGCCACGGCGCGCTCGACCCAGGGGGCGGCCCGGCCTCAGGGCTTGGTCACCAGGATGTCTTCCATGATGAGGTAGCGCAGGTCGGAGCCGAAGAACATGTCGAGCGCGTCCTGCGGGCTGCACACCATCGGCTCGCCGCGCCGGTTGAGCGAGGTGTTGAGCACGACCGGCACTCCGCGCCGTTTCTCCAGCTCTTCGATCAGGCGGTAGTAGCGCGGGTTCGTCTCGCGCGTCACCACCTGCGCGCGCGCGGTGCCGTCCTTGTGGACGACCTCGGGAATGCGCCGCTTCCAGTGCTCGGCGACGTCGAAGGTGATCGTCATGTACGGCGCCGGGTGGTCGGTCTGCAGGATGTCGCGCGCCGCACGGTCGAGCAGGCTCGGGCAGAACGGACGCCAGCGCTCGCGGTACTTGATCTGGGCATTGATGGTGTCGGCGATGCCGGGCGCGCTCGGGTCGCCGAGGATGCTGCGGTTGCCCAGGGCACGCGGGCCGAACTCCATGCGTCCCTGGAACCACGCGAGCGGATGACCCTGCGCGAGCAGCTCCGCGCCCTTCGCGGGCGCATCGGCGAGCCGCTCCCGGCGCGGGCGGGCCGGATGCGCCGTGCATGCCGCGAGGCACTCGTCGCTCGAGTAGGCGGGCCCGAGGTAGGCATGGCGCATCGGCTCGACCGCGTCGCCGCTCTCCATCGCCAGCCAGGTCGCGGCGCCGAGCGCCGTGCCGGCGTCGCCCGCCGCGGGCTGGATGAAGAGCTCCTTCACCCCGGGCAGCGCGACGATGCGCTGGTTCAGCTTCACGTTTAGCGCCACGCCGCCGGCCATGCAGATCCGGCCGGTCTCGCGGATCAGGTCGCCGCAGTAGTGGCGCACGAGCCCGAGGCACACCTCCTCGAGCTGCTTCTGCAGCGCGGCCGCATAGTGGACGTAGGGATGGTCGATCTCGTCGCCCGCGCGCTTCGGGCCGAGCCACTCGACGAGCTTCGGGCTGAAGAAGTAGCCTTTGCCGTTCTCCTTGTAGCGCCGCAGGCCGACGACGTTTACGAGGCGATTGTTGACCCGGAAGCCCTGCCCGTCGTAGTCGATGAGCGGCGACAGGTCGTATTTCGCAGCGTCGCCGTAGGGCGCCATTCCCATCACCTTGAACTCGCCGTCGAGCATCTCGAAGCCGAGATACTCGGTCATCGCGCCGTACAGACCGCCGAGCGAGTCGGGATCGTAGAACTCCTTGAGCGGATGGATGCGGCCGTTCTCGCCGTAGCCGAGGAAAGTTGTCGCGTATTCGCCCTTGCCGTCCAGGCTGAGGATCGCGGTTTTCTCGCGGAAGCCCGACAGGTGGTACGCGCTGCTCGCATGCGCGAGGTGGTGCTCGACCGGCACCAGCCGGGTGCGGCGCGGGTCGATCCCGACCTCGGCCATCCACGCGCGCGCCTTGCGGACGTTGCGGCGGAAGCGCCGGTTGCCGTTCAGGAGCGCGTCGAGCGCCCGATCGGGCGCATACCAGTGGCGCCAGGCGTAGTGCCAGCGCGCAGGGCTCGTGATCGGAATCGGCGCGTACGGCAGCGCCACGGCGTCCACCTCGCGCGGGTCGAGTCCGGCGTGGCGCAGGCAGAACTTCGCCGCCTCCACCGGGAAACGCCCCTTCGCGTGCTTGTCGCGTACGAAGCGTTCCTCCTCGGCGGCAGCGACGAGCTTGCCGTCGACGACGAGCGCGGCGGAGGCGTCGTGGTAAACGGTGCCGGAAAGACCGAGGATCTTCATGCTTCGGAAATGCTGCGCGAGCGCTGCACGCGCATGCGCGCAGTGCACTCGCGGGACGAGGCGGGAGCGGAATATTAGCAAATCGGTGCCGCCGCCAGCGCGCCGAAGGTACAATCCCGCGTGTCAGAAAGCGCTGAATCGTAAGGAAAACTCGCTTGCCCTGGAGCTCGCTGCCGGCCGCGGAACGCGCAGGCCCGCCGGCCGCGCGCGGTGCCGAACCGTGCGCGGCGCCCGCGCCGCTGCGCCTTGCGTTCTGCGTCCTCAAGTACTTCCCCTACGGCGGCATGCAGCGCAACCTGCTGCGCATGGCACAGGCGTGCCGCGCGCGCGGCCACGCGGTAGAGATCTTCGCGCTGGACTGGCAGGGCCCGCGCCCGGACGGCATTCGCGTCACGCGGCTGCCGGTGCGGACGTTGTTCAGCCATCGCCGCGCGCGCGCATTCTCTGCGCGGCTTGCGCCCGTGCTCGCAGCGGGCGGCTACGACGTCGTGATCGGATTCAACAAGATGCCCGGCCTGGACGTCTATTACGCGGCAGATCCGTGCTTCATGGCGCGCGCGGAGCGGCGCAGCCGGATCCATCGCATGACCGATCGCTATCGCCAGTCGGTTGCGGCCGAGCGCGCCGTGTTCGGCGCCGAAGCGGACGCGGAGATCCTGCTCGTCTCGCCCGCCGGGCAGGAGCCCTACACGCGCTGCTACGGCACGCCGCCGGAGCGCTTCCATCTTCTTCCCGCGGAAATCGCCGCGGACCGGATCGCGCCGCGCGACGACGGCTCGATCCGCAGGGCGGTGCGCGCGGAGCTCGGTGTCGGCGACGACGAGAAACTGGTGCTGCTGATCGGCTCGGGCTTCAAGACAAAGGGACTCGATCGCGCGCTGCGCGCACTCGCGGCGCTGCCCGAGACGCTGCGCGGGAAAACGCATCTCGTCGCCGTCGGCCAGGACAACCCGCGGCCGTTCCCACGCCTCGCGCGGGGTCTCGGCGTGGGCGGGCGGTTCCGCATCTTCGCCGGACGCGACGACGTTGCGCGGCTCCTGCTCGGCGGCGATCTTCTGATCCACCCCGCGTACATGGAGAACACGGGCACGATCCTGCTCGAAGCCATGGCCGCGGGGCTGCCGGTGCTCGCGACCTCGGTGTGTGGCTACGCCTCGCACGTCGCGGACGCCCGGGCGGGCGAGCTCGTTGCGGAGCCCTTTCGCCAGGAAGTCCTCGACCGGCTCCTCGAGACGATGCTCACCTCGCCGCAGCGCGCATCGTGGCGCGCGCGTGGCATCGCGTACGCCGAGACGCTCGCCGGGCTGAGCCGCGCGCGCGTCGCCGTCGAGGTGATCGAGGCAAGAGCGCTCGCCAAGCGCGCCGCGGGGCGCTCGTGACGAAGGCGAGCGTCGTGCTTGGCCCCGAGCTGCGCGCGAGCGCCGCGGACGGCGAGCGCTTCGACGATTTCATGGCGATCACCGGCCAGGTGTTCAAGGACATGCCGGGTCGCCGGACGATGCGGTTCGCGCGCGGCGGGAAGAGCTACTTCATCAAGATCCACCGCGGCGTCGGCTGGAAGGAGATCTTGAAGAACCTCGTCCAGCTTCGCCTGCCGGTGGTGAGCGCGGAGAACGAGCGCCGCGCGATCGAGCGGCTGCACGCGCTCGGCGTGCCGACCATGAAGATCGCCGGCTACGGCTGCCGCGGCTGGAACCCGGCGCGGCTCGAATCGTTCATCGTGACCGAAGACCTCGGCGACACGGTGAACCTGGAGGATTTCAGCCGAAACTGGCGTGCGCGGCCGCCGGCGCCCGGCCTGAAGCGCGCGTTGATCGCCGCGGTGGCCGAGACCGCGCGCCGGCTGCACGAGAACGGCGTCAACCACCGCGATTTTTATCTCTGTCATCTGCGCATCGAGCCGCGCGCGCCCGCCGCGCGGCCGCGAATCGTCGTGATGGATCTGCACCGCGCGCAGCTGCGCCTCGCTACGCCGCGGCGCTGGATCGTAAAGGACATCGGCAGCCTCTACTTCTCCGCGATGGACATCGGCCTGACGCGCCGCGACCTGCTGCGCTTCATGCGGGCCTACCGTGCGAAGCCGCTGCGGGAGATTCTGCGCACCGAACAATCCTTCTGGTCGGCGGTGAAGCGCCGCGCCGAGCGGCTGCGCCGGTCCGCGCCGGGGCTGCAGCCTTGAGCGGGATCGTTACGCGGCTCGGAATCCGCGGCGTCGCCGTCGTCGTGAGCCTCGTGCTGTCGGCGTGGTGCCTCTATCGGGATCCGGTGATCAACCACGACGGGATCCTGTACATGCGCGCTGCCGAGGCGATTCTTGCCGGCGGCTGGCGCAGCGGGCTGGCGATCTATCCCTGGCCGCTCTACGCCTGGCTCGTAGCGCTGCTCCACCAGGCGACGGGGCTTGCGCTCGAGCCGGCGGCGCATCTGCTCGACTTCGCGCTCCAGGCCCTGGCGGTCTGGGCGTTCATCAGTGTCGTCAAGGAACTCGGCGGCGATCGCCGAACGATGGTGTTGGCGGCGCTTGTCATCCTTGTGCATCCGCCGTTCAACGAGTACCGCTCGTTCGTGGTTCGGGACTTCGGCTATTGGGCGCTCTACCTGTTCGCGCTCCGCTGGTTCGTGCGTTATTTCAAGGCGCCTGGCATTGCAGCGGCCATCGGGTGGGGCGTGTCGATGGTGCTCGCCACGCTGTTCCGGATCGAGGGGCTGATCATCCTTCTGCTCGCACCGCTTGCGCTGCTCTTCCGGCGCGAGCCCCCGTTTGCCGCGCGCTGGTGGCAGCTCGCCAAGCTGCAGGTCGTGGCGATCGCGTTGCTGGTGGTGCTCGCGGGGTGGTCGCTGGTGGGCACACCGATCGAGCAGGCCGGTCGGCTCACCGAGCCGATGCAGTGGCTGCAGCATCTCTGGGAGCAGCTCGCGGGCGGCTTTCGCCAAAAGGCGGCAGCGTTGGCGCAGGCCGTCCTCAATCAGTACTCCTCGAGCTATGCGATGGCCGGCGTGCTCGCACTGCTGTTGGTCATCTTCCTCGGCAAGACGATCGGCGCACTCACCCCGCTGTACGGGCTGCTCGCGCTGCACGCCTGGCGCGGCCGCCTGATCCCGGCGCCCGCCGGCACGGGCCGCGTTCTCGCCTGGCTCGTGCTCGTGCAGACCGCGATCCTGGTCGGATTTCTGGTGAACAATTTCTTTCTCACCGGGCGCCACGCCGTGGCCTGGGCGCTGACGGTGATGCCCGTCGTGCCGTTCAGCCTGGCAGCGCTCTACGACCGCTGGCGCAGGCGCGCCGCAGACGGGCGGACGACGCGCTGGGTGTTCCCCGCGGTCTGCGTGGTCCTCTTCGTCATGGTCGTAGACGGGCTCTGGTCGTTCGGGCCGTCGAAGTCGTATCTGCGAGAGGCGGGGCTCTGGGTGAACGCGCGCACCTCGCCCGCCGCGAAGGTCCACAGCAACAACCCGATCGTCGCCTTCTACGTCGGCGGTCGGGGCGAGGACTGGAAGCGCGGGTTCACCTGGGAAGAGACGGCCGCATTGCTCAAGGGGAAGTCCTGGGGCGAGTACGACTACGTCGCGGTCGCGGTGGACCGCCGGCATGCCGAGCGCGCCGCGGTGCTCGAGTCCGGGCTCGGCCGAGCGCCGGTCGCGCGGTTCGCGAACCGGCGCGGCGACCAGGTGCTCGTCTTCGCGACGCGATGACGCCTCCCGCGCAGCGGCAGCCACGCGCCGTGCCGGGAGTGCCTTCCTGGGATGCGCCGCCTTTTACGCTCACGCTCGCCGGTCTGGCCGGCCCGGAGCGTACGCTTCGCGTAGAAAGCGTGGTGCGCAGCATTCCCGCCAAGCGGCTTGCCTGCCTTGCACGCTGGCGCGGCGTGCCAGTCTTCGTCAAGCTCTTCATCGATCGCTCGGGCCGCGAGCGGCACTGGAGGCGAGACGAGCGCGGCGTGCGCGCGATGCTCGCGCGCGGCATCGCCACACCGGCGCTGCTCCACTCCGGCGCGAGCGAAGACGGCGCGGTACGCGTGCTCGTGTTCGAGCGCATCGAGGGCGCGCGGAATGCGCTCGAGGCGTGGCAGGGCATGGATGCGCGCCCGGAGCGCGTGGAGCTCCTGCTCCGGCTCGTCGAGGCGGTGGCGCGACTTCACGCCGCGGGCCTGGTGCAGCGGGACCTGCACCTGAAGAACTTCCTGGTGAGCGCTGGTCGTGTGTACACCCTGGACGGCGACGACATCGAGCAGCGGCGCGCACCGCTTGCGAAGGGTGCCTCGCTCGAGAACCTGGGCCTGCTCTTCGCCCAGCTCGAGCCGCCCTGCGAGCGCCTGGCGCGCGAGCTGTACCCGGAATACGCGCGCGCGCGCGGCTGGCGAAGCGAAGGCGCCGACCTCGCGGCGCTCGCGGGCGCGATCGAGCGCATGCGCAGGCGGCGCGAGGACCGCTACCTGCGCAAGATCTTCCGCGAATCGACCGCCTTCTGCGCGCGGCAGGATGCACGGCAGTTCGTCGTCCTGGACCGAAGGTACGACTCGCCCGCGCTGCGCGCCCTGCTCGAGGACCCGGATCGCTATCTGGAATCGGGCGCTCCTCTGCTCAAGGATGGCAACACGAGCACGGTCGGCATCGCGGTCGTGGGGGGAGAGCGCTTCCTGGTCAAGCGCGACAACATCAAGGGGTTCTGGCATGGCGTGAAGCGCGCGCTGCGCGGCACGCGCGCGGCGCGCTCATGGCGAAACGCGCACCTGCTGCGGCTGCGCGGCGTTTCAACCGCCGCGCCGGTTGCGCTGCTTGAGCGGCGGCGCGGGCGGGGCCCCGGCATCGCCTACTTCGTCTCCGAGTGCGTAGAGGGACCGGACTGCAGGACGTACTTCGGCACTCGCGGCGTGACTCTGGCGGAAAAGCGCGCCACCGCCGGGAAGGTCGCCGCGTTGATCGGCGCCCTGCGGGGCGCGCGATTGAGCCACGGCGACCTGAAGGCGACCAACATCCTGCTGTCGGCCGCAGGCCCGGTGCTGATCGACATCGACGCTCTGCGCGCGCACCGATCCGAGGCCGCGTTGGCGCGCGCTCACGCGAAGGATCGCGCGCGGTTCCTGCGCAATTGGGAGGGCGATGCGGAGGCGGCGCGCCTGTTCGAGGAGGCGCTCGCCGGGTGAGCAGCGCAACGCGGCGCGCGCTTTGCTCTCGCGGGGCTGCCCTGTAGTATCCGCCGCCATGGCGAGCAGTTCGGCCCAACGGGGCGCGTCCAGATGCCCGTTGTGCGACGGCGCGGGGCATTACGCCTACACCGGTCGCGACCTCCTGCTCGATCGCCCGGAGCAGTACAGCTACCACGAGTGCGCGAACTGCCGTGCGGTCTACCTGCATCCGCTGCCCGATGCGGGGACGATCGCCGACTTCTACCCGGAGAGCTACAGCGTCTACAAGCCCGATGACAGGCCCAAGCCGCCGGGGCCGTTCGAGCGGGCCGTGCTGCGCGAGAGGTTCGGTTACTCGGCGCTCGAGGCGCCTGCCTTCCATCGGGTGCTCGCCCGCCTGTTCGGCGCGCTCGCGTATCGCGAGGCGATCTCGTTCGTCCCCGGCGGCCGAATGCTGGACGTCGGCTGCGGCAGCGGGCGGTTCCTGCGCAAGATGGCGGCGCTCGGATGGCGCTGCGAAGGCCTGGACTTCAGCGAGACCGCCGTGTCGCTATGCCGCGCGGCCGGCCTGGACGTGCGTCGCGGCGACCTCTTCTCCGCCGGCCTGGACGATGCGAGCTTCGATCTTCTCACCGCGCGGCACGTGATCGAGCACGTCCCGGATCCGGCCGCCTTCGTGCGGGAAGCCGCGCGCATCCTGAAGCGCGGAGGCCGGCTCCTCATCCAGACGCCGAACAGCGCGGCGCTCGGACGGCCGTGGTTCGGCGCGTACTGGTTCGCCAATGACATCCCGCGGCACCTGGTGCTCTTCGCCCGCCAGAACCTCGACCGGCTTGCTGCGCGTTGCGGTCTCGCGCCGATCGCGCACATGACTTTCACCACCCCCAAGATCCTGCTGAACAGCCTCGACTACCGCCTGCGCAGAACGGGCAAGCCGTCGCGCAAGCTGCGCTGGCGCCGCCTGGCGGCGCGGAGTTACGTGCTCGCCGCCACGATCGCCGGGCGCGGCGACGAGCTCTACCTGGTCTACGAGAAGCGGTGAAGCCGAGGCGCGTGCTGTTCGTGTTCAAGGGCGCTAGAGCGGCCTCGACCCGCTACCGCGCGCGCTGCTACTACCCGTATCTGCGCGAACGCGGCTGGGACGTCTGCGAGTGGGCCGCGACGGCGAACCCGATCGCGAGGTTGACTCTGCTCGCGCAGGCGGCGCGCGCGGACGTGGTGGTATTGCTGCGCAAGACGTTCGCTGCGCCCTATGCGTGGCTGCTGCGCGCCGCGTCGCGCCGGCTGGTGTTCGACTTCGACGACGCGATCTTCGTGCGCAGCAGCGGGGCGCCGTCGCGGCTGCGCATGCGGCGCTTCGCCCGGATCGTCGCGCGCTGCGACCAGGTCTTCGCCGGCAACGCCTATCTCGCCGAGCGCGCGCGCGAGTTCAATCCGCGGGTGACGGTCGTCCCGACCTCGATCGACCCGCGCAAGTACGCGGTGGACGCGGCCAAGCCCGTGCAGACGCTCGATCTCGTTTGGATCGGCAGCACTTCCACGCAGAAGTACCTGGTGCGCGCGCTCGAGGCGCTCGAGCGCGCCGCCGGGTGCGTGCCGCAGCTGCGGCTCAAGATCGTCGCCGACTTCGGTCTCGCTTCGAGCCGGCTGCCGATCCTGCCGGTCGCATGGAGCGAACGCGGCGAGGCGATGGAGCTCGCCTCGGCCCACATCGGGATCGCGCCGCTGCCCGACGACGATTGGACGCGCGGCAAGTGCGCCCTCAAGCTGCTGCAGTACATGGCAGCCGGCCTGCCGGTGGTCGCCTCGCCGGTCGGCGCGAACCGGGACGCGGTGGAGGACGGCGTGACCGGCCTGCTCGCGGATGCGCCGGAGGAATGGATCGCGGCGATCGCGCGGCTCGCCGCCGACCCCGCGCTGCGCGCGGCGATGGGCGCGGCGGGGCGGGCCCGGGTCGCCGAGCGGTACGCGGAGGAAAAGACCTTCGCGCGCCTGCACGCGGTGCTCGAATCGCTGTGCTCGCGCGAGCGCTGAACCCTCGCGAGACAGCGACCACGACCTCTACTCGCGCAGCACTCCGATCATGTCCACCATCGTCGGCGCGAGCAGGTAGCGGTACCCTGCGAACCAGCGCAGCACGCCGATCCGGGCGAGCAGTTTGAGCGCGTCTGCGCCGAGCCCGCGCAGGAAATGGCCGCGCCTGCGGTGCCAGCCCCCGGCGACGTGGATGAGCCCGATGTCCTCGTCCAGCGGGCGGGACTCTCCGCTGGGGACGGTCGCCTGGCCCGCCGTGCCGTCGAAGGCGAGCCGCGGGAAAAGCTGCTTCACGCCTTCGTGGGTGAAGCGCCAGTAATCGGACGGGTAGCCGTGGAACTTCCAGGCGAAGGGCACCGAGA
>Ga0210102_1000328_pt1 | contig 12799 bp, 11 predicted proteins | sample RushOxbow_ThreeS_4_FD_185563 | JGI IMG/M metagenome (GOLD analysis project Ga0210102, IMG submission 185563) | Wetland microbial communities from San Francisco Bay, California, USA, that impact long-term carbon sequestration -... | ecosystem: Environmental > Aquatic > Marine > Wetlands ...
GAGACCTTCGACCTGATGTATTACCTCGAACGCGCGTGCCAGACGCAGATCGCGGCGATGGCGGGCGGGGGAAAGCTCCGTGTTCCAGCGGCGGCCGTGGCGGAAAAGACCGCAGCCCAGTTCAAGGCGCTTCCGTATAAGCCCAAGCGCCCGGAGTGGAAGGCCTTGTTGCGGATGCTGGACAAGATGGACGCTACCTACAAAGATTGACCGCTGACCGGTGAAGCGTGATTCGAGAGACCCTGCCCCGGCGGGGTTTTTTGTTGCCGGGGTCCTCCTCCCACGAATATGGGATAGCGGGAGCGCGTCTGGCGCGCGACGATGGCGGGGTGACGAGGACAACGAAACTGCTTGCTGCAGCCCTGCTGGCACTGGGCGGCCTGGTCGCAGCGTCCCAGGCGCCGGCGCAGGGCTTCTATATCGGCGCCAGCGCGGGCAACAGCAATTTCGACAGCGACATCGCTAGCGGGCTCATCACGTCGGGAACCGTCGACAAGAAGAGCTCGGGCTACAAGCTTTTCGTGGGGTACGAGTTCAACCAGCACTTCGGCGCGGAGATCGCCTATGTCGATCTGGGCACCGCCAACTACAGTGGGTCCTACTTCGGGGCTCCCGTTACCGGAGGCAAGGTGGAAGTCTGGGGTCTCAACCTGTCCGCGGTCGGCACGCTGCCGTTGAATTCAACCTTCGCCGTGTTCGGCAAGGTCGGACTGTTCGCGTGGGAAGCCAAGTCGAAAGACACGACAGGAGGCTTTCCGTTTTCGGATACGGTGAGCGGCGGGGATTTGTCCTTCGGTGCGGGATTGAGAGTCCGCTTCTTCAAGAACCTCAGCGCCCGCGTCGAATGGGAGCGGTTCGGCTTGACGGGCTACGATTACGACCTGGGCAATGCCGACATGCTTTCCGTGGGGATCGTCTACAATTTCTGACCATTACTTCCCGCGTCGGGTCGGTCGGCGCGCGCTCTCCTTCTCTGTCGGCAGGCGCAGGAGCTTCAGCGCGTTTCCGGAGTAGATCTTGCGCTTCACCGCAGTGGAGAGCTTCAGCTTCTCGATCGAGCGGATGCCCTCGCGGATGTACATCGGTCCGCCCTCCGGGTCGAATGGGCAGTCGCTGGCGAACACCACCCGATCCGGTCCGAAGAAGTCGAGTCCGCAGCGCAGCGCGGAGGCCGAGCCCCCGAGCACGGTGTCGCCGTAGAACATCCTGAAGTACTCGATCGGCTTCTTCGCCATTCGTTTCAGCAGCTCCTCGTAATTTTCATCGGCGGTGCGGCTGCCGAGCTGCGCCCACAGCGTCTCGGCGCGCCCTGCGAAGTAGGGAATCATGCCGCCGCAGTGGTGGGTGATCACGCGCATGCCCGGCAGGCGGTCGAAGAGGCCCGAGAACACCATGCGCGCCATCGCGACGCTCGATTCGAAAGGCCAGCCGAGCACCTGCCAGATCTCGTACTTGGATTTCTGCTCGTTGACGTAATCGGCACGCGTCGCCGGCCGCGCGGGATGCATGAAGATCGGCAGGTCATGGTGCTTCGTGACGCGCTCGAACACCGGGTAGTACTCCGGCTCGTCGAGGGGGCGGCCGTTGACGCTGGTGAGTATCTGCACACCGCGCGCGCCGAGCTTCCCGATGGCGCGGTCCATCTCCTCCAGCGCGGCCGGAACGTTGTTCATGGGAAGCGAAGCGATGAACGCGGGAAATTTCCGCGGCCAGCGCGCGCACATTGCCGCCATGTCGTCGTTGGCGATGCGCGCGAGCTCGGGAGAGAGCTCCGGCCCGCCGAGGAGCTCGGGCGCGGGCAGGGACAGCGTCAGCACCTGCCGCACGTCCGGCCACTGATCGAGCATGCCGACGCGCGCCTCGATGTCCCACAGCATACGCAGGCTGGTCATGCGCTTGATGATGCCCTGGTCCCTGGAATGGGCCTTCATCATCTCCAGGTAGCGCACCGGCATGACGTGGTTGAAGATGTCTATTTTCATGGTCCTCCCCGCACGCGGTCGATGAGATCGAGGCAGTCGTCCGGCAACCGGTCCCCGCGCCAGGCGACGTGCTGGTCGGGCCGCACGAGCGCGAACCGCGCCTGGTAGAGCGCAGAAAATCTCGGATCGGCCAGCGCGACGGCCTTGAGCGGCACGCTCCGTTCCGCCGCCGCGTGCTGCAGGCGGGAGATCTCCGCAGAGGGGGCGTCCCGGCCGGCCATCAGGGTGAAGCCCGGGCCGAAGTGGTCGTAGAGCGACGTGCCATCCGGCATCCAGAAGTGCGGCGCCAGGCAGCCCGGATACGCGGACGGCTCGTACTCCGTGACCTGCTCGCGCGGCGGCTGCGTGCCGTCGGCAAGGATGGCCGGCGAATCCCGGTAGCGGCCGCCCAGCACCACGCCGAGGCTGCGGAACTCGCTCAGCTTGCCCTTCAGGATGCTTGCGCCCACCTCCTCGCGCACGCGGTCGCCCTCGGTGCCCGGCTGCTCGATGCCGTCGTGCGCGAGGCGGTCACCCACCAACTCGTAGTTCTCGACCGCTTCGCGGATGACCCGTTGATGCAGCGGCTTGCGCTCGATCTCGTAGGTGCCGAGCAGGTGCGGGCCGCCCCAGCCCTGAAGAGTTGCAGCGAGCTTCCAGCCGAGATCGGCCGCATCGGCGATGCCCATGTTCATGCCGTGGCCGCCGGAGGGCGGGTGCAGATGGCAGGCGTCGCCCGCCAGGAAGATGCGTCCCGTGCCGTAGCGTTCCGCGATCAGGCAATGCGCTGTCCACGGATCCACGTGGACGATGTCCAGGTCGAAGCGCAGGCCGCTCGACCGGTATACGACTTCCTTCGCGTCGCGGCCGCCCGAATCCGCGCCATCGGGAAGCCGCGGGGCGATCAGGAACCAGAGACCGTCGCAGTCGAGCGGCCCGAAGTAGGCCGAAAGCTCGGGATTGACCATCCAGTACATGACGGCGGGGCCCTTGTCGTGCATGCCCGCGAGCGCCGGAGCGCGGAACACCATATTGAGGTTCGGCGCCAGCGCGCCGTCGCCCTGCATGCCGATGCCGAGAAGGGTGCGGACCGTGCTGCGCGCGCCGTCCGCGCCAACGAGGTACTTCGCGCGCACCGTGCTGTGCGCGCCGGACCTTAGATCCTCCAGCTCCGCGGATACGCCGTCGCTATCCTGAGCGAGACTCTCCAGGTAGCAATCGAAGCGGAGCTGGACGCCAGGCAGGCCGGCTGCGCGTTGCCACAGCACTTCCTCCAGCATGTATTGCGGGACCCACTGGCCGGGCTCCGAATAGAGATCGCTGCGGGTGCGCGCGCAATAGAAGGCGTTCTCGAAACGCGCGAGGGTGTAGCCGTTCAGCCGCGTCGCGAAAACGATGGTCGACGGGTAGTCCGGCGGCAGCGGCGACGCGCGGCGCAGCCACTCCGCGATGCCCCAGCGGCGCAGCAACTCCAGGGAGCGGACGTTCGTCAGCTTCGCGCGCGGCTTCAGCCCGACGCGGTCGTGCTGCTCCACGACGATGCACGGAACCGAGCGCAGTCCCAGGTCGATCGCCAGCGCGAGCCCGACCGGGCCGGCGCCGACGATGAGCACGTCCGTTGCGCGCCTATCTCCCACCACCCCGTCGCTTCGCTCGACCCCTTCTCGGGCAGGAGGGGACTATTTCACCGCCGGCTAGCGCGCGAGCGGATCGGGACGAAACTGGAAATGCACGGCGAGGGGCTTGCTTCCCTTGCCGCCTTCCATGAGCCACGGCGTTCTGTCGCCGCTTGCCGTCCACACGCCTCTGCCCTTCCAGCCCGCTTTCGGATCGTCGATGCGCCCGTCGAGGCCCTTGGCGTAGAAGCCCATCGGGTACGGCACGCGCATCAGGATCATTCTGCCGCTCCGGAATGCGACCAGGCCGTCCTGGAGGTTCGCAGTCGAAAGCGGGACATCCTTGCCGAGTCCCAAAGTGTCGTGCTGGTCTACCCACGTGTAGTAGCTTGCCTCGGCGCTGTTCTTGCCGATACCCTCGAAACCGGGCCCCGGATACTGATGGAACGCCCAGCCCTCGGGACAATGATCTCCGGTCGCCTTCGGGCCGTTCAACGGGCCCTGGCACCTGCGTCGATCGAAACTGCCGAGGTGGCCGCTGCCGAGCGACACCCACACGACGCCCCAGCTGTCGATATCGCCGCCGCGAGGGCTGAAGCCCGGCATCGGGACGTGGAAGATCTCGGAGATGCCAGTCTTCGGATCTAACCGCAGCACGCCGCCGCGGCCGGCGAAGACACCGACGGTGTACCAGATCGAGCCGTCCACCGGGTTCGGCATGACGGCATAGGGGCCTGATCCCGCGGTAATGCGCATGTCCTTGCCGGGCTCGGCCGGCTTGCCCGGCTCGGTGTAGTTGTCGCGCTGGCCATTGCCGTTGGTGTCGAGGACGAACGGCGACCAGCCCTGCGATCTCGCTGCATCGCCGGTCTCGTCGAACATCTTCACGTTGAGCCAGCCCGCGACCGACCCGCTGCCGCTGACCCACAGCGTGTTGTTGGCGTCGTAACCGAACTGCAGATGATGGGTCCCGAAGCAGGTGTCGACGAAGGTGTAGCGCATTGTCTTCGGATCGAGGACGGCGAGCTGCCGGCTGCTGAACTCGAGCGGCAATACTTTGGCCGACGGATGGCTCGAGCCTTTCTTGCAGAAGTCCGGATTGGGCCGCCCGCGGACGCTCGCCGCGAGCCAGAGCCGGCCCTTCTCGTCGAACATTGAGTTATGGTTGTTGGCGCGGGTGTCCCAGAGCTGCCGGTCTCCCCAATAGGGCGAAGGCGCGGCCACATTGACGCTTGCTGCATGGCCGGGCCCGAGCGAGAGCGGCATGTTCGGATCGCGCACCGGCATCTTGAAGGACGTCACCTGGTGCGTCCTGGGATCGAGGATCGGCATCAAGTCGGTCGAATATTCCGGCGAGCCGTAGAGCGGGCCATAGGCATTGACCGTCGGATTGCGCCGATCCGAGGAGATGAGGTCGTGCAGGTACTTGTCCGGGGTGGACCATTCCCACCAGCTGATGACGACGTTGCGCTCGAGGCCGTGCGGCCGCCTGGGATGGGCGAACGGCAGCTCGCCGCTGGCGATGCGGTCGGTCCAGTCACCGAAATACCGGTAGGGAACGCCGCCGAGCTGCTTGGCGATACGGCTTGTCATCTGCTCGCCGTACTGCCCCGACTGGATACGGCGTATCCAGGCCTGCTCTCCTGATTTGAACTGCCCGAGCGCCGCAGGGATCGTCCGCGTCGATTCCTGGCCCAGCTGATGGCAGCCGATGCAATCGACGTTCTTCATTCGCTGAATCCACTGGGTCTGCGTGACATTTGCGGGGATATCGCTCTTGCCGCCGAACTCGCTCGCCGGCGGGATCTTGAGCATGGAATACCAGTAGATGGCCGGGTAATAGTGCGCCGCCGCGGCCGCATCCGGTGCCCTGACCGCGGTCAGGTTGAGAAGCCTGCCGGGCGCGGTGCGCACCTTGGGCGAATCCACCAGGCCGTAGCCGCGCACCCACACGCTGTAGTTCGCTTGCGGCAGATCGGGCACGAGGTAGCGCCCGCGACCGTCGGTGACGACGATGCGCGCGAACCGGGTCGGGAGATCGGTGGTCTCCGCGATCACCCAGACGCCCGCTTCCGGGCCCCAAAAACTGTTGACCACGCCGCCCAGGTCGCTCGCGCCGACGTGGATTGACTCGTCGGCCGCCTGCGGCTTGTCCAACGGCGTCGCGCACGCGGCGAGAACTGCGGCGATGACCGCCGCCGCAACGCCCGCGTAGAGACAGCTCGTGGTCCTCATGTGCCCGCCCCTCCGGTAAGTCGCAATGAGTTTACATTTCTGATGCCGCGCATTACGAGCGCGGGATGCGATCCTTGTTACGCGACAGCCAGCCGCCGAAGGTCTGCAGCGAGGGATTGATCGCGCGCGCGGAATCGAGATTGCGCGCCGCACAGAATTCCGACTCGAAATCCTGCATGTACTGGAACATGTTGCCGAGCTCTTCGGAGCCGGGAGTGCCGAGCCGGCGGTATTCCTCGGGCGTCATCGGATTGTAGGACACCGGCAGGCCCAGCTCCTTGGCAATCGCGCCAGCCATTTGCGCTCCGGTCAGGTGATCGCCGGCAAAGCCCACAGTCTTGCCAAGCAGGTCGAAGCCCGACTTGAAAATGCAGAACGCGCACTTCCCGATGTCCTCGACGGCGATGCCCGCGAGGCGCTTCTCGCCCATCGGGAGCGTCAACTCGAGCTTGCCGTCCTTGCCTTTTCTCGGCCCCATGCCGAGGTAGAGCAGGTTCTCCCAGTAGAACGAGGTCAGCATGTTGGTCACCGGGACCCCGAACTGCGCGAATGCCCGGTTGGCCTCGGCCTTGGCGTCGAAGTGCGGCACCTTGTACTTTTCCATGAGTGTGGGCATGCGGTCGTCGGTGAGCGGCACCAGCTTGCGCGTGTCCTCGAGGGTAGACCAGACGACGTGCTTCAGGTCGGCCAGTTTCGCCGCCTGCGCCATGGTGGCGGCCTGCACCAGCTCCTTTTCCGGCACGAAGTGATTCCAGAAAAAGGTGACGCAGAAAGCCCCGTAGGCGCCGTCGAACGCCGCCTTCACGGTCGACGCGCTGTCGAGGTCGGCCTTGACGACCTCGGCGCCGAGCTTCGTCAGCTCCTTCGCCTTCTCCGATTTGGGGTCGCGGGTGAGCGCGCGCACGGCGAAAGAGCCGCTGCTGTCGCCCAGTATGGCGCGGACCAGCCCGCCGCCCTGGTTGCCGGTGGCGCCCACCACCGCGATGATCTTCTTGTCGGCCATGCAATGTGCTTTCTCGGGTCAACCGGCGAGCGACGAGTGAAAACGAACGGCGATGACTGCTGCAGCCGCCCCGCACATGATGTCATGCTTTGCGGTCCCGTGCACCCTCGGCTGACAGATCATAGCTTCGAGTCGCTCGATCCATCAATCCAGCGGGTGGCCAGTGATAAATTAGGGATCGCGATATGTCAACCCCGGGGAGCGGGTATCATCGTCGCCGTCGAACGGGGCGCTTTTCCGGAGGCACGGGAGGATCGAGGAATGAAAGTCAGATCAACTTTGAGGGTCATCCATCAGGCCGATTACAAGGGCCGGCGCGGAGTCACCGACGGCCAGACCTACCAGAGGCTCGTCGGATGGCCGGAAGTGCAAGGGACCGACCGGGTGCGCCTCGGGCGCGCGACCTACAAGCCCGGGACCTACGAGCAGCTCCACTGGCACCCGATCGAGGCCTGCTACTACGTGATTTCCGGGCATGCCACCGTGCGCGACATCAACGGCAAGGATTACTCGGTCAGCGCCGGCTCGATCATCTACGCCCCGGCAGGGATTGCGGGCGCTCATGAATGGGAGGTCAAGGAATCGCTGGAGCTGCTCGACATCCGCGCCACCAACGAAACCAACCGCAAGATTCAATATACGGTGGACAAGAAGACCAAGCGGTCCTACATCGATCTCAAGGACCTCGCTTACCGCGAGGCGATCAGCTTCAAGTCTCACTATTAGACAGGTGACGAGATACGGGTGACGAGATACAGGTGACGAGGTGCGGGTGACGGGATTTATCACATGCCGGTTTTCGTCACCCATAATCGTCACCATTATTCGTCACCCTTAATCGTCACTGATTTCTGGGCGAGGATATGAGACCAGAAATCCTCGTCCTGGTGCCGATCTACGCGCCGACGCTCGCCGCGCTCGAGCGCGAGTATGCCGTCCACAGGCTGTGGGCCGCGCACGATCCGGACGCGCTCGTGAAGGAAGTTTCCGGAAGAGTTCGCGCAGTGGTGACAACCGGGTCCTCAGGGATCGAGAGCCGCCTGTTCGAGGCACTGCCCCGCCTGGAAATCATCGGCTGCTTCGGGACGCCGCACGGCGCAGTAGACCTCGCCCTGGCGAAGCGGCGCGGCGTAGCCGTCACCAACACGCCGGATTCGATCACCGGGGATGTCGCCGACCTGGCGATGGGACTGCTCGTCGCAGTCATGCGCCGCATCGTGGAGGCCGACCGTTTCGTTCGGGCGGGTCAATGGCTGTCCGGCCTGCTCGCGCCCGGATCGGGACTGGGCGGCAAGACCTGCGGCATCATCGGGCTCGGCGCAATCGGCCGGGAGATTGCGAAGCGGGCGGAAGCGTTCGGGATGTCGGTGTGCTATCACGGGCCGCGCCGGAAGGAGGGCGTCGCCTACGCTTACCTCCCCGCACTCGAAGACCTCGCGCGTGAATCCGACTGCCTGGTCGTGGCGTGCCGGTCGACGCCGGAGACCCGAAACCTCGTGAACGCACGCATCCTCGATGCCCTCGGACCGGACGGCTATCTCGTCAATATCGCGCGCGGACCGATCGTGGACGAGCAGGCACTGGTTGCAGCCCTGAAGGATCGGCGCATCGCCGGCGCGGCGCTGGACGTCTTCTGGGATGAGCCGAGAGTTCCGGCGGAACTGGTGGCGATGGAGCAGGTGGTGCTCGCGCCGCATATCGGTTCCACCACCCGCGAAGTTCGCGAGGAGCGCGGTCGTAAGCTGCTCGCGAACCTGCGCGCGCACTTCGCCGGCCGGCCGCTGCCGTCGCCGCTCGCATGATTCCCGCCGCGCCTGCCACCGCGTCCACCGGGCCGCGCCTGCTCGCGGCCGTGTTTCTGCCGTTCGCGGCGGGCTATTACATCTCGTTCCTGTTCCGCAACGTCAATTCGGTGGTGTTTCCCGAGCTGACGCAAGCGTTCGAGCTGTCGCCCGGCACGCTCGGGCTCCTCACCAGCGTCTATTTCCTGACCTTCGCCGGTGCGCAGCTGCCGCTGGGCATGCTGATCGACCGCTACGGGCCGCGCCGCGTGAACGCCGCGATGCTGCTGGTCGCCGCCCTGGGCGGCGTGGTGTTCGCTCTCGCGGCGGGCCTGCCGGCGCTGCTCGCGGGCCGTGCGCTGATCGGCCTGGGGGTCGCGGTCTGTTTCATGTCGTCCCTGGCGGCGTTTGCGCTGTGGTTCCCGCTCGAGCGCATGGCGACCCTGATGGGCTGGATGCTGCTGGTCGGAGCGATCGGTGCGCTGTCCGCCACCAAGCCGGTCGAGCTGGCCCTGCGCGTGATCGACTGGCGCACGCTGTTCCTGGTGCTGGCGGCGTTTGCCGTTTGCGCGAGCCTGGCGATCTTCCTCGCCGTGCCGGAGAAGCCCGCGGTCGCGAAATCCGGCACGTTGCGCCAGCAGTTCGCGGTCGTGGCGGGGATCTTGCGCAACCGCGGCTTCTGGTCCGTCGGGCTCACGGCCGTGTTCGCCCAGGCCATCGCGCTTGCGCTGCTCGGACTGTGGGCGGGACCGTGGATGCGCGATGTCGCCGGGCTCGACCGCGCGGACCTGGCGCATAACCTGCTGTTCGCGGCCGGGGCGTTCGGCGTGGGGGCCGTGCTGTGCGGGACGCTATCCGACGGCCTCGCGCGGCGCGGCGTGTCCCCGCTCGTGACCTATCTCGTGGGCTGCGTGGCGTGCACCGTTGCGCTGATCCCGATTGCGCTCGGCTACGGGGCGGCGAGCTTCGTGCTCTGGATCCTGTACATGGCGCTGGCGCCGTCCGGCACGCTGTCCTATCCCCTGCTTGCCGCGCGCTTTCCAAGGGAGATGACCGGACGCGTCATGACTGCGCTCAACCTGTTTACCTTCATGCTCGCGTTCGGCATTCAATACGGCATCGGCACGATCATCGGGCTGTGGCCGGTGACCGACGGCCGCTACGCAATCGAGGGATACCGCGCCGCGTTCGGACTGTGCTGGGTGCTGCAGGCCGCGTCGGTGGCGTGGCTCGCCTTCGCCGAGCGCGGCGCGCTGCGCCGCTAGCGGCAACACGACGACTCGCGCATGGCTGAAAACAGGCGAACGGCATTTGTCACGGGTGCATCGCAAGGAATCGGCGCGGCGGTCGCGCTCGCCCTCGCGCGCGACGGGTTCGACGTGGCGGTGTCCTCGACGCGCCCGGAGAAGCTGGCGCAGGTCGTTTCGGAAATTGAGGCGGCGGGCTCCCGCGCGGTGCGGGTGCCTCTCGACGTGCGGTCGCAGGAGAGCATCGACAAGGCGATGACGCAGGTCGTGAGCGCCTGCGGTCAACTCGACGTGCTGGTCAACAATGCCGGTGTCCCGTTGAAAAAGCAGGCGCTGGATGTGACGCCCGCGGATTGGCAGGAGGTCATCGACGTCAATCTCAAGGGGACGTTCTTCATGAGCCAGAGAATGGGCCGGCACCTGGTGGAAGCCCGCAGGCCGGGCTGCATCGTGAGCATCGCCTCGACCCACGGGCTGGTGGCACTGGCGAGCCGCTCGGCCTACGGGATCGCCAAGGCCGCGGTCATGCAGATGACGCGGATGCTCGCGATCGAGTGGGCGGAGCACGGCATCCGCGTCAATGCAGTCGCGCCCGGCCGGGTGGACACGCCGACGCGCGAGTGGTCGCTCGGCGAGCCCGGCTACCGCGAATCGGCGCTCGCCCGCATACCGCTTCGCCGTTTCGGCACCTCCGAGGAAGTCGCGGGGGCGGTGAGCTACCTGGTCAGCCCGGCGGCGGAGTACATCACCGGCCAGACGCTGGTCCTCGACGGCGGGCTTACTGCCTACTGATCTATAGCTTCATTTCGCGGATGAGCTTGGCCCACTGCGCGAGCTCGGAATGCACGAATGCCTCGAATTCGCGGGGGGGCTGGCCTTCGGCGGTTGTACCGTCGGCCGCGATCCGTTTTACGATCTCGGGGTCTTTCAGAACCTTTGAGACCGCCTCGTATACGCGGTTAATGACGGGTTCCGGCACCGCGGCGGAGGCGAACAGCGCATACCAGCCCGTCTTGACGTAGCCAGGCACCCCGGATTCATCGATCGTCGGAACATTCGGCAGCAGCGGCGCGCGCTTCTTGGAAGTTACGCCGAGCGCGCGTAACCTGCCCGATTTCACAAAGGGTAGCGCCGAGCTGATTGAGGGTATCAACACTTGCGATTCGCCGCTCATGACGGCGATCTGGGCGGGACCGCCCCCTTTGTACGGCACTTGCGTGAGCCTGATCTTGGCCATGTACAGGAACAGCTCGGTGGTGAGGTGAATGTTGCTGCCGCGCCCGGCGGAGGCGTAGTTGATATCGCCGGGACGCTTGCGGGCAAGCGCGACAAGCTCCTTCACGCTTTTTACGGGCAGGGACGGATGCACGACCAGGACATTTGGCGACGATCCGAACATCGTGATCGGTTTGAAGTCCTTGACCGGATCGTAGGGCAGATCCCGGTAGAAATTCGGAGCGAACGTGTAGCTCGCCGACGTGAACAGGAACGTGTACCCGTCGGGGGCCGCTTGCGCAACCAGCGCCGTGCCCAGTGTGCCGCCCGCGCCGGGCCGATTGTCGATGACTATGCTGGTGCCGAGGGCCTTGGTGAGCTTGTCCACTACGGCGCGGGCCAGGACGTCGGTACCGCCCCCCGGCGCAAACGGAATCAGGAGCCGGACCGGCTTCTGCGGGTACGCATCGGCAGCGACGGTCGAAAATGCAGGCAGGGCAATAAGAACGGCGAACAGCGAGACGCGGGCGATGCGGAACATAACCCCTCCTCGTCGTTATGGTTTTGCTACGCTCCCTCTTTTCGGTTTTCGGGGGCTCTCAGGCGCCCGATCAATTCATATCGTAGACGCCGGTCCAAAGAATAGAACTTTTTCTCCGATGTTGGAAGGGGGGCGCGGAAAGAGAAACAGGGTCACCCATTAGCCGACCGCCTGCAACGGTTAATGGGTGACCCTGTTTCGAACTATTTCTTCCCCGCTACCCTGGGTATCGTCACGCCGACGAGGGTGTCGCGTGTCAGGATGTCCGCGAGACGCTCATCGCTCCAGCCCTTGGTTTCCTGCGGGCGCATCGGGACCACCACGTAGCGCATGTCCGCGTTGGAGTCGTGCACGCGCACGGTGACGTGGTCCGGGAGCACGGTGCCGAACTCCTTCAGCACGGAGCGCGGATCGCGCACCACGCGCGCGCGGTAGTTGTCGCTCTTGTACCAGGTGGGCGGCATGCCGAGCAGCTCGCGCGGATAGCAGGAGCAAAGAGTACAGACGATGACGTTGTGGACTTCCGGCGTATTCTCGACGGCGATCAGGCGGGTCGCCTCGAGCTCAACACCCATCTCGGCGCACGCCGCCTTGCCGTCCTTCAGCAGCCGCTGCTTGAACGCAGGATCGGTCCACGCGCGGGCGATCACCCGCGACCCGCGGTAGGGGAATTCCTCCTCGAAGGTCTCCATCCGCCGCCGGATCTCCTCAGCGGTGACCACGCCCCTGGCCTCGAGCAGCTCCTGCATCGCCCGGCTCATGATCTCGTACTCGGAGGGCGGGCCCTCGGCCGCCGCTGCCGCGGGGGCGTGATCGCCGTGCTCGTGGTCGTGCTTCTTGCGCGCGTAATAGTCGAAGGAAGTGTCGCTCATTTCCGTCATCCATTCTGGGTCGAACTTGGTGGCTTCAAGCGCCCCGATGCGGGGACGAGCCAGTGCTCGAAAATTTCCATCTCGATGAGGTCGCGCGCCGGGCCCGTGTAGTCCGGCCACACGTGCTTCTGCTGGAAGCGCACGCGATACAGCACCTTCGCGGGCTTGCCATCGAATCCGTAGGCGAGCTCCTCGGGGTTCGGGAAGGCGCCGCAGATGCGCTCGATTACGCCTTCCTTGCCGCGGATGTAACAAGGCGTGCGCCGGTGCCCGGGCGGAAAGGCGCGCTTGATCACGACCCGGTCGCCCACGTTGAAGCGGTGGCCGG
>Ga0210102_1000329_pt1 | contig 12786 bp, 10 predicted proteins | sample RushOxbow_ThreeS_4_FD_185563 | JGI IMG/M metagenome (GOLD analysis project Ga0210102, IMG submission 185563) | Wetland microbial communities from San Francisco Bay, California, USA, that impact long-term carbon sequestration -... | ecosystem: Environmental > Aquatic > Marine > Wetlands ...
CGAGCGCACGCAGCTCACCAGCTGGGCCTTCGAGATGCCGGCCGAGTCCGCCAGCGTGAGGAGGAACGGGGCGGGCTCCTTGAGCGGCGCCCAGGTCTCCTGGTGGGTGTAGAGCAGGTCGTGCACCGGCCAGAAGGCGCCCTGACGCGCCGCGCACAGCGCCACCTGGGCCGCGGCGACCGCGTTGGTGTGAATGCTGGTGAGCGGGAAATTGACGAATACCCAGCGGACCTTGCCGGTGCTGATGTACTCGCGCTCGATGGTCGGGAACGTCTCCAGCGCGAAGCGCCGGCAATACGGGCACTGGAAGTCCGACATCTCGTACACCGTTACCGGGGCATCGGGAGAACCCTTGCTCCGGCTGGCCAGGGCGGAGGCGCTCTGGGCCGCGAGCGGCGCGGCAAGGCCGAGCGCGAGCAGCGAAAGCGTCAGCCGGATTCTGGCAAGGATCCGTCGCATCGAGTCGTTCCTCAATACCGGGGCCGCTGCTGCCCCGTGCGGCTGGACAGCAGGATCGTATCGCCATCCACCGGCACGTTCCAGTACCACTCCGCGTTGGGATCGGTGGCATCCCACGAGCGGCCGTAGATCCACCAGCGGCCCGGCGCCAGGCTGAAATGGGCCCAGCCGTCGGCGCCGGTGGTGTCGGTCACGGGATCGCGGTGGCGTTGTGAGGCGAGCGCCCGGGTGATGCTGTCGTATCCCGAGTAGGTGCTATCTTCCCAATGCCGGATCGCCGCGCGGAGCGTGTCGCTGCGCTCGACGAAGGTGGCGCGGGCGCGATCCAGCGCTTCCCGGCTCTGCTCGGCCCGTTTCCGGAGCGCGGCCAGCGAGTCGGTCATGCGGGTGAACTCGGCGTAGCGCTCCCGGTACTCCGGCGTGCTGCGGGGGAGGGAATCGAGCTGCGCCTTGTGCCGGTCGAGCGAGTCCCTCAGCTGCCCCGCTGCGAACACGGTGCCGGTGTAGGCGGTGAAGGGAGCCCGGAACTCGCGGAAGAGGCGTTGCAGCTCGGCGGTGTCGGGGCGCGGTGCGGGTGAGGCGGCCTCGAGGGCACGAAGGACGCTGTCCCGATCGTAGGGCAGCGCTACCAGGCCGATGCCGGTGACCGGTGTCTCCACCGAATCCGGGCCCGGAATGGACACCCGGACGGCCACATCGCGGGGACGCTCGCAGGCGGTCAGCCCCGCCAGCTGCGCGGCGGCGGCCAGCGCCAGGAGTGGTCTTGAGCGGAACACGAGCCAAAGCTACCGCCCTCCTGACGACGCTTCAACTCGTCGTCGCGGGTGCGCTCGCGGGACAGAGCCAGGAGGTGCGCGACCTCTTCCCGTCCCGGCCGGACGGCTTCGTGACCGACCGTGCCGGGGTGGTGGACCAGAACTCCACGGCCCGGATGACTTCGCTCATCGAGCGGCTGCGCGCCGCAACCGGGGCCGAGATCGCGGTGGTCACGCTTCCGACCATCGGCGATCGCGACGAGGCCGAGGTCGCGCTGGCGATCGGACGGGCCTGGGGCGTCGGCGCCCGCGCCGAAATCGGCGAGGCCCGGCGGAACGCGGGGCTGGTGCTGCTGCTGGTGCCGCTGGCCGACCACCGGCCCGGTACCGGCCACATCCGGATCGAGGTGGGGCAGGGGCTCGAGGGGATCGTCACCGACGCCGCCGCCGGCCGGGTCCGCGAGATGATGCGGCCGATGCTGGTACGCGAGGAATACGGGCCCGCCCTCACCACCGCGGTCGGGGCGCTGTCCGCTCTCATCGCCCGCGGCATGGGTGTGAGCGACACCGCGCTCACCAACGCGGCGCCCGCGGCCGGCGGGGGCCGGGCCCCGCCTTTCACGGGGTTGCTCCCGCTCCTGTTCTTCTTCGTGATCTACCTGGTGATGGGCCGGGCGTTCGGCGGAGCCCGCCGCCGCCGCCGGGTATATTGGGGTGGCCCCTGGATCGGGGGCGGCGGTAGCGGCTGGGGTGGCGGTGGTGGCTGGGGGGGCGGTGGGTTCGGCGGATTCGGCGGGGGCGGCGGATTCAGCGGCGGCGGCGCCGGAGGGAGATTCTGATGCACGACGCGGTGGATCGGGTAGTGACCCCCTTCCTCGCGGCGGTGGACGCGGCTCTCGGCCCGGGGTACACCGCCATCCTGTACGGCTCCGGGGCCCGGGGCGACTTCGTGCCCGGCCACTCCGATATCAACCTGATGCTCATCCTCGATGACATCACGCCGCCTACGCTGCAGGCGCTCGGGCCTGCCTTCGAGCACTGGAGAAAGAAATCCCCCGAGCCGCCGCTCCTCATCGGGCGGAGCGAGTGGCGGGAGGCCGCCGATACCTTCCCGATCGAGATCGCCGACATGCGAGCCGCCTGCCGGGTGCTACGCGGCGCCGACCCTCTGGCCGGCCTGGTGGTGGAACGGTCCGACTTGCGCCGGGCGGTCGAGCGGGAGCTGCGGGGTAAGCTCCTGCGGCTGCGCCAGGGGTACACCGCCGCCGCCGGCGACCCCGCCGTGCTTGGGCTCGTGGCGCGCCGGAGCGCGGCCGGCCTGAAGGTGCTGCTCCGGGTGATCCTGGTGCTGCTGGGACGCGCGGTGCCGCAGGATGCCCTGGAGCTCGCGGCCGCGGCGGCCGGCGCCGTCGGGATCGACGGGGAGCCCCTGCTCGATGTTATCCGGCACCGCGCCCAGCGCGATTGGCGCTGCTCGCCGGCGGAGTTCGAGGAGTACCTCCAGGCCGTGGCGCGCGCCACCGCATTCGTGGACCAACTTCAGCTCGGAGATCAGCGATGAAGCGCTCCTGGTGGGCCCGGCCCTCGCTGCTGGCCCTGGCCCTGCTCGCCGCCGGCTGCGGCTACAACACCATCCAGACCATGGACGAGAAGGTCAACCAGGCCAAGGGGCAGGTGGAGGCCCAGCTCCAGCGCCGGGCCGACCTGGTGCCCAACCTGGTCGAGACGGTGAAGGGGGTCGCGAAGCAGGAGTCCACGGTCTACACCAACATCGCCGAGGCCCGGGCGCGGCTGTCGGGGGCGGTGCAGTCGGGCGACATCGGGCAGATGTCGCAGGCCAACCAGGCCCTGACCCAGGGACTCGGCCGGCTGCTGGCCATCGTGGAGAACTATCCCGAGCTCCGCTCCAGCGAGAGCTTCCGGGCACTCCAGGACCAGCTCGAGGGCACCGAGAACCGGATCGCCGTGGCGCGGCAGGATTACAACACGGCGGTGGGCGAGTACAACGCCTACATCCGCCGCTTCCCCTACAATCTCACCGCCAGGATGTTCGGGCAGGGGCCCAGGGAATACTTCGAGGCTGCGCCGGGGGCGGAGCAGGCGCCGGCGGTGAAGTTTTGAACGGTGGTGAAGGGTGAAAAGTGAAGGAAGGGTGAAGGGTGAAAGGTGAAAGGTGGCGCTCGAGCGGATGTCGTCGAGCGCCACCTTTCACCTTTCACCTTTCACCCCATCTTTCACCACCTCAATCGGTCACCACATGCTCCGGCAACACGTAGCGCAACGGGTCCACCGGACGGCTGTTCACGTGCACCTCGTAGTGCAGGTGCGGACCGGTGGCGAGACCGCTGTTGCCGACCAGTGCGATCCGCTGCCCGCGGGTGACCCGCTGGCCCTCCCGCACCAGGATCTTGGAGGTGTGAGCGAACTTCGTGGTGATGCCGTAGCCGTGGTCGATCGTGATGGTGTTCCCGTAGCCCGATTCCCAACCCGTTTCCGTCACCACCCCGCCGGCGGGCGCCTCGATCGGCGTCCCCATCGGCGCAGTCACGTCGATGCCCTCGTGGGGCCGCGCGATGTGGAGGATCGGGTGGGCCCGCATAACGGAGAATGCGCTGGTGAGCCAGCCCTGCGTGGGCATGATGGACGGGGTGGCGGCGAGGCGGGCCGAATGGGTGGCGAGGCTGTCGGCCGCCTCCCGGAACGAGAGCGCCAGGAGGTCGGCCCGCCGGATCAGTGCGTTCAGGTCCACCCGGATCTCGTGCGAGCGCCTCAGCCCCGGGCTCTCTTCGACCCCGGCCGGCGTCGGCTCCGACGGCCCGCCGATGCCGGCAGCCTGCACCTGGGGGTCGATCGGGTCGAGATTGGCCAGCACCCGGATCCGCGCGTCTCGCTGGGCAATCCGGGTCAGGGTGTCGCCCAGGCTCGCGAGCCGCCCGCTGATCTCGCCGAGCTCCTGCTCCAGCCGCACGTTCTCCTGGCGGAGCCGCTCGGAACGGTGGTGGTCGGTCGTGCGGGATAGCGCGGCATAGCCCAGCAGCAACGCGATGACCGCCATGGCACCGGCGCCGGCCGCCAGCCCCTTCAGCACGCCGTAGGAGACCTCGATGATCTTCGAGGGCTCCGCACCGTGCGGGACGAAGACGACGGTCCAGCGGCGTTTGGCCATCTACCGGGTTGCCTCACAGGTTGAGTTCACACCACGAGTCCGACCCCGGCAATCTGAACCCCCCGGGTCGATTACGGGGTGACCTGAGTCACGGTGGATCGGTCCCAAGGTGCCCCGTGACGGCCTGCTTGTCAAGGCCGGAGAGATGCGGATAAGTCTTTGACTGTCAAATAGTTTTGAAGCACGACAGTCTAACTGTTATACGCTCGCGGGCTTGGGGAAGAGCGGCTCGGGGCGGAGCGTGGTGAGCCCGCCCACGGGTGGTCGCTCCAACGAGGCCCAGGCCTTCGCATCGGGGACGCCCGTGAGGCCGAGCGAGTGCCAAAGATTGCGTGACTTCCCGGGCATGAACGGAGTCGCCAACACGGCCAGGCGGTGGAGCGCACGCCCCAGCGCGGCGAGCGCGGCGTCGAGCTCCGCCTCGCGTCCCTCCTTGGCCAGTTTCCATGGCGCCGTCTGTTGGATGTACAGATTCGCGGTCCCGACCAGGCGCCAGGCCGCCTCGGCGGCGCCGCGGAGATCCAGGGCATCCATCGCGCGAGTGTAGTCTCTCACCGACTCCGTCCCCGCCTCGTCCAGCCCGCCCGGCTCGGCCGAGGTCGGGATCAGCCCGCCCCGGAACTTGGCGAGCATGGCCAGCGCGCGGGACGCCAGGTTTCCCAACCCATCCGCCAGGTCGGCCGTGTACCGTTCGTCGAACCGCTCCCAGCTGAAGTTGCCGTCGCTCTCGAACCCGACCTCACGCAGCAGGAAGTAGCGCAGCGCGTCCGGGCCATGGCGTTCGATGGCATCGCCCAGGGTGACGGCGGTACCGGCCGTCTTCGACATCTTGGTGCCCTCCCACTGCACGTAGCCGTGGGCCCACACCTCGCGCGGCAGCGCCTCCCCGGCTGCGAGCAGCATAGCCGGCCAGATGATGCAGTGAAACCGGGTGATTCCCTTGCCGACCACGTGCAGATCCGCGGGCCAGAGTCGGCGGTACCCCTCGGCCGGGAACCCGGTCGCCGAGAGGTAGTTGATCAGCGCGTCGAACCAGACGTAGACCGTCTGCTCGGAATCGCCGGGGAAGGGTATGCCCCAGCTCGACCGGTGGCGGGACACCGAGATGTCCTGCAGCCCGTCCTCCAGCACCCGGACTACCTCGTTGCGGCGGATCGCGGGCTCGACCAGCAGCTGGCCCGAGCGGATCCGCTCCAGGACCGCGTCGCGGTAGCGGCTCAGCCGGAAGAAATGGTTGCGCTCCCGGGTCGGGACCAGCTCCAGCGTGGGGTGCTCGATGCAGCGCCCGTTGGCGATCTGGGCCGGCTGCTTGAACTCCTCACAGCCGACGCAGTACAGGCCCTCGTAGTCGTCCACGTAGAGGTCGTCCGGGCTCCGCCCCTGGATCCGGCGCAACAGCTCGCTCACCGCCTCGCGGTGGCGCGGCTCGGTCGTGCGGATCCAGTCGTCGTTGCTGCACTCCAGCCGGTGCCAGAACCCGGCGAAGCGCTCCGCCATCCGGTCCACCCACGCCTGGGGAGTGAACCCGTTCTGCTCGGCGGCCTGGATCACCGCCTGGGCATGCTCGTCCATGCCCATGAGAAAGTGGACCTCGTCGCCCCGGAGCCGGCGATAGCGCGCGATGCAATCGGCGCCCACCTTCTCCAGGGCGTGCCCCAGATGGGGATCGCCGTTGGAGTAATCGATGGCGGTGGTGAGATAGAACTTCGGCACTGGCTGAGCCTCTCGTACTGGTGGAGCCCTCTCCGCTCGGGTGACCGCGCGGGCCGCTCCGGGCGTTCAGCGCCGAAAGTTAATCCGGAAGCTCACTCCGGCGGCGGGTTGGTGGGACCGCTGCCGCGCCGGCGGCGGCGACGGCGATTGGGGTGGGCGCCGGGGGCGCCGTTTCCGTTGGGCGCGGTCGGGGCGGGCTCGATTGCCGCGGCCGCAGTCGCCGCCCCGGGGGGGACGCCCTCGGCCGCGAGTCGAGCCCGATATTCCGCAGTGAGGAGCACCTCACCGAGCCCCTCCACCTCCTCGCGGAGCTGGGCCAGGGTGATGATCCGGGACCCCTGCTCCTCGCTCCGGAGAAAGACCCGCTCGCGAAAGATGTCGACGGCCACCACCTTCTCCGCGCCGATTGCGGTGCGGATGGTCTTCCCCTCCTTGGGGAACCGCTTCCGCGCGGTCACGTAGAACTCGTGCTCGTAGCGCAGGCAGCACAGCAGGCGGCCGCAGCCGCCCGAGATCTGGCTCGGGTTGAGCGACAGGTGCTGATCCTTGGCGAGGCCGAGGTTGACCGGCGAGAGCTCCTTGAGCCAGGTGGAGCAGCAGTATTCCCGGCCGCAGCGGCCGACCCCGCCGAGCCGCGCGGCCTCGTCCCGCACCCCGATCTGGCGCAGCTCGATGCGGGTGCGGAAAGTGGATGCGAGATCACGGACCAGGGCGCGGAAGTCCACCCGCTTTTCGGCGGTGAAGTAGATGGTGAGCTTGTTGCGGTCGTACTGCCACTCGGTGTCGCTCACCTTCATCACCAGGTGGTGAGCCCGGACCCGCTCGACCACCTTCCGCCGCGCGTCGTCCTCCGAGTGCCGCACCTCCGCCAGCCCGCGAAGCTCGTCGGCGGTGGCCCGGCGGAGCACGGCACGGTGCGGCGCCGCGGTGTCGCTCTCGGCGGCGGCGCCGACGGCGCAGCTGGTGCAGCCGCCGCACTTCCGGTCCGCTACCTCGCCGGTGGCGGTGACCCGGCCCAGGTCGCGCCCCCGCTCCGCCTCCACCAGCACCATGTCGCCTACCCGGAGCGGGTCTCCCTCCGGGGGCGCCGCGAAGTAGCCGCGGCGGGTGCCCTTGAACGCCACCTCGATGGTGTGGCTCACTCAGGCCTCGGAGTAGACGCCCATGGCCGAGTATTTCTCGGCCCGGCGCCGGACCAGCTTCTCCGGCCGGATCTTGCGGAGCTCGGTGACGTGGCGGATCAGCGCGTCGCGCAGGAACTCGCCGGTCGCGTCGGGATCCACGTGCGCCCCGCCGACCGGCTCGGGAACGATCTCGTCGGTCAGCTTGAGCCGGAGCAGGTCGTCGGCGGTGATCTTGAGCGCCTCGGCCGCGCGCTCCCGCTGGCTGGCGTCCTTCCACAGAATGGCGGCGCAGCCCTCGGGCGAGATCACCGAGTAGACCGAGTTTTCCAGCATCAGGATCCGGTCGGCCACGCCGAGCGCGAGGGCGCCGCCCGAGCCGCCCTCGCCGATCACCACGGCCACCGTCGGGGTGGCGAGGATGGACATCTCCAGGATGTTGCGGGCCAGGGCCTCGGACTGGCCCCGCTCCTCGGCACCGAGCCCGGGATAGGCGCCCGGCGTGTCGATCAGGGTGATCACCGGAGCGCCGAACTTCGCCGCCAGCTTCATCAGCCGGAGCGCCTTGCGGTAACCCTCCGGGTGCGGCATCCCGAAGTTCCGCTTCAGGTTCTCCTTGGTGTCGCGGCCCTTCTGATGCCCGATCACCATGACCGACACGCCACCCAGGCGCGCCCAGCCGCCGACCACGGCCGGATCGTCCATGTAGAGCCGGTCGCCGTGGAGCTCGATGAAGTCGGTGAAGATGGTGCTGAGATAGTCGAGGGTGTAGGGGCGGCGGGGGTGGCGGGCGACCATGACCCGCTGGATCGGTGTGAGATTGCGGTAGATCTCGGAGCGCAGCGACTCCAGCTTGGCCTGCAGACCGGCCAGCTCGCCCTCGATGTCGATCTGCCGCTCCGTCCCGATCCGCTTCAGATCCTCGATCTGCCGCTCCAGCTCGAGCAGCGGCTTCTCGAACTCCAGCGTGTACGCTGAGGCCATCGGGGTCAGCCCGCCTTGACGTAGTGGACGGAATCGGCGCCCAGAAGATCGCGCAGCGCCCGGACCAGTTCCTCCTCCGCCGCGACGCGGACGCGCCGGGACCGGAGTCGGACCGCCTCCCCGTTGCCGTCGCTCCACTCAATATAGAGCGGCGTCGGCCCCGGGTGAGCGGTACAGATGGCGGCGACCTGCCGCAGGCAGTCCGGCGGCGGAGCGCTCGGCGCTTTCCAGCGAAGGCTCAGCGCCACCGCGCCGCTGGCCTTGAGCTCGGCCAGAGGCCGCGCGGACTCGACGATGAATGGGGCGTGGTCTTCGCCCCGGTCCCGATCGCTGTACCCGCCGGTGAGAAGCAGCGCCGAGTCCGGCACGATGACCTGGTTGAGCTTGGCCCAGGCGTCGGGGAACACGATCGCCTCGGCGGTACCGTGGAAGTCCTCCAGCACCAGCCGGGCGTACTCCTTGCCCGTCTTCTTCGAGATCTGCCGCTTCACGGTCGTCACCACCGCCGCGACGCTCACCGGGTGCTCGCTCCATTCGCCCAGTGTGGCCGTGGTCCGGGTGCCGAAGAGCTCGACCTCCTCCCGGAAGCGGCCCAGCGGGTGGCCCGAGATGAAGAAGCCGAGTACCTCCTTCTCCTTGGCCAGCCGCTCCGCCTCGGTCCAGGGCGGCACATCCGGCAGCTCCAACCTGCCCCGCTGCCTGCCGGCCCCCCCGCCTTCACCGAAGAGCGATCCCTGGCCCGCCTCCCGTTCCGCCTGCACCAGCTGCGCCTCGCCCAGGGCGGGCTCCAGCGCCTCGATCAGCTGCTTGCGATGCCCGTCCAGGCTGTCGCAGGCGCCGGCCGCCACCAGCGACTCCAGCACCCGCTTGTTGCAGAGCCGAAGATCGATCCGGTCCACCAGGTGGGCCACCGTGGCGTACGGCTCCTGCTCCCTGGCTTCGAGAATCGAGGCGATCGCCCCCTCGCCCACGTTGCGCACCGCGCCGAGCCCGAACCGGATCCGCCGGTCGCCCACCACGGTGAACTTGAACCCCGACTCGTTGACGTCGGGCGGCAGGATCTCCAGCCCCAGCTCGCGGGCCTCGTTGATGTACTGCACCACCTTGTCGGTGTTGCCGATCTCGGAGGACAGCAGCGCCGCCATGAACTCGGCCGGATAGTGGGCCTTGAGCCAGGCGGTCTGGTAGCTCAGAACCGAGTAGGCTACCGAGTGCGACTTGTTGAAGCCGTAGCGGCCGAAGGTGACGATCTGCCGGCCCAGTTCCTCGATCACCCCCCGTGAGTGGCCCTGCGCGACCGCGCGCTCGACGAACTTGACGACCTCCCGGTTGGCCAGCTCCTGGTCCTTCTTGCCCACCGCCTTGCGGAGCACGTCGGCTTCGGCCAGGCTGAACCCGGCCAGCAGGTTGGCGATCCGCATCACCTGCTCCTGGTAGGTGATGACCCCGTAGGTCGGCTCCAGCACCTCGCGCAGCAGCGGGTGGGGATAGGTGACCCGTTCCTGGCCCAGCTTGCGTCGGATGAAGACGGTGTGCATCCCCGCGTCCAGCGGACCGGGCCGGAGCAGGGCGTTGGTCGCCACCAGGTCGTCGAAGCGGTCGCACTTCATCGCGCGCAGGGTCTCGGTGGCGAGCGGCGACTCGAACTGGAAGACCCCGCCGGTGCGGCCCTGCCGCAGCAGCTCGTACACGGCCGGGTCGTCGAAGTCGAGCGCGTCCATGTCCGGGGTGGTGCCGTGCCGTTGCGCGATCATGTCCACCGCGTCGTGGATCACCGTGAGGGTCTTGAGGCCGAGCATGTCCATCTTGAGCATGCCGACCTTCTCCAGCGCCCCCATCTCGTACTGGGTGATGATCGCGTCCTCGCCGTCCGCCGCGGCGCCCGCCCCCCTGGTGGGGGCGGTGCAGACCGGCACGTACTCGGCCAGCGGGCCCGGCGCGATCACCACACCGGCGGCGTGCACCGACAGGTGCCGCGAGATCCCCTCGATCCGGGAGCTGAGGTCCACCAGCCGCTGATAGACCGGGTTGGCTTTCACCAGCTCCCCCATCTCGTCCACTCTGGCCACCGCCTCCTGGATCGTGAGGCTGTAGGCCGGCCCCGAGGGGATGAGCTTGGTGATCCGGTCGGCCTCGCCCGGCGGGATCCGGAGCACCCGGGCCACGTCCTTCACCGCCGCCCGGGCCTTCATCGTCCCGAAGGTGACGATCTGGCCCACGCTCTCCCGCCCGTAGCGCTGCCGCACGTACTCGATCACCTCGCCCCGGCGCTCGAAGCAGAAGTCCACGTCGATGTCCGGCATCGAGACCCGCTCGGGATTCAGGAACCGCTCGAACAGGAGATCGAACCGGAGGGGGCAGACGTTGGTGATACCGAGCGCGTAGGCCACGATGGAGCCGGCGGCGGAGCCGCGGCCGGGGCCCACCGGGATGCCCCGCTCCCGCGCGGCCGCGATGAAGTCCTGGACGATGAGGAAGTAGCCGGCGTAGCCCGCCCTGTTGATCACCCCGAGCTCGTAGGCGAGCCGCTCCTCGACCCGGGCGGGCAACGGCGCGCCGTAGCGCCGCTCCGCCCCGGCGCGCGCCAGGTGCTCCAGCAGCGCCTCGTCGCTGGGGTACTCCACGGGCCGGGGAAACTCGGGGACGTAGTAGCGCTTCTCGAACTCGAACTCGCAGAGGTCGGCCACCCGCTGGGTGTTGTCCAGCGTCTCCGGATGGTCCGGAAACAGGGCCCGCATCTCCGCCTCGGACTTGATGTAGGATTCCTGCCCGGTGAAGCGGAAGCGCTTGGGATCGTCGAGGTCACTGCCGGTCCCGATGGCGAGCAGCACGTCGTGCGACTCGGCGTCTTCCCGGCGGAGATAGTGGGCGTCGTTGGTGGCCACCACGCCCAGGCCCAGCTCCTGTCCCAGGCGCAGCATGCCCTCGGTGACCAGTCGTTCCTCCGAGATCCCGTGCTGCTGGATCTCCAGCCAGAAGCCCTCGGGGCCGAACAGGGCGGCGAACCATTCCGCGCTCGTCTTCGCGTCCTGGTAACGTCCCTGCCTGAGGCTATGCGCCACCTCCCCCGACAGGCACGCCGCGAGGCAGACGATCCCCTCCGCGTGCGCCGCCAGCACCTCCTTGTCGATCCGGGGCCGGCGATAGAACCCCTCGGTGTACCCGATCGAGCTGAGCCGGACCAGGTTCCTGTACCCGGTCCGGTTCCTGGCCAGCAACACCAGATGGCTGTAGGCCGCCGGCGCCCAGCTGGGCTTCTCTCGGGCCTGCCGGGGACCGTAGGCCAGGTATGCCTCGAACCCCAGGATCGGCCGGATCTTCCTGGCCCTGGCCTCCTCGTAGAAACTCCAGGCCGCGTGCAGGTTGCCGTGGTCGGTGACGGCGAGGCTGTCCATCCCCAGCTTGCACACGTGGGCCACCAGATCGGGGATCTGGTTGGCCCCATCGAGCAGGGAGTATTCGCTGTGGGTGTGGAGATGGACGAAGGGCATGAGACGCTATCCGCTATCGGCTATCCGCTGTCCGCTTGCCCCGGGCGAGCAGGCCCCCCGACCACCGGAGCGACCGATGGCGGATAGCGGATAGCGGATAGCGGTAACTCATTTTTCCCTCGACTCCAGCTCCCGCCAAACCCGCTCCAGCGGCACGCCGCGGGACTGGAGCAGCACCAGCAGATGATACAGCAGGTCGGCGGATTCCGCCGCGAGGCGGTCGTTGTCCTCCGCGTTCGCGGCGACCACGACCTCGACCGCTTCCTCGCCGACCTTCCGCGAAACGGCCGCCACACCCCGCTCGAGGAGCCCGGCGGTGTAGGACCCCGCCGGCCGTTCCACGGCCCGCCGGGCGATGGTCGCGGCGAGTCGGGTGAGCAGATGCCCGCCGGGATCTTCGCTGCTGCCCCGGTGCCCATCAGCCGCGCCGAGCACTGTCGCGAAGCAGGTGCGGGTCCCCGTGTGGCAGGCCGGCCCGGTCTGGTCCACCCGGTAGAGCACCGTGTCGCCGTCGCAGTCGAGTCGGACTTCGGTCACGCGCTGGACGTGCCCGGAGGTCTCTCCCTTTCGCCAGGGCGCCGCGCGGGACCGGCTGAAATAGTGGGCATCGCCGGTGGCCAGGGTGCGCTCCAGCGCGTCCCGGTCGGCCCAGGCCAGCATGAGCACGTCGCCGGTCCGGCGCTCCTGGGCTACCACCGGGACCAGTCCGTCGGCCCCGAACCGGATCGCCGAGAGCCAGCTGTTCTGGGACACGCCGAGAAGCTACCGGGGCTCCCTGCGATTGTCAAAAGCCCTTGTGGCTCCTTATCTTGCTGCCATTGCCCCCGCTCTGTACCGCCGTTCCCGGAGCTCCCACGTGACCCGCGCCGACGCCGTTGGCCTCGCCTTCCTCCTGCTGCCTCTCGCCGCCGCCTGCGGCGGGGATGGGGGAACCGGTCCCTCGGGCCCGATCCTCGACTGCAACCAGACCAACCCGGTCCAGCTGGCACCGGGCCAGTTCACCATCATGAACGCGTCGGATGTGGCCTGCGTCCGGCTCCCCCAGGCGGGAAGCTCGGGCTCGGAGTATCTCTACCTTGCCGTCTCCGCGGCCGGGA
>Ga0210102_1000331_pt1 | contig 12717 bp, 10 predicted proteins | sample RushOxbow_ThreeS_4_FD_185563 | JGI IMG/M metagenome (GOLD analysis project Ga0210102, IMG submission 185563) | Wetland microbial communities from San Francisco Bay, California, USA, that impact long-term carbon sequestration -... | ecosystem: Environmental > Aquatic > Marine > Wetlands ...
AGGAAGACAACCTCAAATTCGAAATCAACAGCTACGACACCTATGCGATCGAAGAGGCCCTGCAGGCCAAGGATGCGGGCGAGTGTGAGGTCGTGGCGGTTTCGGTCGGGCCGGATCGCGTGACCCAGGCGTTGCGGACCGCGCTCGGAATGGGCGCAGACCGCGCCATCCACGTCAAGGACGCGGAAGCCAACGGTTCGGACTCGCTCGGGATCGCCAGGATACTCGCGGCCGTCGCAAAGGAAGAGAACCCCGACCTGATCTACACCGGCTTGATGGCCGACGACGGCAACTTCGCAGCCGTGCCCATGATGCTCGCCGAACTCCTGGGGATACCCCACACGTCGGCCGCCCTGAAGCTGAACCGCACGAATGGCAGCGTGACGGTGGATCGCGAGGCCGAAGGCGGAATCCACGAGGTCGTGGAACTCCAGAAACCGTGCCTCATCGCCGTCCAGACCGGGCTCAACCAGGTCCGCTACGCGTCCCTCAAGGGGATCATGGCCGCAAAGAAGAAGCCGCTCGACGTCAAGACGATCGCCGATCTCGGATTGTCGGGTCAGGTGGGCGCGGCAAAGGCCAAGGTCGCCGTCGAGAAGGTCAGTGTGCCGACGAAAGGCTCGACCGCCGAACTCGTGACGGGTTCCGTCGACGAAATGGCGAACGCCCTGCTGGGCAAGATCAAGGAACTGGGGCTTCTCTAGGTTCGGAACGTCCTCGCGGCTCCGTCATGCCGCGAACCGGACCGATCCGACAGGCGCCCGAAACGACCGGCGCACACACAGGGAGTGATCCGATGGGCAACATCCTCATCGTCGCAGAAATTCAAGCGGGTCGAATTCGCGAGTCCAGCTTCGAGTTGGCCGCCTACGCACAGAAGATCGCAGCCGCGACCGGGCGCGAGATCACGAGTGCCGTGCTCGGCAAGGACGTTGCGGGCCTGGCAGACGGGTTCGCGCGCAAGGGCGGCGGCAAGGTATTCGTCGCGGACGACGAACTCCTGGCCAATTACTGTGTCGAGAGCGCGAATGCGGCGATCCGAGCCGCCGTCGAGGCCTCGGGCGCCGACGTGATCCTGTTCTCCAATACGCCGAGCGGCTGGGACGTCGCCCCGCGCATCGCCGCCTGGCTCGACGCCGCCTACGTGAGCGATTGTACGGATGTCGCTCAAGATGGGAATGCCCTCGTCTTCGAACGGCGCATCTTCAACGGCAAACTCGACGCCAAGGTCCGCGCCGTTTCGGATGTCGTCGTCGCGACGATGCAGCCCGGGGGCACGGAGCCCTTCGATGGCAGCACGGAGGGAAGCGTCGTCAAACTCGATGTCTCGCTGTCTTCCGACAAGGCGAAGTTCATCGAGAACAAGGTCGCCGAAAGCACGGGCATCGACCTGAGCAAGGCCGACATCATCGTTTCCGGTGGTCGGGGCGTCGGCGCGGCGGAAAATTTCAGCAAACTCCTCCAACCCCTCGCGGATGCACTGGGTGGCGCCATGGGCGCTTCGCGCCCGGTCGTCGATGCGGGTTGGCTCCCCCACGAGTATCAGGTCGGTTCTTCCGGCCAGATCGTGACCCCGAAGCTCTACATCGCCGCGGGCATCTCGGGGGCGATCCAGCACCTCGTGGGCATGAAGGGTTCAAATTTCATCATCGCGATCAACAAGGATCCGGATGCGCCGATCTTCGAAGTCGCCGATCTCGGCGCCGTCGGTGACCTCGCCGAAATCGTTCCCGCCCTCACCAAGGCGGTCCAGCAAGCGAAGGCGTAGACGTCTACCGGCGCGGGGTTTTGACACCAAGGCGAGCTCGATCGCACCCGACAGCCAATTCGCCATTGACACGCCGACCTTCGAAGAGTAGGGATTAAGGCACACAGGCATCGATGGAAATGCGTCTTCGCACCTGCGGCGACTCCTACCTGCGCTGAACTTCGCTACCGAGCGGTTGCCAAACCAACGAGGGCGTTCTCCAGGGGGGAGAGGCGTGCTCGCTCGGCGAGTTGCGATCATCAACGAAAAGGGTGGCAGCGCCAAGACGACCCTCGTCGCGACGATCGGAGCGTATCTCGCCCTTCACCGCGGTCGACGGATTCTCGCGATCGACATGGACCCCCAGGGCCAGCTCGGCAAGGTCCTCGGTGTCGAGACGCGCGCGCGGCGGCGCTCGGCGATCGACCTGCTGCTCGACTCGGTGTTGCTCGACGCGTCTTCGCTGGATGACAGCTACCAGGACGCTGCCGACCCCGGCCTGCGAACTCCCGCGAATCTTCCGATTGCGACCACGCGAATCCCGCAGCTCGATGTGATTGCAGCCAACAAATCGCTGGGATTGTTTCCGATCCTCGAGAGTGACGATTTGGACCCGACCGGGCGCTTGAGCCGCAAGCTGGATTCTGCGCCGGAACTCGGGAACTACGACTTCGTCCTGTTCGACGCGCCACCCTCATTTGGACCGCTGACCCTCAGCGTCCTGCGCGCCGCCGCGGAAATCGTGGTTCCGGTCCCGCTGACCTACCTCGCGCTCGATGGTTGCGCGGAGCTCGTGCGCACGATCGCGACGGTTCGCGACCGCTACGACCATCCGAATCTACACATCACGATGATCGTGCCGACCTTCTACCGGCGAACCAAGCTCGCCAACGAGATTCTCGATCGACTCAAGCAGCGTTTTTCGAAGGAGATTTCCCACACCGTCGTCGGCTACCACGTGAAGATCGACGAGGCGCAGTCCAGGGGGCTATCTATTTTCGAATACGCTCCCAAGGATCGCGCAGCCTCCGTGATGGCAGAACTCGCCGAGGAACTCGAGCTCCGCGGAAAACCCGGATACGATGGGAGCCGGACATGAGCGAGATCGGACCGCCCCAATCCGTCGAAGACATCGCAGACCCGCTCGCCGCACAGGGCCGTGCTCTGGGACACGACCCCTTCGACGATCTCGTCGGCACCGACCCGCTGACGGAGCGACTCGATCAGCTGGAAGCGCGGGGCGGTCCGGAGTCGCGGCCGCGCACGCGAAGTGCTCCCAGGCGCAAACTGACTGCAGCGCCGCCCATCGGCGCCCGCTCGAGCGCGCCGCAGAAGACCGCATCCCCCGACGAGAATCGGCCGGGATCCGACAATCTCGCGCGACTCACCCGGCGGCGCTGGTCGACCACTCCTGCCCGCGCAGAAATCGAACTCCCGCCGCCAAAGGGTTTGATCGACCGCCTGCTGAACCCGGACGAAAGGCGCATCCTGGCCGCGCTCGCGCACCTCGTGGAAGGCGAAGCGCCCTACGATCGATTCGGTTATTCGCCGGAAGTGATGAAGCGCACGTTTCTGCTCTTCCACACCCTCTACCGGCTCTATTTCCGCGTCCGCAGCGAGGGGCACGAACACATTCCGGCCGAGGGGCCCGCCGTGCTCGCGGGCAACCACGGCGGTCTGCTTCCCTTCGATGCCGCGATGGCGGTCATCGACATCGCGCTCGAGACGGATCCGCCTCGGCTCGCCCGGACCATCGTCGATCGCTGGGCGGGGTCGCTTCCGTGGGTCAACCTCTTCTACGCGCGCGTCGGACAGGTCGTCGGAACGCGCGAGAACTTCGCCAAGCTGCTCCAGGACGGGCAACTGCTGCTGGTCTTTCCGGAAGGCATCGAGGGGATCCGCAAGACGATCGCACACCGCTATCGACTCCAGGCCTTTCGCGTGGGCTTCATCGAAAACGCGTTGCGCGCGCGCGCGCCGATCGTTCCGGTGGCGTTCATCGGCAGCGACGACCAATCGCCGATCCTCTTCGACATCAAACCGTTGGCGCGCAGTCTCGGCATACCCGTCGCGCCGATTACGCCTACGTTTCCGTGGTTCGGCCCGCTCGGTCTACTCCCCTACCCGGTCTCGTATCGGATCGTTTATGGCGAGCCGCTCCGCTACCACGAGCGCTTTGGCCCCGACGGAGCAGACGATTCGCGGCTGGTGCGCTATCTCGCCAACCAGGTCCGACGCGCCGTTCAACTGCTCATCGATCGAAATCGCCAATGACCCGCATACTGATCACCCATGCCGACGAGCCGATCGGGCGTAGGATCGTCAAGAATCTCTATCACGACCCGGAAGTCGAAATCATCTTCGCACTCGGCAGCGGCCCGCCGCCGCGCAAATTCGACGCCTACCTCGCGGGGAGTGAACCGCGCGTGACCTATACGCGACTCGATCACGCCAAACACCGCCCGGTCCACGACCTGTTCCACTCCGCTGCGTTTCGCGCCGCCGACGTCGACACCGTCGTCTACGTGCCGCGCCACGGCGCAGGAGCGTCGGCATCCACTCCGCTGGTTGGCGGGCTTTCCGAAAGAACCGCAGAAAGCCGACTGCTCCTGCAACAATGTCTCGAGACCCGCGCGATCCGGAATCTGGTCGCAATCGGAAGCGCGTTCGTCTACCGCCTGCCGCCGGGTAACGCGAACCACCTGAGCGAGGACAGTGAACTCAACTTCGATCCGAACGTGATGCCAGAGGTCCGCGCGTGGATCGATAGCGACATGATCTTCCACAATGAAGTCAACAACGATCGACTCCGAGTGGTGTTGCTTCGCGTTCCGACCGTCGTCGCGGCGGGAGGCTACGTGTATCTGCATCCCTCATTGGCCGGGAGACCGGGTTCACGGGTGCGGGCGCTCGGTTTCGATCCGATCTGCGCGCTCGTTTCCGACAAGGACGTCGCGCGTGCGGTCCGGGCTGCGACCCGGACCCCGGTTTCGGGAATCTTCAACATCGCCGGCGAAGAGGCGGTGCCGCTCTCGATGCTCGCGCGCTGGACGGGACATACGACCATCCCCGTGCCCGGCCCGTTGCTCGGCCTGGTCGATGCGACCGAGCGGGCGCTCGGCATCGAGTCCCGCCTCGGAGCCGGCGGCGGAGCGCATTTGCGCTACGGCTTCACGCTCGACACCAAACGCGCGGCCGAAGAACTCGGCTTTCGCTCCCAATACCGGATCGGCCTCGCGCGCGCGGGCGACGGCGCGCTTCGCCTCGAGACTGCGTCGGTCTGATCCGAGAATCTCCCGGCCAGTCAAACCCTGGCTCCCGGTTCGCGCGGATTCCCGCGACACCCATCCCCATCTCCGCTGGCGCCTCGGTTCGGCCCTGCCCGCGCCGGATGGGCCCTGCGATTCCGTGCCAGCGATACCGTAGACTCCCGGCCGTGAAGAAGCTGCCCAGGTCAAGAGCCACGGAGGAGTCGAAGCAGACGATCTCGAGCGCGTTCATCGAAGCCGCTCGTCAACGGCTCAGAGATGGCAAGGCGCTCGACCGCAAGCTCCCATGTGGCGGCCGCGTGCACATCGATCGGCAGCTGCCATTCATCGTGCTGTACCGACGGCCCGCTGAACGCAGCGATCCAGACGCAGACCTTCTCGTTCGAGGCGAAGCTTCCTACCTGATCGCTTCGGGAGATCGAAAGAACCACCGCGGCCTCTGCGCGTTCGTCGAGGCGATTGCGGAAACCCTCTCGGAGTGTTTCGGCGCATTCCTGCTGATCGAACTCTGGACGAAGCCAGACGCTCAATCCAACGGCGAGCGGCGAGCCCGATTCCGCATTTGTCGACCCAAACAGGGGCGGATCTCCTTGACGGCCGAAGCGCTCGAGATTTCGCTCAGCGAAATCAAGATCAAGGGCGAGTTCGCCAAGGCGGAAACGATCATCGGCCCGAAGAACCACCCGCCGGGGATGCGACCGCTTCTCGCGGCGGAACGTGCCGCCGAACTCAGTTGCCGGATGCTGGGCCTCGAGATCGATCCGGTCTTCCGCGATTCGTCGACTGGCGAACCGTTTCCGCTCGTTCGCCGAGCGCTTCACAAAGGCCTCTCGAGAGCGATCAAGCGAGCGGTCTTCGAATTCACGCGGCGCCAGACCTCCCATCGCCCACCCCACTACCACGCGCTCGGCCGCCAGAGTCTGGTCAAAGCCGTCTGGGCGATCGACCGGGAACTGGCTCAGATCAGCAACGCTTTCGACTTCCTGCTCCAGGTGACTCCCGTGAATGTCGACCAGGCCTGGGCGGGATTTCGCCGCAATCGATTCGACGCCGAGCCGGAGTTCTCATCGCGACCGCTCAAGCTCGACCCGAGCCTCGAAAAGCGCAGGCTCTTCCAGATCCCGATCGAGCGCATTGCGGATCCGACACTCGCACAGCTGTTTCGAGACCAGCAGACCGAGATCGATCGCAAGCTCACCATGTTGGGAGACCGCGGAACACCGCGCTTCCTCTACGGCAGCCTGCAGGTCTTCGGCGGTGTCGACGCTTCGCTGCTCGCCCTCGCCTACGAGATCCTCAACCGGGTACCGCCGCGCAGCCGGGACGAAAGCCTGCGCGGTGCGGTCGATGCGACGGAATTTGCACGGCGCGCCAACGACGAACTCGCCTACTATCGGAGCCAATATCCCGCGATCCGGAGCCAGGCCGAGGTACGCAGCGACGTGACCGGCCTGATGGTGTCTCGCGGAAACCTCTTGATTGGCGCCAGTACGAAGATTCCGGCATCGCGCGTGGACGCGCTGATCGCGCACGAAATCGGGACCCACATCGTCACCTACGTCAATGGCAAAGCGCAGCCCTTTCAACAACTCTGCGTCGGGCTCCCAGGTTACGAAGAAATGCAGGAGGGCCTGGCGGTACTCTCCGAATACCTGGTCGGAGGCCTGAGCCGACCCCGCCTGCGCTTGCTCGCAGCGCGAGTCATCGCCGCACATCGCATGATTTCGGGCGCCGGTTTCGTCGAGGTTTTTCGGGAACTCGATCGCGCCCACGACTTTGCCCAGCGCACGGCCTTTACCATCACGATGCGTGTGTTTCGCGGCGGCGGCCTAACCAAGGATGCGGTCTATCTCAGGGGTCTGGTGAAATTGCTCGAATACTTCAGAGAAGGCGGTGATCTCGAACATCTGCTATACGGGAAATTCGGAGCCGAGCACATTCCGATGATCGACGAGCTCGCGTGGCGCAAGGTGCTGGTCGATGTACCGCTGCGGCCCCGTCATCTCGAGCAATCTGCGAGTCGCGAACGATTGGCGGGTCTCCGAATGCACTCGTCAGTATTGGATCTCATCGACATCAGGAGTCGCAAATGAAGATTGGTTTCGTCGTCAACGAAGTGCACACGGAAGAAACCGGCTACACGACGACTCGACTCGCGATGGCGGCGATCAATCGGGGACACGAAGCCTGGATCATCGGTGCGGGAGATTTCGCCTACGACGCAGACGAATCCGTGCGCGCCCGCGCGCGTTCGGCACCGAAGAAGCAATACAAATCATCCGACATCTACCTAGCGGATCTCCAGGGCAAGAAAGCGAAGTGCGAACGCATCACCGTCGACGATCTCGACATCCTGCTGCTGAGAAACGACCCCTCGTCCGATCAGGCCCAGCGCGCCTGGGCCCAGGGGGCCGGAATCATCTTCGGACGCGTCGGGATGCGCCGCGGTCTCATCGTACTCAACGATCCCAATGGGCTTTCAAAGGCGATGAACAAGATGTATTTCCAGCTCTTCCCCGAGGAAGTGCGCCCGCGCACGATCATCACGCGGGATCGGAACGAGATCAAGGATTTCTGGAAATCGGAGGGCGGCCGGGTCGTCCTCAAGCCCCTGCAGGGCTCGGGAGGTCAGAGCGTCTTCCTGGTTCGCGAGAGCGACGGTTCGAATCTCAATCAAATGGTCGACGCGGTGAGTCGCGATGGTTATGTGATTGCCCAGGAGTACCTGCCCGCCGCCGAAGAGGGCGACATGCGCTTGTTCCTGATGAACGGCCAGCCGTTGCGCTACCGCGGGAAGTACGCGGCATTCAGGCGAATCCGATCCGGCGACGACATGCGCAGCAACATCCACGCGGGCGGGAAACTGCGGGAAGCGGTGGTCACCGATGTGCACCTGCGAATCGCAGAAATCGTTCGGCCCAAGGTCGTCCAGGACGGAATGTTCCTCGTCGGCCTCGACATCGTCGGCGACAAGCTGATGGAAATCAACGTCTTCAGTCCCGGTGGTCTGGGCAGCGCCCAGCGCTTCGAGAAGGTCAACTTCGCGCACGCGGTGATCGAATCGTTGGAGCGCAAGGTCGACTACATGAGCTACTACCGCCGCAACTTCGACAACGCCGAGATGGCCACCCTGTAGGCGCACACCGGCGATCCCGACCCGCGTTTCAACGCACGACGATCTCGTCGAGAAGCCGCGCATTGGGAATCGACCAGGAACCGTCGTCACCTCGCAGCAACGTGTCGACGGCACCGACGCGGTCGACGAAACCACGCCGTCCACCCACCTCGACCGAAGCGTCGCGCGGAAGCGACCGCTTCAGGAAGTGGCCCGCGAGAATGTGGGTGACCAACGGACGCGCACCCAGCGCAAACGCGAGGCCCACCGCGAAGCCTGCCGAAGCGAGCAGCACGGCGAGGGGGACGACCAGCACATGGGTGGCGACGCCTACCTGTTCGATCGCGACCACGAGGACCAGCGCTGCGATTGCGATCTGTGCCACGAAGCCCAATCTGGATGCGTTCGCAAAACCGGCTGCAGCCGCACTCGAGCTCACGAGCGTCGCGCTGAAGCGTGCGAAAAGCAGGCCCGCAATCGCGATCAGGGTGGCACCAATTACACCGGGAATGAACGCGATCAACCGATCGATCGTGGTCGTCACCGCCGAGAGACCGAGCGTTTCCACGCTCGAGAGCACGAACGTGAGCATCAACACCCAGAACAGGAGTCGCGCCACGATCTGGGAGAGGCTGAGTCGAACATCAGCGCGCTCCAGTAGCTCAGCGATTCGCAATCTCGTTGCAACACGATCGACCCCGACTGTTCGCAGAGCGCGTGCGGACACGGCTTCGAGCGCGCGCGAGAGCATCCAACCAAGCGCGAGGATCAACAGTGCTCCGACGAGATTCGGGATGAAACCCGCAATGTTGGCACTGAGTTCCGAAAACGCGCGAACGAGGATTTCGCGCCAGGCGGCCAGATCGAACAGCTGATCCATCGGGTACTCCTTTTGGCTGGATGCGGGCGCGAAAACGGCCCGCGATCTCGCATGCTGGACGCCTAGTGTATCATCCGCGGATCGCCAGAGATCGGGCACGAGCGGAGGAGGCGAGTGCATGGCATTGGTTCGGCGACTGGCAGACAACCTGATCGACGAACACCCGCAGCAGGCGACAGCCGTTCTCGAGACGATGGGCGTCGATGAGACCGCGCGCTTGCTGGAACGCAGCCGACCCGCGAGCGGCGCCGCACTCATCCGCCGCCTCTCGCCGCACTTTGCTGCGGCCGCGCTGGCGAAACTCGACCTCCAGCCATGCGCCCGGATCATCGACGCGCTCGATCACGACGTGGCAGCGAGGCTCCTGCGCCGCCTGAGCGCCGATGTACAGGCTGCGCTCCTCGAATGCATTTCACCCAAACACGCGCATGGGTATCGCACGTCGCTGAGCTTTCCGGACAATACCGCGGGTGCACTGATGGATCCCGAAGTCCTCGCATTGCCAGAGGATCTCAGCGCGCGGGAAGCACTCAAGCGGATTCGCGAGGCACCCGAGCACACGCGCTACAACGTCTACATCGTCGACCGCGAACAGCGACTCGTCGGTGTCCTCAACCTGCGCGAACTCCTACTCGCCAGGCCGCGAGCACTGCTATCGGGACTGATGGTTCGAGACCCACAGCGGCTCTCAGCAGCGGCCGATCGCGCGTCGATTCTCGCGCATCCCGGCTGGAAGGATGTTCACGCACTGCCTGTGGTCGACGAAGCGGGCGCCTACCTCGGCGCCGTCCGCTACCGGACGCTGCGTGAACTCGAGGCCGAGTTGCTCTCGACCCGATCCTCGGATGAAGACGCGAGTCACGCGCTCGGGCAGCTGTTTGCCGCGGGCGCAGGAGCCCTGCTCGACGCCTTCTCGGGGCGCACCACCGGATCCCAGCATGACACGTAGAGCGGTAGGAGCCGACCGTGCGCTCGCAGCAGTCCTCCTGAGCGAGTTTCCGGACGACGCCGCTCGGCTGATCGAGACGAGTGGCGACGCAGAGACGGCCGAGCTTTTCGCGGCGTCGAAGCCGGAACGAATCGTGTCGATCCTTCGCCGCCTCACTCCCGACCGCGGGTCCCGTGTACTCGCCCTGCTCGAGCGCGCGCAGATCCGAACCGTGCTGGGCTCTCTCAATCCGAATCGAGCCGCGGCGATGCTCGCCCGCCTCGACGACGACGAGCAGGAGCAATGCCTCGAGGCGGTCGATGCGGTTCTCGCAGAGGAACTTCGGGCCCTGATCGCCTATCCACCGGAGACCGCCGGCTCCCTGATGGATCCGCGCGTCACCAGCTTTCGACCCGACGCCAGCGTCCGCGATATCGTGAGGCGATTACGGCGTTTTCGCGATCGCGGGAATGTCCAGGACGTCTTCATCGTCGACAGCGACGGGCGACTGACAGGCGCCGTTTCGCTGCAGTCCGTCGTTCTCGCGGACGAGGCAGAATTGATTTCGAGTCTGTCCACGGAGACTCCAATTCACGTCTCCGCAGTGGCATCTCGGGAAGAAATCACCGAGACCTTCGAAGAACACCGCGTCGGGAGCCTCCCCGTCGTGGACCACGACGGGCGACTGATTGGCGTGCTCCGCCAACGCGAATTGATGCAGGCCGCACAGGAGCAGGCAACCGCAAGCGCGGTGACGATGGTCGGTGCGAGCGAACAAGAGCGGGCACTTTCGTCTCCCTTCTTTGCGGTGCGAAAGCGACTCCCCTGGCTTCAGATCAACCTGCTTACCGCCTTCCTGGCCGCGTCTGTCGTGGGCCTGTTCGAAAACACCATCGCACGGGTGACGGCGCTCGCGGTGCTGCTTCCGGTCGTCGCGGGACAATCCGGCAACACCGGTGCGCAGGCGCTCGCGGTGACGATGCGGGGACTGGCGCTGCGCGAGGTTCGAACCCGCCAGTGGCTGCTCGTCGCGAGCAAGGAGGCGATTGCGGGTGCGGGCAACGGCATCGCGGTGTCGCTCACGACCGCGATCGCCGTCTACCTCTGGAGTCGATCCGCAGGACTGACGCTGGTGATTGGCATATCGATGGTCCTGTCGATGACGCTCGCGGGATTGTCGGGAGCCGTCATTCCGATGGCGCTCACCGCGCTTCGCCAGGACCCCGCGCAGTCTTCGTCGATCATCCTGACGACGGTGACCGACGTAGTGGGTTTTTTCAGTTTCCTCGGGATCGCGACGCTGCTGATGGGAATGCTATAGAGCTTCCGAACAAGGCGATCACCTCTCGATTGATCGGTGTCCCGGTGGAAGGAGGAGCGAGCGATGACGGCGGCGATTTCGATGATCCTCACAATGGCGTTTTGCCTGGCTTTTGCTTCCGGATGTGCGCAAGACCATCTGAAAAGCGCCTCCCAGAGCATCGAGCAGAATGATTACGCGAGCGCTGTCACCGACCTCGCATTGGGTGCGCAAGATGGCGATCGGCGCTGCGCGTACCTTCTCGGTTCCATCTTGATTTCTGGAGAGGGCGTCGACCCCGATCTCGTCGAGGGCGTGCGCTGGATGCGCGAAGCTGCAGACGCCGAACTCCCGATCGCCCAGGCGTATCTCGGAACCCTCTACGCGAACGGTGAAGGCGTCGAGCAGGACTTGACGGCGGCGGCCGAGTGGTATCGCAAGGCGGCGGAGTACGGCAATCCGCTCGGACAGGCGGCCCTGGGCGCCGCGGCCTTCCACGGGATGGGTGTGCCCGCGGATCCCGCCGAGGGATACGTTTGGACGAAGCTCGCTGCCGATCAGGGCTTTTCAAAGGCGATTTCCAATCTCGACGAAATGTCGGCCGCCTTGACGGACGACGAGCGGAAGCAGGCAGATAGACGCGTGGCCCGATTTCACCCGAAGGAGAACGAAGCCAGGCAACCGGATTTCTCCGACAACCGGGGGAACCGCGCATCCAGCAGTGCCCGCAGAACGGGCAATGCACGCTCGCCGCGCGTGGGCGGCGTTCACGGCAGCTATTAGTCGTGCGCCCCCGGAACGGGGGCGTACGGCGACGCAAAGCGAATCCGCAGGATTCGCCAGCTAGTCGGAACTCAGTCCGCAGCCAGGCGAACCGGGCAGACGAAATTCGCCGGCTTGACGGTCAGCAGCGAACAATCGAGCTGACCCAGCATCCGCTCCGCGGTGTTGCCGACCGACAGCCCCGCGATCCCGGCGCGGGAGATCGTGCCCATTACGACGAGATCGGGCTTCAGCCGATCCGCACACGCGCGGATGGCGTTCGAGGGCGAGGTGAGGCCGACGTGGAGTTCGGCAACCTCGCGAATCGCTTCCGGCAACTGCGATTCGATTTCCGCCACCGCCGCCGCGCGGCTCTCCGAAAGAAACTGCTCCCGGATTTCACTGCGCTCGATCTGCACCGACAGCGGTAGCGTGAGCGCGTGGACGACGTGCAGTGCGGCGCCGCACGCGCGAGAAATCGATGCCGAGAGTGCAACGACACGCTCGCCCACCGGGCTGAGATCGGTTGCCGCGAGGATCGTGGCTGGACGCACCAGCGCGCCTGGTTTCGCCACCCACACCGCGCAAGGGCATTTGCGCAGGAGCTTCTGGGACACGCCGCCGAGCAGGCGCCCATCGTGCGCCGACTCGGCGCGCTTTCCCACGATCGCCAGATCTGCGCCGAAACAGAGCACGTGCTTCACGATCGCCAACCA
>Ga0210102_1000332_pt1 | contig 12695 bp, 2 predicted proteins | sample RushOxbow_ThreeS_4_FD_185563 | JGI IMG/M metagenome (GOLD analysis project Ga0210102, IMG submission 185563) | Wetland microbial communities from San Francisco Bay, California, USA, that impact long-term carbon sequestration -... | ecosystem: Environmental > Aquatic > Marine > Wetlands ...
GCGGCAACAGCGATGCCTGGAACGCAACGATCCTCGATCGGCTGCCGAGCGGCGCCAGTGGAGGGATGTGCGACGTGACGCCCAGCGTGCTCAGCGCCCAGGTCTTTGCCGCGGACGGCGTCACACCGGTACCGGGCAAGGCTCCGCTGACAGCGGGGACCGATTTCTCGCTCAGCTACGCCGCCGCACCCACGTGCGAACTCCGCCTCACGGTGCTCACGGCTGCGGGCGCGATCGGTCCGAGCGAGCGCTTGATCATCAACTATCGCACCCAGCTCGATCTCGATACCCAAGATGGCGTCGCGCTCACCAATGTCGCGGGGGCCATCCAGTGGTTCAATGGCGACGAGAGCAATCCAGACCGCCAAACCTACGTGCGCACGCTGACCGACGGTACCGTCGGCGTGCTCGATCACGAAGACGCCCACACCGTCACGGTGGCGCTGTCTGGCTATTTCTTCGAGAAGAGCGTCGAGAATCTCACCAGCGGTGCAAACCCGGCGGCGACGGCCGCTCCTGGTGACAGGCTGCGGTACACGGTGCGCCTTCGGGACATCGACGTCCCGCTAAGCGACGTCCGCTTCTACGACGATCTGGGCGCTCTCAACGCCTCGGCGGCCTTCGTGCCGGGCTCGTTGGCGCTCGTCGCCGGCAGCATCCCGGCCGGCGCGGACACGTCCAACACCGATCCCAACGGCGGCACGAACGGCTCCGGAATCCTCGACATCCGCAACCTGAGCGTTGCCGCCAACAGCGAGACGCTGATCCAGTTCGACATCACCCTGGCGCCAACGCTGCTCGACGGCGTCCTGGTTCTCAACCAGGCAGATCTCTTCAGCGGCGCCGTCAAGCTCGCCGACAGTGACGACCCCAACATCAACGGTCCGGCCGATCCCGATCTCGCCGGAGACGAAGATCCGACGCGGGTCGTGATCGCTTTGGTGCCGATCGACCCATTGCTCAAGCAAAACACGCAGTCGACGGCGTCGATTGGCGAGGCCTTCAGTTACCGGATCACCGTCCCAGAAACGCCCTACGCGTTCGATGTCTACGATGTCCAGATCATCGACGATCTGACGGCTTCTGCGGCCGACCTGCGCTTCCTCGGCGTGACGAAGATTTCGGGTTCGCAACCGTGGACCCCCACCAACAGCGGGACCGCCACGAACCTCGTCATCGAAGATTCCGCGATCGGGATCGACATCCCGGCGGGCGAGCAGATCGTGCTCGAGATCCGGGTCGCGCTGGAAGACACACCCACCAACGCAAGTGGGCTCAGCTTCACCAATACGGCGTCGTATCGCTACCACTGGTTCGACGGCGATCCTACCAGCGAATTGCCCGGCCCGGCCGGCAGCACGGAGCCAATGGTGATCGTCGGACCGGACGTACTGACGCTCGAGAAGAGCGGTCCGGTACAGATGACTTTCAGCGCACCCGGAGCGTTCACGCTCGACGTGCACAACGCGGGAACCGGTCGCGCGTGGAACCTCACGATCACCGATCGGCTTCCCGACGTGCCGACGGGCGGAACCTGTGATGCCGCGCCGGAGCAGTTCACCGCGCAGGTGTTTCAGGCGGACCGCGTCACAGCGGTATCTCCCCCGCTCGCGCTCGAAACGGACTTCGCGATGACGTTCACGGGAGCGCCCGCGTGCAGCTTCCAACTCACACTGCTCTCGCCCGTCGCCACGATCGGCGCCGACGAGCGCCTGATCGTCGGCTACGAGACGCGACTCGACGCCGGTACGCAAGACAGCGCTGTCCTCAGCAACATCGCCGGCGCGACCGAGTGGTTCAGCGCAGACGGCTCGAATCCCGAAACCGCGGCGGATCGGCGGGTCTACACCCGCGCGCTGACCGACGGCACGCCGGGCGTGCTCGATCACGAAGACGTCCACACGATCGCGGTCTTTCTGGCGCAATTCGCGTTCGAGAAGACGGTGATGAACGTGACGAGCGGTGAGGATCCCGCGACCCGCGCGGCGCCCGGCGACACCCTTCGCTACCGGCTGCGCGTCGAGAACCTCGGGGACGTCGCACTCGACGACTTCGCAGTCTCCGACGAACCCGATCGGCTCAATGATCCGGCCGTTTTCCAGCCCGGGACGCTCTCGCTCGTCACGCTCCCGGCCGGCGCCGATCCCAGCGGTACGTCCAGCATGGGCGGCGTGCGAGGCACGGGCGTGATCGACGTCCGCGATCTGAGTCTTTCAAATTCGAACGAAAGCCTGCTGATCGAGTTCGAGATCACGCTCGCGCCAGTCATTGCAAACGGACGCTACGCGACCAACCAGGCGCAGCTCTCGATCGGCGGTGTGGCATTTGCCGACAGCGACGATCCCAACGTCAACGGCCCGGACGACCCCATGCTCGCGGGCGACGAGGATCCGACCCGGGTGCTGATCGAGTCGGCGCCGGTCTTCCTCGTGGAGAAGATCTCGAGCGACATCAGCGGAGACCCCAACATCCTGCTCGCGGGTGAAACACTCCGATACACGATCAGCGTCAGGAATGTCGGCAACGACGATGCAACCGACGCCATGCTCCGCGACCAGATTCCCGCGAACACCCAGTACGTCGCCGGGACCACCTCACTCAACGGTTCGCCGATCGCGGATGCCGCAGGCGGCAGTACGCCGCTTGCTGCGGGCATCCTGATCCACGCACCCGGGGATCCCACGCCGGGTGTGATGCGCGCCGGCGTGGCTCCGGGCTCCGACAGCGTCGCGACGCTCGGCTTCGACGTGGTCGTCGACTCCAGCGTGCTCGACGGCACGGTGATTTCGAATCAGGCCTTCGTCAGCGCGCCGGGTGGCGGCGTCTCCGATCAGCCGTCGGACGACCCGCGAACACCGATTCCGGACGACCCGACGCGCGATGTGGTGGGCAGCACGCCGCTGCTCTTCGCGCCCAAGAGCGCTGCGCTGCTCGTCGATGCCGGAGGCCCGGGCATCGTCGATCCGGGCGACGTGCTGCATTACACGATCCGCGTCTACAACAACGGGGCCGTCGCGGCGACCGGTGTCACGCTCCGCGACGACGTGCCCGCCAACACGACCTACGTCGCGAACTCGCTTACCCTGAACGGGCTGCCCGTCGGCCAGCCCGACGCTGGAATTTCGCCGCTGATCGCAGGCATCTCGGTCAGCTCGGGTGACCTCACGCCGCCGCTGCCGGCCGCCGGAACGGGCACGCTCAACCCAGGTGCCAGCGCGCTGATCGAATTCGATCTGCAGGTGAACACCGGCGTGCCGGGTGGCACGCTCATCACCAATCAGGCGATTGTAGGTAGTACCGAGCGACCGAACCTTCTGACGGACGGCGACGGCAATCCTGCGACCGGTCCGGAGCCAACGATCGTCGTGGTAGGCGATGCTCAGCAGCTCTCGATCACCAAGCAGGTAGCGCTGATCGATGGCGGCAGCGCGTTGGCCGGCTCGCAGCTCGAGTACATCGTGAGCGTCGCCAACATCGCGGCCGTACCCGCGTACGATGTCGTGATCACGGACGACCTCGATGCGTCCGCTCCGGGCCAGCTCGCCTACGTCGACCCTTCAGCCACGATGAATGGCTCCGCGGCCGGGGTGGTCGTCGCGGGTGCGCTGATCACTGCGAACTATTCGAGTGTTCACGGTCCGCTGCAGCCGGGCGAGTCGATCGTGCTGCGCTTCCGGGCCGTGATCGATCCCGGTCTCGCGATTGGAACCCGCATCACGAACACGGGCGTCGTCCGCTGGAACGACCCGATCCAGACCGCGAGCGCGAGCGTGTCGGTCGACGTCGGCGGCACGCCGGGCGTGGGCGCGCTCAGTGGCGCCGTCTGGCACGACGCGGACTTCGACCGCACGGCGGACGGCAGCGAGCGACGACTCGATGGCTGGAACGTCGAGCTGTATCGCAACGGTCAGCCGCTGCAGTCGTTCGTCACCGACGCAAGCGGACGTTACCGGATCGGGGGGGTCGCACCGAACGACGTCAGCGGAGATCGCTACGAGCTGCGCTTCCGCGCGCCCGACGCGGGCGTGAGCAGCGCGGCACTCGGCCGCGCCGAGTCCGCATTCACGAACGCCATGCAGACGATCTCCGACATCCTCGTGGCGTCAGGCAGCAATCTGCAGGGGCTCGACCTGCCGATCGATCCTAACGGTGTGGTGTACGACTCCATCCGGCGAGCGCCCATCGCGGGCGTGACGTTGACCCTGCTGAACGCGAGTACGGGCGCCCCCCTTCCCGCGCTCTGCTTCGACGACCCGGTGCAGCAGGGCCAGGTCACGCGCAGCGACGGCTACTACAAGTTCGACCTCAACTTCTCGCAGGCAGGCTGCCCGAGCCCGGCCAATTACCTGATCTCGATCGCGTCGCCCGGGCCGGGCTTCGTCAACGGCGGGTCCCAGATCATTCCGCCGAGCTCGGACGCTTCGACCGCGCCGTTCGCGGTTCCGACCTGCCCGGGCAGTGCCGCTGACGCGCTGCCAGCCACGACCGAGCACTGTGAGGCGCAGCGGTCGGAGTTTCCTCCACCTCCCTCCGTGCTCGCCCGCACGGCAGGCACCAGTTATCACGCGCACCTGACACTCGCCAACAACCAGATGCCGGGTTCGAGTCAGCTCTTCAACAACCACATCGCGGTCGACCCCGTACTCGACGGCGCCGTCGCGATCACCAAGACGACGCCCTCGCTCAACGTCAGCCGTAGCCAGCTCGTTCCCTACGAAATCAGCATCCACAACACGCTCGGCGTACCGCTCGATCAAATCAGCATCGTCGACCGCTTCCCGGCGGGATTCCACTATGTCGCGGGTTCGGCGCGCATCGACGGCGTTCCGGTCGAGCCGACCGTCAGTGGTCGCGAACTCGTCTTCGACGTCGGGACGGTCGATCCACTGAGCGAACGCGTCTTGCAGCTGCTGCTCGCGGTTGGCGCGGGCGTCACCGATGGCGAGTACGTAAACCGCGCCCAGGCGATCAGCAACGCGAGCCAACTGGCCGTTTCCGGTGAGGCCCGCGCCACCGTTCGGCTGGTGCCGGATCCCACATTCGACTGCACCGACGTCCTCGGAAAGGTCTTCGACGACGTCAACCACAACCGCGTGCAGGACGGTGCAGAGCGCGGACTGCCAGACGTGCGAATCGTGACCGCACGCGGACTGGTCGCGACGACGGATCAGTACGGTCGCTTCCACATCACCTGCGCGATCGTTCCCAACGAAGATCGCGGCAGCAACTTCGTGCTGAAACTCGACGATCGCAGCCTGCCGAGCGGTTACCGGATGTCCACCCGGCAACTGCAGGTGAAGCGCGCCACGCGCGGCAAGGCGCTGCGCTTCGAATTCGGCGCTTCGATCCAACGCGTCGTTGGGCTCGACATGGCCGACGCGGTGTTCGAACCCGGTACCGCGGCGATGCGCGCTCAGTGGAAGCCGCGGATCGATCTGCTGCTCGAAGAACTCAGAAAGGCTCCGGGGATCCTTCGCCTCTCGTATGTCGCCGACATCGAGGACGAGCGTCTCGTCGAAGAGCGGCTCACTTCGGTCGAGAAGCAGATCGCCGAGGCGTGGGAGGCACTCGACGACTACGAGCTGACGGTCGAGTCGGAAGTGTTCTGGCGTCGTGGCGCCCCGGCGGAGAGCAGGTGATGCCCATGCCGAAGCCCACATACCTCGTCTGCCTCGGGCTCTGCCTGGCTGCATCGCTCGCAGCGGCCGGGGACGTCGTGAACGCCACACCCGGAAGCTCGGTCGAGCGGCACATCTCGAGCGAGCGTTCGAGTACGCTCTGGGCGCAGGATCCGGAGCTGCTCGAGGCGGAGTCGGGAGACGAGCTCTCCCAACGGGACGTGCTCGCGCTCGAAGCCGAGACCGTCAAGCTCAAGAACGTCGTGCCGCCGATCCATTTCGAGTCGGGCGTGGCCGACATTCCCGCGAGCTACATCGATCGACTGCGCGTCGTTCTCGAGAGCATGCGGCACCTCGAAAACGTGCGACTGCACCTGGTCGGGCACGCCGACGACCAGCCCCTGTCGAGCAGGCTCACGGGCGTCTACGGCGACAACGCGGGACTCTCGCGAGAGCGCGCGGGTGAGGTTGCGGAGTTCATCCAGACGGCGCTCGGCCTTGCGCCCGAATCCATCTCGTTCGCATGGGCCGGCGACTCACAGCCGATCGCTTCGAACGACACGGCCGAGGGCAGAGCGCAGAACCGGCGCGTCGAAGTCGAAGTCTGGTACGACGAGATCCGCGAGAAGGTCGCGACCGAGGAGATCGTGGTTCCCCAGGAAATCAAGCGGGTCAAGATCTGCAGGACGGAAACGGTCTGCAAGCTGCGCTACCGCGAGGGTCACGCACACCGCGCGCGCGTGAAGAACCTGGTGGCGCCACTGCAGTACGACGATGAAAACCTCGAAATTCCGGCGGAATTCGTGCGCCAGGTGGGCGATGCGCTCGAAAACCTGCGCGACAAGCAGAACGTGACGGTCAAGTTCATCGGATTCACCGACGATCGTCCGCTCGACGAGCGAACCGAGCGCATCTACGGCACCCACCTCGCACTTTCGAAGGCGCGCGCGCTGCGGGTCGCGCTGGCGATGAAGGATGCATTCGACCTGCCGACCGCCGCGATTGCGAGCGATGGGCGAGGCGCGGGTGCGCCGCTCGCGTCGAACCAGACCCAGCGCGGGCGCGCGCTGAATCGGCGCATCGAGGTGGAGTTCTGGCACGATGATCCGCTACAGGAACTTCCTGACGATCCCCAATTGTGCCCAGACGCCGCTGGGGCCGAACTCGTGACCAGGGTCTACGATCCACCGTGGGGACCGATCCCGGCGCTCCAAATCGCAGACGGAAAACCCGTGATCCTGCCGGGCTACGCCGAGAAGCTGCGGCGTGCGATGCGCGACGTTGCGGACAAGACGAATGTCCGGCTGCGGTTCGTCGGCTATACGAACAATGAGCGCCTCGACCGGCGAACGGCCCTGGTGTACGGCGACGACGTCGGCCTCTCGGTCGCGCGCGCCCGGCGCGTGATGGAGACGATCCAGGCGCGGCTCGAACTCGAAGCCGGCCAGGCCGAGCACGAAGGTCGGGGCTACGTCCATTCGAACGACGTCGTGAACGCGGGCTTCATTCAGGACGACACCTCGTATGTGGCCGTCGAGGTGGTTTACGACGAGCTGGCCCTGCTCGACGATCTCGAGGGCGTCGAGATCACGCCGATCACGCGCGAGCTGACACCGAAGGATCCGCTCGAATTGAACCTCATGCACATCACCGTGGACGGTGTGCCGATCGATGACCCCGCGCGGAGTTCGTCCGACGTGCAGCGCTGCACGGACGTCGCGCTCGAGCGCGCCGACATCGGATTTCGCTTCGACGGCCTCGAGTCGCAGCCCCGGCTGGGTGTGACGGCGGAATCGGCTTCGCTCGCGCTCCAGCCCTCGGCGGACGGATTCAGCGCCGCCAGATCGCTTCGGTTCCAGACCTACAGCAACTATCCGCACTTCATCGAGCGGTCAGAAATCCGGATCTTCGAGCTCGGCCAATCGCTCCGGGGCAAACCGCTGGACGTTCTCGAGGTCGGGCCGGATGGCTTCGCGGAGTGGCAGCCCAGCGTTCCGCGCTTCTCGGCGCCGCGGCGCGAGCTCGAGTACGTCTTGCGCGTCTACGACGAACAGGCCCGCTTCGACGAGACGGTCTCACAGTCGGTTTCGCTGATCGTCGAGCCGCCGGAACCCGCGGGCAACGCTCCCGTCGATAGGTCGGCAGGCGAGGGCGCGTTTGCGCGGGGTGATGCGTTGCTCTCGGGATACGGCGAGAGCGAGCTGATGACGCGCAACATTCCACTCGGCAACGTCGGAACCGTCACGGTCGCTGGCCGGGGCATCCCCCCAGAGCACACGGTCTGGCTCGCCGGTAGGCCCGTACCCGTGGATGAGCGCGGCAACTTTGCCGCCGAAGCGATCCTGCCTGCGGGGCTGCACACGGTCGAGGTCTCCGTGCTTGCTGAAGACGGGAATGGCGAGCTCTTCCTCCGCGATATCGATTTCGGGCGCAGCGAGTGGTTCTACGTGGCAGTCGCGGATCTCACGCTCGCGGCGAACGACACCGATGGCCCCGCCCATTCACTCGAAGGCAACAACGCGACCACCGATCAGGACTCGCTCGCAGATGGTCGACTCGCGTTCTTCGTGAACGGCAAGTTCGGCACTGACTGGAGGCTGACCGCGAGCGCAGACACCCGCGAAGAGCCCGTGGAAGATCTCTTCAGCAACTTCCTCGACAAGTCGCCCGAATCACTCTTCCGACGCATCGATCCCGACTACCACTACCCGACCTTCGGCGACGACGGCACGGTCGAAGAGAGTGCCCCCACGTCGGGCAAGTTCTACATCCGGCTCGACAAGGCCGAGAGCCACGCGCTCTGGGGCAATTTCAAGGTCGGTTACCGGGACAACGAACTCGCGCTGGTCGAGCGCGGACTCTACGGCGGCAATCTCCGCTACCAGTCTCCGACGACGACCGAGTTCGGCGAGAATCGCCTGGTCGTGGACGGCTTTGCCGCCAAGCCCGGCACGGTTTCCAGCCGGGAGGAATTCCGCGGCACCGGCGGATCGCTCTACTTCCTGCGGCGACAGGATCTCCTGATGGGATCCGAACGCGTGAGGATCGAGACGCGCGACAAGGATTCCGGACTCGTGACGGGCGTGGTGTACCTATCGCCAACACAAGATTATGACATCGACTATCTCCAGGGCCGGATCCTGTTGACGGAAGCCGTTCCCGCGACGGTCGACGACGGCCTGCTCGTTCGCAGCCAGGGTTTGAGTGGGAACGAAGCCTGGCTGGTCGTTCAGTACGAATACGATCCGGGCTTCCACGAGCCCGAGGCACTCTCGAGCGGCGGCCAGGGCCACTTCTGGCTCAACGACTCCGTCCGGCTGGGCGTGACGGCGAACCGCAACGATGAGACCGACGCGGACAGCAGCCTCTACGCCGCCGATCTGACGCTGCGCAAGAGCACCGATTCGTGGCTGAAGCTGCAGGCGGGCCGGAGCGACGGGCTGGTGTCCGAAGCCTTCGCTTCCGATGACGGCGGCTTCCGGTTCCTCGGTACGGGAAGTCTCGTCTCGTCCAACGCCGATGCGATCGGCTACCGCGCCGATCTGAGTGTTGGCTTTGCAGACCTGCTCGAAGGTGCGCGGGGCCACTCGAATCTCTACTTCCAGAGGCTCGAGGCCGGCTACTCGGCGCCGGGACTCATCACGCTCACGGATAGCGACCAGTACGGTGGCCGCTTCCAGTTGCCTGTGACGCAGGATCTGCAGCTGACCGCGAAGGCAGACCGCGTGGACGCGGATGCGGGTCTCGACACGACCACCGCCGAACTCGACCTCGCCTACCAGCTGACCGATCATTGGGGCCTCGGCGCGGGCGTTCGACACGATTCTCGCGACGACAACTCGGCGTTCGTCCCGGTGACGCAGAGGGAGGGCAGTCGAACCGACGCGGTCCTTCAGGTCGGATACGACTCGCTCGAAAGGTGGCGCGCCTACGGATTCTCGCAAGCCACGCTCGCGAGATCGGGCGATCGGGACAAGAACAAGCGCTTCGGTGTCGGCGGTGCCTACCGCGTGAGCGACCGCCTCGACCTCGACGGCGAGGTCTCGTATGGCGACCGGGGTCCGGCCGTCAGGTTCGGGACGAACTATCACCCGTCCAACGAGACGCACCGCTACCTCAGCTATGCACTCGACGATGAGCGGGGAATCGACGGCCTGCACGCGCGAAGGGGCACGCTGATCTCTGGCGTGCGGAGCCGCTTCTCGGACAGCGGCAGCGTCTACATCGAAGACCGCTACCAGCACACCGAGTCATCGAATGGACTGAGTCGGGCCTTCGGCCTGAGCTTTTCGCCCTCCGAGCGATCGAGCTTGGGCGCGAACTGGGAACTCGGCACCTTGATCGACAGGCGCACCCAGGCCGAGACCAAGCGCCGAGCGGGCGGCGCCAGCGCCGGCTACGCGTTCGACGACCTTCAGTTTTCGAGTGGCATCGAGTATCGCCACGATGAAGCCGAGCAGCTCGATGGGAGCTGGACCAATCGGACGACGTGGCTGTTCCGGAACAATCTGAAATACCAGATGACACCGAGCGTGCGGCTGCTCGGGAAGTTCAACCACTCGTTCAGCGACAGCTCGCTCGGGCAGTTCTATGACGGCGGCTACACGGAAGCCGTGTTTGGCGGCGCCTACCGTCCGGTGACGAACGATCGCCTAAACGTGCTGACGAAGTACACCTATTTCTACAACTTTCCGACTGCGGACCAGGTCGTTCTACAGAACACCCCCGTCGAGTTCATCCAGAAGAGCCACGTTGCTTCGCTCGACGTCGACTACGACTTGACCGCAAACTGGACGGTCGGTGGGAAGTACGCGTACCGCCTCGGCGAGGCGAGCCTCGACCGCGAAAATCCCAAGTTCTTCCGCAACGACGCCCACCTCTTCATCCTGCGCAACGACGTACGCCTTGGGAAGAACTGGGAAGGATCGCTCGAGGGACGCACACTCGTCATGCCCGACCTGAACGAGTCGCGCAGCGGCGCCGTGATCACGATCTACCGGTATCTGGGAGAGCACCTCAAGGTCGGAGTCGGTTACAACTTCACCGACTTCTCGGACGACCTCACAGACCTGAGCTACGACCATCAGGGTTTCTTCTTCAACCTGGTCGGCACGCTGTGATGCGCGAGCCTCGCAACATTGCGGCTGCGAGCCGCCCGGATGAAAGATAGGGGGAATGCCATGCGCTTACGCGATCGGTGGATGCCCGGTGAATTCATGGGAGTTTCGGCCCTGTTTCGACGCGATCGGATTGGCAAAGCGTTCGGTTCAGGCTGGCTCGGTCTGCTGGCCTTGGTGGCCGCAGCGGGAATGCCCAGCGCTGCTGGTGCGGGAGCGCTCTGCGGGAGCTTCGAGGTCGCTTCCTTCCCGGTGGGCAACGGTCCCTTTTCCGTCGCCGCGGCCGACCTCGACGGCGACACCATCCCCGACCTCGTCGCCGCCAACGTCGACAGCGACGACGTGAGTGTGCTGCTGGGCAACGGCGACGGCAGCTTCCTGCCCGCTGCCTATTTCGCAGCGGGCGTCGGTCCCATTTCCATCGCCGTGGTCGACCTCGACGGCGATACGATCCGCGACCTCGTCGCTGCCAATGTCGACGGCGACGACGTGAGCGTGCTGCTGGGCAACGGTGACGGCAGTTTTCGGACAGCCGCCTTTTTTCCGGCGGGCGCTGGGCCGCGATCCGTCGCCGCAGCCGACCTCGACGGCGACAGCGTCCCCGACCTCGTCACTGCCAATGTCGACAGCGGAGACGTGAGCGTGCTGCTGGGCAACGGTGACGGCAGTTTCGCGAGCGCCATCTCGTTTCCGGTGGGCGACGGTCCTTTTTCCGTCGTCGTGGCCGACCTCGACGGTGACGGCCTGCCCGACGTCGCTACCGCCAATTCCGACAGTGGTGATGTGAGCGTGCTGCGGGGCAACGGTGACGGCAGCTTCCTGGCCGCGGTCGCCTTCGCGGCGAGCAATGGCCCGTTCTCGATCGCCGTGGCCGACCTCGACGGCGATGCGATCCCCGACCTCGTCACCGCCAACGTCGACACCGATGACGTGAGCGTGTTGATGGGCAATGGGGACGGCAGCTTCAGACCCCCGATCTCCTTCGCGGCCGGCAACGGTCCCTTCTCGGTCGCTGCGGGCGACCTCGACGGCGACACCATCCCAGATCTCGTTACCGCGGATCTCATCAGCGACAGCGTGAGCGTACTGTTGGGCAATGGGGACGGCCGCTTCGCGCTCCCCGTCTCCTTCGCGTCCGGCAATGGCCCCGTGTCGATCACCATTGTCGACCTCGACGGTGACACCATCCCCGATCCCGTTACTGCCAACGTCGTCAGCGACGATGTCACCGGCCTCTTCGACCTCTGCATGGCACCGGCCCCCACACCCACGGCGACACCCACGGCCACGCCGACCGCGACGCCGACCGCGACACCCACGGCGACGCCGACCGCGACACCCACGGCGACGCCGACCGCCACGCCGACGGCGACGCCGACCGCCACGCCGACCGCCACGCCCACGCCGAGCCCGACGCCGACTGCTGCGCCCACGCCGGCCGCGACGCCTAAGCCTGAAAACGATTGTCAGTGCATACCGCATCGGGTCGTGCCGGGCGGCAATCTGGCCGTTCTCAAGGCGACAAACTCACACGGCAACCCACCGGAACACGCCGAGAGCGTCGGCGTGGTGCTGAAGGTGCGAGACGACACGCACGGCGCGTGTCACGGAGCGAGCAGGGGTACGTTCTCGCTGCGACTCCGGATGGTTGACGACGACGGCGACCTCATCCTGGACGAAACCCGAACAGGCCTCGAATGTGACCGCCGGGTCGGTCTGGAGAAATTCAGGGTCAACTACGCGGTCGAAAATTGCGCGGGATCCAAGGCGCCCGATCGAAGTTCGAAGGGCAGGGTGACGCTGACCGCAACGACGGAGGACGGAGAACTGATCGCGATTCGAACCCTCAAGTGCAATCTCTGAGACGTGGATCGAAAAATGGGTCTGGCACGATTGCTGCGTAGTCGGAGGGGATGTCGCCGCCGCGCCGGAGTTCGCAGCCCGCCTTCTGTCCCAATCC
>Ga0210102_1000333_pt1 | contig 12672 bp, 10 predicted proteins | sample RushOxbow_ThreeS_4_FD_185563 | JGI IMG/M metagenome (GOLD analysis project Ga0210102, IMG submission 185563) | Wetland microbial communities from San Francisco Bay, California, USA, that impact long-term carbon sequestration -... | ecosystem: Environmental > Aquatic > Marine > Wetlands ...
GGCGAGCCGATCAATCCCGAGGCCTGGATGTGGTACCGCAGGGTGATCGGCCAGGACCGCTGTCCCATCGTGGACACCTGGTGGCAGACGGAGACCGGCGGCATCATGATCTCGCCGCTCCCCGGCGCCATCGCCACCAAGCCGGGGTCAGCAACGCGACCTTTCCCGGGCATCATCGCCGACGTGGTGGACCGCGCGGGCGAAAAGGTTCCTCTGGGCTCGGGCGGCTACCTGGTGATTAAGCAGCCGTGGCCGTCAATGGCGCGCACCATCTTCGGAGATCCGGACCGTTTTGTGAAGCAGTACTGGTCCGACATTCCGGGAATGTACTTCACCGGCGACGGCGCCCGCATCGACCAGGACGGATACATCTGGGTGATGGGCCGCGTGGACGACGTGCTCAACGTCAGCGGCCATCGCCTTTCGACCATGGAAATCGAGTCGGCGCTGGTTTCGCACCCCATGGTGGCAGAGGCTGCGGTGGTGGGCCGGCCCGACGATATCAAAGGACAGGCCGTGGCCGCCTTCGTGACGCTGGAAGGCGGCGCGACGCCGACACCCGCGCTGAAGGAAGAACTGCGCGCCTGGGTCGCCAAGGAGATCGGAGCCATGGCAAAGCCGGACGACGTACGCTTCACCGAGCAGCTTCCCAAGACGCGCTCGGGAAAGATCATGCGTCGGCTGCTGCGCGAACTCGCCACAAGCGGCGAGGTGAAAGGCGACGTTACGACGCTGGAAGATTTCGCGGTCATCAGCAAACTCAGGGAGAGTGAATAGTAGTCTCCGCGGCGTTGTACGCTCCATTCCGGTGAAACATTCGGCATCCCCGCTCGAGTTCCTCGCAGCGGGGATTTTCTATTTTCCGGCTTCTGGAGTGCTCCCCGGAGGCTGAAACCGGGCGCAATCTCGTCCTTGACCAGTTTGGACCGAAGAGGCGCAAATTGCGGAAGGGTGTAAGAAGTGCACGAAGTTTGAGGCCTACGGCCCGCCAAGATTATCCACAGCCAATCCGTAAGTCATTGTTATTAAATTCTTTAGAAGTTCACAAAGAATGGGCGATCAATGGCCAGCAACGTGCACTAGATAGGGCGAGAAGACCGAACTGGTAAGTCTGACCTATTCAGGTATTGCGTTGGTGCTAAGGACGGTGGGACGCGGTAGCGTTCACACAATTCAAAGGTAGAGAAGGAGATTCAAAACATGGCAACCCTCCGGTGGAAGAAGGTTGGTGCAGCGCCCAAGGTCGAAGGCCCGATCCGTTGTCATCGATGCCGTCTGATGTGCCGCGATGCCGAGCACTACCTGCAGCACCAGTGCGAACCGAAGGTCATCCTGACCCTGGTTCGGCCGCACGCCGTCGCGCGATAGTGCAAGGGACGGCGTGAGCTGTCCCTTGCAAGTTTTCGAGCCGCCGCTGCGTCGGCGTCTTTCAATCCCGCCTCTGTTGCCCGCCAGAATGCAAGCCGAAAGCTGGCGGCGATAGTCACCCGACTTTTCCCGAGAAATCAGATGAGTTGAGCGCTTGCCCTGTTCAGACCGGAGGTATGCGCCAGCCGTCTCGCGCCGCCTACCAGGTCCCCACGCTCAATACGAGGCCGGTGCTGATCCGGACCGCATTCGTGTAGTCTCTTCCGTTGAGCTGCTTCAGCCAGGAGTGGACGTAGTCCACGCTGGCCAGCCGCAGCGCCAGCGCCCTGTTCAATTGCAGGTCCACCCCTCCGCTCGTCGATATCATCAGCCCCGTGGTTTCGTACTGGGTGGTGTAGTCGAAGTAAAAATCCTTCGGATTCTTGTCCGGCGGCAGCGTGCTGAGTATCTGTTCTTTGAGCACCGGATCCGTGTACGACTCGGTGATCTTCTGGCCTCCAATGCGAAAGGCAAGCCGCGGCGTCCAGCGGCTGCTCGAACGCCAGGTCCACTGGGGACCAGTGGAGAACGTGAGCGAATCCCCGCTCCAGTCCGAGGGAAGGCTGTTTCCGAGGGTGCAGCCGCCGACTTCGACGGTCCATTGCCAAGAGGCGGTGAGACGGAAGGCGCCAAGGCCGCCGCCTCCTAGACAGTAAATATCCTGGAAGAACATGACGGACGGAACCATGGCCGACATTTCGAAATCCGGGATCAGTGGCTGCTCGAAGCTTCCCATATTCGGCTCCGCCGGCCGCGGGTACAGCTCGCCGGCGTAGCTGTCTACATCCGGCCGGTTTTCGCGGTGCCATGGCTTCTTGAACGCCATGACATTGGCAAATGCCAGCGGAGGGTTCAGGGCTATGCGGGCGAAAATACGCTTGGTCACACTCGTCGTGCGGTCCTCGATCCTCCGTACCAGGTACCGGTCGAGTGCGTCTTCCCCGATCATCCACGCGAGCCCTGCATTGGGCGTGATTACATGGTCCACGAAACCATAGGCGCAGCAGGCACTCTGAATCTGGCCAACCGAGGCCTCGCTGAGCGGTCCGATCTCGAATTGCACGCTGAAGGCCCAGGAATAGGCATAGGCCCGCAGGCGGCTCCTCCAGTAATCGCGGTCGCGGCCAAACTCCACGTGGTAATAGCGGGGATCGTTGCGAGCCCAGACGTAGCTTGTGACGGCGCCCTGCATCGGATGTCCCAGGTAATTCTCGTACAGGCCGTCGCCATCCGACCAGCCGTGCATGGAACCGAGCGCATCGAAGTAGCCCAAGAACGGATTATTGCTGAAGCTATCGCGCGTGGAGGGTTCCGTGGCAATTCGATAGGCGTGCATCACCCCGAGGAGCAGGAGCGATTCACGCAGCAGGGGTTTCCACTGTACACCCGTGTGCGGAGCCTCTGCGTTTTTCGTGGAGCCTGACGGCCGATATCGCGGTTCGGTGAGAGTGGTTGAGGCCGGCACCGGCTGGCCATCTGGCGCGCCGTCGCTGGAAGCTGTCACCGGCCAGCTCGCGAGTTGAATGCCATCACCCAGCGCAAACGGCCTTCCGGCATTCCACCATGGATGAGGTATCGGCGCCTCTTGTTTCGCGACGCCTACCGTGACAACGTCTGCGCCGGAAGCGGGGCCGCCGAAGCGGCTTTCTTGGTCCTGAGCGCACGCGCTGCCGATGCAACCAAGCAGGGAAGTAACGGCGATGGCGAGTAAGCGGCGAAGAAACGTGCGCGCGCTTACGCCGGGGAAAGCCGCGGTTCTCACACGGAACTCCTTCCCTGCCAATTCATCCCGCTATTATCACCGATATTGCCCTCTGCGGGCTCGGGAACACCGGGATTGCGCCATGAAATCGAGGGGCGGGCGAGTCCTGCCCGCGAGCCTATTTACCGATCAGCACCAGGGATACGCCCGCGCAAATGAGTAGCACTCCTGCCCAGCGCTGGCGGTTGATGCTTTCGCCCAGGAAGAACATACCCCCCATGACACCAACCACGTAGTTCGCCGCCGTGACCGGCACGACGAAGCTGACCTGTTCGGTCGAGAGGATCGTGAGCAGGGCAAAAAATGCCGTAGTCATCATGCCTAGCCCAACCCACAGCCAGCGCACGCGCAACGCATTTCCTATGACGCGCAGAATCGCCGCCGGTGTAAAGTGCGAGGCTCCTTCGACCTGTTGCATCGCACGCGCGATGCACAGCTCTCCGAAGGTGCCTAACACAATGATGAGCGCAAATAGGATTAGGTCGCGCATCTCAGCTCTTACCCGTTGTCTGCGGCTCGGTTCGTCCGACCACGAAGACGCCGAGGCAGATGATTCCGATCCCAAGCCACCGCAGCGGGGATACGGTCTCCTTCAAAACGAAGTAGCCGAGCAGTGCCACCACCCCGTATGCCATGGAAGAAGCCGGCAGCACGAAGCTGTAGTCGGCCCACGAAAGCGCCAGCATGTACATTACGAAGAAAGTGATGAGAGAAGCGATTCCCAGCCATACCGCCGGCGTTGCGAAGACGCGAAGGAAAAGCTGGAATACCTGAGCGGGCGACTCGAATGTCACCTTGCCGACCTGCTGCATGCCCGCGGCAAGAAGGACGTTTCCCACCGGGCCGGCAATGGTGATGAGCGCGAGCGCCACGTAGGTTTTCGCGTGCCGTCCACCGGCTGGCTTGCCGCTATGTGCCTGGGGCTGCGGGCAAGAAGATGGGGGATGCTCGGCGAACCGCGCGCCGGAGGATTCGTGAGGTGAAGCCGAATTCGAAGTCATGATAGGTTGCACGCCGACAGGCGGAAAGCGGTGCATCGGGCTCCGGGTTGTTGCTCTGAAACCCTGCAACGCTTTCCTGAAAGCCGGCTATGGAGGCGGGCTCCCGACCTTGCGGCGGATTTTGCCATTTTAAAGGCCGTTGATTACAATGGCAATGAATCGCAATTGTCTCATCTGGATGAACGGAGCTTACCGTGCAAGTTGATTTGCGCCTTGGCGCACCTGCAGGGCGGTGGTTCTCTGTGCTTCCTTGAACCAGCTCCCACTTTGCGGCGATGAGGACGGATTTTGCGAGAGTGAGACGATGACGCGATTGCATCTCGGCACGTCCTGCAAGGTTTGACTCCCGGGTTTCACAGCTTAAAAATTACGAGGTACACATGAGAATCGCGGTTCTTGGCGGCGATGGTTACTGTGGATGGGCCACCGCTTTGCATCTTTCCGCAAAAGGCCATGAGGTGGCCATTGTGGACAACTTTGCGAGGCGCTTGTGGGATTCTCAGCTCGGCGCACATACGCTGACGCCGATTCGTCCCATGTCGGAGCGTCTGGCGCGTTGGCAAAGCCTTTCCGGCAACCTTATCGAATCGTACAGCGGCGACATCACCGACTACGACGTTCTGGCGGAGTTGATGCGGAACTTTGAGCCGGAGGCCGTGGTTCATTTCGCCGAGCAAAGAGCTGCTCCCTACTCGATGATCGACCGCAAACACGCGGTATTCACCCAGGTGAACAATGTGGTCGGCACTCTGAACGTTCTGTTCGCTATCAAGGAATTCCAGCCCGACTGCCACCTGGTGAAGCTCGGCACGATGGGCGAATACGGAACCCCGAATATCGATATCGAAGAGGGCTATCTCGAGATCGAACACAATGGCCGCAAGGACCTGCTTCCATTTCCCAAGCAGCCTGGTTCGTTCTATCACCTCTCCAAGGTGCATGACAGCCACAACATCATGTTCACCTGCAAGATCTGGGGGCTGCGGGCAACGGATCTGAACCAGGGCGTTGTCTACGGCACGGTCACCAAGGAGACCTCGCTCGACGAGGCGCTTATCAACCGCTTCGACTACGACGAGATCTTCGGTACCGTGCTGAACCGCTTTGCCGTGCAGGCAGCTCTGGGCCATCCATTGACGGTTTATGGGAAGGGCGGACAAACGCGCGGCTTCCTCGATATCCGGGACACGGTGCGCTGCATTGAGCTCGCCTGCTTGACGCCGGCGGCCAAGGGCGAATTTCGCGTCTTCAACCAGTTCACGGAGCAGTTTTCCGTGCTGGAGCTGGCCATGCTCGTCAAGAGCGCCAGTGCACGGCTGGGCCTTCAGGTCGAAATCGACCACCTGGCCGATCCTCGCGTCGAGGCGGAGCAGCACTACTACAACGCTAAGCACTCCAAGCTGATTGATCTGGGTCTCCAGCCGCACTACCTTTCAGACTCGCTGCTGGATTCTCTGATTTCGGTGGCGATTCGCTATCGGGACCGGATCGATGCATCCATGCTGCTGCCTCGGGTGGACTGGCGCCGCGCGCGCAACGACCTGCAGGCCAAACAGGCTGCACCTGCAAACATGTCTGCCAAAGCTTAAACGCTGAGGAAGAGAAATGACCGCGGTCCGCGCCACTTCCGTGCGCGGGCCGTTATTTTTGCCCCGCAGTAGTAATTGGGACCAGGGCGCCGTTCTCAATGCGGTAGCGCCCTCCCCGCCAGCGGATGCTCCGGCCGGCGAAGCTTGCCATCCAGACCAGCAGCGCCATCAGGTCCCAGACGGGAATCAGAGGGAGCATCCTCCACAAAGAGGGCTGCTGCAGGCCATGAATGCCAATCAGCCAGGTCATGGCAACGCGCAGTGCCAGGTAGGTTGCCAGGTAGGTGGAAAAAGCCTGCGGATGCGGCGCCACCACCGCGGCAAACAGGATCCATGGAAGTGCGAGTGTAAAGATCAGGCCCGCGTGTCCCCAGGGCCGCATATGGCGCATCACAACCAGCCAGCGCAGGCGTTTGAAAAAAAGGTTGCGGAGCGAATCGTAATCGGGCACGGTTGAGACCCAGTAGCGCAATAGCCTTACTTCATATCCCTGCTCGGCAATCAACCGCCCTACCAGGAGATCGTCCGCGGGACGGTTTTCGATGGCCGCGTAACCACCAAAGCTGGCCAGATGCGCTCGCGTGGTGGCGATGGAGGGGCCCAGTGCGAACTTCACTCCATCCAGCTTGCGGGCGACAAGAATTCCCGGATAGAAATCGGAGGCCATGCCGATGGCCTGCAGGTTTTGTACGAAGCCTCCGTCCTCCAGAGGAACGTAAAAGCAGGTCGTGGCTCCCACCCTGGGATCGCGCAGCGGAGCCACCATCTTCCGTAAATACTCCGGTCCCACACGCACGTCGCTGTCGTTGATTACCAGGGTCTCGTAGCGCGCTTCGCTCACCAGGCGCTCCAGCTTGGCCACCTTGTCGTTGGTCGCCACGCGCCCCGACCCAAACAGGACACGGATGCCGCGATCCGGATAGTTTTGGCGCAGCTTCTCAATTACCGGCATGACGGGATCGTCTTCCCCATCGACGCAAAACAGGATCTCGTATTCGGGATAGTCCTGCTGGCAGAAGCTGGCGAAATTCTCGTAGGCTCCCGGATCGAGGCCGCGGATCGGCTTCACGATGCTTACGGGCGGGGTGAAGTCTTCCTTCGAGGATTCCGTGTCCCCGCTTCCGATAAAGAACAGGCCGGCGCTGTAGAGAACAAGTCCGTAGTAGATGAAGGGGATCGCCGCGATTCCGAGCAAGAGATATTCAGCGATATGGGAAGACATTGCGACCTAACCTTAAAGGATGGTGCCCGGACGCAGCTCACCGTGCCATCCGTTGGTTGAGCCTGGCCTTTATGCACTGGACACTTCTGTTCTTCATGATATCTGCTCGGCGGAAGGTTTTGCCAGCAGGGGGCGGGTAGGAAGCCTCTCCCCTAATAGTTGCGCATGGCACTGCGGCGGTCGGCCAGTCGGGACATTGCCGGGCCCAGATGAGCCATCAGATCCATTTCCGTGGTAAAGATGCTGGCGTCGTCCGCGGTCCAGGGCGCGAGGCGCCGGATATTGGTCATCTCGCAATTGGGCGGTATGTTCACTCCGCCGAAGAAGGAGAAAGCCGCCTCATATCCGGCCTCCAGCGCCAACCGCATCGTCGCTCTGGTGAAGGCACTGCGGGATCCCACCGGATAGGCCAAGGCGCGCACGCGCGCTCCCGTGTTGGTCTCAATTACCTTCTTTGACTCCACGAGTTCACGCAGCTGCTCTTCTTCCGGTATCTGGCTCAGGATAGGATGCGTGACGGTGTGGGATCCAATGTCCATTCCATTTTTGATCATCTCGCGCAGCTCTGCCCATCCCATGAATCGCTGCGGCTGCTCGGGGACCTGTGTTCCGGCTTGCCGGCGAAGCTCCTCCAAAAAGTGCGCGGAATCGGTGTTCTCGTCCGATTTATAAAAGCGCAGCGCCGCCGCGATGGCCCCCTCGCGGTCGCTTCCCAGCTCGACCCGTGTCTTCCAGGGAGCAGGCAAGTCGAGCTCGGTGATCCCGGAGTTTCTTATCAGGTAGGCGATCTCGTCCCACCAGGGGACCACGGAGGTGCCAACCATCTGCCCCACGACAAAAAACACCGCGGAGCATCCGTTGGCTCGAAGCACGGGAAATGCGACCTCGTAGTTGTCGAGATAGCCGTCATCGAAGGTCAGAAGTACATTCGGACGCTTCATCTTCTCCGGGTGACGCATCAGGTAGAGAGCTTCCGTCAGGTCGACAATGGGGCCAAGCCTGGAAAGTATGCGAATTTGCTGGTCCAGTTGGTCGGCGGAGGCGCCAAAGGAATTGCGGTCAAACTCGCAGCCGGTGGCGTCGCCAACACGATGATAGTTCACGACGATGAGGCTGGGCCGGGGCGGAAGCGCTTTGATCAGCCGATGTACGCCTGTCCATTTAAGAAAATTCGTGACGAAAATCTGTTTCCTTGACAAGGGAAGGCTCCAGTTTAGGAAGCAAGTCGTTGCAAGCAAGTACTCAATTTGTTGTGCTTCGCACGGCAAACCAGCGAAGGTGGTGGAAAGCAACCAACCCTTGTGGTCGGCGTCGCGCGGCCCCCCTTGTACCGCCATGTTGCAGCCGGCAGCGCAAGGCCGCGTTCCGCGTGCGCCGTCCTTTGTTCACAGGGAAATTCCCAAAATCCTGGAGCCCATCCCGCAGGGCTAGCATTTTGAACAAACATTCCTTCCTGTCAAGGAAAGTGACTCATTTGTAAGATGCTTTTCTCCTTCGGCCTAGTTGTATTGGCGGGCAAACGGAGCGCAGCGGCGCCTTGTTCGAAAGGGGATGCGTTAGCCGGACGGGGAGGACGGCGGTATGGAAGCATTTCGGAGGTGCCGGAATTCCACCTTCAACAGGACGAAAAGGCGGACGGTTCCGATTTGCTGGTTTTCTCACTGTGCATTCGGGGAACGCTCCCCGGCAAGCCGTCCCGCTTTTGGTTGGGACCCTCGGCATTGCGTCGGGCCTTGCCATGCACTACTTCTGGTGCGCCCACACCGGCGCTGTTCGCCACTGTCATCTTCAATTCACCGTTTGCTCACACGCGATTCATCTAGTGCTCACGCCGCGTTAATCCTCGCTTGGTAGGGTGTGCCTGAGCCGGGGGGAATCGCTCCCGTTACCCTTCACCACCTTCATCGCTGTAGATCGAAAGGAGCTGTTATGAAGAAGTCTCCATTTTTCGGCTATGGTCGCAGACTGTTTGCCTTTGCTGCGATCGCGGCTACGCTGGTTCCCGCTGCCATGTGCCAGCTCAACCACTTTTCCGACGGCCCTGCGGCCGGGACGTATCAGGGCCCCAGCAGTTCGCAACCCGCGTATGTGGTTCCCGCCTCTGCAGGGTGGGAAACGCTCGCGATCTTGACTGTGGGCGACATTGTCCAGACGAATGGGTACCAAATGATCGGCATCCCCGACGGCCTTGGGGCGCTTGCCGGAAAAGAGCAGGGAAGCGGGTACGTAGCGAACAGCGAATACATGACTCTCTTCATGAATCACGAACTGGAGCCCGGCGAGGGCGCTGTGCGGGAGCACGGAGTCACCGGCGCCTTCGTCTCCCAGTGGACAATTCAGCTCAACTCGCTCCAGGTCAAGCGGGGGCACGATCTTATCGAGAAGCTGTATCTGTGGGACTCGGGCACCAGCCAGTACTATCTGGCAAACGGCACGCCCGCTGCGCGCCTGAATCGCCTCTGCTCGGCTGATCTTCCCAAGGAGGGCGCATTTTACAATTCCGCCTCAGGCAAGGGGTATAACGGCCGTATCTTCACGAACGGCGAGGAGAGCTCCACCGGACGAGCCTTCGGCCACGTAGTCTCCGGAGCCGAGAAAGGCAACTCGTACCAGCTGCCGTACATGGGAAGCTATGCCTTTGAAAACGCCGTGGCCCATCCGGACACCGGCGATAAGACCATCATGATCGGGCTCGACGACAGCACTCCCGGACAGGTGTACGTTTACGTTGGGAACAAGCAGACTGCGGGAAATCCTGTGGAACAGGCCGGGTTGACGGGCGGGTCTCTGTACGCCATCGGCGTGACCGATGGCGGCGGCAACTACGGCAACGCCGCGGTTGCGCGTGAGAACAACGGACCGATTGCCGCAAGCAACTATGTTGGCGCCTTTACGCTGGTGGATGTCTCCGATGTTGCGCTCGGCTCCTCGGCCGACCTCAACACGGCAAGCATTGACCGCGGCGCCACCAACTTCGCCCGCCCGGAAGACGGAGCCTGGGATACCCAGAACCCGAATGTCTTCTACTTCAACGTGACCGGCGCGAACATCGACGGGCAGGGACAGTCGGCTCGTCTCTACAAGCTGACCTTTAACAGCATCGCCAACCCGACCGGCGGCACGATTGAACTCATCGTGGACCGTGCCGATCTGTTGCCGGCTTCGCCGACCTTTGCTCAGTTCGACAACCTGACCGTGACGGGCGACGGCACCGTCATCGTGCAGGAAGACCCCGGCGGCAAGGATTACCTGGCGCAGATCTGGAGTGTGAACCCGAACACCAAGGTTGCAACCTCCATTCTGATGGCCGATCCGAATCGCTTCGGCCCGCCCACCACTCCTCCCTTCAACGTGGACGAGGAAAGCTCGGCGGCCATCGAAGTCACTGACCTGGTGAGTGGGGCGAGCTGGTATGAGGCGGGGCGGCGCTACTTTGTCGCAACCCTTCAGGCACACTACAATGAGCCCTCACCGCTGATCGAGGGTGGACAGCTGTTCCTCTTCGCCTCTCCGAAGGCGGAGTAGCCAAAAACGAAAGAACACCGAAAGGCCGTAGGAATTTGCGGAAACCGGCTCGCCGAGTCCGGTGAAGACGCGAAGGCCGCCCTTGGATCGGGCGGCCTTATTTTCGCCTTTCAAACCCGTTCGGCGGTATGTGAAACGCGGGTCTTGGATTCTATGGCGAAGCTAGTCGGGATCGAACCGACGACCTCATCGTTGCGAATTCGTACTCCTATGCAAGTTGGCCATATACTGCCATTTTTCCGATAGCGGGCTGTGCCGACATGCAATGCCTGAGTAGGAATGATCAACCCGGCTAATAGACGCCCCGCTAGCGGTTGCCAAAGCTCATGCTCATGCCGCTGCTGCTTCCGTAGTCAGTGCCGGAGAAGCCGGGTGGAGGGCGATTGTCCCAGCTACTATAGAAGGTGATGTTCCAATCGAGTTTTCCCCAGAGCTTGACGTAATAAATCGAGTTCAGATTGAAGTGCAGTCGACCGGGTTCTGAGATGGCCGGCAGAAGGAAGGCCTTGACCGATAAGTTCGTCTGGTCGAATCGGAACATCTCCAAGTTGGCTCCGATCAAAGCCGATGCCACATGCTGCGTGTCGGCCGCAATCGTCTCCTGCTCATAATTGATTCCCTGCCAGGCAATACCACCATATACGTTGAAGAGCATACCGCCTGTATTCTTGACATATCGCCCTATACCCCCGCCAAGAGTACTCTGCAAGCGGATGCCTTGCGTGGAGCTCTGCAGGAAATCACCAATTCCCGTGTAGTACCAGTTCTTCCGCCGCAGAAGCCGCTGCGCAGAGACTGTAAAGTCATTTCGGGTGGAAACGCTCGCTCCAGAGCTTGTATTAAGGTTTGAGATATAGGTTACGCCTGCGGACCATCGCTCCGCAGCATAGTCCAACTGTGTGTTGAGATTAAATTGCCTCGATTCATTGCCTTTTGTAAAGCTTGAGCCAAGGCCAATCTCACCGCTGAGCCGCTGCCAGAAATTGGCGGCGGTCTCGTTCACCTCAATGACCTGCTCCCGTTCGAGAGCAACCTTCTCCTCGGGACTTTCCAGAACTTCAATTTGCGTGGCGCGTTCGCCTGGCGTCTTCGGGGTAGAGATTGCACCTTGGTAGACCGTTCCGTCTTGTGTTGTGACCAGAAACAACTGCTTGCTTTCGATGTGGTCCACCTTGGTCCAATCGATAGATTGGGTGTTGAGGATGTAGTCGACGCTGATGAAGAGCGTATTGGAGCGGAGTGCCTTGACTTCGCATGTGATCTTGTCCCCGTTCCTCATGACGATGATGTCGGATTTCTCTCGTGCGTATAGCGGCAGGGTCAGACCACAGAAGGCCAGCATCAACAACGCCAGGCAGTGAATCACAGGCTGTGGATGGTTGCTTTTTCTCATAGCACGCGTTCCTTGGATCAAGTTCAGTGCCGCCAATGATCGGGGGAGTGGCACCTGCGGCACGCTTGGCATGTCATGACTCGTGGCACCGCGAACTGGCAGGGAGCCTCCTCGCCGCTCTCTTCCAAATGTGCACAGGCAATATACAGGTTCACCATAGCGCGGACCGAGCCAAGCCCCAGCGTAGCTTCTTCCTGAAAACAATCTATGGCTTTCTCCCATTCGCTGCGGCTACGTGTGGAATTGCCTATGCAGGAATGGGAGGTCCATTAACCAGAGTGCATCGGCTGGTAGCCCAGGCTCGGCGCCTTTCTGACCTTGGGAGTATGCCACACCTCCGCCGCTCTACCCCGACAATGGCACTCATCGTCGCACTCCGCCTTGTAAGCCAATGCGCCAAGGAATGGCACTGGATACACTATCGACCGGCAGGCTCAAAGGGGTGGAATCAGGGGATTATGGCGGGGGGACGACTCAAACGACGAGAAAAACAGAGGGAACAAGCTGGACGAGTTCCGCAAGTGATTGAAAGAAATGATTGAGAATATGGTGGAGCTAGTCGGGATCGAACCGGCGACCTCATCGTTGCGAATTCTGCCCCCTGTTCAACACGACGCGACACAGAAGAAGCCGGAATGACATGGAATGGCAGTGTTCATGCGGGTCCGACGCATGTTCGCTGCCTTTTGTGCGTGGTGGAGCGGCACTGCCGGAGATGGCCCGACACGGGCAGGGATGGCAGGGTTATGACACAAGCTATGTCACAACTTGAA
>Ga0210102_1000335_pt1 | contig 12642 bp, 12 predicted proteins | sample RushOxbow_ThreeS_4_FD_185563 | JGI IMG/M metagenome (GOLD analysis project Ga0210102, IMG submission 185563) | Wetland microbial communities from San Francisco Bay, California, USA, that impact long-term carbon sequestration -... | ecosystem: Environmental > Aquatic > Marine > Wetlands ...
CGCCGGGCGGACGCAGTAGCCCGGGTGCGGGCTGTAGAAGCTGTGCGTGCTGTAGCCCCAAGCGTTGCGCAGGCCGCGCGCGGCCACCGCGGCAGGCACATCCTGCTCGTCGAACGCCATCATCGGCAGCAGCTCCACGTGCGTCACGCCGAGCGCCTTGAGGTAGGGAATCTTCTCGATCAGGCCGGCGAACGTCCCCGGGTGCCGCACACCGCTCGAGGCATGCCGCGTGAAGCCGCCGACGTGCAGCTCGTAGATCACCGCCCCTTCGAGCCCGCGCGGCACGCCCGGGTCGCGCGCCGGCGCCGGCTCGGCGACGATCGCGCGAATCGAGGCGTGATCCTCGGCGCTCGGGTCCATGGCCCTGCGCCGGTCCCACAGCCTGTCGCTCACCGCGCGCGCCCAGGGATCTACGAGCTGCTTGCGCGGGTTGAAGGCGCGGCCGGTTTCGCGCGTGTCGCTCGGTCCGTCGGCACGCCAGGCGTAGTAGGTGCCCGCAGGCAACCGCTCCACGAACACATGCCAGAAGAAAAAGGTCCGGTTGTCCTGCGGCGCGAGCGTGATGACCTGAAATGGCTCCCGGCTGTCCGCTGCGGCGTAGAGCAGCAATTCCACGCGCGCAGCGTCTCGGCTGAAGACGCAGAAGTTGACCCCGTCGGCGAGCGCAGTGGCGCCCGACGGAAAGCGCGAGCCGGGGCGCACGGCGTACGTCGCGCCTGCCGCGAGCTGCGTTTCAGTCATGCGCGAGTTCGAGCCGCACGAGCCGCACCGACGGCCCCTCCTCGCTCGGCCGGGCCTTGAAGCCCAGCCGCCGTGCGAGCTCGAGCATCGGCCGGTTCGCCGCTAGCACATAGCCGTCCATGCGCTTCAGGCCGCGCGCGCGGGCGTCGCGGACCAGCTCTTTCATCAGCTGCGAGGCGAGCCCAGCGCCTTGCCATGCGTCGGTGATGGTCACCGCGAACTCGCAGCTGCCGTCTTCCGCGCCGATGTAGCGCGCACCGCCTACGATCACCTCGTCCGCGCCATCGCCCACAACCGCGACCAGCGCAAGATCGCGGCCGGCAACCGGCCGCACTGCGCGCTCGAGCATCGCGGGCGAGAGCTCGCGCAGTGGCGCCATGAAGCGCGTATAGCGCGCATCCTCCGAGAGATGCACGATCGCAGCCTGCATGCCTTCGGCGTCGTCCGCGCGCACCGCGCGGATCATCACACTTCGGCCATCGCGCAACGCGACGCGGTGCGGTGCAAAGTCCTGCGTCGGATTCAAGCGAGCGCCTTGGCCGCGCTCTCGCGCCGCGCCTTCGCGATCAGCACGGCAACCGCGCATGAGGCGAGGCGCGTGGTGAGGGAATCGGCACGGCTGGTCAGGATGATCGGCACGCGCGCGCCGAGCACGATGCCGGCGGCGTCCGCGCCGGCGAGGAACGACAGGCTCTTCGCCAGCATGTTGCCGGCTTCGAGATCCGGCACCACCAGCACGTTGGCGCGGCCGGCGACCGGCGAGGCGATCTTCTTGATCTTCGCCGCCTCGGGGCTGATCGCGTTGTCGAGCGCGAGCGGGCCGTCGAGCACAGCGCCGGTGATCTGCCCGCGATCGGCCATCTTGCACAGCGCCGCGGCCTCCAGCGTAGAGGGCACATCGGGATTCACCGTCTCCATCGCCGAGAGAATGGCGACGCGCACCTCAGGCGCCCCCAGGTCGTGCGCCATGTCGATCGCGTTCTGCACGATGTCGACCTTCTCCTTGAGCGTGGGCGCGATGTTGACCGCCGCGTCGGTGATGATGAGCGCGTCCGGGTGGCCGGGCACGTCCATGATGAAGCAGTGGCTGACGCGCCGCGCGGTGCGCAGTCCGGTGTCGCGCCGCACGACCGCGCCCATCAGCTCGTCGGTGTGCAGGCTGCCCTTCATCAGCGCCTCGGCCCTGCCCTCGTGAACCAGCGCCACTGCGGCGGCGGCCGAGGCCTGGCTGTATGCGGCCTCTACGATCTCGAATTTCGAGATGTCCATGCCGCCCTGCTTCGCCACCGCCTCGATGCGCGCGCGCGGGCCGACCAGGATCGGCGCGATCAGGCCGGCCTGCGCCGCGTCGAGCGTCGCCTGAAGGGAACTGGCGTCGCAGGGATGCGCCACCGCGGTCGGGGTCGGCGGCAGCGCCTTGCAGCGCGCGATCAGGTGCTCGTACTTGTCGTGCTTGCGTTCCATTTCGACTACCCCTCGATCGGTGGATAGATCAGCACTCCGCGCACTGGCTGCGGACCCGATATCGGAGTGCATTCTCTGCCGGGCTCGTGACCGTGATTCGACCTGCGTCAGCCCCCGCCGACCCTCGGTGGCCGGCCGAGTTATAAGCCACCGCCCCAGCGGTACTGCCAGGCGACCCCGAGCAGGTCGTAATCGTTTCCGGTGCGCGATGATACCCCGCTGCTGGCATAGAACTTGACGCTGTTGTGCCGGTCCACCGGCAGCGCGTATGTGGCGCCGACGCGCCAGTTCTGCTGCAGGTCGCTGTTCAGGACACCGTTCAGCGTAGTGCGCCCGCCGGTGAAATAGGTGACGTCGAACGATGCCCAGCTGCCACCGGAAAAACCATAGATCGTATGCACTTGCGTCGAGTAGAGCGGGTCCTGCTCACGCTTGTTGCCGTTGAAGAAGTCGTCGTTGTCCGTAAAGAACGTTGCCGCCGCAGTAAGCTCGAGCGTCCAGGGGCCTTTCGCCTTCGAAATGCCGACCTCCGGCTTGAAGAACCAGCGGTTGCTGCCGAGATTGATTGCCTTGCTGTGGTCGTACTGCCCCAGGGGAACCGAGACCTGCAGGCTCGCACCGATGATCAGGTCCTGCCGGTAGGACGCGAACTCCTTCAGATTGAGTGCGGGCGCCCCGTACAGGTTGACCGACAGCCGAAACCTCGGGTCGCCGAATCCGTCGACTTCACGCTCTCGCGGCTGGCCGGCGAGCTGCGCCGTTCCAGAGAGCCAGGAGTACGGCACGACGACGTCGAACTTGCCGGACGTTCCCCACAGGTCGAGCACATGCGCGTAGCCGACGAGAGGGCTCCAGGTCTCGAGCTTCGGATTGGTGATCGGCAGCGACGTGTCGAACGCCACGCCGCCGCGCGAGTAGGCGACGCCGGCAACGAGAAAGTTCACGCCGACCGGCGCGTTGGAGTAGGCGCGCGGCTCGATGTCCTGCGCCTGCGCTGCCGTCGCGGCACACAGCAGCGCACAAGCGACGAATGCGCGAAAGGCGCAAAAGGGGTCAGACCCCTGTGGATAAGTCATGAATGCGGTCGTTATTCTGTGTGCTCGCGTGACTTATCCACGGGGGTCTGACCCCTAAAAAAGCTCGAAGTATTCGCGCTGCTCCCAATCCGTCACTTCCAGATTGAAACGCGCGATCTCGGCCTGCTTGATGCGGCAGAAATACTCTACGAATCCCTCGCCGAGCCCCGAACGCAGGACCTCGCTTGCGCGCAGGCACTCGAGCGCCTCGCCTAGCGTAGCGGGCAGCGTCGCGGCTTTCGTTTCATAGGGCGTATCCGCTGAAGGCCCCGGATCCAGCTTGCGTTCGATGCCGTCCAGGCCGGCGACGATCTGCGAGGCGAAGTAGAGATAGGGATTGGCCGCAGGCTCGCCGGCGCGGTTCTCGATGCGCGTGCCGGGATCGCCCGCGCCCCCGAGCACGCGCAGCATCACGCCGCGGTTGTCGCGCCCCCAGATGACGCGATCGGGCGCGAGCACGAACGGCCGGTAGCGCTTGTAGCCGTTAAGCGTAGGCGTCGAGAGCGGCGCGCAGGCGCGCGCGTGCGCGATCAGGCCGCCGAGCCAGTGGCGCCCGAGCTCGGAGAGCTGGCCGTCGCCCTTTGCCGGTACGAAAGCGTTCGTTCCATCCGCGCGTCGGCGCAGCGACTGGTGCAGATGCCAGCCGCAGGACATTGCGTTCGGCAGCTTCGGCCGGCACATGAAGGTCGCGTGGTAGCCGTGGCGGCGCAGGATCTGCTTCGCCGCACTGCGAAACAGCACCATCGCGTCCGCCGAGCCGAGCCCGGGCAGCGCACCGAGTGTCACTTCGAGCTGGCTCGGCCCGTACTCGACCTCGAACGAGCGCAGCGGCAAACCGAGGGGCGCGAGCTCGCGCCGGAGAATGTCCATCACCGGGTCGATCGCGTCGTAGCGCAGCTCGGTGAGGTACTGGTAGCCCTGCGTGAGCAGCGATACTTCCGGCGGTTCTCCGGGTTGACCAGCATGTTCGGGGCGCAGCTTCGGATCAACCAGCTTGAAGACGTGAAACTCGATCTCGAGGCCCGCGAAGTAGTCGTATCCGACCTGCGCGAGGCGATCGTGCACGCGGCGCGCGAGCCGGCGCGTGCAGAACGGCACGGGCTTGCCGTTGCCGAACCAGGTCTCGCACTGCACCCAGCCCGTGTCCGGCGCCCAGGGCAGCACGCGAAACGTGGTCGGGTCGGCAATCATCAGCGCGTCCGCCCCGCCCTGCATCTCGTCCATGCCGAAGCCGCCGCCCGGCGTGAATACCGGGAACACCGTCTTGTGCGAGGTGTCCTTGGCGAGCAGCGTGGTCGTGATCGTCACGCCCTCGGCGAGCGCGTCAGCCAGCTCGGAAGCGGCCACCGCCTTGCCGCGCAGGATGCCATGCTGGTCGGCAAACGAAAAGCGCACGACCTGCAGCCCGCGCTCGGTCACCTCCTCGAGCATGCGCCGTGCGGCATCGCGCTGCGCATCGTTCCACGCCGCGTGCCGCTCTACGAAGCTCATGCCGCGCGCTCGGTCTGAGCGGCGTGCCAGGCACAGCTGCCGCGGCGCCGCGCGTCGGTCTCCTTCCAGTACGCTTCCCAGCTCTCGCTCGGCCCGATGCCGTCGATCGCCGCGGGCCCGGTGAGCGCGCGTGCCTGCGCTTCGTCCAGCACCATCGGCGGACGGTCGCCCGCGCCGTTTTTGCGGATCGCGTCGACCAGCAGGCGGCGGTACAGCACGATGCCCTTGTCCGTGGAGCCGAGGTGCTCGCGTCCCCGATCCTGGATCGGACCCATCGATTCGCAGGCGAACTGGTCGTGCACGTTGATGTCGAAACCCATTCCGGTGAAGGTCTGCATGCGCTGCTCGCGTGCGTCGTAGCCCCACTGGTTGGCGCGATTGACGACGGGCCGGTAGTCCGGCGCAGGATAGGTCTTCAGCCGCTGGGCCCGCATCGTCGCCTTGTCCACCGGAGCGCCGAAGCTGGTGAACAGGGCGTACCAATAACACGAGGTATCGTCGATCGGCACGTGCCACTGCGAGATGGTCATCTCGGCGCTCATCGGGATGACGAAGGCCTGCGGAAAAAGCAGATTCGTGATCCGCATGTGGGTGTGCGCGGCGTCGATCCGGCGCAATGTCGCCAGACGCATGCCGTAGTCGGTGCGCTCCACGCGGATCTCGGGATTGCCGTGCTCGCGCAGCAGGCGCGTCATCGGCGCATCCGAGTCCATCGACGCGCTGCGAAACTGGCGGCCGTAGCTCGCAGCAGGATCCTCGTCCTCGAAGAAGCGGTGCAGCCAGGAGGCGTGCCCGGGATCGATGCCCACCTCGAGCGCCTGCAGCCAGTTGCAGTCCCACAACCCCTTGAACGCGAACACATGGCTCTTGGGGGCTACGAAGCAGTCGAAGTGCGCAAACGCGGGCGGCGCGCCCTCGCCGAGGTAGGCCCACAGCACGCCCGATTTCTCGATCACCGGGTAGGCGCGCTGGCGGATGCTGTCGCACAGACGACTGCCCGCCGGCTCGGCGGGCGTCTCGAGGCAGCGTCCCTCTGCGTCGAACAGCCAGCCGTGGAACACGCAGCGCAGCCCGCCATCCTCCAGCCGGCCGAAAGCGAGATCGGCGCCGCGGTGCGGGCAGGCGCGATCGACCATGCCGTAGCGCCCGCGCGCATCCCGGAACAGCACGAGATCCTGCCCGAGCAGGCGCAGCGCGCGCAGTGGCCGCTCCCGATCCGCGTCCAGCTCGTCCACGAGCGCCGCCGGCTGCCAGTAGCGACGCAGCAGCGCGCCGGCCGGCGTGCCCGGCCCGATGCGCGTCATCAGTTCGTTCTGCTCTGCGCTGATCATGCGAAACGCTCCTTGTGCAGGCAATGGTGCCGCGGAGCCCGGGCAACGGCAACAGACGGTTTACGGTTTACACTCGCGCGACCCGCAGAAGCGATCACCAGGAGAGGAGTCCGGACATGAGCACCCCAGGCAAAGTCGCCATCGTCACCGGCGCCGGCACCGGCGTAGGGCGTGCCGCCGCGCTCGCGCTGCTGCGCGCCGGCTATCGCGTCGTTCTGGCCGGCCGGCGTGCCGAGCCGCTCGAAAACGTGAAGAAGGAAGCTGCCGCGGCGGGCGCCAACGCGCTCTGCGTTCCGGCCGACGTATCCGATCCCGCCTCCGTGAAGGCGCTGTTCGCGAAGACGAAGAGCGCGTTCGGGCGGGTCGACGTGCTGTTCAACAACGCGGGTGTAAACGCGCCCGGAATTCCGCTCGAGGATCTGACTGTGGAGCAGTGGAAGAACGTCGTAGACATCAACCTCACCGGCATGTTCCTGTGCACCCAGGAAGCTTTTCGCACCATGAAGGAGCAGTCGCCGCGCGGCGGGCGCATCATCAACAACGGCTCGATCTCGGCGCACGCACCGCGCCCTAATTCGGCGCCTTACACCGCGACCAAGCACGCGGTCACCGGGCTCACCAAGTGCACCTCGCTCGACGGCCGCAAGTACGACATCGCCTGCGGCCAGATCGACATCGGCAATGCGCGCACCGAGATGGCCGAGCGCATGGCCAAGGGCGTGCCGCAGGCCGACGGCGCGATCCGCGTCGAGCCGCTGATGGACGTGAATCATGTAGGCGAGGCGGTCGTGCACATGGCAAACCTGCCGCTCGAGACCAACGTCCAGTTCATGACCATCATGGCGAGCAAGATGCCGTTCGTGGGCAGGGGATGAATCCGGCGAGCTTCGAAAAAGGCGCGCTGACCGTCTATTTCGGCGAGAAATCGGGGAAGTACCCGGACGGCAACCAGGTCGTGGTGAGAGGGCGCGACACGCTGGCCGCGTTCGACACGCCGCTCGTGGCCAACCGGCTGCGCGAGGTGCTCGCGCCCACCGACGTCGTGATCCTCGGCCACATGCACGAGGACCACGGCGCAGGCCTGCACTTCCTCTCCGGCGCTCGCGTCTACGCGCACGAGGCGGACCTCGAGGCGACGCGCAGCTGGGCGGGACTCGCACGCCACTACGGCTACCCGGCCGAAGTGCTCGAGGCGATGCGCGGCAAGATCGAGCGGCAGTTCCATTACGTAGAGCGCCCCGACGCGATGGGCTACTCCGACGGCGCGCTGTGGGATCTCGGCGGCACGCGGGTGCGCGCGATCCACATGCCCGGACATACCTCGGGCCACTGCGTGCTGCTGGTCGAGCCCGAGGGCGTCGCCTTCATCGGCGACATCGACCTGTCGTCATTCGGGCCGTACTACGGCGACGCCACCTCGAGCCTCGAGCAGTTCCGCCGCACGCTGCGCGCGGTGCGCGACATTCCGGCAGTGGCCTGGGTCACTTCGCATCACAAGGGCGTCGTCACCGAGCGGGAGACCTTCCTCGCCCTGCTGGACGCCTTCGCCGCCAGGCTCGAGGCGCGCGAAGACGCGATCGCCGCGCATCTTGCCGCGCAGCCGGCCACCCTGGACGAGCTGGTGGCGCACCGCTTCGTCTATCCGCGCGGCTACGAGGATGTCTTCATCGAGGCCGCAGAGCGCCGCACGATCGCACAGCACCTCGCCTCGCTGCTGCGCGCGGGCCGCGTGCGCCTGGACTCGGGCCGCTACTTCGCCGGATCCTGAAAGGCAGCGCGCGCGATGCCCCTGCCCGCGCTGCTGCGCGAACGCCTGAAGCTGCTCGCGCGCATCTGCGTCATCGGCGCAATGATCGGCGCCGTCTACGGCGTTGTACTGACCGTAACGCTCGCGAAACCAGGCAGTGACGTGCATCGCCTGACGATTGCGCTCTCCGGGGCTCTCACCGGGATGGTCATCTCCGCGAGCATCAGCGCGATCGAGATCCTGCTGCTGCGCGCCGGCCCGCTGCGGCGTCTGAATGCGCTGCCGTTCCTCGCGATCGTGCTGTCGAAGAGCGTCGTCTACGGCGCGATCGTAATCGTCGCAGTGACGCTCGTCCCCGATCTGTTCCCATCCAGCTCACCCGGCGCCCCGAGCACGCGAACGCCACGGACGCTCGCGATTACCGTAGGCTTTTCCCTGGCGGTGACGTTCGTGTTCGTGACCGTGCTGCAGGCCGCCACGCTGCTCGGCCGGCGCACCTTCCGCGACCTGCTGCTCGGGCGCTACCGGCAGCCTCGCGCGGAACTGCGCTTTTTCCTCTTCGTGGACGTCGTCGGCTCCTCGGCGATCGCCGAGCGGCTCGGGCCGCTAGACGCACACCGTTTCCTGTCCGCGGTTTTCACCGCGGTCGCCGAGCCGATTGCCGAGGCGCACGGCGAGATCCACCAGTACGTAGGCGACGAGATCGTCGTCACCTGGACCGAGGCTGAAGGCGTCGTCGGAGCGCGGCCGCTGCGCTGCCTGTTCGCCATGCGCGCCGCGCTCGCCGCGCGCGCGGAACGATTTCAAGCGCGCTTCGGCGCAGTGCCCGCATTGCGCGCCGCGCTGCACTTCGGCGAGGTGATCGCGGGCGAGGTCGGCGACCAGCGCCGTGCGATCGTGTTTCACGGCGACGTCATGAACACGGCGGCGCGGCTCGAGCAGGCGACGCGCGATGTCGGCCTGCGCTTCATCGTTTCGCAGGCCGCGCTCGACGCGCTCGGTCCCCTGCCCGCACTCGAGCTGACCGATATCGGCGCGCTCGCGCTGCGCGGGCGCACCGAGCCCGTGCAGGCCTATGGCATCCGGCGCTTCGAAGGCGCGGCCGCGGATTGAAACCCGCGGCGGCCTGCGCGGCGTTCGCAGCTGGCGGTTGATTCCGTTTTTGGCAGCCTTTAGAGTGACACCTCCATGCCGCGGCGTCGACGCGCTCCGGGCGACATTCTCTTTCACTGGAGCATGACATGAAGCGACCGATCACGAACGCACTCGCCATCCTTCTCTTCAGCGCACTGCTGGCCTCGCCCGCTGCGTTCGCGCAGAACCAGAATTCGGGCTTTCTGAGGAATTACGCCGACCTGCAGGAGATGCGGGACGCCGGCGGCGAGACGGTTCGCGGCTGGGCGAGCCCGAAGTTCACGCCCGTCAACTACAACGCGATCCTGCTCGATCCGGTCACGTTCTACCCCGAGCCGAGGCCCAGCGAAAAGGTGAGCGCCGACACGCTGCAGCAGATTCTCGCTTACGCCAACGAGGCGCTCAGGCAGTCGCTCGACAAGCGCTTCAAGATGGTCGATCGCGCCGCGCCGGGGGTCGCGCGGCTGCGCATCGCCATCACCAGCGTGGCGGCAAAGGACGAAGGGCTCAAGCCCTACCAGCTGGTGCCTCTCGCCTTCGTGTTCACCATGGCGCGCCGCGCTTCCGAAGGCGCGCCGCAGCAGGCGTTCATCGTCGTCGAAACCGAAGCCAGCGACAGCGTGACGGGCGCGCTGCTGGGAGAACGCGTCAGGACCGGAACCGGCAAGCGCTTGGCACAGGTCGAGGACAAGCCGACGATCGAGCTGGAGACCCTCAAACCACTTCTCGACGAGCTCACGGCCGGGGCGTATCCGAACTTGTCGCAGTACGTAAAGCCGGAATAACGCCGCTCGCGGCAGAGCGCGGCGTCACTGCAATCGCGACTCGCCGCAGATCGCCGGCAGCACCTTGCCGATCGGCGCGTTGAACACGGCGTCGGCGATGCGGTCGAAGGGCGTAGGCTCGGCGTTTACGATGACCAGCCGCGCGCCGGCCTGCTTGGCAAGCGGCACGGCGTTCGCCACCGGATAGACCTGCAGACTGGTGCCGACCGCGAGCAGCAAGTCCGCCTCCTCCGCAACCCGCATGGCGCGCTCGATCACCTCGGGCACCAGCGCCTGGCCGAAGGAGATCGTGTCGCTCTTCAGGATGCCGCCGCAGCTGCGGCAGGGCGGATCCGCCTCGCCCGCGCGAACCCGCTCGAGCGCGCGCGCCATCGGCGCGCGCATGCCGCAGGACATGCACACCACGCGGCGCACGGTGCCGTGCACCTCGATCACGCGCTCGGGGGAATTGCCCGCGATCTGGTGCAGCTCGTCGATGTTCTGCGTGACCAGCGCGTGCAGCTTGCCGCGCCGCTCGAGCGCGACCAGTGCGGCATGGCCGCGATTCGGCCGTGCCCCCCAGGCCGGGTGCGTGAGGCGGCCCTGCCAGGACGCCTTGCGGATCTCCGGATCCTGCATGTAGTAGCGTATGTCCGAGAGCTTTTCGGCCTGCGGATTCTTCGTCCACACCCCCTGCGGCCCGCGGAAATCCGGGATGCCCGACTCGGTGGAGATTCCCGCACCGGTCAGCGCGACCACGCGTTCTGCTGCCGCAAGCCAGCTGCGCACTTCCTCGATCATCGTCGGGTCGCTCATCCCTCACCTCTGCGCTGCAGGTCGATCCGGGCCATGAATTTGGGCGCCAGCTCGCGCAGGCGCGGGTCGTCCATGCGCCCGCTGCGCGTCATGTAGTCGTAGGCAAGCCTCCAGGGCGCTTGCCGCATGGCCTGCGCCATGCGCTCGTACCAGAACGAGCTCGCGTTCGCCGCCTCTACGATCTTCTCGACCACCGGCCGGCGCTCGCGCTCGAATTCGGCGAGCGCAGCCGGCACGTCGGCGCCGGTTGCGCCGAACGCGCGATCGAGCGCGATCGCGTCCTCGAAGGCGAGGCGCGTGCCCGAACCGATCGAGAAGTGCACCGTGCGAAGCGCATCGCCGATCAGCACCGTGTTGCCGACCGACCAGTGACGGTTCGACAGCAGCGGAAAGTTGCGCCAGATCGACTTGTTCGTGACCAGCGCATGCCCCTCGAGGTCCGGCGCGAACACCCGCTCGCAGTAGGCGCGCGACTCGGCATCCGAGAGCTGCTCGAATCGCGCGCGATCCCAGGTCGCGCGGTCGCATTCGACGATGAAGGTGCTCATGCCGGGGCTGTAGCGATAGTGGTGCGCGACGAACACTCCGTGCGGGCTCTCGCGAAAGGTCAGCGTCAGGCAGTCGAACGCCCGCGTCGTGCCATACCAGGCGAACTTGTTGCTCAGCCACTCGATGCGGGGCTGAAACCGCTCCGCCAGGCTGCGGCGCACGAGCGAGTTGACGCCGTCCGCGCCTACGATCAGGTCGGCGCCGGCGAGCGCCGCGAGTTCCCGCACTTCCCGCTCGAAGGCCATCGACACGCCGCATTCGCCGCACAGCGACTGCAGAAAGCGGTTTAGCGCGAGACGCTCGATCGCGGAAAAGCCGTTGCCGTCGATGTCGATCGCCTCGTCGCGATGCACGATGCGCTGCATCGGCCAGTGCTCCATGCGCGCCGCGAGCGCAGCGTGCAGCTGCGGCGCGTCGCGCTCGAGAAAACCGAGCGCGCCCTGCGAGAACACGACGCCGAAGCCGAAGGTCGCAGCGGCCGGATTCTGCTCTGCGACCTCGACGTTCCAGGCCGGGAAGCGCCGTTTGATCAGGTAGGCAAACAGCAGTCCCGCGGGACCCGCACCGATCACCGCGATGCGCATGCGAACTCCGCGAACGGCCCGACTTCAGCTGCTGCGCGCGAGCTGCACGCGCACGCAGTTGCGCCCGAAGACATAGGCATAGTCTGCCCGCAGGGAAAGCTCGCGCGCGAGATGCACGCCCAGCCCGCCGATGCGGCGTTCCTCGATCGGCACGTCGAGCTCCACCTCGCGGGCGAAGGGATTGAAGGGCGGCGCGGTGTCCTCGATCTCGAGCTGCAGCTGCAGTGCCGATGCCGTCAGGCTGATCCAGACCGGCGCATCGCAGTCCTGGCCATGGCCGTGGCGCACGGTATTCGTGAAAAATTCCTCAAGTACCAGGTTCAGGCGCAGGCAGTCGTCCCGGCCCACGTCGCCGGCCGTGCAGAACCGCTCGAGCAGTCCGCAGGCCGAGGCGAGCGCCTCCAGGCGGGCGGGGAATATTGCGGACATCTTCATGTTCTTTACGTTTGCCCTCTTCCCACTTATCCTTGCGTCCTACGGGGATTATAGAATCCCTCCCGGATCGATCTAGAATTGGCGCACGACTGGAAACGGAGAACGACCATGCACATCAGACTGAGTGTACTGGCGACGCGGTGGTTGGCAGCGGTGCTGCTCGCGACGTTTGCGGGTGTTTCGCTCGCCGCCGACGCCGGCCACCTCAAGACCGTCAAGGGCAGCGCGCATATCGAGCGCGACGGCAAGCAGGTCCCGGCCGCCGCGGGCATGGCGATTCTCGAGTCCGACACGCTGGTCACGGGCGCCGACGGCAGCATGGGCGTGACCATGGCCGACAACTGCCTGCTTTCGGTCGGCCCGAACAGCACGCTGGCGATCGAAAAGTACGCCTTCGATTCGACCACCCACGCCGGCAGCTTCGACGCCTCGCTCGAGCAGGGCACGCTGGCGGTCGTTTCCGGCAAGATGGTCAAGCAGTCCCCGGACGCGATGCGGGTGCGCACCCCG
>Ga0210102_1000336_pt1 | contig 12632 bp, 12 predicted proteins | sample RushOxbow_ThreeS_4_FD_185563 | JGI IMG/M metagenome (GOLD analysis project Ga0210102, IMG submission 185563) | Wetland microbial communities from San Francisco Bay, California, USA, that impact long-term carbon sequestration -... | ecosystem: Environmental > Aquatic > Marine > Wetlands ...
TCTTCTTCTGGCGCTCGCTCGCCGAGCCGCGCGCGGTGCGGCTGCGCCGGGCCCTGGAAGCGCTGGGACCGATCTTCGTCAAGTTCGGCCAGGTGCTCTCGACCCGGCGCGATCTGCTGCCGCCCGACATCGCAGACGAGCTGGCGAAACTCCAGGACCAGGTGCCGCCCTTCCCCGCCGAGCAGGTCAGGGCAATCCTCAACCGCGCCTATGGTAAGCCGGTCGAGCAGGTGTTCCCGGAGTTCGAGCGCGAGCCGGTCGCGAGCGCATCGGTGGCCCAGGTGCACCTCGCACGACTCACCGACGGCACCGAGGTTGCGATCAAGGTGCTGCGTCCGGGGATCGCGGCGGTGATTGCCGGAGACCTCGCCCTGCTTCACTCCGGCGCGACACTGATCGAGTGGCTCTGGGCCGACGGCAGGCGGCTGCGCCCGCACGAGGTGGTGGGCGAGTTCGCCAAGCACCTCGAGGTGGAGCTCGATCTGCTGCGCGAGGCGTCCAACGCGAGCCAGCTGCGGCGCAATTTCCTCGACTCTCCGCTGCTCATCGTGCCCGAGATCCACTGGGACTACTGCTCGAGCGAGGTGATGGTGATGCAGCGCATGCGCGGTACGCCCATCTCGCAGATCGGGGAGCTGCGCGCGCAGGGCATCGACATTCCAAGGCTCTCGCGCGCGGGCGTGGAGATTTTCTTCACGCAGGTCTTCCGCGACGGCTTCTTCCACGCGGACATGCACCCCGGGAACATCCTGGTCGCGCCCGACGGCCGCTACATCGCGCTCGACTTCGGCATCATGGGAACGCTGACCGAAATCGACAAGAACTATCTCGCCCAGAACTTTCTCGCCTTCTTCCGCCGCGACTACCGGCGCGTGGCGGAAGTGCACATCGAGTCGGGTTGGGCGCCGAAGGATACGCGGGTGGACGACTTCGAGGCCGCGATCCGCGCGGTGTGCGAGCCGATCTTCGCAAAGCCCCTGAAGGAGATCTCCTTCGGGCGCGTGCTGCTGCGGCTGTTCCAGACCTCGCGCCGCTTCAACATCGAGGTCCAGCCCCAGCTCGTGCTGCTGCAGAAGACGCTGCTCAACATCGAGGGCCTCGGGCGCGAGCTCGACCCCGAGCTCGACCTGTGGGAAACCGCGAAGCCCTTTCTCGAGCGCTGGATGGCGGAGCAGGTTGGCTGGCGCGGCTTCATCGAGCGCGTGCGGCAGGAAGCGCCCTACTGGAGCACGATTCTGCCGCAGCTGCCGCGGCTCCTGCACCAGGCGCTCGCGGGCCAGGCAGCGCAGCGGCCCGATCCCGCCACCGTAGACCGGGCTCGCGAAAGGGAGACCCAGACCCGGCTGCTCGCCGTGATCGCGGGCCTGCTCGCGCTCGTCGCCGCGCTCCTCATCATGCTATTCTGACGCCCGCGTCCGGCATCGCCATCGAATCGGAGAATTCGGCATGCTGCTCACCTTCGTCATCCTTTACCTGGTTTTGTCCATCGCCATCGGGCTCATGGCCAGCACGCGCGTGCACAACACCCGCGACTACGTCGTGGCCGGGCGCACGCTGCCTCTCTACATCGTGACGACGATGGTGTTCGCCACCTGGTTCGGCTCCGAGACGGTGCTCGGCACCTCATCCACCTTCATCAAGGAAGGATTGCGCGGCATCGTCGCCGATCCGTTCGGCGCCAGCCTGTGCCTCATTTTCGTCGGCCTCTTCTTCGCCGCGAGGCTCTACCGCATGGATCTCCTGACCATCGGCGATTATTACCGCGTGCGCTACGATGCGACCGCCGAGCTGCTGACCAGCGTATGCATCGCCGTGTCGTACCTCGGCTGGCTGTCGGCGCAGATCGTGGTAATCGGGCTCGTCCTGAACGTCGTAACGCAAGGCGCGGTGAGCATGAGCGCCGGGACCGTCATCGGCGCGGCGGTCGTGCTGGTCTATACGCTGCGGGGAGGAATGTACTCGGTGGCGTGGACGGATATGGTGCAGATGGCGGTCATCGTCGCCGGGCTGCTCTACATCTTCGTGCTCGTCGCCGGCCTGGCCGGTGGCGTGGGCCCGGTGGTCGCCCACGCGCACGCCGCGGGCAAGCTCGAGTTCTGGCCGCAGCCGGAGGCGCGCGAAGTCCTCGCCTTTACCGGAGCCGCCGTCACGCTGATGCTCGGCTCGATCCCGCAGCAGGACGTGTTCCAGCGCGTGACCGCCGCCCGCAACGAGCGCGTGGCGGTTGCCGGAGCGGTGCTGGGCGGCACGGCGTATTTCCTGTTTGCGTTCATCCCCATTTTCATCGCATACGCGGCGACGCTCGTCGATCCCGCGATGGTCGCGCGGCTGATCGAGAAGGATCATCAGCAGATCATGCCGACGCTCATCCTCACGCATACTCCCCTCCTGGCGCAGGTGCTGTTCTTCGGGGCGCTGCTGTCGGCCGTGATGAGCACCGCGAGCGCGACGCTCCTCGCACCCTCGGTGATCGTCACCGAGAACATCGTGAAGAGGTTCCTGCGTGGGGGGGTCACCGACCGCAGGCTGCTCATGACGATGCGCGTCGTTGTTGCCGCGTTCGCCGTGGGTGTCACCGTGTTCGCGCTCAACTCCGACTCGACCATCTACGAAATGGTGGTAGGCGCCTACAAGGTCACGCTGGTGGCGGCCTTCGTGCCGCTCGCGGCGGGCATCTACTGGCCGCGCGCCACCGCCCAGGGGGCGCTCGCCTCGATCGTGGCCGGGCTCGTGACCTGGATCGCGCTCGAGATCGCCGCCCCCGAGGGGCTCGTCCCGCCGCAGCTCGCGGGACTCCTGGCGAGCATCGCCGGCATGTTCCTCGGATCCCTTGCGCCGCAGCGGTACGGCGCCAGGATTCGCGCGTGATCAACACCGCGCTCGTATCGCTGGCGGTGACTGCGGGCGTGATCGCGCTCGCCGGGGTGCCGCTGCGCTGCTGGCAGTTCGCCACCGGACGTTTCCGCTCGCAGATTCCGCCGCATGCGCTCGCGCGCGCGACCTTCAGGCTGTTCGCCTTCCTGATCCTGGTGCCGAACGCGCTCGCCTGGACCTATGCAAGTTACATCGTGCAGCGTTACCTCGCCTGCGACGGTGCCTGCACGCAGGAGTGGGCGGGGACCGCCATCGCGGTCGGGATGCTGGGATGCGTCTACGTCCTGCTGGAGGGCTTCCTGCTCACCGCGCGGCGGCGCCCGAAACCGCTGACCAGTGACTCCTGATTGGTGGCTGGTGGCTCGTGATCTGCCGAACAGCCAAGGCTCACGCTTCTTGCTCGCTCACGCGGTGAACGCCTTGGTGAACTCGGCGAGGAAGCGCGGGTAATCCGCTTCGGGCAGCCAGTTGATGCCGGCCGCCGCCTGCCGCCCGCCGCCGGTTTCGAACTTGAGGCAGAGCGCGTCCGCGCCGTGCGGACGCTCGAGCGGCGCGCGCACGCTCACGGTATAGCCGCCGTGCCGGGCGACCAGCAGGGCGATCGCGCGCCGCGGACGAGTGCGCGCAAGCGCGTTCGCAAAAAAGCCGTGGATGCGCCGGCTCCAGGCCGCATCCGGCAGCACGTAGAGCTCCGCATGCGCCGACGCCGCGCTCGGCGCAAGCATGCGGGCGCGCTCGAGATCGTCGGCAAGGGCGTTCTTCAACACCTCGAACACCGGCTCGCCTTCCACAAAATCGCGCGGGTCGCGGTAGCGGCTCACGATCTCGAAAAGGTCGGCCGGATGGTAGTGCAGGTCTTCCACGCTGTCGCCGTAGGCGTTGTAGTTCAAGCATTCACCAAGCTCGCGCAGGTGTTCGAGCTCGGCCGGGTCGAGATCGAGCCCCTCTGCCGCACGCTGCGCCGGTCCCTGGAGGTTGTCGCCGAACGCCGCCACGACCGCCCAGATTCTCTGGCGGCCGCCCAGGTAGCGGTCCACGATCAGGCTGGTACAGATGTCCGGCGCGGTGTCGATGAATGCCTTCAGGTTGGCGTGCTGCGGCAGCTCGCCCGCGGCATGGTGATCGAAGCAGCGCAGCCGGGCGCCGGCGCCGAGCAGCCGCTTGAGGTCGTCGGCGTTGGACCTGAGCGAGATGTCGAGCACCGTCAACTCGTCGCCGGCCGCCGCGTTCACCCGCTCGAGCAGCCGCACGTCGCGCTTGACGCCCGTCACCAGCACGCTCGCGCGCGGCTCCTCCAGCCGCAGCTGCTGCAGGGCGCAGATGCCATCGGCATCGCCGTTGAAGATATCGTAGAATTGCATGGCCAATCACATTGCGAATTCGAGGGCGACGCCCGTCGCCGGGCGCGCCTCAATTCGCCTGAATGAACGATGCGGGGCTCCACGCCGGACCCAGAGCACGACCCACAGGATGCGCGCGCAGGGTTCTCACCGCATTCCGTGCAGCTCGCGTGGATACTCGCGCTAGCTTATCTGCTCGTCCTCGGCTACGCCAGCCTGCGGCCGTTTCGCGCCTGGCGCTGGCCGCCGGAGGAGATCCTGTATTTCCTTTCCGCGCCGTGGCCGCGCTTCATCACGTTGCAGGACGTTGCGGTGAACATCGCCGCCTACGTTCCGCTCGGCCTGCTGCTCTCGATCGGCTGCGGCGCCCGCTACGGTGCCGCGCGGGGGGCGGCCGCCGCCACGCTCATCGCCGTCGCATTCTCCGTCACCATGGAGGTGGCGCAGATGTTCCTGCCCGCCCGCATCGCCTCCAATGTCGATCTGCTCGCGAACAGCCTGGGCGCGTTGCTCGGCGCGATGGCAGCGCCGTTGCTGGCTCCCGCGCAGCCGATCGGCGGCAGAATCCATTCCGCGCGCCGCCACCTGTTCCTCGAGGGCATGCCGGCCGACGTCGGGCTGGTGATCGTCGGACTGTGGCTCGTCACGCAGTTTCACGTCACGGGGCAGCTGTTCGGCACGGGGGCACTGCGCGCCACGCTCGACCTCCACTCAACCTTCATCCACACGCCGCTGCTCGCTTTGAGCAGTGAAGCGGCGGTGGTCATGTTCAGCGTGCTGGGCATCGGGTTCATGCTGTCCGCGCTCATGCGCGAGACGGGTCGGCCCATGCACGTAATCGCCGCGGTGATCGGCACGGCGCTCGCCTTGAAGATCGTAAGCGCCGTCGCGGTCGTGCGCGTGTCCGCCCCGCTCGCCTGGTTGACGCCCGGCGTCCTGCTCGGGCTCGCCGCGGGCTGGCTCCTGTTGTGGGGCGCCGTGCGGATGGCGCGCCCCCTGAAGTTCGCCACCGCCGCCGCGTGCATCGTCGCCGCGGCGGTTGTGATCAATCTTGCCCCCGACAACCCCTACCAGAGCGTGCCGCCGCAGTTGCTTGCACGTGGCGCCAGCCATTTCCTGAATTTCTCCGGCATCGTGCGCGCGCTGTCCGAGCTGTGGCCGCTGCTGGCGACCGGCTACCTGCTTTACGCGCTCGGCGCGCGTCGCCATCGTCTATAATTTCAGTCGCGCCATCACACAGGCCAAGCGCATCACCGCGAATTCGAACGGACGCTGCGGGCTGAGGCGCCGTTCAATTCGCGAGGCGCCTGAATTTGTCATGAGCTATTACACCCGGCATGTTTTCTTCTGCTGCAACCAGCGCGAGGGCGGCGAGCAGTGCTGCAACGACCGCGGCTCGCAGGAGATGCGCGATTACGCCAAGGACCGCGTAAAGGCGCTGAAGCTCTCCGGCCCCGGCAAGGTGCGGATCAACCAGTCGGGTTGCCTCGACCGCTGCAAGGAAGGGCCGGTCATGGTGATCTATCCCGAGGCCGTGTGGTACACCTACGTCGACCGGGACGACATCGACGAGATCATCGATGAGCATCTCGTCCACGGCCGCGTCGTCCAGCGGCTCCGCATCTAGATCGGTGTCAGTCGCAATCCGGCCCATGCCGGTGTCGTCGCTGGCGAGGATCATGGTGGAGGGACCGGCGGGCGCGATCGAGACCGACGTCAACGATCCCGGCGGCGCGCGGCGCGGCATCGCGCTGATCGCGCACCCCAACCCCCTGCACGGCGGCACCAAGGACAACAAGGTGGTGACCACCCTCGCCAAGACGTTTTTTGCGCTCGGCTACGTTGCGGCGCGGCCCAATTTCCGCGGCGTCGGCGCCACCGCGGGCGGCCATGACGAAGGCCGTGGCGAAACCGAGGACCTGATCGCCGTCGCCGGCCACCTGCAGCGCCAATACGGGGAGTTCCCGCTCGTCCTCGCCGGCTTCTCCTTCGGCAGCTTCGTGCAAACGCGGGTGGCGCAGCAGCTGCACCCGCGGGCCATGGTGCTGGTCGCGCCCGCCGTGAACCGCTTTCCGGCCGAGTCCGCGCCGCGCGATACGCTGGTGGTCCACGGCGAGCTGGATGACGTGGTGCCGCTCGCCGCGGTGCTCGATTGGGCGCGCCCGCAGAACCTCCCGGTCGTGGTCATTCCGGGCGGCGATCATTTCTTCCACGGGCGGCTGAACCTCCTCGCCGACATCGTCACGCGCCACTTCCGCCGCCCGGGGGCGGATGCATGAGCGGCGTGCGCTCCGCTGAATGAATATCCGGAACTCCGTCCACCTGCGCGCCGCCGGACTGCGCAAGCGCTACGGCGAGCACCAGGTGGTCGCCGGCATCGACCTCGCGCTCGAAGCGGGGGAATGCTTCGGCCTCCTCGGGCCCAACGGCGCAGGCAAGACCACGACGCTGCGCCTGTGCCTCGGGCTGATCGACCCCGACGGGGGCGAGATCGAGGTGCTCGGGATGCCGGTGCCGGCGCGGGCCCGGGAAGCGCGGCGCCGCATCGGCGTGGTGCCGCAGGCGGACAATCTCGATCCCGACTTCACCGTGGAAGAAAACCTCCTGGTGTACGGCCGCTACTTCGGGTTGAGCGAGCCCGAAGTGCGCGCGCGCATGCCCGCCCTCCTCGAGTTCGCGGGCCTCGGCGCGCGCGCGGCGTCCCGCATCCAGACGCTGTCGGGCGGCATGAAGCGGCGGTTGACGCTCGCGCGCGCGCTCGTCAACGATCCCGATCTCATCTTTCTCGACGAGCCCACGACCGGCCTCGACCCGCAGGCGCGGCACCTCATCTGGGAGCGGCTGCGGCAGCTGCTCGCGCAGGGCAAGACCATCTTCCTGACCACGCACTTCATGGACGAAGCCGAGCGCCTGTGCCACCGCCTCGCGATCATGGACCGCGGCCGCATCATCGCGCGCGGCGCCCCGCGCGAGCTGATCGCGGGCAACATCGAGCCGCAGGTCGTCGAGGTCTACGGTGACGGCGCCGGGCTCTGGGCGCGCGAGTTCGGCCGGGCCCGAGCCGAGCGCTGCGAGCAGGCGGGCGAGACCGTCTTCTGCTACGCGCGCGATGCCGCTCCGCTGGTCCACGATCTCGAGCGCCGCGAGGACCTGCGCTACCTGCACCGCCACGCCAACCTGGAGGACGTTTTTCTCAAGTTGACCGGCCGCGAATTGAGAGACTGAGGAACCGACATGAACGCGAAAACACTGGCAATCCCCGCATTCAGCCTGCGCCATATCCACGTGTGGCGCCGCAATTCCCTCGTGTGGCGCAAGCTCGCGATCCCCTCGATGCTCGGCAACCTCGCCGATCCGATGCTCTACATGCTGGGGCTCGGCTACGGCCTCGGCGCGATGCTCGGCGAGGTGGACGGCAGACCCTACATCGCGTTCCTCGCCGCCGGCACGGTCTGCTCGAGCGCCATGATGAGCGCCTCGTTCGAGGCGATGTACTCGGGTTTCTCGCGCATGCACGTGCAGAAGACCTGGGACGCGATCATGAACGCGCCGGTGACGCTCGACGACGTGGTGCTGGGCGAGACCGTCTGGGCCGCGAGCAAGAGCTTTCTCTCGGGCATGGCAGTCCTGCTGGTGGCCTGGGCGCTGGGGCTGACGCACTCGGCCCTCGCGCTGTGGGCGATCCCGGTCGTATTCCTGACCGGGCTCGCTTTCGCCGGCATGGGCCTGGTCATGACCGCGCTTTCCCCGAGCTACGACTTCTTCATGTACTACTTCACGCTCGTGATCACGCCGATGATGCTGCTGTGCGGCGTGTTTTTCCCGCTGGCGCAGCTGCCCGTTCCGCTCCAGGCGGTAACGCAAGCCCTGCCCCTCACCCACGCCGTGGAGCTGGTGCGCCCGCTGATGAGCGGCACGGTACCGTCCGGCATCCCGCTGCACCTCGCCGTGCTCGGGGCCTACGCCGTGGCAGGCTTCTACGCCGCGCTGGTGCTGACCCGCCGCCGCCTGCTACGCTAGAACCATGCTCTGGATCAAGGCCTTCCATATCATATTCGTGGTGACGTGGTTCGCGGGGCTGTTCTACCTGCCGCGGCTCTTCGTCTACCACGCGATGACGGAGGACGCAGCGGGGCGCGAGCGCTTCAAGGTGATGGAGCGCAGGCTCTACTACGGGATCATGGCGCCGGGAGGGATTCTCTCGGTCGTATTCGGGCTCTGGCTGTGGCTCGGCTACGAATGGAGCGGGGAGTGGCTCACGGCCAAGCTCGCGCTGGTGGCAGTGCTAATCGCATACCACCTGTGGTGCGGCAGGCTCATGACGGATTTCAGGCACGACCGCAACACCCGCAGTCACGTGTGGTATCGCTGGTTCAACGAGTTTCCGACCGTCATCCTGATCGTGGCTGTCATCCTCACGGTGGTCAAGCCGTTCTAGGGGGAATGCTCCCCTTCGGAACGGCATCCGCCGCGATCGTCCTCACCGCGATACTCGCGATGCCCTGCGCAAGGGCGGCGGAGGCGGTGATCATCGTGCAGCGCTCGCCACTCGCCGGCTTTCGCCACTACGGCGGCGGGGAGGTGCTCCGTGACTTGAAGCCGGGCGACCGGCTGGAACTCGCGCGCGAGCCGGCAAATCCGCACGACGCGAACGCGGTCCGCGTCGAGTGGCGCGGCGTGAAGCTCGGCTACGTGCCGCGCCGCGACAACGCCGCGGTGGCGCGCCAGATGGACCGCGGCGTGGCGCTCGCGGCGCGGCTTGCGTCCGCTCGGCAGAACCGTAACCGCAGCGTGCGCCTCGAGCTCGAGGTCGTCGCCCCGCTGCAGTAGGCGGGATAGGAAGCGGGACTCGGGCCGCGGCCTGCCTTGAACGTCGCGGACAAGGGAGCTAAACTCGCCGGCATGCTCGCCAGCTATTCCGCCGATGATTTGGCCAGGCTCGCGCCCGATGCGCTCGGCGATGCGCTCGAGCGCGGCGAGATCGTTCAATTCCCACGCTGCCCGATCGAGCTTCCGGACGAGTCCGATCTCGAGTTCCTGCGCAAGGACGTAGCGGAGCGCCTGCGCGACAAGAACGTCAGCTATCACCCGGAAACCGACAGTGTCCCCGGCCTGAAGGCCGAAATCGACCTCGTCGCGCGCGCGCAGCGGATTCTCAAGCAGCACGCCGGCCGCGTCGAAGCCTTTCTCACGCGCACGATGCCGACGCTCACACGCGACTGGACGATTGGCACGTCCAGCTTTCGCCCCATCCAGGAGAAGGGGCGCGACCTGTCACCGCACGCGAGCAACGAGCTGGTGCACTTCGACGCCGGCGCGTACGGGCGGACCAACGGCGACCGCATCCTGCGCTTCTTCGTCAACGTCAATCCCGTCGAGGACCGCGTCTGGGCGACCCGCGGCGCTTTCCCGCAGGTGTATGCGCGTTTCGGGCGGGCGGCGCACGTCACTCCGGATACGCGCGGGCGCGCGTCGCTCGAGCCGGGCGCGCTGGACCGGCTGCGCACGGGATTTCTGCGCGCTATCGCCGCAGCCGGATTGCCTCAGGCGATGCTGATCGACAGCAGCCCGTACGACCGCGCCATGCGGCAGTTCCACAATTTCATGAAGGACGAGCCGGCATTCCGCGACGACCTGTCGAGCCAGGTCGAAATTCGCTTCGCGCCGTTTTCGGCGTGGATGGTGTTGACCGATATGGTGAGCCACGCGAGCCTGTCCGGGCAGTACGCGCTGGTCAACACGTTCTTGCTGCGTCTGCGCAATTGCCGGCTGCCGGATCTCGCGCCCTACCGTATCCTCTCGGCCGCCTGAGCGTCGCCGGGTTGATTCTCCGACGCGTATCCTCGCCGACTTTCGCGCGCGGTAGATCCGCACCACGATCGCTCTCCACGTGAGCGCGCGACTCGAGCAGTTCCGGAATCAGCCGCCGCTGGAGGTCTGCATCCTGCGCCTCTCGGCGATCGGCGACACCTGCCACGCGCTGCCGGTCGTGCGCACGCTGCAGCGCGCGTGGCCACGCACGCGATTCACCTGGATCATCGGCAAAACTGAGGCGTCCTTGATGTCCGGCATCGACGGCGTCGAGCTGGCCGTGCTCGACAAATCCACCGGGGCGGGCGGGTTCCTGGACATGCGTCGACGCCTGGCCGGACGCCGTTTCGACCTGCTGCTGATGATGCACGCATCGCTCCGCGCGAATCTCACCAGCATGATGGTCCGCGCCCGCGTGCGGCTCGGGTTTGACCGGCCCCGCGCCCGCGATTACCAGTATCTGTTCTCCAACGCGCGCATCGCCGCGCGCGCGCACGAGCACGTGATGGACGGCCTGTTCGGTTTCGCAGAGGCGCTGGGCGTGAGCGAGCGGCTGCTGAGGTGGGACATACCCGTCAGCGACGCCGATCGCGCATTCGCGGCAAGTCACATCCCGCCCGGCAGCCGGGCGCTCGTCATCAGCCCGTGCTCGAGCCAGCGCTTTCGCAACTACCGCAACTGGCGCATCGAGAACTACGCCGCGCTCGCCGAGCACGCCGCGGCGAGGCATGGCGCGCGCGTGATCCTCACGGGCGGACCCACGGAACTGGAGACGCAATACGCGGAGGGCATCTGCCGCCTGGCCGGGAAGAGCGCGCCGATCAACCTGGTCGGAGGGACGACGTTGAAGCAGCTGCTCGCCCTCCTCGATCGCGCGGATCTACTGGTCTGCCCGGACTCCGGCCCGGCGCACATGGCGACCGCCGTAGGCACGCCGGTCATCGGCCTCTACGCGACATCGAACCGGTTCCGGACGGGGCCATACCTGAGCCAGCGCTGGGTCGTCGATCATTATCCCGATGCCGTGGAGAAGGAATTCGGCACGGGCGTGGACAAGCTGCCGTGGGGGGGGCGGGTGCGAGACCCGGACGCCATGGATCTGATCAAGGTCGAGGAGGTCACCGCCCGGCTCGACCAGTTCTTCGGGCGATGAGGGTGGGCGCGGGTGCAATGAGCGGAAGCCCGCTCCCCACTCCCGCAGGGTTTGTGTTCCCGCCAGAATGTTATGGTATGCCCTTGCCGAGTTCGGTGGTGCACGGGCACTGATCGGGAAAGCGTTCGCACTCCGGCGTCGCTGCCGGTCGCGCAGGGACCCGCAGTTCCTCTTTTTTGACCTGGATTCTCAGCATCTGGGTGATCACGAGCCAGGTGACGACCGTGGCGAACGTCAGCCATATCATCCATCGCGTATCCAGCGGCCCGGTTTGCACCCCCCCCGGCGCCACTTGCAGCACCCAGAAATAGATGCCGGCGGCGCCGATGCCCTCGGCGATGCGCGCAGCGATGCCGTCGACGGCCACCTTGACCACGGACCTGTCGGTGGAGACGATGGGAATGAACGCCTGTTCCCACAGCGAGCGATGGATCGACGAACGCAGACCGCCCTCGGTCACTCTCAGCGCCGACAGGCTGAACGCCGTTGCTGCGGCGCCCGCGAATCCCGCGCCCCCGACCAGCGCGAACGGCAGGATCATGAGACCGCTGTGTATGCCGAATTTCTGCTGAATTCTGGGCGTGACGAAGAGCTGAAAAAGCAGCGAGAAGAAATTGAGCATGATGTAAAAATTGGCAAAGAACCCGGCATTGCCTTTGGATCCGAGGTTGGCGCTGGTCGCCATGATATAAAACTGCGTGTCGATCAGCAGTCCGGCGAGCGCGCCGGTCATGGCAATGAAGACCAGCGTTATCGCATACGGATTCGCCAGCGGTTTCAGGTAACCGCCGCCGGCATTGTCGGCGGCTTTTTTTGGCGCGATATTGGTCGGGAACTTGCGGTGCGCGGCCGCGACCAGCGCGGCAACCACGAGGATCAGCAGCGCGCCGATGAGAATCAGCCATTGCGGATCCAGATAAGGCACCAGACCTTTAGCGAAGAATCCGCCGGCCATGCCGCCCGCCAGCGAGCTTGCTCCTATCCTGGAGAAGGTGCGTGCAGCTTCGGCCTTCGGCGTATTCTCGAAAATGTCGCTGGCGAGCAGCCAAAGACTCGCGAACATGATGCCGAAGCTCGCCGGAATGAAGATGAATATGTTGAACAGCAGCGTCGAGTCGCCGGGCTTCAGAAACGGCGCGGACGCGGCCAGCACCGCCGCCGCGAACACCAGGATCGCGATGCGCGCTGGGCGCGCGCCCCAGGTTTTCATCGCCTTGACGAAAATCACCGCAAGCGGCACCGACGCGCCAACGATGGCCAGCATCGCCACCGGCAGCTGAAATATTCCGCCACCCTGGAAAAACAGCGCGTCGCGGCCGGTCTTGGCGATGATGAACGCCGCGGTCATGAGCCCGATAATCAGCGCCGGATAAACGACTTTCAGGCGGTCTTCGCGTGTCCTGTTCATTGTTCCGGGTTCCGCGGCCGCGCAGAGCGAGCGTTCATTCCTCGGG
>Ga0210102_1000339_pt1 | contig 12554 bp, 10 predicted proteins | sample RushOxbow_ThreeS_4_FD_185563 | JGI IMG/M metagenome (GOLD analysis project Ga0210102, IMG submission 185563) | Wetland microbial communities from San Francisco Bay, California, USA, that impact long-term carbon sequestration -... | ecosystem: Environmental > Aquatic > Marine > Wetlands ...
GGCCGAGACGTCCAGCGCGCAGCAGCGGGCCTCGGGTTGGGTTTGTTCATCGTCCGAAATCTGGTGCGACGGCAGGGGGGGCGCGTCGAAGCGCGCAGCGAAGGCAGCGGTGCGGGAAGCCGATTCGTCGTGACGCTGAGGACGGCCGCCCGTAGCAGCGACGCTCGCGGTCTGGAATCGAGAGAATTCGATCGCGGCCAGAGCAGGCGGGTCTCGAGTCTGGAGAGTGGGTGCATAGAATCCTGATCGTTGAAGACGAGTCGCACCTCGCGGAGGGGTTGCGTTTCAACCTCGAGGCCGAGGGTTATGCGGTCGAGATCGCGGAGGATGGTCCCGCAGGCGAGCGGGCGCTGAACGAAGCCAGCGAGCCATTCGACCTCGTGATCCTCGACGTGATGTTGCCGGGCATGAGTGGGTTCGAGTTGGCTCAGCGCATCCGGGCGGCGGGAAATTTCGTACCCATTCTCATTCTCACCGCCAAGGATGCCGCCCAGGATCTGATTCGCGGCATCGAGGACGGTGCGGATGATTACCTGACGAAACCGTTCCATCTCGATGAGCTGCTCGCCCGTGTGCGCGGCTTGCTGCGCCGACGCCGCTGGGATGGCGCGGACGCCCAGGGCGATTCGATGCGATCCTTCAAGATCGGTGAAACCACGGTTCACTTCGACCGTTTCGAACTCGAGACGCCAGACGGAGTGGTCGAGTTGACGGTTCGCGAGATGGGCCTGCTGCGAGCCCTCATCGATCGCGAGGGTGCGACCGTCAGCCGGGGTGAACTGTTGCAGGATGTGTGGGGGCTTCGCGCCGATACGAAGACCCGGGTCGTCGACAGCTTCATCGTGCGCCTGCGTCGCTATCTGGAACCGAATCCGGCCCACCCGACGCACATCGTCTCGGTTCGAGGCCACGGCTACCGCCTGCACCGCTAGCAGCGCGCGATCGGTCGCCGCTCGAAGCGCCGGCGGAATCAAGCGAGTTCGATCGACTCCTCGATCAGCATGACCGGGATGCCATCGTCGATCGGGTAGAGGATCCGCCCGTCTTCGCGCACGAGACCCTCGGCGATCGGTGACGTGACGCGCTCTCCGCCGCGGTTGCGCAGGCGCTGCTCGGCGATTTCGGCGTTGAGCCGCGTCAGGATGGCTTCGGAGGCCAACGCGACCGGTTGGCGGGTTTCCGGGCAGACGAGTATTTCGAGCAGATCCGAACTGATGGGCATGGCACGATCCTCCTACGGTCCGCGGGGCGCGCCCGCGCTGCTGGGCGGCAGATCCCTCGCCAGAGCAAGCTTCGAGCCCGTCGTCCCGGGGGCCCAGGCTCGCCCACCAGGTCGATCGCCCTTTATAGCACCGAAGATGCCGAATTCATTTGCGAAATCCATGCCGCTACGGGGCGGATCCGGCCACCGCAGGCGCGGCGTGTTTGGAGCGCAGCAATCCCGCGTGTGAACAAAATCAAACATCGGTTGTTTTTTTGCTCCGCTCCGTCTCGAGCGAACATTCACAGCGCTCGGCGTCCGCTCTGGAACTTCGGAAATCCTGCAGCGGGAACTGAAACCGGGCTCGATCACCTTGACTAGCCCGACCTTCCGTAGTATCCCACGGCCCGTCAACGGCCCGTCCAGGAGCGCCCCGTTGGGTGTTTCCGGCCGTTCTGCTCTCATGGCAACCGCGTTTCGAAGGGTTCCGGTCGGGTTCCGGATCAGGGCGTGGGTGCCGCGACGAGAGCGGACGGACGAGACGCGGCGTTGCTTGGATCGTCGCGGGCGTCGGCGATGGGTCTGCGAACGAACTCGCAGGCCAACCTGGGAATCGACACTCCGAAGGGGCCGGCAGTTCGCGCATGACCACCAACAGTCCGAGGTGTCGCCACCTCCTCACCACTCCTGTAGGGATCGCCGCCCTCGCCGTCGCGGGCTGTGCGGCGCTGCTTCCGGCGCTCCGGCCGGCCGCTGGAGCGGAGGTGCGTGTCGCTCAGAGCGTCTGTGAAGCGCACGAACTCCGGGCGCTCCAGGAAGCGGACCCCGAGCTGGAGATCGAGATCCCGAAGGAATTCGACACCCCATGGCCGAGCCAGGACGCATGCCTCTCCCATGCCGCTGCGCTCGACGAAGACACGCCCGGACTCGTGCAACCGATCCCCTTCAGCCACAAACACCACGCGGGCAAGTTCGGGATCGACTGTCAGTACTGCCACTCCGGGACGGATCGCTCTCCGTCGGCCGGGGTTCCCTCCGTCGAAGTGTGCATGGGCTGCCACAGCCAGTTTCCGGCGACCTACGACGAGCTTTCGGGCATCCAGACCCTCAAGGAACACTGGAAGGATGGGCGGCCGATCGAGTGGCTCCAGGTCAACCGCCTGCCGGAATACGTCCAGTTTCGGCACAACCGGCACGTCGTGGCGAAACTGGAATGTCAGCAGTGCCATGGACTCGTCCAGGAACAGGACAAGGTCGTCGTGCTGAAGGATACGAAGTATTGGCCCTGGGGATTGCCGACCCAGACGCTTGAAATGGGTTGGTGCATCCAGTGTCACCGCGAAAAGAAAGTTTCACAGGACTGTTACACCTGCCACTACTAGGCGTGGCTGGCTGGGGAAACCCCGGAGATAGGGATCAATGCCCGAAATCGATCGTCGCAATTTCCTGAAGCTCGTCGGCGTGAGTGCTGGCGCAGCTGCGGCCAGCGGTTGCAGCGATCCCGTACAGAAGCTGATCCCCTACGTCGTTCAGCCCGAGGTGATCACCCCGGGCATCGCGGTCATCTACGCGTCGACCTGCCAGGAATGCCCGGCGGGTTGCGGACTCCACGTGCGCACCCGCGAAGGTCGACCGATCAAGCTCGAGGGCAATCCCGATCATCCGGTCAACCGAGGTGCGCTGTGCGCACGCGGGCAGGCGAGCATCGGTCGAACCTATCTGCCAGACCGCTACCCGGGGCCGCTGAAGCGCCAGGCGGATGGCGGCTGGGCGCCCATCAGCTGGGAAGACGCGTACGCGCTCGTGGCCAAGAAGATCGCCGCCGTGGGCGATCGAACCCACGTACTCGGCGGATCCGTGGGGCCGACCCTGAGCGGCTTGATCGATCAATGGGTGGCCGCGGTGGGGGCGGGCGGGCGGACGGTCTACGAGCCGTTCGACTACACGGCGCTCAAGGAAGCTTCGCGCTCCGTCTTTGGAATTGCGAGCCGACCGCGCTTCGATCTTTCGCAAGCCGACTTCGTGATGGACTTCGGTTCCGACTTTCTCGAGAGCTGGACATCCCCCGTCGAACATGGGCGGCAGTTTGCGGCTGCGCGGCGGGTCGATCAGGAGGCCGGTGGTGCCCGACTCGTGTACGTCGGGCCGCGGCTCACGCTCACCGCGGGAAATTCCGACGAGTGGTTGCCTGCGAAACCCGGCACCGAAGGCGTGCTCGCGCTCGGTATCGCGCGTGCGGCACTCGATGCTGCGCGCGACAGCGGAGCCGAAGTCCCCGATGCGGACCAACTTCGCGGGATTCTCAGCGGCTTTGGTGAAAACGCGGTCTCGACGATCACGGAAGTCCCCGCAGCGACGATCCGGCGGCTCGGAAAGGCCATGCTCGCTGCCCGCCAACCGGTCGCGCTGCCGCCCGGTGTCGCGCTGACGAGCCGCCGTGCCACGGCCACGACGGCCGCAGTCCTGATCCTCAACGCGGTGGTCGGAGCGATCGGCAAGAGCGTCTTCGTGGTGCCCGACGGCAGCGCGACCGATCAGGTTGCGAGCTACCGCGAGGTGGCCCAGCTCGTCCAACGGATGAAGGCCGGATCCGTCTCGCTGCTGCTGATCCACGATACGAACCCGGTGTACTCGATGCCCGGCGATTCGGGCTTTGCGGAGGCGCTCGAGAAGGTCGACTTCGTGATCTCGACCGCTTCCGGACCCGACGAAACCAGCGAGCGCGCGGATCTGATTCTTCCCGACCACACGCCGATGGAAAGCTGGGGCGACCATGCGCCGCGACCCGGTGTGCGTTCGCTCATTCAGCCGACGATTCGCCCGCTGCACGACAGCCGTGCATTCGGCGATACGCTGATCGAGTCCGCCAGGGCGATGGGCGACGCCACGGCCGCGCAACTACCGAGCGGAAGCTTCCGCACGATTCTCGAACAGGCGTGGTCCGACACCGATTTCCGCGCGGCGCTCGCCGCGGGTGGCGTGTTCGGCAAAGAGGCCGCGTCTGGCGCGGTCACGCTCGCGCCCGGCATTTCGAGCCTGAGCTTCACGGAGCCGCGCTTCGAAGGCGACGGATCGTTCGTGCTGCTGCCGGTACCTTCGCCGCTGCTTTCCGACGGTCGCGGTGCGAATCTGCCGTGGCTGCAGGAAACGCCCGATCCGGTCATGAAGGTGACCTGGCAGTCATGGGCCGAGATCAGTCACACCGCTGCGGAGGCGCTCGGCGCTGAATACGGCGACGTGCTCGCCGTTCGGACGAGCGTGGGCGTGGTCGAATTGCCCGTCGTGCCGAGAGGCGGCATCCGCGACGACGTGATCGCGATTGCGATCGGCCAGGGCCACGACGTTGGCTTCTACGCTTCGCGCGTCGAGGACGGCAAGCTCGGCGGAACGCGCGGGGTGAACGTGATTTCGATCCTGCCCGCGCTGACCGACGAATCGGGCGGCCGCGCCTGGTTGACGGCGCGCGCTGCCGTGCGCGCGACCGGCGCCCACCGTCGGGTTGCCAAGACGCAGGAATTCGACAACAAGCGCGGCCGTCAACTCGGCGAAGCGGTTTCGCTGGCCGCGCTCGCTGCGGGTGACGAGGCCGCCGAGGCCTCAAATGCCGCGGCGGCATACAGCGAAGAGCAAGCGGGCGCCCACGCAGACGAGCACGGCGGTGCTCATGGGGACGGGCAAGGCGGCAGCCACGAGATTCGCAAGCCCTACGATCCCACCCACGACAGCACCGATGAAAGCCCGTACCGCTGGGGGATGACGATCGACCTCGATCGCTGCAACGGCTGTAGTGCCTGCATCGTCGCGTGCTCGATCGAGAACAATGTGCCGACGGTGGGAGAGGAGCTGGTCCTGCTCGATCGCCAGATGCAGTGGCTGCGGATCGAGCGTTACATCGGCGACGGCTTCCAGGAGCTCGTCACGGGCCGCAACGCGCCCACGGATCACGAAGTACTCGGCAACACCGATGTCCGCCACTCGCCGATGCTCTGCCAGCAGTGCGGTGCGGCGCCATGTGAACCCGTCTGTCCCGTGTTCGCGACCTACCACAATCCCGAGGGATTGAACGGGATGATCTACAACCGCTGCATCGGCACACGCTATTGCTCGAACAACTGCCCGTACAAGGTGCGTCGCTACAACTGGTTCGACTACGCGATCGAAAACGTCCACGAGCCGATGCATTTGCTGCTCAATCCCGACGTGACCGTGCGCGGGCAGGGCGTCATGGAGAAGTGCACCTTCTGCATCCAGCGGATCGAAGGCGGGCGTCAGATCGCGAAGGATGGAAATCGGCCGATCGCGGACGGAGAGGTCACGCCCGCCTGCGCGCAGACGTGTCCGACCCAGGCGATCACGTTCGGCAACCTCAAGGACGACGCGAGCGCAGCGGTGAAGCAGGCGGACGCGGGTGGGGCGCGCGCCTACCACGCGCTGCACATGTTGAATACGCGGCCGTCGATCACCTATCTCGCGAAGGTGAGACGCGGCACAGAGGGAACCGAAGGATGACACCGCCCACGCAACCCGTTGCGGGAATGATCCGCCCGGTTCCGATGCCGCCGGACTCCCAGACCAACCGCGACCTGCTGGCCGTGATGAAGGGAACCTCTGCGGGCTACTGGTTCCTGCTCGGTTTGTCGCTCTTCTTCATGCACCTCGCCGGCGGGATCTGGATCTGGCAGGTCTACAAAGGGCTGGGCATCGCGGGCTACGCGCACCCCATCTTCTGGGGCGTCTACATCGTCACGTTCGTCTTCTGGGTCGGTATCGCGCACGCCGGCACGCTGATCTCGGCGATCTTGTTCCTGTTCCGCGCCAAGTGGCGCAACGCGATCAACCGCGGCGCCGAAGCGATGACGGTCTTCGCGGTGCTGACGGCCGCGCAATTCCTCGGCATCCACGTCGGCCGGATCTGGAAGTCCTACTTCATCCTGCCGTACCCCAATCAGCGCGGACTCTGGGTGAACTTCAAGAGCCCGCTGCTCTGGGACACCTTCGCGATCAGCACCTACGCGACGATCTCGATCCTCTTCCTGTTCGTGGGATTGATTCCCGACATCGCGATCGCGCGCGACCGCGCGACGGGTTGGAAGAAGGTTCTCTACACGGTCCTCGCGCTCGGCTGGGTGGGAAGCTCCAGCCAGTGGAAGGCCCACAACCGCTCGGTGCTGCACCTTTCCGGACTCGCGACACCGCTCGTCCTCTCGGTTCACAGTGTCGTTTCCTGGGACTTCGCGATGGCGCTCGTGCCCGGATGGCACACCACGATCTTCGCGCCGTACTTCGTGGCAGGTGCGATCTTCTCGGGCTTCGCGATGGTTCTCACGCTGATGATCCCGGTGCGCCGGATCTTCGGCCTCGAGGCCTACATCACCGATTACCACTTCGAAAACATGGCGCGGTTCATCCTGCTGACCTCGACGATCTGCGGCTACGCGTACATGTCCGAATACTTCATCTCCTGGTACAGCGGCGTCGAAGCCGAGCAGACGGCCTTCTGGCTGCGCGCCTTCGGCCCCTACTGGATCTCGACCTGGGTGATGATCATCTTCAATACCGTCTTGCCGCAGCTGCTGTGGTTCAAGAAGTTGCGCGTCAATGTGCCGTTCCTCTTCGTGCTTTCGGTGCTCATCAACATCGGGATGTGGTTCGAGCGCTACGTCATCATCATCACCGCGCTGTCGCGCGAGTACAATCCGGCGGTCTGGGGTGAATTCATTCCGAGCTGGCCCGAAATGGGCATCCTCGCCGGAAGTTTCGGGTTCTTCTGCACCTTCTTCCTGATCTTCCTCAAGCTCTTCCCGGTCGTCGCAATCGCGGAGATGAAGGAAATCGCGATTCACGAGAAGGCGCACGGCGCGCAGGGGACCCACTGATGGCGAGATTGGTTGGCATCTTCGAGCTTCCGGCCCAGGTGGCGGCCGCCGTCAAACAGCTTCGCGGCCGCGGTTACACGGACATCGAGACCTACGCACCGGCTCCGTTTCCCGAGGTGGACGACGCGGTTCATCCCAAGCCCAGCAAGGTACGGCTGCTGACCCTGATCGGTGGGCTGACGGGTGTGGTCACCGGTTACGCGATGACCATCTGGATGTCGAACAACTGGCAGATCATGCTCGGCGGCAAACCCTTCGCTTCGATTCCGCCCTACACGATCATCGCTTTCGAACTCACGATCCTCTTCGGCGGCGTCTTGACGGTGCTGGGCCTGTTCATCTTCGGCGGGCTCCCGAAGTTCAAGATCGACCCCGCCTACAGCGCGAGGTTTTCTGCGGAAGACTTCGGTGTCGTCGTTCGCTGTCGCGAACAGGACGTCGCCGAGATCGACGCGCTGCTGCGGGAACACGACGCGACGGAGGTGAACCTTGTCGAGTCGTAGGACGACGCTTCGCCTGTCGCGCTCGCTCTTCGTTCTGGTCGCGCTCTCGCTGACCTCGATGGTGGGCTGCTGGGAGCAGTGGTCGAACGATTGGTTCCCGCAGATGAAGTGGCAGAGCGCCGTGCAGGCGTTCGAAGAAGTGAGCTACGACGACCAGCAGCAGGGCTTCACGCCACCCGATGGAACCGTCCCGATCGACGGCGGCGAAGCGCCCGTCTCCAACATCATCGACGCGGCGTCCGATGTTCTCGTGAATCCGAGGCGCGCGAATCTCGATTCGATCGAAAACGGCCGCGTGCAGTACCAGCGCTTCTGCTCGACCTGTCACGGTCCGGAGGGCCTCGGAGATGGGCCCGTGAGCGTGACCGGCGAGATCAACGGACCGCTCGCGGGCGTGCTCGCGGTCGCAGGCCCGACGAGCATCGCGCGAATTCGCAGTGATGGGCACATCTACACCACGATCCGCTACGGGCGTCGGCGCATGCCGAGCTACAACCGGATTCAACCGAATGATCGCTGGGACATCGTCAACTACCTCCGGTACCTCGAGAACCCGAACGGGAGTCTGAAGTGAGCGCGTTTGAGCAGGAGCGAGCGAATCCGCGCGATTTGCCGGTCTCCCTGATCGGGATCTGTGGTGCGCTGGTGGCGATCGGCATCGCATCGTTTGCGTATGGCATCTCGACAGACCCCGACATCGCCTGGCGCGCCTATCACGTCAACTTCATCTATTTCGCGACCCTCGCGCAGGGAGGCCTTTGTCTGGCCTGCGCGATCGTGATCATCGACGCCAGGTGGCCCGGACCGATTCGCCACGTCGCCGAGGGCCTCGCCGCGTGGGTTCCGATCAGTTTCGTGCTGCTCGCGATCGGCTATTTCGGTCGCGAGTCGATCCAGACCAACTGGATCCACGGTGCGCCGATGGGCAAAGAGGGCTGGCTCACGATCCCGCGGGTCTACATCACGGACCTGGCGATCCTGTTCGTCCTCAGCGTGCTGTCGATTCGCTTCCTCAGGCTCTCGGTGCGGCCCGCGCTTTCGGGCGCCGCAGAGCGATCGCCCCGCGCCAGGGGGATGTTCGCGCGTTGGAGTGCGGGTTGGCGCGGCGACGATGTCGAGCTGGCCGAATCGGCCCGCAAACTGCGGGTGCTCGCGCCGATCATCGCGCTGATCTACGCGTTCGGCTACACGATCGTCGGCTACGACCAGGTGATGTCGCTCACGCCGACCTGGTTCTCGACGATGTTCGGCTGGTACTTCACCTGGAGCGGCTTCCTGTCGGGGATCGCGATGACGACGGTCATCTGCGTGCTGCTACGCAACGCGCCGGGTTGGGAGGGCGAACTCACCAAGGATCGCTTCCATGACCTCGGCAAGATGCTGTTCGCGTTCTCGATCTTCTGGATGTACCTGTTCTTCTCACAGTACATCGTGATCTGGTACGGGAATCTCCCCGAGGAGACCCAGTTCTTCGAGCTCCGTCTCGGTACGCAGTTCCTCCAGGACACCTGGCACTTCGCATTCGACCGGCTCGAGGAACCCTATGTCCGCACCTCTCTGATCGCCTGGGCGGGTTGCTGGATCATTCCGTTCTGGGTGCTGCTCGGTCAGGCGCCCAAGCGCAGCTGGTACATCGTGGGTCCGATTGCGGTCGTCATGCTGATCGGCTTCTGGCTCGAGCGAAACGTGCTGGTGTGGCCGTCGCTCGTTCCGAATGACGGCCTCGCGTGGCTCGGACCCGTCCAGCTGGGTATCGCGGCGGGCTTTTTCGGCGCCTTCGCGCTGGTCTTCCTGATCTACAGCCGCATCTTTCCGACGCTGCCCGTTCCTCGCCGCTAGGAACCGCGCGCTAGTCTTCGGGTGTGAGTTTCAGCTTCGATTCATTCGCGGGTACCGGCAGCACCTTTCCGCAGCGCGGCGACCGCGCTGCGATCGTGCTCGACGACGAGGGAGTCTGGCATCCCCGCAGTCTGCGCAGCGTGAAGCCGATCCGTACCCCCTATCGCGACATCACCCATATCGCCGTGTCCGCGCATTCGCTCTGGCTCGGCGCGCGCAAGTCCGTTTATCTGCTGCCTCGCGGAATCTTCGAGCAGCAAGACGGCCCCGAGTGCCTCGCGCAGGCGTTGCGGTCGCGGATCCAGGCCTTGCCAGACGGGGCGTCACGCCTCGATCGGTTCGATCAGATCGACCGGATTGGCGAGAGTGCGGCGCCTCCGCGTGCGACGCAGACGCTCACCATGCTGTGCTTCCTGGTCTACGCCGCCCAATCGAAGCTGGGCTTGCCGCTCATCCTCGCCGGTCACTACAACGCGGCGCTCGTCGCGGATGGTGATGCCTGGCGCATCCTGACCGGCAACCTGCTTCACGTGCAGGACGGGTTTGCGGCGCTCTTCCACATCGGGCTCAACCTCCTGTTGTTGACCGCGCTCGGCTATCTCGTCGAGCGTCCGTTGGGATTGGTGCGAACTGCGTGCGTGATCGTATTGTCGGGCGCAGCAGCGATGATCACGGGTGGCCTGTTCGGAAGCTCCATGCTATTCGGCGCATCCGGCATCGTGTTTGGCATGGCGGGAAGCGCGCTGTGGTTGGATTATCGCCACGCCGAAGAACTGCCCGCCTGGTGGCGTTTCCCTCGGCGCTATCTCGTGATCACCACGGCCGCCTTCCTGGTCATCGGCGTCGCAAACCCGATCGTCTCCGTGGCTGGGCACGTGGGCGGATTGGTTTCGGGTGTGGTTGCTACCGCCTGCGTCGGCCGCCGAATCTTTTCGCGACCGGCACTCTGGATCCGGGTGGTATTCAGCCTGCTGATGTGCGCGGTGCTGCTCTCGATGGGTACGGCGACAATGGATGTCCTGGCGGATGGAAATCCGATCGCCCGCTATGCGGCGCGCAAGGCAGCGCTGCCCGACATTCCATCCGCCGAACTCAACGACTACGCGTGGATGATCGCGATTTCGCCAGACGTGACGCGGGAAGAACTCGAGGCAGCGCTTCTGCTCGCGGAGCGCGCGGTCGTGAAGACCGGTCGCTCGGAGGCCATCATCCTCGACACCCTCGCCGAAGTGCAGTTCGGTCTCGGTCTCGATGCCGACGCGATCAGCACGATCGACGAAGCGATTGCGCTGGAGCCCGACGAGGTCTATTACCGCGAGCAGCGCAGGCGTTTCATGGGTGAGCGGGCGCGCGACGATCGGCCGGAGTACATCCCGCCGATGTTTCGCAATCCCGGCGAGGCCGAACCTCCGGCCGAGGTCGAACCCGGGGATCCGGGGCTCAGGGCGTGATCTCGTCGCCATCCTCGGCGATCACGATGCGTCCATCGAAGCTGTCGTCCACGACGCTCGTAATCTGCAGGTCGTAAACCGGCGGCGGGCGCATCCGAACCAGCACGAGGGTTTCGACACCGGCCTGCTGGGCGAGCGCACCCACCGCATCGATCGCCGTGTGCTCGGCCGCCGCGCGCCGCAGCCGATCCGGATCCTCGTCGAGTTCCATCTGCTGCGCGATTTCCGGTGTCGGGATGTAGGCGCCTTCGTGGACGAGCAGGTTCGCACCGCGCGCAAATTCGACCAGGGCGGCTTCGGCCCAGCCCGTGCCCGCGATCACCGCGGAGCGCCCGCGCGCATCGAATCGGTAGGCGAATGCATCGATCGGTCCACCGGGAAGCGCGCCCGCGCGCACCTCGAGCTCTGCAAGCGGCTCAGACCAGCCGTCCGAGATCTCGACGACGTCGAACTGCGGCGCGCTGGAGCGGATTCCCATCCCGCCCGAACGCGCTTCGATGCCGGCGCGGTGGGCGCTGGTCAGCGCATCGGCGAGCGCGCGGGTTCCGGCGGGCCCCACCAGCCGCAACGGCGCTTCACGACCGTTGATCCAACCGACGAGCAACAGGTCGTCGAGTCCCACGACGTTCTCGGGCAGCAGGCTCGTGAGATAGACGGCTTCGGGTTGCTGGACGGGAATGCGTGCAAGGCGCAGCGCGTCCGCCAGTGCGCGCCCAGCGTCTACGAGAACGATCCGCTCGCCGAGCCCGATCGCGGTTGCGGGGCCGCGGCGCACGGGATTCTCGTGCCGATCTCCGGTACCCAGGGTGATGACGGTCAGGCGCGCGTAGCTGCGCGGATCGAGCGGCCCGACGCGATCGACCTCCTCTTCGAGCCGCCAGGCGCCGCAGGTCAGCATCCAGGCCATGGCTGCGATCGCTGCGACGACGAAGATCGAGGCGATGCGGAACTGGAACAAGTGGTCGGCCATCCATTTGCGAGATCTGGGAGCATGGGACGCTGCGCGAATCCCATCCTAGCGATTTCCACCGAGCCGGCTGGTGGATCCGCGGCCATCCGATACGTTCTGTCGTCAAGGGGGCCTCACTCGCCCCCGAGTCTCGCGTCCGGCCGCTTGTGTCGGGTGCGAGGCGGCCCGGAGGGGAGGTAACGGCGACCACCCCGAATACCGGGACTGGAGGCGGGGTCTGGGCCTCGCTGGGTGTCCTCGACGCCGGAACGGAGGTGATTCGGTGCATCATAAACAAACTACGGTGAGTGAGGTGGTGGCGTCCTAGACGCCGAACCGAATTTTCGGATCGTTTCGGTGTAACTGGGACGCACGATTCCCAGAGCCACCGCCCCGGGAGCGCGGGCACCGTAGCCGCGTCAGGGTCACGTACCTGCTCCCGGGGTTTTCTTTGCCCGCCGTCCGCGAGCTTCGCGCGCCCCACTCGAATTCCATTGTGCAGGACGGATTCAGGGAGCGGGAGGCGAGGGGGTATCCCGCTCGAACCCCATGTCGCGTGATACCCCCTCGCCTCCCGCTCCCAGCGGCGCTCTCCCCGAATCGAGAAGACCGCAGCGCGGCCGCTGACTGTTTCGCGAACTGGTTACCCGGGGCCGACGGGGGCGTCGAGGTATCGGGCGACATGGGGTTCGAGCCCGATGCCTCGACGCCCCCGTCGGCTCCGCGCGCTAGTTG
>Ga0210102_1000340_pt1 | contig 12542 bp, 12 predicted proteins | sample RushOxbow_ThreeS_4_FD_185563 | JGI IMG/M metagenome (GOLD analysis project Ga0210102, IMG submission 185563) | Wetland microbial communities from San Francisco Bay, California, USA, that impact long-term carbon sequestration -... | ecosystem: Environmental > Aquatic > Marine > Wetlands ...
TTGCGCAAGCTGGCCGGCGCCATCAACCGCTCCAACACGGCGGTGGTGTTCATCAACCAGCTGCGGGAGAAGATCGGCGTCATGTTCGGCAACCCCGAGACCACCACCGGCGGCAAGGCGCTCAAGTTCTACGCCTCGCTGCGGCTCGACATCCGCCGGATCGGTCCGGTCAAGGAGCGGGAGACGGTCATCGGCAACCACGTGCGGGTCAAGGTGGTGAAGAACAAGGTGGCGCCCCCGTTCCGCCAGGCGGAGTTCGACATCATGTTCGACGAGGGCATCAGCCACACCTCGCTCCTGGTGGATCTCGCCTCCGAGGCCAACATCATCCAGAAGTCGGGCGCCTGGTACTCGTACAACGACCAGCGGATCGGCCAGGGCCGGGAAAACGCCAAGCTCTTCCTGCGCGACAACCCGCCGCTCATGAGCGAGATCGAGGGCAAGGTGAAGGAGCTGCTCGGCATGCGGCCGGTGCTCGGCGCCGCCACCGCCGAGGAGACTGACGAGTGATCGAAGCGGGGCGGGTGGAGCGGTTGCCGGTCGTCACGGCGCTGGTACCCGATCCCCGGCGCCCGGGCACCATGCGGATCGATCTGGACGAGGCCCGGTTCGCCTCCGTTCCGGCCGAGGTGGTCATGGCGGAGGGTCTGGCCATGGGCGGAGCGGTGGGCCCGGCGCTCCAGGCCCGCCTCACCGCCGAGGCCGACGTCGAGGCCGCGTACCGGACCGCGTTGCGGGCGCTGGAGCGACGGCCCTTCGCCCGGGCCGACCTGGCGCGCCGGCTGCTGCGGAAGGCCCATGCCCGTCCCGCGGTCGAATCCGCGCTCGAGCGGCTCGTCGCGCTCGCCATGCTGGACGACGCAGCCTTCGCCCGCAACTACGTCGAGACTCGATCAGCCCGGGGTCGGGGGCCGGCTCGGCTCACCCGCGATCTCCTGGCCATGGGCGTGGAGCGTGGCGTCATCGACCACGCGCTCGCGGCGTACGGCGCCGTTGCCGGCGAGCGCCGCGAGGTCCCGCTCGCTCTCGCCACCAAACGGGCCGCGCAGCTCGGCGAGCTTCCCCGGACCGCCAAGCGGCGGCGGCTGCTGGCGTATCTCGCCCGGCGCGGCTTCACCGGGCGAGAGGTGAGCGAGATGGTGGCAAGAGTGGTGGGATAGCGCGGGTTCGCCGCCCGCTATCCGCTGATCCTGTAGGCGGATAGCCGATAGCGGATAGCGGGCGGCGTCCCTATATTGCCCCCATGCAGTCCGCCAAGATCCGACGCCTGTTCCTCGATTTCTTCGTCGCCAAGGGGCACCGCGAGGTGCCTTCTTCGTCATTGGTCCCGGCCGACGATCCCACCCTGCTGTTCACCAACGCCGGCATGGTGCAGTTCAAGCGCACCTTCCTGGGCCAGGAGCAGCGGGAGTACAGCCGGGCGACCACCTGCCAGAAGTGCGTCCGGGCAGGCGGCAAGCACAACGATCTCGAGCAGGTGGGCCACACCAAGCGGCACCACACCTTCTTCGAGATGCTGGGCAACTTCTCCTTCGGCGACTACTTCAAACGCGACGCGATCGCGTACGCCTGGGAGTTCGTGACCAGCCCCCGGTACCTCGGTATCCCGGCCGACCGGCTGCGAGTCACCGTGCACCACAGCGACACCGAGGCCAGGGCCCTCTGGCGCGAGATCTCCAGCCTGCCCGACCACCGGATCTACGGTCTGGGAGACAAGGACAACTTCTGGCAGATGGGCGACACGGGACCGTGCGGGCCTTGTACGGAGATTTATGTCGATCTCGAGGGGACGGGTGAGTCGGCGGTACGGCGGAACGGCGGAACGGCGGTAGGATCGACTGGGGACCCTTACGCAGACAACCCTGCCGCGGTACCGCCGTTCCGTCGTTCCGCCGCCGACGTCATCCCCCAGGCCGAGTTCGAAGCCCAGGCCGAAGCCGGCCGCTTCCTCGAGATCTGGAATCTGGTGTTCATGCAGTACGACCGCGCGGCCGACGGGACGCTCACGCCGCTGCCCAAGCCATCGGTGGACACCGGCGCCGGGCTGGAGCGGATTGCCGCGGTGACGCAGGGGGAGGACGACAACTTCCACACCGACCTGTTCCTCCCCCTCATCGAGCGGGTGGGCGAGCTGGTGGGGCTGGCGTACGACCGGTCGGCGGAGAACCGGGCCAGCTACCGGGTTCTGGCCGATCACGCGCGGGCGGTGAGCTTCCTCCTGGCCGATGGGGTCTATCCCAGCAACGAGGGCCGGGGCTACGTCCTGCGCCGGATTCTCCGCCGCGCCGTGCGGCACGCCTGGCTCCTGGGCCGACGGGAGCCCACGCTCGCCCCCCTGACCGACATCGTGGTTCGGGAGATGGGAGGCGTCTACCCCGAGCTCACCGCCAAGGCGGGATACATCCACGAGGTCGCCGAGACCGAGGAGCGGCGCTTCCTGGAGACCATCGAGGGCGGGCTCCGCCGGCTGGAGGAGATCTTCGCGTCCGGCACCACCACCATCTCGGGCGAGGACGCCTTCCGGCTGTACGACACCTTCGGCTTTCCGATCGACCTCACCCAGATCATCGCCGGCGAGCGCGGGGTCGAGGTGGACCTGGCCGGGTTCGAGCGGTCGCTGGAGGAGCAGCGCGGGCGGTCGAGGCAAGCACGGGCCGCGGGGCGGCGGGGCAGCGGCGCGGGCCCGGCGGTGCACACCCGGAAGCCGGGGGCGTGGCGCACGGTGAAGCGCGGGAAGCAGCGCTTCGTGGGCTACGACGTGACCGAGGCCGACACCGACGTGCTCGCCTTCCGCCAGGAGGGGCCCCAGGTCGAGCTGCTCCTCAAGGAAAACCCGTTCTACGCCGAGTCGGGCGGGCAGGTGAGCGACGTGGGCGGGGTGCGCGGCGAGGGCTGGGAATTGGCCGTGGACTCGGTGCGCAAGGATCCCAAGGGTATCGTGATCGGCGGCGCCCAGGGCGACGGCTTCGAGCCTACCCCGCTGCACGCGGCCGTGGACGCGCCCCGCCGGCGCGACATCGAGCGGAACCACAGCGCCACGCACCTGGTGCATTACGTGTTGCGCAAGCGCCTGGGCAACCACGTGCGGCAGCAGGGATCGCTGGTGGAGCCCGAGCGGCTCCGATTCGACTTCTCCCACCACGGCCCGATCGAGCCCGCGACCCTCTCGGCCATCGAGGACGAGGTCAACGCCCTGATTCTGGAGAACGACGTCGTCACCACCCGGCAGATGCCCTACGCCGATGCGCTCGGCCTGGGCGCGATGGCCTTCTTCTCGGAGAAGTACGGCGACGTCGTCCGGGTGGTGCAGATGGGTCCCTCGATCGAGCTCTGCGGCGGCACCCATGTACGCACCACCGGGCAGGTGGGGCCGTTCCGGTTCACTGGACAGACCGGGGTGGCCGCGGGCGTGCGCCGGATCGAGGCGGTGACCGGCACGGGCGCGCTCCGCGCGGTGCGCGAGCTGGAGCGCCGGCTGGCGCGGCTCGCCGAGACGCTCAAAGCGCAGCCGGAGCATCTGGTCCGGCGGGTGGAGCAGCTGGTCGAGGAGCGGCAACGGCTCGAGGCCAGGCTGGCCGAGGCACTGCGCAGTCGAGGCGGGGCCATTACCGGCGAGCGGGCCCAGGTGCGCGGGGTGGACCTCACCATCGCGGAGACCGCCACGGACGACCGCACCGAGGTGGGCCAGATCGCCGACCAGTTCCGCGAAGGGCGACGGAACGGGGTGCTGGTGCTCTTCAGCACCGGGGGGCGGGGCGCCATCCATGTCACCCTGACCGACGACCTGGTCAGCGCCGGGCGCAAAGCGGGCGACCTGGTCAACCGGATCGCGGCGCTCAGCGGCGGGAAGGGTGGGGGGCGGCCGCACTTCGCCTCGGCCGGCGCCGGCGACCCGGAGAAGCTCCCCGCCGCGCGCGCCGCCACGCGGGAGCTGGTCTCGGCTTGGCTGAGCCAGGGTCCGGCGCAGGGGAACGGCGCCTGAGCGTGCCGGCCGACTGGCTGGACCACCACACCACCGGAGCCCCCGCCGCGCTCCGGGCCCGGGTCCGCGAGCACCTCGGATCGGCCGCCCGGCCAGATCCCACGCCGGCACAACTCGCCGCCGCGGGCCGCCGCGCTCTGGATCGGGTCCTGAGCCACGAGGGCGACCGCTCGGTCGCCCTCGATCTCCTCGCCGCTGACGCGCTGGTAACCCTGGCACTCCTGGCCCAGGCCCAGCAGGAGCCCGGGGTTCTGGGCGAATTCGCCACCGCGGTGCTCCGGGCCGGCGCGTCCCACGCGTGATCGACCTCCATTCGCATCTCCTTCCCGGCGTGGACGACGGCTCACGATCGGTGGAGCAGTCGGTTAAAGTGCTGCGGGAGCTGGCCGACCAGGGGCTCACCGCCATCTGCCTCACTCCCCACATGAGCTCGGCCGAGCTCGGTGTCGGGCCTCCTCCCCAGCACGACGCGGCCTTCGCCGCGCTGAGCGCGGCCGCTCCCGCTGTCCCCCGTCTATTCCGGGGCGCGGAGGTGATCCTGGACCGGCCGGTCCCGCTCGCCTCCAGCGAGATCCGCCGCTGTACGCTTGGCGGCACCCGGTATATCCTGGTCGAGTTCCACCGGATGGTCGCGTTCGACACCGTGTGCAATGCGCTGACCCGGGTGGCGGAGGCGGGTCTCACCCCGGTCCTGGCCCACCCCGAGCGATATCGCTCCTGCAGCCCCGAGGCTGTGGCCCGCTGGCGCGAGATCGGCGCGGCCATGCAGGTGGACGCGACGACGCTGCTCTCGCCCCAGCCGCGGGGCGAGCGGGCTCGCGCGCTGGTGGGCCGGGGCCTGGCCGACATCCTGGCCGCGGATAATCACGGCGATGACCGGAGCCTGGCCACCGGCCGGCGCTTTCTCCAGGCCCACGACGCCGCCGGGCAGGCCGAGCTGCTGACCACGCGAAACCCGCTGGCCATCCTGGCCGACGAGCCGCTGGCACCGGTCGCGCCGTTCGAGCTGCGCCGCACTTGGATGCAGCGGATCCGGGAGATCCTGGAGGGGGGCCAATGAACGAGGCGCAGGTGAGTGCCGGGCTGGAAGGGCTGGCCGAGCTGGTGCTCGCGAGCCGGGAGCTGAGCCCGCGGGTGGCCGCCTTCGCCGCCCGCTACGCGGCGGTGCTCCGGGCGGGAAGGACCCTGTTCTTCTGCGGCAACGGCGGGAGCGCGGCGGATGCCCAGCACCTCGCCACGGAGTACGTGGTGCGCTACTGCCGGAGCCGACCGGGCCTGGCCGCGATGGCACTGACGACCGACTCGTCGGTGCTCACCGCCGCGGGCAACGACCTCGGATTCGAGCAGATCTTCGCGCGTCAGGTCGAGGCTCTCTGCCGCCCCGGCGATCTCCTGGTGCTGCACAGCACCAGCGGGAAGAGCGCCAATCTGCTCGCCGCCGCCCGGGCCGCGCGGAGCCGCGGCGTCGGCACCGCCGCGTTTCTCGGCCGGGACGGTGGGCCGCTGGCCGAGGCGGTGGAGGAGGCGATCATCGTTCCGTCCGAGGACACCAGCCGGATCCAGATCCTTCACCTCGCGCTGGAGCACCTCATCGTCGAGCTGGTGGAAGACGAGCTCCTGCCCTCCACATGATCGACCTCCGCGGCAAGAGCTCGCTCGTCACCGGTGGCAACCGCGGAATCGGCAGGGCCACGGCGCTGCTCCTGGCGCGCGCCGGCGCGGACGTGGCCATCACCTATCGCACCCGCTCAGCGGAAGCCGGGATGGTGGTGGACCAGGTCGCCCGCCTGGGACGCCGCGCGCTGGCGGTGGGGGGTGATCTGGGGGATCCCGCCACGGCCGCGAGGATGGCGGGGGAGGTCGCGACCGCGTTCGGCCGGCTGGACTGCTTCATCGCCAACGCGGGGATCTGGCCCCCGGAGGACGTGCCGCTCGGCCGACTGAGCGAGGCCCGCTGGCGCGCGACCATGACGACCAATCTCGATTCGGTGTTTCTCTCCGCCCGCGCCGCGGTCGGGCTGATGGGGCCCGGCGGCAGGGTGGTGATCGTGAGCAGCACCGCCGGACTGCGGGGCGAGGCGGGCCACGCCGACTACGCCGCGACCAAGGGTGCGGTCATCGCGCTCACCAAGTCGCTGGCGATCGAGTACGCGCCCGACATCACCGTCAACTGCGTGGCGCCGGGGTGGGTGGACACGGAGATGTGCGAGCCCGCGTTCGCGAGCGGCGGGCGGGAGCGGATCTCGGCCACCATTCCGCTGCGCCGGATCCCGCCACCCGAGGACATCGCGGGGCCGATCGTGTTCCTCTGCAGCGACCTCGCGAGACACGTGACGGGAGAAGTACTGAACGTGAACGGGGGAACTGTGCTATGCGGCTAGCCCCGCCTCCGGTGAACAGCAGATGATTCATCTGCTGTTCACCGGAGGCACCATCTCCATGCAGCGCGATCCCGAGGCTGGCGGCAACGTGCCCGCCCATGGCGGCGAAGCGCTGGTGGGGTTCGCTCCTGGACTGGATCGGATCGCCCCGTTCCGGATCGAGGACTGGGCCCGAATGCCGGCCTGCCACCTGGAACCCGAGCGGCTCTGGGCCATGCGCGAGCGGGTCCGCGCCATCGCGGAGAGCGGCGAGGTGAGCGGGATCGTGGTCACCCACGGCACCGATATCCTGGAGGAGACGGCATATCTGCTCGACCGCACCCTCGACCGCCGGGTGCCGGTGGCGGTGACTGGAGCGATGCGCACCTCGAGCGATGCCGGATGGGACGGCCCGCGCAACCTGGTGGACGCCGCCACGGTGGCGGCCTCGCCCCAGAGTGCGGGGCGCGGTGCCATGGTCGTCTTCCACGGCCGGGTGCTCGCCGGCGTCACCGCCGCCAAGACCCATACCACCGAGCCCGATGCTTTCTCCGCGCCCCATGCCGGGCCGATCGGACGGGTGGAGGGCGGGCGGGTGACCTTCGACGCCGCCCCAGCGCCCGCCGGGCGGCTCGAGCCCGCCGGCATCACCGCCCGGGTGGCGCTGGTGCCGATGGTGGTGGGCGACGACGGCACCATGCTCGACCGGGCGCGTCCGGGCCACGACGGCGTGGTGATCGAGGCCTTCGGCAGCGGCAACGTGCCGCCTGGCGCCGTGCCCGCCATCGGGCGCTGGCTGGACGAAGGAAAACCGGTGGTGCTCGCCAGCCGCTGCCTCTACGGCGAGGTGGTGCCGATGTACGCATTCGACGGCGGCGGCGCGCGCACCACCGCGATGGGCGCGATCCCCGCCGGACCGCGGACTCCATCCCAGGCGCGGATGGAGCTCACACTCGCCCTGTCGGCGGGCGTGCCCTACGGCACCCGATGAGCTTCGCCCGCCGGCTCGAGATCCCCGAAGAAGTGCTGGAGATCGCCCGGCGGCTGGAGGCGGCGGGGCACGAGGCGTGGTGCGTGGGCGGGGCCATCCGTGACGCCCTGCTGGATATTCCCCATACCGACTACGACTTCGCGACGTCGGCCCGGCCGGAGGAGGTGCAGCGGCTCTTCCGGCGCACGGCCGCGGTCGGCGTGAAGCACGGCACGGTCGGGGTGCTCGACCGGCGCCGGGTGCTGCACGAGGTCACCACCTTCCGCCGCGACGTCGCCACCGACGGCCGGCATGCCGTGGTGGAATACGGCGTCTCCCTCGACGAAGACCTGGCCCGGCGAGACTTCACCATCAACGCCATCGCCTATCACCCGCTCCGCCACGAGTGGCGCGACCCGTTCGGCGGCACCGAGGACCTGCGACGGGGGCTGGTGCGCGCGGTAGGTGATCCCGCGGCCCGGTTCGCCGAGGACTACCTGCGCACCCTTCGGGCGATCCGGTTCGCCGCTCGTTTCGGCTTCACCATCGAGCCTGCCACCTGGGCCGCCGCCCGCGCCGCGGCCCCCGGGCTGACCCGGCTTTCTGCCGAACGGGTGCGGGAGGAATGGTTCAAGAGCCTGCGCACCGCGCAGGACCTGGGCGAGCTGGTGCGCCTCTGGCACGAGGTTGGGGCCGCCCCGGTGTGGCTGCCCGAGCTCGCGTCTGAGGCGGCGACGCGGCTGGCAGCCGTCACCGGCGGGGAGCGCGACCCGGTCCTGCTCACCAGCCGGCTCACGACCGACCCCGTCGCGGTGCTGCGCCGGCTCAAGGCCTCGCGGGCGGAGATCGGCCGCGCGGCGGCGATCATGGCGGGACCCGCGGCCCCCGCGGGTGCGGACGAGCCGGCGGTCCGGCGCTGGCTCGCCCGGGTGGGCCCTGCCACGGACGACCTTCTCGCCGTTCATGCCCTGGAGCACGGGGCCGAACCGCCTTGGGCCGCTACGGTGCGGCGGGTGCGGGAGCGGGGGGATCCGGTCACCCGCGGGGACCTTGCGGTGACGGGTGCCGATATCCAGGCGCTTGGCGCCACCGGGCCACGCGTGGGGGAGATCCTCGGCGCCCTGCTGGACCGGGTGCTGGAGGACCCGTCGCTCAATACCCGGGGGCGGTTGCTGGCGCTCGCCCGGGAGCTGGCATGACCCCTCTCGCCTTCGCCCTGGCTGCCGCGCTGGGCAACCTGGCCGGCGCGGTCGCGGTGGTCCGGCACCTCCGGCGGGAGCTCCGGGTGATCGACGCGGGTCTCGCATTCGGTGCCGGGTTCATGCTGGCCGTGGCGGTGCTGGGAGTGCTGCCGGAGGTGCTGAAGGAAGGTCCGGGCGGCGCGGCCTATGTCCTGATCGGCTATCTCGCAGTCCACCTGGCGCAGCACGTATTCACCCCCCACTTCCACTTCGGCGAGGAGACCCACCGGGTCAGCCCCTCGGCCGGCGTATCGGCGGTGTTGGGGCTCACCCTGCATACCTTCTTCGACGGGGTGGCAATCGCGAGCGGGTTCCTGGTGTCCGGCCGGCTGGGGATTCTGCTCTTCCTCGCCGTGCTGCTTCACAAGCTGCCGGAGGGTGTCACCGTGGCGAGCGTAATGATCGCTGGCGGCGCGAGCCGGGGACGGGCCATCGGCGCCGCGGCCGTGCTGGGGCTCGCCACCATCCTCGGCGTGCTGCTCACCGGGGAGGTGGCTCCGCTCGCCCGCCACGGCCTCGCGCTCTCCGGCGGGGTGACCCTCTACGTGGCCGCGTCCAACCTGGTGCCCGAGTTCCAGGCCAAGCGGGGGTGGCTCACCGCCCTCGCCTTCTTCGGCGGGGCGATAGGTTTCTTCGTGACGGAGCAATTGCTGGAGCGCTGGATCGTACGATGATGCGCGGGAGTCATGGCCAGAAAGCGTAGCGCGGCGCAGGGGGAGACCCTCTTCGCCGCCAATCGGGAGAACCAGCCGCTCGCGGCGCGGATGCGGCCCCGGACCCTCGACGAGTTCGTGGGGCAGGAGCATCTGCTGGCCCCGGGTAAGCCGCTCCGCGAGGCGGTGGAGCGGGGCGTGCCCGGCTCGATGATCTTCTGGGGACCGCCGGGCAGCGGGAAGACCACACTCGCCCACCTGGTGGCGACCTCGACCGCGCGGGTATTCGTCCCCTTCAGCGCAGTCACCGAGGGAGTGCCGCGGATCCGGGAGATCGTCGGCGAAGCGCGGGCCCGGCTCGATCTGGGCGGGCCGCAGGCCATCCTGTTCGTGGACGAGATCCACCGGCTCAACAAGGCGCAGCAGGACAGCCTGCTCCCGCCGGCCGAGGACGGCACCATCACCCTGATCGGCGCCACCACGGAGAACCCCAGCTTCGAGATCAACGGCGCGCTGCTGTCGCGCACCCGGGTGTTCGTGCTGCAACCGCTCTCCGCCGAGGCGGTGACGGTCCTGCTGGAGCGGGCCCTGCGCGACGAGGAGCGGGGTCTGGGCCGGCTCGGGCTCACGGTCGAGCCGGACGCGCTCCGCTCGATGGCGATCGAAGCCGATGGAGACGCGCGGCGGGCGCTCACGGTGCTGGAGGCCGCGGCGGCGCACGTGGGGCCGGGCGGCACGGTGACGAGCGAGGTCGCGCGGGAAGCGATGCAGAAGCGCTTCGCCCGGTACGACCAGGCGGGCGAGGAGCACTACAACCTGCTCTCCGCCTATCACAAATCCCTCCGGGGCAGCGATCCGCAGGGGGCGCTCTACTGGATGGCCCGGATGCTGGACGGGGGCGAGGACCCGATGACCCTGTTCCGCCGCGCCATCGCGATGGCGGCGGAGGACATCGGCCTGGCCGATCCCGACGCCCTGGTCGTAGCGGTGGCGGCGCGGGACGCCTTTCACATGCTGGGACCGCCGGAGGGGTATCTGCCGCTGGCGGAGATGACGATCTATCTCGCCACCGCGCCCAAGTCGAACAGCGCCAAGGTGGCGCTCGGCGCAGCGCTGGCGGCGGCGCAGGCGACGCCGGCCGCCCCGGTCCCGCTCCACATCCGCAACGCCCCGACCGGGCTGATGAAGGGGCTGGGCTACGGCGCGGGTTACCGCTACGCCCACGACTCGCCCGACGCCTACCTGCCCCAGGAGTACCTGCCGGAGGAGCTCCGGGGCACGGTGTTCTACGCCCCGGGGCCGTTCGGGCACGAAAGGCGCGTGGCCGAGCGGATGGAGTGGTGGGCGCGCAGGAAGGGGGAGGCGGGGGAGGAGGGCGGCGGGGCAGGTGAGGGAGAGGGCGCCTGATGACGGGTGCTCCATCTTGTATATTCCGGCAGATGCGGTTCGCGACGACGGCCGGCCTGCTGGCGATGGCGCTCTCGCTGGGGGGCTGCGCCGGGATGGGCGACCTCTTCCGGGAGCCGGACTTCCGGTTGAACCGGGTGATCGTTCGCGACCTCGGCCTGACCGGCGGCAACCTCGACCTGCTGGTCGAGGTGGACAACCCGAACCGGTTCGACCTCCGGGGCACCGCTCTCGAGGTGGGATTCGACGTCGCCGGATCGCACCTGGGTGACGCCCGGCTGACCAACGACTTCGCGGTCACCAAGGGCGAGGTGACCACACTGACGGTGCCGCTCAGGTTCGAGTGGGCGGGAGTCGGCAGCGCGGTCCGCAGCGCACTGGGGTCGGGAGAGATCCCCTATACCATGAAGGGGCAGGCCACCCTGCAGACGCCGTTCGGGCGCTACAGCGTCCCGTTCAGCCAGGAAGGCCGCGCCCCGCTGACCCGTCCGTAGGGGAAGGCCGTTCCCTCCGGACCCTGAACCACGAGGACGAAGCCACTATCGGCAGAACACCGATCCAGGTCCGTGACCCCATCGAGCGGGCGGTGCTCGTGGCGGCCCCCCGCAAGGGGTCCCCCGACGCGCGCCACATCGACGAGCACCTGGAAGAGCTCACCCAGCTGGTCGACACTGCGGGCGCGGAAGTCATCGGCCGGATGTCCCAGCAGATCGGGTCTCCCAGCCCCGCCACGCTCATCGGCGAAGGCAAGGTCGAGGAGGTGGCTCGGGCCGTGGAGGATGCCGGCGCCACCCTGGTCATCTTCGACGAGGAGCTCTCTCCGGTCCAGGGCGCCAACCTCGAGCGCGAGCTCAAGGTCCGGGTGATGGACCGTCCCGAGGTCATCCTCGATATCTTCTCCACCCGGGCCCGCAGCCACGAGGCCAAGCTTCAGGTCGAGCTGGCCCAGCTGGAGTACCTGCTGCCCCGGCTCACCCGGATGTGGACCCACCTCTCCCGGATCCGCGGCGGTATCGGCCTCCGGGGCCCGGGCGAGACCCAGCTGGAGACCGACCGCCGGACCATCCGGCAGCGGATCCAGGGGCTCAAGGCCAAGCTCAAAGGCGTGGAGCGCCACCGGGAGAACCTCCGGGCCGGCCGGGACCCGATGCTCAGCGTCGCCCTGGTGGGTTACACCAACGCGGGGAAGTCGAGCATCCTGCGCGCCCTCTCGGGCGAGCACGAGATCTTCGTGGAGAACCGGCTCTTCGCCACCCTGGACACGCTGACCCGCGAGATCGACCTGGGCGAGGGCCAGCGGGTCCGGGTCACCGACAGCGTCGGATTCATCCGCAAGCTGCCCCACCACCTGGTGGCCAGCTTCCGCGCCACGCTGGAGGAGGCGCGCGGCGCCGACGTGCTGCTGCATGTGGTGGACGCGAGCCATCCCGACTGGGAAGGCCAGATGCACGTGGTGGAGCGGGTGCTGGCGGAGCTGGAGCTGGCCGATCGGCCGGTGATCACCGTGTTCAACAAGATGGACCTGGTCGCGGACCCCGCCGCGTTCACCGCGCGTGTCCGTGAGCTCTATCCCGGCGCTCTGACGGTGACTACGATGCGCACCAACGGACTGGCGCCGCTCAAGGCCCGGCTCCGGGAGCTGGAGCGGGCGGGCCGGGCCACCGTCCGAGTCCGGCTCTCGATGACCGACGGCGCGCGGCTGGCCGCGCTCTATCGCGACGGCGAGGTGCTGACCCGGGAAGACCACGACGGGACGCTCGACCTCCGGGTCCGCCTCGATCCGTGGCAGGTGGAGAAGCTTCAGCGCGAGGGCGTGGATGTGGTCGCGGAGCGGGGGGAAGCACGCCGGGCAGCGGGGTAGGGCGGAACGGCGGAATGGCGGTACGGCGGAACGGCGGTACGGCGGTACGATGGCTCCGAGGAAAGCGA
>Ga0210102_1000341_pt1 | contig 12531 bp, 10 predicted proteins | sample RushOxbow_ThreeS_4_FD_185563 | JGI IMG/M metagenome (GOLD analysis project Ga0210102, IMG submission 185563) | Wetland microbial communities from San Francisco Bay, California, USA, that impact long-term carbon sequestration -... | ecosystem: Environmental > Aquatic > Marine > Wetlands ...
TGTACGAGATGCTGGCAGGGCGCATGGCGTTCAACGGCCCCAACCTCAAGAGCGTCCTCACCCAGCAGCTCACCACCGACCCTCCGCTGGCTCACCTCTCCCAGCCGGACGTGAGCCCGGAGCTGGTGGCGGTGGTGCGTCGCGCGCTGGCCAAACAGCCGGAGGACCGCTATCAGACTGCGGGAGAGCTGGCCGATGCGCTGCGCGGGGTGCTCGCGACGGTGCCGCGCCTCTCGACCCCGGTGCCGACGGTACCGGCGGAGACGCCAGGCGCCCGGGCCGGGCGGTGGCTGGTCCCCCTGGCACTGGTGGCCCTGGCAGTGCTGCTCGTGTTCACCCTGATCCGGGGCCGCGGCCACAACGGGAGCGCCACGGCGACGGCCGAGCAGCCCTACGCGGCCTCGGTTGCGGTGCTGCCGTTCGATAATCTCGGCGGCGATCCCCGCGACGAATACTTCAGCGAGGGGATCACCGATGAGATCATCGGCCAGCTCGCCCAGGTGGAGAGCCTCAAAGTGATCTCCCGCACCAGCGTGATGGCCCTGAAGGGCAGCACCCTCACCCTCCCCCAGATCGCGGAGACCCTGGGCGTCCGGCATATCGTCGAAGGAGCGGTGCGCCGCCAGGGTGACCGGGTGCGGGTGACGGCGGAGCTGATCGAGGCGGCGACCGACGCCCATCTCTGGGCGGCTGCGTTCGAGGGCAACCTGGCGGACAGCTTCCGGGTCCAGGAGGAGATCGCCCGCAAGGTGAGCCAGCAACTGCTCAGCAGCATCCGTGGCCCCCGCCCGATGGCGGCCGCGACCATGTCTGACGCGAGCGCGGCATTCGACGCCACGCTTCGCGGGCGCTCGCTGCTGGAGCGCCACGATCCGGAGGCGATGGACAGCGCGGTGCGCGTGCTGGAGGAGGCGGTCGCCGCGGACTCAGCGTACGCTCCCGCCTATGCCGGCCTGGCGTCAGCCTACACGATGTACGTGATCTACGGCTTCGGCGGCCGGCTGGACGCGTTCGAGACCATCGCCCGGGCCCAGCTCATGGCGGAGCGGGCGATCGCGCTGGCCCCGGACCTGGCCGAGGGGCACCACGCGCTGGCCGACGCCCGCGCGATCGCGCTCGCGCCGGAGGCGGACGTGCTGGCCGAGCTCCGGATCGCCCAGCGGTTGATGCCGAGCAGCGCGGATGTCCGCATGGCCCTGGCCCACGCGCTCGGCCGGGGCCACCGATGGGAGCTCGCGCTGCAGCAGGCGCGGGGCGCGCTGGCGCTGGATCCGCTCTCCACCGGTCTCAGGCACAGCGCCATCACCCTGGCGCTGGGGGCGCGTCGCTACCAGCTGGCCGCGCAGGAGGCCGGGCGCGCCCGTGCGCTGGTCCCCGGCGACATCGTGGCGGAGGAGCTGCTCGCCTACGCCCTGTTGCTCCAGGGGAAGCCGCGCGACTGCCTGGGGCACGGCCTGCGGATCTGGTCCGGCACCCGAGCGATGTGTCTCCAGGCGGCGGGACGGACCGCGGAGGCCGCGGCACTGGCCGACTCCACTGCCACCACGCTGGCGGCGGCCCGCCCCGCCACGGTGTACCAGTACGCCGATCTCGCCGCGTACTACGCCCGACAGGGGGACGTCACCGGCGCGCTGGTCTGGCTGGAGCGCATGAGCCGGATCACTCCCCTGCTGCCCTACTGGTACCTCGACTCGGGGCTGTTCGACCGGGTTCGGAACCAGGCCGCGTTCCGGCGCGGCCTCGCGCATCTGGAGAACGGGGTCCGTGCCCGGGTGGAGGCAGCGCGCCGCCGGGTCGGCGGCGTCGGATGAGCGCACCGGCGGCACCGCTGCTTCGCTGGGATGTACCGACTGCCGATGCTCTCGCGCTGGTGCGCGACGCGCTACTGCCGGCCGGCCTGCGGGCCGGACCCGCGGAGCACGGGTTTCATCGGGACCTCTACTTCGACACCGCGGAGGGCGCCCTGGCGCGCCGGGACGCCACCTGCCGGGTCCGGATCGCAGCCGACGACGTGCGGGTGCTGACGCTGACCCTGCCCAGCGGGGCTGGGGGGCCGCGCCACCGATACGAGTCGGTGGCGCTCGAGGCCGACCCGGCGGCGATCGTCGCCGGTGGGAGCGAGACGGCCCGGCGGCTCCGGGCCCTGGTGGACCCCGCCGACCTGGTGCCTGCGGCCGTGCTGGAGGTGACCCGGACCCGGCGTGCCGCCTCGCCCCGGTGGCCGTGGCGGGCGCGCTACCTGCTCGAGTACGACGCGGTCACCGTGCGGCACGAGGGGCTGACGCGAGGCTTCCAGGAGCTCCGGCTCAGGCAGACGCGCCGGGGCCGGCCGCTCCTTCAGCCGGTGGGCGACGCGATCACCCGGACCCACCAGCTCCGGCCGGTGCTGGAGTCCAAGCTCGCCCGGGCACAGCGGCTGCTTGGCTCGCTGGAGCGCGAGGCGATCGCCCGCTCGCTGGGCAGCGGACGCTGCGTCACGCTGCTGGCTCTCGATGGCGGCACCCTGGCGCTCCGGCGGGACGGGCGGGCGCTGCGGCTTCCCGCGCTCGACGGTGCCGGGGAGGCCACCGTGCGGCAACTCCTGCGCGAGACCTTCGGGAGCGGCGCGGGCGATCTGGCCCTGCTGGGTACGGCGCCCGGCCCGGGCGGGCTCCGGCTTCAGGAAGTGTGGCTGGCCCGCAGGCTGCGGCGTGACGGCGGCGGGAGCGGGCTGGTGTGGGTCCCCCTGGGCGACGCGCTGAGCCGGGCGGGATCCCCCGGTTTCGACCATCCGGAGACCATGGTGGCTCTCGCGCTCGCCTCCCGCTCCGAGCTGTTCACCGAAGGGCACTCCCCGGCTCCGGCTCGGCCGGCGCACTCGGTCCTGCCGCTGCCCGAGGGAAGGGTGGACTCCTCCGTGCTGCTGGACCCGGACGCGAGCGCCCTCGAGTTCAACCTGCGGGTCCTCGCGCTGGCGGAGGACGAGGCGACGCCGCTGCTCGAGCGGCTCAACTACCTGGCCATCGTGAGCGCCAACCTCGACGAGTTCTTCATGGTCAACGTCGGGGCGCTCAAGCGCCGGCGGTCCGGTGGAGAAGAGCAAGGCCACCTGGACGCGCTCGCCGTGCGGGTGCTGCGCCTGCTCGACCGGCAGCGCCGCTGTCTGGAGCAGTGCCTGGCCCGGCTGGCCGAGGCGGGCATCGGGGTCCGCCGGTGGTCCAGTCTCGATGCGCCGGAGCGAGCGCTGCTGGAGGACCGATTCCGGCGCGAGATCTTCCCATCGCTGGCCCCGCGGGCCATCACCGCCGCGCCCGGTTTCCCGGTGCCGGTGATGCCGCACCTCGTGTTGCTGCTGGCCGTGGTCCTGCGCGACGGCGACACCGGCCCGGTCCACCAGGCGTTCGTGAAGCTCCCCGAGCGGCTGCCCCGGTTCCTGCCGGTCACCGGCGCCAGCGATCTCATCCCGGTGGAGGAGGTGGTCAGGGCCAACGTGGGCGCCCTCTACCCCGATCGCAAGATCGTCGAAGCCCACCTCTTTCGGATCACCCGTGCCGCGGACATCGAGCTGGCGGAGGACCGCTCGGGCAATCTGCTCCAGGCGATCGAGGAGGCGGTCGGACGGAGGGCGGCGAACCCGGTGGTCCGGGTGGAAGTCGAGCGCACCATGCCTCAGCCGGTGCGCGACCGGCTCCTGTGGGAGCTCCGCTTCGAGCCCGGCGCGGACGCGGGGTCGCTCGGGGACCGCGACGTGTTTCCCGTCGCGGGACCGCTGGATCTTCGCGGCCTGAGGGAACTCCTCCAAGCGCCGGTACCCGGTGGGCGGTTCCCGCCGTTCGAGGGCGGGGACCCGTTCCCCCCGGGCCAGAGCCTCTGGCGGCTGATCACCGAGCGGGAGAGGCTGGTCCATCATCCCTACGACAGCTTCGACCGGAGCGTGGGGCGGTTCTTCGCCGACGCGGCGGAAGACCCCGCGGTGGTGGGCGTTCGCGCCACCCTCTACCGGGTGGGCGAGCGGTCGGCCCTCATCGAGGCGCTCCTCGCGGCCCTCCGTCGAGGAAAGGACGTCTCCATCTTCGTGGAGCTCAAGGCCCGGTTCGATGAGAGCCGCAATGCCGGCTGGGTCCGTCGGCTGGAGGAGGGGGGCGCGAACGTCGCGTACGGGGTGGTGGGTCTCAAGAACCACGCGAAGCTGGCGCTCGTGGTGCGCCGGGAGGGCGAGGAGCTGCGGCGGTACGTGCACATCGGCACGGGCAACTACAACACCGCGACTGCGCGGATGTACACCGATCTCGGGCTCTTCTCCGCCGATCCCGATCTGGCCGCCGACGTCAACGACCTGTTCAACCAGCTCACCGGCTCGAGCCACGCGCCCGGGGGGGCATTCCGCCGCCTCCGGGTCGCGCCCGCATCGCTGCTGCCGTGGCTCCTGCAGTGTATCGAGGAGCAGCGGGCGCGGGGGCCAAAGGGACGCATTCGGGCCAAGCTGAACGGCCTGGCCGACGTCGAGGTGGTGCAGGCGCTCTACGGCGCGGCCCAGGCGGGGGTGGACATCGCGCTGGTGGTGCGAGGGATCTGCACGCTGAGACCCGGGGTGCCGGGACTGTCGGAGCGGCTCCGGGTGGTGAGCCGTCTGGGGCGGTTCCTGGAGCACGGCCGGATCTATGAGTTCGGGGCTCCGTGCGAGGCTCGGTACTTCATCGGTTCGGCCGACTGGCGGCCGCGCAACCTGCGGCGCCGGATCGAGGTGGTGGCGCCGGTTGCGGACCCGGGCACGTGCGCCCGATTGTCGGCCCTGCTCGATGCCGAGCTGAGCGACCCCGGCGCCTGGGTGCTGCAGCAGGACGGGACGTATGAACGCCCCGGCAGCGGGGCGGTGGGGCGGCCTGCCAGCCCCTAGAAATCACTTACGCCCTGGGCGGGAAGTCTCTAAAGAGCTTGAATTTACCATCTGGAGGCGCCATCTTGCGGCGTGATCAAAGTCACCGCGGTTCACCCCGGGTCCATCGCGGCCGAGCTGGGACTCCAGGCCGGCACCGAGCTGCTGTCGGTCAACGGCCGGGAGCTGGAGGACTTTCTCGACTGGGAGTTCCTCACCGCCGAGGAGCAGATCATCCTCCACGTGCGGCAGCCGCACGGCGAGGAGATCGAGTACGACATCGAGCGCCCGCTGAGCGAGCCAATCGGCGTTTCGCTCGAGCCGGCCCGGATCCGCCGCTGTGCCAACCGGTGCGATTTCTGTTTCGTGGACGGCCTCCCCGACGGCCTCCGCGACGTGCTCTACATCCGCGACGACGATTACCGGCTGTCCTTCCGCTACGGCAACTTCGCCACGCTCACCAATCTCAAGCCGCACGACGTGGACCGGGTCATCGAGTACCGGCTCTCGCCGCTGTACGTGTCGGTCCACGCCACCGATCCGGTGGTGCGGCGCTACCTGCTGCGCAATCCGACCGCGCCGGAGATCCTGCCCCAGCTGCGGACATTCGCTGATCACGGGATCGAGTTCCACACCCAGGTCGTCATGTCGCCCGGAGTGAACGACGGCCCGGTGCTGCGGCAGACGCTGACCGACCTGTACGACTTCGGCCCCGCGATCCTGGGCTGCTCGGTGGTTCCGGTGGGACTCACCGAATACAGCAAGCACCACCTGGTGCGCGAGCCGACCGCCGAAGAATGTCGGGCGGCGATCCGGCTGATCGAGGAGCGGTCGGCGGTGGCGCTGGCGGAGCGGCATCGGCACTGGGCCTATGGCGCGGACGAGCTCTACCTGCGGGCCGGCGTCGAGCTGCCATCCGCCGAGATCTATGACGACTTCGATCAGATCGAGAACGGAGTCGGCTCGGTTCGCTGGCTGCAGCAGCGCATCGCGGGCCAGGCGGAGGCGATGGCCGGCTGGGCCGGCCGGCGCATCGGGGTGGTCACCGGGACGGCCATGGGGCAGCTCATGCCGATGGTGCTGGAACCGCTCCGGCGGATGACCGGGGCGGAGTTCGAGCTCATTCCCCTGGTGAACCCGCTGTTCGGGGCCTCGGTCACCACCGCGGGGCTGCTCCCCGGGCGCGCCTTCGCCGAGGCGCTGGCCGCGCGGCGCGATCTCGATCTGGCCCTCCTCCCGGGCGAGACGATCAACGAGGACGGCCTCTTCATCGACAGCATGAGCTTCGAGTCGCTTACCGCGCAGGTGCCCATCGAGGTGCGGCTCTCCCAGGACTTCGCCGACGCCCTCGGCACCGCGGCGGCGGCGTGAGCAAGCCGACGGTCGCGATCGTCGGCCGGCCCAACGTGGGCAAGTCCACCCTGTTCAACCGCATTCTGGGCGGGCGTCCGGCCATCGTGTCGGAGCGGCCGGGCACCACCCGCGACCGGCACTTCGGCGATGCCGAATGGCAGGGCCGCCACTTCTGGCTGGTGGACACCGGAGGCCTCGTGCCGGACTCGAGCGACTCCCTGGATCGCGCCATCCGGCAGCAAGTCGAGTTCGCCCTGGACGAGTCGGACGTGGTTCTGTTCGTCGTGGACGGGAAGGAAGGGGTCCAGCCGGTGGACCAGGCGATCGCGGAGCGGCTGCGCCGTACCCGCGTCCCGGTGCTGCTCGCGGTCAACAAGCTGGACGACCTGGAGCGGAGCCAGGCGCTGTACGAGTTCTACGAGCTGGGATTGGGTGAGCCGATCGGGGTGAGCGCTGCGGTGGGGAAGGGAAGCGGCGACCTCCTGGACGCCGTGGTCGGGCTGCTACCACCCTGCAACCCCGCGGAGGAAGAAGAGGCGATCGACGTGGCGGTGGTCGGTCGGCCCAACGTCGGCAAGTCGTCGCTGGTGAACCGGCTGCTGGGGGAGGACCGCCACGTGGTGGCGCCCGAGGCGGGCACCACCCGCGACGCGGTCGACTCACTCTTGCGGTATCGCGAAACAAATCTCAACTTCATTGACACAGCAGGGTTACGGCGCCGAGCTAAAGTGGAGGATGATCTCGAGTTCTACTCCACTCTGCGTACTGAGCGCGCCATCGAGCGAGCTCAGGTGTGCGTGCTGGTGGTGGACGCGACGAGAGGACTGCACAACCAGGACCTGCGGATCGCCACCGCGGCGTGGGAGCGGGGCTGCGGGCTCATCGTCGCGGTGAACAAGTGGGATCTGGTGGAGGAGAAGGACGCCAACACCGCGCATCGGGGACAGGAGGAGCTCATCGCCAAGGCGCCGTTTCTCCGCCACGTGCCCTTCGTCTACCTCTCCGCCGTCACCGGTCAGCGCGCCCGCAAGGTGCTCGACCTGATCCTGGAGGTGGCGGAGAGCCGGGAGCGACGGATCCCGACCGCCGAGGTGAACCGGGTCATGGGCACGCTGATCGAGCGGAGCGCGCCGCCGCAGAAACCGGGCGAGGAGGTCAAGCTGCTCTACGCGTCGCAGATCGGCACCACTCCACCTACGTTCGCGATCGTGACCAACCGTCCTCACGACGTGCCCGAGTCGTATCAACGCTATCTGGCCAACGGCTTCCGGGAGGCGTGGCCCTTCACCGGGTCGCCCCTCCGGCTCCGCTTCACCAGCCGGGGCGCGCGGAAGTGACCGCCGGCGGGGCGGCGCCCTGGCTTCTCGCCTCCTATCTCCTGGGAGCCGTGCCGACCAGCTATCTGGCTGCGCGGCTGGGGCGCGGCATCGATCTCCGCGAGCACGGCAGCAGGAATCTCGGCGCCACCAACCTCTACCGGGTGCTCGGCTGGGGCTACGCCCTGCCGGTCGGACTGTTCGACGTGGCCAAGGGTGCGATCCCGGTACTGCTGTTCGCGCCGCGGGCCTCCTCCTCGGAACTGTTCGCGCTGGCCTGTGGCGTCGCCGCCATCGTGGGACACGTCTTCTCGATCTTCGTCCGGTTTCGGGGCGGCAAGGGCGTCGCCACGGCGGCCGGCGTCATGCTGGGGCTCACGCCGGCCGCGCTGGGCATCGCCGCCCTGGTCTGGCTGGTACTGGTATACCTGACCGGCTACGTCTCGGTCGGCAGCATCACGGCCGCGGCGGTGTTCCCCATCGCGGTCTACCTGCTGGACCGCCCCGCGCGGGCGGGGATCCTCTGGGTGGACGTGGTCGTGGCCGCGGGCATCATCTGGCTGCATCGCGGCAACATCCGCCGGCTGCTCCAGGGCAGGGAGAACCGATTCGGTCGGCGCGCGGCGCCCTCGGCGGGCCCGTGACGCGCATCGGCGTGCTCGGCGCAGGGGCCTGGGGCACGACGCTGGCGAACCTGCTCGCCTGCAAGGGGGAGGAGGTCCGCCTCTGGGCTTTCGAGTCCGAGGTGGTCGAAGGCGTCAACCGGGACCACGAGAATGCGCTGTTCCTGAGCGGGGTGGCGCTGGCGCCGGGGCTCTGCGCCACCGGCGACCCGGTCGAGGCCGTGGCGGGGGCCGACGTGGTGGTCTCGGCACCGCCCAGTCACGCGGTGCGCTCGGTCATCACGCGGCTGGGCCGCGCGGTGCCGGCCGGCACGCTGGTGGTGAGCGCGACCAAGGGCATCGAGACCGACACGCTCGCGCTCATGTCCCAGGTGTTCGCCGAGTGTCTCCCCGGCGTCCGCTACGCGGCGATCTCGGGGCCCAGCTTCGCCCTCGAGGTGTGCCAGGGACAGCCCACGGCGGTGGTGGCGGCCGCAGCGGAGGAGGGAACCGCGATGGATGCGCAGCGGGTCTTCGCGACGCCCCACTTCCGGGTCTACACCAACCAGGACGTGATCGGGGTCGAGCTTGCCGGGGCGCTCAAGAACGTGATCGCCATCGCCGCCGGCATCCTCGAGGGCCTCGGCATGGGGCACAATCCCCGCGCCGCGCTGATCACCCGCGGCCTGGCCGAAATCACCCGCCTCGGTGTGGCGATGGGGGCGGAGCCCCTGACGTTTGCCGGGCTGGCCGGGATGGGAGACCTGGTGCTGACCGCGACCGGTGGCCTGAGCCGGAACCGTGCACTCGGCGTGGCTCTGGCCCAGGGGGAGCCCTTCCCGCACTACCGGGCGACCCATCGCTCGGTGGCCGAGGGGGCGAATACTTCCCTTGCCGCGGCGGCGCTGGGCCGGCGGCTCGGGGTGGAGCTGCCGATCACGGAGAAGGTCTGCGCGGTGCTGTTCGAGGAGAAGCCGCCGCGGGAGGCGGTGGAAGAGCTGATGACCCGCGAACTCAAGTCGGAGCAATGGCGATGACGACCACCCGCAGTCCCGCGCGTCCGGTGCAGGAGTTCTACTCCATCGGCGAGGTATGCGCCCTCACCGACCTCAAGCCCCACGTGCTGCGATACTGGGAAAGCCAGTTCCGCTTTCTCAACCCGGCCAAGAACCGGAGCGGGAACCGGGTGTACAAGAGCCGGGAGGTCGAGCTCATCATGCTGGTGAAGCACCTCCTTTACACCGAGAAGTTCACGATCGAGGGTGCCCGGCAGCGGATCGACCAGTACCGGCGGACCGGCGAGCTGCGCTCGGGCGCGCGCAAGGCGTTCGAGGCCGAGCTGGCGGCGGAGGCGCGGGCAGTGGTAGAGGAGGCGATCGCCGTTCTGGAAGGGAAAGGCGGGGAGAAGAGGGTGAAAGGTGAAAGGTGAAGGGGGAAGGGGGAAGGATGGAGGGTTTCCGTTTCCCTTTCACTCTTCACCTTCCCCCCTTCTCGTTTCACCTTTCACTGCAGCTCAGTTTCTCTAGCCCCCGCCGCTCCACTATCTTCCCGCCATGAACATCCTCGTCACCAACGACGACGGCATCCTGGCCCCGGGCCTGGCGCTGCTGGCGGACGTGTGCCGGGAGGTGGGGAACGTCACGGTGGTGGCACCCGACCGGGAGCAGAGCGGGACCTCGCATTCGCTCACCCTGCACCGGCCGCTCCGGCCGGCGCGCCGCCCCGACGGCGCCTGGCAGATCGACGGTACGCCCACCGACTGCGTCATGCTCGCGATCCAGGCACTCATGCCCGAGCGACCCGACTTTGTCTTTTCAGGGGTGAACCATGGCCCCAATATGGGCGAAGACGTGCTCTACTCCGGCACCGTCGCGGCGGCGATGGAGGCGGTGACGCTTGGGGTCCCGGGGATCGGCATCTCCTTCTGCGGCAACCATCCAGAGACGATGCACGGGTACCGCGATCGCCTGCTCCAGCTGGTCCGCCACATCACCTCGGTGCCGGACTTCCCCGAGCAGACCCTGCTCAACATCAACCTGCCCCGGATCCCCGCGGCCGAGGTGCGGGGGGTGCAGGTGACCAAGCTGGGCAGCCGGTTCTTCTCCGAGTCCCTCACCCGGATGACGGATCCCTGGGGCCGGGAGATCTACTGGATCGGCGGCGGCACGATCACCTGGACCGGAGGGGAGAACTCCGACCACCTGGCCGTGGCAGAAGGATACATCTCGCTCACGCCGCTCCACATGGACCTCACGAACTATTCGCTGCTCGAAACGGTGCGGGGATGGGCACTGGAGGACTAGAGATCGGCGAGGGTGACAGCTACGGCGGCTATCGGGGCCGCCTGGTCGAGGCCCTTCGGGAGAAGGGCATCCGCGACTTGGCCGTGCTCCGGGCGGTCCGCCTGGTGCCCCGCCATCTCTTCGTCCCCCCGAGCCTGCGGCACCGCGCCTACGACGATGCGGCGCTGCCGATCGGCGGAGGGCAGACCATCTCCCAGCCCTGGGTGCAGGCCCGCTATCTCGAGCTCCTGGGACTCACCGGCCGGGAACGGGTGCTCGAAGTCGGCACCGGGTCGGGGTACCAGACGGCCCTGCTGGCGCTGCTCTGCGACGCCGTGTTCAGCGTGGAGCGCATCCCGGGCCTGGCCGGGGCGGCGCGCGATTCGCTGGAGGCCGCCGGCATCAGGAACGTGACCGTGCTGGTGGGCGACGGCACGCTCGGCTGGCGGCCGTTCGCGCCGTACGACGCCATCCTGGTGGCGGCCGCCTCGCCCGAGGTCCCCGTGCCCCTGGCGGAGCAGCTCGCGCCGGGAGGGCGAATGGTCATACCCCTGGGCGACCGCAACGGTCAGACGCTCACCCTGGTCCGCCGCGAGGGCGACGAGCTTCGCTCCAGCACGGTGGCGGATGTCCGCTTCGTGCCGCTGATCGGCCAGTTCGGCTTCCGCTAGCCCCCCGGAGATCGCATGGACCTGCTGAGCCGCCTGCTCGACCTCTTCCTCCACCTGGACACCCATCTCAGCCAGGTGATCGCCCAGTACGGCACCTGGACCCATTTGATCCTGTTCGCGATCGTGTTCTGCGAGACCGGACTGGTGGTGACGCCCTTCCTCCCGGGCGACTCCCTGCTGTTTGCCACGGGCACGTTCGCGGCGCTGGGCGCGCTGGACCTGCGCCTGGTGGTGCTGCTTCTGATCGCCGCCGCGATCATCGGGGACACCGTGAACTACTGGGTCGGCGCCTACATCGGGCCGCGGGCGTTCAGCGGCAACGTGCGGTTCCTCAAGAAGGAGTACCTCGACCGCACGCACGAGTTCTACGAGCGCCACGGGGGAAAGACGATCATCCTCGCCCGGTTCGTCCCGATCATCCGGACCTTCGCGCCGTTCGTGGCGGGGGTGGGCGCGATGAGCTACCCCAGATTCATCACCTACAACGTGGTGGGTGCGGTGCTCTGGGTCGGGCTCTTCGTGCTGGGCGGTTACTTCTTCGGCAATATTCCCGTGGTGAGGGAGAACTTCACCCTGGTGATTCTGGCGATCATCGCGCTGTCGGTCATGCCGATCGCGCTCGAGGCAGTGCGGGCGCGCCGGAGCCGGCCGGCGTGACCACGCGGTTCCTGGTCTCGGGCGCGGTGCAGGGGGTGGGCTTCCGCTGGTTCGTCGCCCGGCACGCCCGCGCCCTGGGAATGGTGGGGTTCGCGCGGAACCTGGCGGACGGCCGGGTGGAGGTGGTGGCGGACGGAGGGGAAGGGGAGGCGCTCGCCCGGCTGGAGGCGCTGCTTCGGAGCGGCCCGGCCCACGCCTGGGTCGAGCGGGTGGAGCGGGAGGACGGTATCGACGCGGCGCTGCCGCGGGGGAGCTTCGACATCCGATGACCACGACGACCTCGGTCGCCCGGCGGGTCCGCGACGCGCTGCGCGCCATTCCCGACTATCCCAAGCCGGGCATCGTGTTCCAGGACATCACCCCGGTCCTGGCCGACGGCCCTCTCTTCCGCGACGTGATCGAGGCGCTGGCCGCCCCGTTCCGCGGTGCCGGCGTCACCCACGTGCTCGGGGTCGAGGCCCGGGGGTTTATTCTGGGTGGCGCGGTGGCCGCCGGCCTGGGGGCCGGGTTCGTGCCCGCGCGCAAACCGGGCAAGCTGCCCTGGGAACGGGTGGCGGAGGCCTACGAGCTCGAGTACGGGGCCGACGCGCTCGAGTGTCACCGCGACGGCCTGGGCGGGCACACCAAGGTGCTGGTGGTGGACGACGTGCTCGCCACCGGCGGCACCGCGGCGGCCGCCGGACGCCTGGTCCAGGCCCTCGGCGCAGAGCTCGCGGGATGGAGCTTTCTGCTCGAGATCACTCCGCTGGAGGGACGTAAACGGCTGGGCGGCACCGCGCCGAGCGAGGCGATCGT
>Ga0210102_1000342_pt1 | contig 12503 bp, 8 predicted proteins | sample RushOxbow_ThreeS_4_FD_185563 | JGI IMG/M metagenome (GOLD analysis project Ga0210102, IMG submission 185563) | Wetland microbial communities from San Francisco Bay, California, USA, that impact long-term carbon sequestration -... | ecosystem: Environmental > Aquatic > Marine > Wetlands ...
CCCGTGATCGAATCGCCGCTGGCAGAAATCTCTGCGGGGGTTCCGAGCGCGACGATCTGCCCGCCGTGAATTCCCGCGCCGGGCCCCATGTCGATCACGAAATCCGCCGAGCGGATCGTCGCCTCGTCGTGTTCCACGACGATCACGCAGTTGCCCCCATCGCGAAGCCGAGCGAGCGTTGCGAGCAACCGCTGGTTGTCCCTCGGATGCAGGCCGATCGAGGGTTCGTCGAGGATGTAGAGAACCCCCATCAAGCTGGCGCCCACCTGGGTCGCGAGGCGAATGCGCTGACTTTCGCCACCCGAAAGCGTCGTGCTGCTGCGATCGAGTGTGAGGTAGTCGAGGCCAACATCCTCGAGGAAGCGCAGTCGGTCGCGAATCTCGACGATGATCTTCTGGGCAATCGCGCGCTCGGCGGGCGCGAGCGCCAGCTGCTCGAAAAAGCCGGCGAGATCGCCGACCGGACGCCGGGTGAGATCCGAGATCGATTCTCCGCCCACCCGAATGCTTCGCGCTTCGATTCGAAGCCGCGATCCATCGCACTCGGGGCAGCTGCGGGGTGATCGATAGCGAGCGAGTTCCCTGCGCTCTGCTTCGCTGCCGCGCGCGTAGCGTCGCTCGAGCTCGCCGAGCACGCCGTCCCAGCGGCGCTGGATCGTGCGCCCGCGCTTGCCAGGCTCGAACGCAAAGGCGAGCTCTTCCTTCGCGCCGTGAAGGATTCCGTCGCGCACGTCTTGTGCGAGTTCGCGCCAGGGTGTGTCGAGGGAGATCTGGTAGTGATCCGCGAGTGCTTCGAGCAGGCGACGATAGTAGGCCGGAACGCGACGCCCGCTCCAGGGCGCGATTGCCTTGCGCGAGACCGACAGCGATGCGTCGGGAACGATGAGAGCGGGGTCGAATTCGTCGCGCGTCCCGAGGCCGCTGCAGCGCGGGCAGGCGCCGTGGGGGCTGTTGAACGAGAACGAGCGCGGTTCGATTTCCGGGTAGGAGATGCCGCAGTCGACGCACGCGCTGTGCTCCGAGAGCGTCCACTCCTGCTGGCCTGGGCCGACATCGACGGTGACGAGGCCGCCCGAAATTCGCACGGCCGTCTCGATCGACTCGGCGATGCGCTTGCGCGCGGCGTCCTTCGCGACGATCCGGTCGACGACGACGTCGACATCGTGCTTCGATTGCCTGGCGATCGAAATCTCATCCGCGAGCTCGCGAATTTCACCATCGACGCGAATCCGAACGAACCCCTGTTCGGAGAGTTCCCTCAGCTCCTTGCGGTGCTCGCCCTTTCTCCCCCGAATCACGGGCGCGAGGATCTGCAGCCGGGTTCCTGCTCCCAGCGCGATCACGCGGTCGGTCATCTGCTGGATGGTCTGGCTGGCAATCGCTGTGCCGCATCGATGGCAGTAGGGCAGGCCGACTCGCGCATAGAGCAGCCGCAGGTAGTCGTAGATCTCGGTTGCCGTCCCCACCGTGGATCGGGGGCTATTGCCGACCGTGCGCTGTTCGATCGCGATCGCGGGCGAAAGACCATCGATGGAATCGACGTCGGGCTTTGCCATCTGTTCGAGGAACTGACGCGCGTAGGCGGACAGCGACTCTACGTAGCGGCGCTGCCCCTCGGCGTAGATCGTGTCGAATGCGAGAGAAGACTTGCCAGAGCCCGAAAGGCCCGTGATGACGACGAGCTGGTCGCGCGGAATACAAACGTCGAAGTCGGCCAGATTGTGTTCGCGGGCACCTCGGATCAGGATGTGTGTGAGTGATGAGACCCCACCGCTCACTGGAATAACGCGCCCTTCCCCGTGTCAGCGGAATCGGCAGCGGTGGTATCGAGTTTGGCGGCATCCGCGAAGTAGCCGAAACGTTGGATGTAGGTGCGCTTTCGGAGTTCCTCCATCCACACGACGAATTCCGACTCGATCATCATCTGCTGGACTTCCCGAAAGAGCTGCGGCTCTGCCATTTCGAAGCTGATCCGTTCGAAGGCTCTCTTTTCGACGAGTTTGAGCAGGTTGCAACCGAACGGCTGTCGGTTGACCGGGCTGACCTGGCCCGGCTCGAGCTCTGCCACGAGTCGGGCCATCCACGGCGCAAGCGACGACGCGTGCAACCAACCGATGTCCCCACCCTGCTCGGGTGCGACCGCCGAAACTTCGGCTGCGACCGCCTCGAATGTCTCGCCGGCAGCAATCTTCTCGGCAGCCGCATCAACCTCGGCGCAGGCCGTGTCGGCGTCCTTGTCCGGGCCAGTCGGGATCAGAATCTGGCGCAGATGAACCTGTTCTCCGCCACTGGGTTGGTCCTTGTAGCGCTGGTCGTATAGCCGGCGCACCGCACTCGGTTCGACTTCGACCTTCGGCATCAGTGCGACCTGGATGACGCGCTGGTTTTCGATCTTCTCCTTGATCTGCTCGCGGTAATCCTCGAAATCCAGGTTCTTGGCGCGCACGCTCTTTTCGAGCTGTTCGGTCGTAAGCCCGTTGTCGCGCGCGATCATCTCGATGGTTTCATCGACGTCTTGATCCGAGGCGTACAGCTCCATCCGCTTCACTTCGCTCGCGATCAATTTGTCTTCGATCATGCGCTCGAGACCCTGGGCGCGCAGCTTCGCGATCTGGTCGTCGGAAACGCCCGCGGCGCGCATCTGCTTTTCGCCGTCCGCGACCATCGCGAGCACTTCGGAGACGAGGACGACGTCCTCACCGACCTGGGCGGCGATGCCGTCGACCAGGATTTCGTCGGGCGAGGCCGGCGAGGCCGAAAGGAACAGCCCCGCGGCGATCCACGGGAAGATGCGTCGCACCCAAGCCCCCTCTGGGAGTTTCGGGCGCTGCCCGAAACGCGGTTCATCCAAACCAGACCGATCCTAGCTTTCAATCCGCCGGCTGACCCGCCGCCGGCTGGCTCGCGTCGGGCGCGAGCGATTCGGCGAGACCCTGCGCGCGCGACCGAATCGGCTCGATCGGACCGGCTTTGGACGCCGGTTGCGGGTCCAGCGGTCAGCGGTCGGGGTCCCGAGCGCGCGCCGGAGCGCGGCAGAGCCAGCGTCCGCGCTGCCCGCGTTGAGTACTCCCGTTAAATCGTTGATGATCCTAACCGTTGCGAGCGCGCTTCCAAGCCAGATCAGGGCCTTGGCGGCGCTTCCCAAACAAAGATATTTACTTAACAAAAACAAAATGTTAGAAAATCAGATCAGCAAAAGTTGAGGACCCCGGAAACCGCCGCGCTCGGCGCGATGTAAATCATCCAAAACGCGCAGCGGCGTTGCCCGCCCGATCTCCCGCTCGACGCTCGACCCCCATCCCGAAACCCGCATGAGAGAGACCCCCATGATCAACAAACGACTCGACGCGTTCTTCAATCCGAGGACGATCGCGATCGTCGGTGCGAGCGATCGCGCCAGCTCGTGGTCGAAGGAGATCTACTCCAACCTCGTGGCGCTGAACTTTCCGGGAGAGATCTTTCCGATCAACCCGCGCCGCGCGACGGTCTGGGATCGGCCCGCCTTTGCGAGTCTGGGCGAAACCCCGGTCCCGGCGGACCTCGCGATCATCGCGATTCCCGCGGAGGCCGCGATCGGTGCGGTCGAGGCGTGCGGCGAAGCCGGAGTTCGCTCGGCGATGGTGGTCTCGAGCGGCTTTCGCGACGCGGGCCCCGCAGGCGCCGAGCTGCAGGTTCGACTCAGCGCCGCTGCAATCGAGCACGACATCACGCTGATCGGCCCCAACGTCGAGGGCTTCATCAACTATCACGGCCCGGTTGCCGCCTACGGGGCCGAGATGCCTCCGCGCTCGAGACGCGGTTCGATCTCGATGTTTTCCCAGAGCGGCACGGCGGCCTGGACGTTCATCCACATGGCCGGAGATCGCGGTGTCGGTGTCCGCGTGGTGACGGGCGTGGGTGTCGAAGCCACGATCGGCATCGGCGAGTTGCTCGCGTGGGCGGCGAGCGATTCCGAGACGACCGTCGCGGCCTGCTACATCGAGACCATTCGCGACATCGGCGTTCTCGCGGCAGGGCTCGAAGCGATGGATCGCGCCAACAAGCGGGTCGTCATCTGCTGCCCGCGCGTTGCGGGCGAAGCCGCGAAGGCTGCGGTGATCGCCCATACCGGAGAACTCCTCGGGGACACCACGTTGCGCGATGCCACGCTTCGGCGGCTCGGCGCCGTGGTCGTCTACGATCCGATCGCGCTGTTCGAAACGGCGCTGCTGTTGGAGAACGCGCCGCGGTGCTCGGGAAAACTCGCGGCCGCCATGCAGTCCGGCGGCAACTGTACGCTGTTCGCCGATGCGCTCAACGACGCCCGGGTGCCGCTCGAAAAATTCAGCGCGGCAACCATGAGCAAGCTTTCCGAGATCCTGCCCGATTTCAGCGAACCGCGTAATCCACTCGACGTGACCGGTCAGGCGATCTTCGACAGCGAGATCTACTGCCGGGCGATCGATACGCTGGCCGCCGATCCCGAGGTGGGCCTGATCGCGATCGACGTCGCACCGAGTCGGACGCATCCCGGCGACTCCGGCCTCACGACGATCCTCGGCCACGCGGGCAACGTTCAGCGCACGAGCGGCAAACCCGTGATCTCGGTACTGACGACGCCGCTGTCCTACACCGGGAGAACCGCCGATGCGATCGCCGAGTACGGCGTCGCGGTGTTGCAGGGGCACGCCTCGGCGGCGACCGCGATCGCGGGCCTCTACGAAATCTCGCGCGACCGCCTGCCGATCGCCGAGCGACACAGCGCGAAACCGCAGGTCTCGGTCCCGCCGGGAATTCTCGACGAAGTGCAGGCTGCCGCGATCTTCACCCGGTACGGGATCGAACGGCCGCGCGAGGCCGTCGTCAGCGACCCCGAGCGGGCGGCGGTGGTTGCCGGCGATCTCGACTGCCGCGTCGTCGTCAAGCTCGTCTGCGCCGAGGTGCCCCACAAGGCGCGCGAAGGCCTGGTGAAACTGAACCTCGATTCGCCAGCGGAGGTGAAGCGCGCCGCACAGCAGGTGCAAGACCGCGCGCGCGAAATGGGTGTCGATGCGACGCGCCTGTTGGTGCAGGAACAACTCGCGGCCGGACCGGAGTTTCTGATCGGTGTCACGATCGACCCGATCTATGGGCCCGCGATGACCGTGCGCAGTGGCGGCGGTGGCGTGTCCGGCGAGTCGGCGTTCCACCTGCTTCCGCTGCGGCAAGGAGAGGCGCTGAAGATCGCTGACGGCGCCGCAAAGAGCGCATCCGTCGCGCTGTCCGACTCCGAATTGAAGGAACTCGCGAGCGTGGTGGAGCGCTTCGGCTGGCTCGCAGAAGACCTGTCCGATTGCATTCTCGAAATCGAAGCCAACCCCATCATCATCACGGGTGGGCGCGCAGTTGCAGTGGATGCACTCGCGGCCGCCAAACCCGAAACAGGAGAAAACTGATGTCCAAGGAAGCACTGATCCGCGTTCGCATGTCTGCCCGCGATGCCCACTACGGCGGCAATCTGGTACCCGGCGCCAAGATGTTGGAGATCTTCGGCGACCTCATCACCGACCTCGCCATCCAGCAGGACGGTGACGAAGGCCTGTTTCGCGCCTATCACGAAGTCGAATTCCTGGCCCCCGTCTACAGCGGAGACTTCATCGAGGCGAAGGGCCGCATCGTGAAGGTGGGCAACACGTCGCGGCGCTGCGAATTCGAGGCCTACAAGGTCATCGCGGTTCGACCCGACGTCAGCGACTCGGCTGCGGACGTGCTCAAGGAGCCGATTCTCGTATGTCGAGCGGTCGGCACCACCGTCGTACCCGCGGAGATGAAGCGCACCTGAGGCCGGCTTCGACGGGAACTTGCCGTCACGCAGCTCCGAGGTTGGCGAGCAGGTTGCGGGTCGCGGCGAAGAGGTGCGCGGGATCCCCCTTGGGTGCGCGCGCGTAGATCTTCCGGTCGGGCGCGACGCGCATCCCTGCTCCAGCCTGGTGGAGCAGATCGAGCAGCCGCTGCGGATCGACTTTGCTCTGATCCGCCGCGGTGAGCACGATTTCGCCCTTCGTGAGATCGATCGCCGCGATCCCGAGCTGGCGTGCGCGCGACTTCAATCGGATCACCTCGAAGAGGTTCGCGGCCTCGTCGGGTAATGGCCCGTAACGGTCGAGCAGTTCGTCTCGAATGCGATCGATTTCAGCGTCGTCGCGGCAACTCGCGAGGCGTTTGTAGAGAACCAGTCGCTGGCTGACCGCACTCACGTACGACTCCGGCAGGCGCGCGGTCACGGGCAGGCGGATCTCCGGATCGATCTCGACCTGGTGGGACTTCCCGCGCAACTCGTCCATCGTCTCTTCCAGCATCGACAGGTACGTCTCGTAGCCGACCGCAGCGAGGCAGCCGCTCTGTTCCGATCCGAGCAGGTTTCCCGCGCCGCGAATCTCGAGATCCATGTTCGCGAGGCGGAAGCCGCTGCCGAGTTCGCTGAGGTCCTGGATCGCCTCGAGCCGCCGCCTCGCGTCCGCGGTGAGCCCATCCTCTGAGCCCGGAATCATCAGGTACGCGTAGGCGCGGTGCTTGCTGCGACCCACGCGGCCGCGCAACTGGTAGATCTGTGCGAGGCCGAGCGCATCTGCGCGGTTGATCAAGATGGTATTCGCGCGCGGGTTGTCGATGCCGCTTTCGATGATCGTCGTGCAGAGCAGCACGTCCGCCTCGCCGTGCATGAAGCGAAGCATCCGATCTTCGAGATCACGCTCCTTCATCTGCCCGTGCGCCACGATGACCTTCGCTTCGGGAACGACGCGGGCGAGGCGGCTGTGCATCGCATCGATCGTCTGCACGCGGTTGTGGACGAAGAAGGCCTGTCCACCCCGGCGCAGCTCCCGCAGGATGACCTCGCGAATCAGCGAATCCGAGAAGCGACACACCTGGGTGCGGACCGCCAGACGGTCCGCGGGCGGCGTGTTGATCACCGACAGATCACGGATGCCGTTGAATGCCATCTGGAGCGTTCGCGGGATCGGTGTCGCGGTCAGCGTCAAGACGTCGACGGTCTTCTTGAGCTGCTTGATGCGCTCCTTGTGGGTGACGCCGAACCGGTGTTCTTCGTCGATCACGAGCAGGCCGAGATCGCGAAACCGGACGTTCTTCTGCAACAGCCGGTGGGTGCCGATCACGATGTCGATCTTTCCGTCCGCCAACCGCTCGATCACCGACTTCGCGTCCTTTGCGCTGCGAAATCGCGAGAGCGATTCGATCTCCATCGGATGGCCCGCGAACCGCTCCTTGAAGGTCTCTTCGTGCTGTTGACACAGAACCGTCGTCGGAACCAGCACGGCCACCTGCTTGCCGTCCATCGCAACCCGGAAGGCCGCGCGCACCGCGACCTCGGTCTTGCCATAACCCACGTCTCCGCAGACGATCCGATCCGACGGTTTGGGGCGCTGCAGATCGCCGAGGACATCTTCGATCGCCGCGGCCTGGTCGGCAGTTTCTTCGAACGGAAAGGTCGCCTCGAATTCTTCGAAGTGCCGGTCGCGCCCCGCAAAGCCGTGACCCGGCGCGAGTTCCCGGGCGGCGTGCATCGAGAGCAGTTCGTGGGCCATCGCGCGCAGACTCTTCTTGATCGAATTCTTCGCCTTTTCCCAGCTGATGCCACCGAGTTTGTCGATGCGCGGTGTGTGGCCGTCCGATCCACCGTAGCGTTGGATCAGGCTCAGGCGGTGGACGGGAACGAAGAGTCGGTCACCGTCCTGGTATTCGAGTCGCAGGAATTCTCCGCGAGCGATCCCGAGATCGAGTTCGACCAGTCCGCGGTAGATGCCAATGCCGTGTTCGGCGTGGACGAGATAGTCGCCCTTTTCGAGTTGTGCGAGGCCTTCGATGCTCGCGCCGTCGGGCCAATGCGCCCGCACCCGGCGGCGTTCGCGCGGGCCGAAGATCACCTCTTCCGTCAGAACGACCAGGCGCTCTGCGGCGAAGACGAATCCCTCCGAAAAGTCGCACACGCGAATTTCGACGCGCCCCGGTGACGACCAACGCGAGGCAGGCCGCACCGTCTCGGCGATTCCGACCTCGAGGCCGTACTCGCTCAACAAGTGGCGCAGGCGTTCCGCACCGGAGAGCGCAGATATGCACAGCACCACTCGCCAACCCGCGTCACACCATCTTGCGAGCGCCTCGACGAGCGGTTCGAGGGCGCGATCGCTGCTGCGCGCTTTGATCAATTCGCGGCGCAGGTCGTCGTGGCCGCTGCAGCCGAGTGAAACGTGTTCGCCCTCGGCCTCGAGATCGACCACATCGAGTCGCTCGAGCAGGACCGGCATGCGCGCGAAGAGCTCGCGCTCGAGCGCCTCGGGCGAGAGCGCGAGTTCCGCCGGCGCCGAGACGACGCGACCGCTTTCCCGCGCGATCTCGTAGTTCTCTGCAGCGTCGGACGCGTAGCGCCGCATCCGATCGCGGCCTGCTTCCGGATCGTCGATGACGATCAGCGTGTCGCTGGGGAGGTAGTCGAAGACGGTCTCGACGGCGTATTGGAGCAGCGGAGCGAGGGCCTCGGCGCCCGGCGGAATGTGGCCGCGCAGCAGCGAGTCGAGCAATTCGTCGACCGCACGGTTCGAGACCCCCTGCTCGACAGCGAGTTCGCGAATCTGCTCGGATCGGTCGACGACCAGCGAGCGATGGATGAGCAGCTCGCGAGGAGGCGGCGCGACTGCGTGTGAAAGTGCATCGCGCGATCGCTGGCTGGTTTCGTCGAATTCGCGGATCGACTCGACTTCGTCGCCCAGCAATTCGATCCGGATCGGATGTGACCGATGGGGTGGAAAGATGTCGAGAATGCCGCCGCGCACCGCGAGCTCGCCGCGCTCTTCGACGAGCGGCATCCGCGAATAGCCCGCGCCGACCAGGGTCGCGACGAGCGCGTCCCGATCCGTGGTCTGGCCGACTTCGAGGTGCACCGAACGACTGCGCACGACTTCGCGCGCGGGCACCCGCAGCGCGAGCGCCGTCCAGGGCGCCACCGCGATCGGTGCGGGTTCGATGCGCGCGTCCGGCCGGGCGCTCGCCAACCAGCGGTAGAGGACGTCCATGCGTTGGGCGACCAGAAACGGTTGCGGCGAGAAGCGCTCGTAGGGATGGGTGTCATGGGCGGGATACGCGCGCACGCGGCCGCCCTCGACGGGCTCTCCGAGCGCGGCGCAGAGGTCGAGCGCGAGGGCGTCGCAGGCCTTCGCGTTCGGGGCGACGAACAGCGCCGGCGCGTCCCCGAGTTGCGCGACGAGCTTTGCTCCGACGACGGCTCCCGCACCGCCGCGCAAGCCCGCGAGACGCAGCACGCCCCTGCGCTCGGCGCAACGCCGCGCGATGCCCTCGAGATCCTGCTGGATCGGCTCGCTCGCTGCGGTCTCTTCCATGGCGGCCGCCGGGCCCTCCGATCGCTTTGGGCGTGCGCTGCACGCAGAAGTCCCCGCCGCCCCAATCGAGCGGCGGGGGTGCGCGGCGACGGGGTGCGAGGTTTTCGCGGAGTGTAGCCGGTCGCCGATCCGAGTCGGGCTGTGCCGCGGCCAATGCGGTATCCAGTGTCCGAGAAGACCGGAGGTGATCGTGCAAATCCGAAAGATCGGCAGAATCCAGATCCTTCAAGGCGTCCGGGTTCAACGCGCCCGAATCGCCCAGAGCAGCCGGCGATCGGAACTCCAGCGACTGGCTGCTGCGTTCCTGGCAGTCGGCATCCTGCTGCAGCCCGCGCAGAGCGAGGCGGAAACCGCCGAGTCGAAATCGGAGTTGATTCGCGAACTGCTCACGATCGTCGGGGTCGTCGGGATGGCCGAGCAGATGCGAGACCAGCAGAGCGTCGTCGAACTGATGCGGATGCAACCCAGCTACCACGAGATGATGGAATTCGCGACATCCGAGCAGGTCGATCTTTCCGAGACCGACCGCCAGCTGTTGCTCGCTCGCCTCGAGGATTTCGACGCCTTCGCGGAGCGCTACCAGGCGCTGTTCACCGAGCGGCTCAATTTTTCGACGATCATCGAGGCCGTCTACCCGCCGCTCTACGACAAGTACTTCAGCGAAGCGGAACTCCGTCAGATGGTCGCCTTCTACCGCACCCCCGCAGGGCGCAAGTCGATCGAGGTGATGCCATCGCTGATGCAGGAGGCCGGACATGCCGTCGAGGCGGCGGTGTGGCCGCTTTCGATCGGCCTGATCCAGGAAATCGTCGCCGAGGAGCGCGCGAAGCTGGCCGAGTGAGCGGCGCGCGGCCGCCGATCCGGCGGCCCGCTCGAAGGCCGCGCCGAGGGTCGACAGACCGGCCGTATCCCTCTATCTTCCCCCGCCTTTCCCGAACCTCGCCCAATGGGCGCTCTGGAGACAATCCCGTGACGGTTGAGTTGCTGTGCCGCAAGATCGGCATGACCCAGATCTTCGAAGAATCCGGCGAGGCGATCCCGGTGACGGTGCTCGACGCATCGGCGAACCTCGTGATCCAGAAGAAGTCCGAAGCGAAGGACGGCTACACGGCGCTCCAACTCGGCTTCGGCGAACGCCGCGCGACGGGCGCCGACAAGGCCCAGCAAGGACATTTCCAGAAGGCCGGCGTGGCCCCCAAGCGACACCTCGCGGAATCGCGCATCAGTGCCGAAGAAGCCGAGGCCTACGAGGTCGGCCAGGAGATCAAGGTCGAGATCTTCGAAAAGGGCCAACGCGTCGACGTGATCGGAAACTCCAAGGGCCGAGGGACGGCGGGCGTCGTCAAGCGCCACGGGTTCGCCGTCAAGCGGCGCACCCACGGCACGCACGAAGCCTTCCGCCACGGCGGATCGATCGGTGCGGGCAGTTTTCCGGGCCATGTCCTCAAGGGTCTGAAGATGCCCGGGCGGATGGGCAACACCCGGATCACCACCCTCAATCTGGAAGTCGCACGCGTGGACGCCGAGCGGGGCCTGCTGTTCGTGAGCGGCGCGGTTCCGGGCCACAACAATGCGATCGTCCGGGTCCGACAGAGCGTCAAGTCCAACCCCGGCTCCTGATCCGACCCACGCGGAGCCGCCAGCGGATCGAGCGATCAGCGTGACGGCCTACGACCGCAAGGACCACTTCCATCAGCGCGCCAAGCGCGAGGGCTACCGCTCCCGCGCCGCCTTCAAACTGCTCGAAATCCAGCAGAGCCAACGCCTGCTGCGGCCCGGTCAGCGGGTGATCGACCTCGGCTGCTGGCCGGGCGGATGGCTGCAGGTGGCCGCCGAAGCGGTGGGCCGAAGCGGCCGCGTCGTCGGGGTCGATCTGGCCGCGATCGATCCGCCGCTGGAAAACGAGAACGTGATCGCATTTTGTGCGGACCTCACCCGAGCCGGCGTTGCAGCCGATCTGATCGAGCGACTGGGAGGCCCCGCCGACGTCTTGCTCAGCGACGCCGCCCCCAAGCTGAGCGGGATCCGCACGGCCGACCAGGCCCGCGAGGGCGCGCTGCTCGAAGCTGTTGAGGGGTTGCTCAGCCAGCTGCTGCGCGCGGGCGGAACGCTACTGCTCAAGATCCTCGAGGGCCCGGATGCCGTGCGCGTCGACCGCCGGTTGCGGCGCGAATTCGAGACCGCCAGGACCGTCAAACCCGCGGCCTCGCGCCCGGGAAGCAGCGAGCGCTACTTGTTGGGAAGGGGTTATAAAGGGCCTGCCGGGTCCCCCGATGGCCCGGACCGGTGAGCGGCCAGGAGACCAGCGTGGGTGAGCGACCGTTTCGGGTCTTGGGGATTCAGCAGATTGCCGTCGGGGCGACCGACAAGGCCGCTCTGCGCACGCTCTGGGTCGACCTGCTGGGGTTGCCGGTCACGGGCAACTACGTGAGTGAGCGCGAAAACGTCGACGAAGACATCGCGGCCGCGGGCTCGGGTCCCTTCAAGGTCGAAGTCGATCTGATGCAGCCGCTCGATCCCGCCAAGAAGCCGAAGGTCCACGAGCCCGCGCTGAATCACGTCGGGCTCTGGATCGACGATCTCGCAGCCGCGGTCGAGTGGCTGGGTCGCAACGGCGTGCGCTTCACCCCCGGCGGCGTCCGCAAGGGAGCCGCGGGATTCGACATCTGTTTCATCCACCCCAACGGCAACGCGGCGGCTCCGATCGGCGGCGCGGGCGTCTTGATCGAACTCGTCCAGGCTCCCTCGGAAGTCCGCGAGGCCTTCGAGAAGCTCGCGGGATGAGGCGCGCGCAGCTCATCGCGCTCGCGTCGATCGCGCTGTTTGCCGCGCCCGCGATCTCGGAGATCTTCGAGTGCGTCGACGCGTCGGGTCGCGTGACCTTCGTCAACGACCGCAGCGCGTGTCCCGACGCCGAGCCGCACGCACTCAAGGGTCGCGTCGACCGCGCTCCCTCGGCGGCGACACGCGTGCAGGAAGAGGAACCCGATCGCAGCCAGAGCCTGACGCCCGTACAGCGCCTCGAGTGGGCGCTGCTCGACGCGCGCGCGGTGTCTCCGGGCTGGGAAGTCGTGAACGAAATGCCCGAAGATCCCAGCCGGGACGTCGACCTCGTCGAGTGGGGCGTCGTCC
>Ga0210102_1000344_pt1 | contig 12454 bp, 6 predicted proteins | sample RushOxbow_ThreeS_4_FD_185563 | JGI IMG/M metagenome (GOLD analysis project Ga0210102, IMG submission 185563) | Wetland microbial communities from San Francisco Bay, California, USA, that impact long-term carbon sequestration -... | ecosystem: Environmental > Aquatic > Marine > Wetlands ...
GGCAATCGGACTCAGCGCGTGCGATCCGGAACCGACTCGGGACGTCACGGTCACCCGAAGCGTCGACCCCGAAACGATCACCCCTGGCGAAACCCTGACCGACCTGGTCCAGCAGGCGCTCGCCGATGTGATGCGAGACGAGAACCCCTACTCGAGGGCGCGACGACTCGGGGCACTGCTTCCGACTCTCGGTGGCGAACTCGTTCCGGCGGTGAAGCAGACGCTGGAAGATCCGACCCTCGATCTCGGCGCCACCGAGTACGAGTTGTTGTTGCGCTACTGGGCGAGCCAGCAACCCGAGGAGGCCTCGCGCTGGGCGGTAGAACTATCGCCGCCTTTCTTTCGCATCCCGGCCGTAATCGCCTCGTTCGAACTGTGGGCCGCAGCGGACCCACAGGCTGCGCGGAGCGCGGCCGAGGAATGGGTCGCGCGACGCCCCGACATGCGCGACGTACTGCCGAAGGCGCTGGTGATCGGCTGGTTCGCCAGAGATCCGGCCGAGGTCGCTCAGTTCATCCATGACCTCGGCGTTGGCATCCCACAGCAGCGCGCGCTCTCCACCTACGTTCGCGTCGCGATCCAAAAGCAGGGGCCCGACGAGGTGATGCGCTGGGCGGAATCGCTACCCGACGGCGATGCGACCTACAAGACTGCGGTGTTTCGCCAGCTGGCTTCCGTGCTGGCGTTGGTCGATCTCGAAGCCGGCCTCCGCTGGTGCGAGGCGCACTGCGACGGACCCAACGGCAAGAACCTGCGCAGCATCATCGCGAGACGCTGGGCGCGCAGCGACGGCGCGGCGGCGCTTGCGTGGCTATCGGGCGCGCGCGATGGCCCCGAAAAGGAATTCGACGTGCGGGTGGTCTTCGAGGACTGGGCGCAGCTGCAGCCCGAAGCGGCGTTGGCCTGGATCACTGAACAGACGGCTGGCAAACTCGATCCGTGGCTCCAGCCGACTCTCCCGGTCTACTCGCGGATGCTCAGCGCGGATTCGCCCGCCGAGGCCATCAAGTGGGCACAGCGGATCGAGCACGACAACAAGAGACGCTACGCGCTGATCGAGGCAGCGCGCGCGTGGCGTCAGGTCGACGAAGCTGCTGCCGAAGCCTGGTTGCTCGACTCGACGCTGTCGGAGGAGGACCGGGAGCGGGTGCGCGCTCCGGAATGGGATCGCCGGATCTAGCGACGAATCTCGACCGCACGGCTGATGACGGTGGGCGCCTCAAGGACCCCGCCACACGATCTCGTCCCCGACGGCGTAGAGCACGCACGCGGCCTGCAAACGGCGCATGCCGCGCCATCTTTGGCACTCGGCAAGTGCCTCGGTCTCGGCCTGGGCGCGCGTCGGGTGGCCGCCCGAAAGACCAACTACCCAGCGGTCTCGTCGGGGGTCCCCGGCGATCGCCATTGCGCGCTGCGCGGGGAGCGCGAGGAAATCTCGCCATGCCGCCGCGAGATCGCGGTGTGGTGAGGCGATCGCCGGCTCGGCGTGCACGGGGGCGCTGTCGGGCGCACAAGCCAGGAACAGCAGCGCCAGCGCGGAAGCCGCTGAGCGCCGCCGGACTGCCGCGCTCGGCGAAAAATGAACCGGGACGGATCGAAGCGAACCAATCCGTCCCGGTCCAGCTACCGGAATCGTCCTATCCAGCCAAACCTCGGCGTCCCTACTCGGCGAACCTTCGGCGCATCGCGTAGCCAGCCAGCAGCAGCATGAGAGCGGCCATGGCCATGAGCGCTGACGGCGTCAGCGCCGGCACTTCGGCCGGGGCTTCGAGAATCAGCCTTACCCAGCCGCGGTTCGCGTTGTCGAGCGTCGTGGTGCGCAGACTCAACGCACCCGAGACCATCTGGATGGTGCCAGCTCCGGCTGCCGTTCGAGAGTCCTTGCCCGTAACCATCCAGGTCTCAGGCGCGCCCGAAGCCAGCGTCGCCTTGATGGTCAGCATGCCCGTGGTCCACGGGAAGCCCGCACTCGACGCCATGTTGGTGAATCCCATTCCACTCGGACCCGTGTACGCGAAGAGCGAAATGGTGCCTGGCGGACCTGCGGGGTGCAGAGCGCCAGTACCGGCCTTCACGACGCCCACGCCCGGTACGGGGCCGCCGACAGCCGTGGCCGTGGGTGTTCCGCCCGGTGTCGAGACGATCGCGGGAGCCCCCGGCTGACCGCCTCCGGCGGCGGCCACGCCCGTGGGCAGCGCAAGGCCGATCGCGGCGACACAGAATCCGTTCACGTTGATACCGCCCACCGGATCACCGCCCGGGAAAGGCCCCCCGGTGCCCGCGAAGGCCGCGTGCGTGCAGGGCGGATTCCCGATCGGCCGCAGCGGGGGCGGAATTGCGTAGAGCGTCACCGGCGCCGCGGGATTCAGGTCTCCCGGCGCTCCCGCGCCTCCCGGGGCCCCAGGTGTCCCCGGGCTGAGTGCGAACTGGGCCGGCCCGCCGAATTTTCGCGCGAGCACGTTCGAGTAGCGGATGCTCTGCCCGACGCCCAGCCCCGGCTTGACGGTCGTCGTCGCCCCGGTGCGAGCGGCCGTCGAGAAGGTCGCCGGCGCCGCGGGCCACGTATATCTCAGGTTGGTCGCGACCGCGTAGAGGTTCGGGTTGTTCACGAATTGGCCGAGGATCTTGAACGCGGCCGGCTTCGAGAGCACCCCCTTGGGCACCACGATCTTCTGTGCCGACGATTTTGCCGTGGTTCCCGAAACGGTCGCGGACGGCACCACTGGAATCAGCAGGGGCGGAAACACCGTCCCCGTGCACGTCGCGTTACAGGTGGCCTGGGCGGGCAGTGGAAGTCCGCCACCGATTTGGAGTTGCCCGCCCGAACCCGCCGCCAGGGAGTAGGTCTTCGCACCGGCAGTACCGGCCACCCCCAGCGTCAGCCCGAGTCCGAGCGTTAAACACGCAGTCCGTAAGTGCCTGTGCGCCATCGATGATTCTCCTTTTTGCTCTGGCGGAGTGGGTCCGAGTCTTCTGATCTTTTTGGTTCCTCTCCTCGCTCTCCGGGGGTGATTCACAGCTGTCGAGCAACCCCGACCAAATCCGAGGACCGCAAGGACCGCAAGCTGCAATCCGCGTGCCTCGTATCCTCGCCTTTTTCTATATTGGCGTCGCGTCGAAAGTCAACAAAAAAATCAGGGGCTTGCGTGCAGCCGCGAGCCACGAACGGAGTCCTCCGGGTCGGCTGATGGGCAAACTATTGCCGCTCCCGCGGAAAATGCTTGCCTGAATTCCCTTCAGGCAGTGGCCACTTGACGCCGCGCAACCCCGCGCGCGGAGACGGCTTCAGAAGCGCAGATTCGGTGGACGGGGTCTCAGGACGGCGCGATTTCTCCCGCTAGCCTTCAGCGGCGCGGGCCTCCCGCAGGGCCCGCGCGCGCTCCACCGCCCGCGCGGCGGATTCGGGCTCATCGCGCCGCGCGAGGACCTGGCCGAGCAATTCGAGCGCTTCGACTCCGCCGCCAAAGCGCACGGCGCGGCGCGCTCGCTCGAGGGTCTGCGCTGTCGCGACTCCGCGCTCGACGTCCAGCCAAGCCCGCTCCGCGGCGGCCTCGACTTCGAAGGGGTGCTCGAGCAGTAGCGCGTCGAGCCGTTGCTCGGCCTCGTCGGACCTTCCGCTCGCGATCAGGGCTTTCGCTGCCTGGAGTTCTGGTTCGGGGTCCGACGGATCCGCGGCCGCCGCGCGGTCGAAGAAGTCGACCGCCGCCTCGGGGTCGTCGGTCGACGCCAGCCGGCCCAGACCCGCCAACGCCTGGGCGTTCCCGGGTCCGAGCGCGAGCGCGCGCGCGTAGGCGGCGCGCACGGCTTCGGGCGGGGCTCCCGACAACTCGAGGTCGAGACCGAGAATCTCCTGGAGCGCACTCGAATCCGGCGCGATCGCGACGATCTTGTGCAGTGCAGCGCGCGCCTCGGCGGCCTCGCCGGCCTCGTGTGAAAACCGCACGAACGCGCGCAAAGCCGCCGCGTAGCGCGGTTCACCGAAGTCCACTGGTGCGGTTGCCAGCATGGCCAGTGACGCGGCCGGGCCGGCCCGCTTCGCCAGGCCGTCGGCCGCCGCGGCCAACGCCCGCCCTGCCCAGGCCGGATGGCTCTGCTCGATCCGCGCGAGCGTTTCGGCCACCGCGGCGACGTTGCCCATCAGACCGGACAGCCGCATCGACAGCAACTGCCCCTCGATCTCGAGAGGCGCATCCCCCTGCCCGGTATAGAGCATCTGCAATGCGGAGTTCGGTTGGGCCTGGGCGAGCAGCAGCTCCGCGCCGCGGATCCGCGCATCGGTAGCACCGGGCGAAATGCGCACCGCGTATCGGAACTCCTCGAGAGCGCGCTCGAAGTCGCCCAACTCCTCGGCGACGAGTGCCGCGTAGTAGCGCGCCCAGGGATTGTCGGGCCAGAGTTGCAGGGCCTCGTCGAACAGCCCGAGGGCACGTGCGGGATCGCGCTGCTCCTGCGCGACGCGCGCACGGATCAACTGGCGCTGGGCGAGCACTGGGATTTCTTCCGCAACCTCCAGCGCGCGAGCGAGTCGATCCGCGAGCACCAGTGCATCCGCGTATTTGAACAACAACTCCGGGCTCGCTTTGCCAGCCGTCTGCGCGAACCCGAGCGCCCGTTCGAACGCATCTGCAGCTGCGCCCCACTCGCCGAGCGCCTGGCGAAACTCGCCGAGGTCCACCCAAGCGGTGGCTGCGAGCAGCGGATCCTCGGAGCGCGTTGCATCGCGCAGCACGACCTCGCCCTCGGCGGCTTCCCCGAGCGCGCTCAGTCGCTGCGCGACCGCCAACCGGAAGATCCGGGAATCTGGAGCGCCGGTGAGCGCCGCCCGCAGGATTTCGAGCGATTGCCGCGCCTCCCCGCGCGCGTCGTAGAAGCTCGTCGCACTCATCACCACTTCCAGGTTGGTCGGATGGGTGTCGAGACAGGCTTTCCAGGTCGCGCGCGCCTGCTCGAGGTCACCGCCCTCTTCCTGGAAGGCCGCAGTCGTCGAGCAGTGCCACGCGAGCACGTCTCCGGTCGCTCCGAGTTCGACCAGCCGACGACCGGCCTGCGCGAGCGCTGCGCTGGCTTCGTCGAGCCGCTCGAGTTCGAGCAGTGCGAGAATGCGCGGCTCGAAGGCCTCGATCCGGTTGGGATCGAGTTCGAGCACGCGATTCGCGTCGGCGAGCGCGAGTTCGGGATCCTTCTTCCAATGCGCGTACGCGTTGGCGCGCATCAGCAGCGCCGGCACGTTGTCGGGTTCGCGTTCCAGGATGCGACCGGTGATTTCGACGACCTCGTTGAAGTCACGCGCACCGAGCGCCACCATCGCGAGCTGCGATCCGGCGGGAACGAGCCACGCGGGATCCTTCATCGCCTTGCGGAGCGACCACGACGCGAGGTTCTGCCGCTGGGTGAACGCGAGCGCCCGCCCGTAGAGCATGTTCGCTTCGGCGTCGTCCGGGCGCTCCGCGAGCAGCGCCTGCAGCGGCGCGACGGTTCCCTCGAAGTCCCCGGCCGCCTGTTGCCTGCGGATGGCTTCGAGCGAATCGACATCGTTGCAGCCGTTCAGCGCGAAGCAGACGAGCAGCACCAATGCGAGCACCCGGCTGAGCGGGGTTCTGCGCGGGCTTCGACGCGGGGTCGATTGGCTCAAAGGACGCACCGCGCGAATATAGACGACCACAGCACGACGCCATCAGGATCGCTGCGCTAGGTTGCGTGCCGTGCAGAAGCGACTGCTCGCGCAACGTTGGCCCTGGCTCCTCGGTGCGGGCATCGCCGCGCTGGCCCTCCTCTCGACGTTCATCCAGATCCAGCTGCCGGGAGATTGGGATCGCCGCTCGCGCGGCTCCACCGAAGACATCGCGCGGCTGCGCGACCGCGATGAACTGAACGTGCTGTTCATCCTCGTCGACACGCTGCGCGCCGAACACCTCGGCAGCTACGGCTACGAGCACGACACCAGCCCGGCGCTCGACCGCCTCGCGCGCTCCGGCGTGCGATTCGCACGCCACCTCGCGCAGTCGTCGTGGACCAAGGCTTCGATGGCTTCGCTCTGGACCGGGCTGTACCCCGCGCGAACCGGCATCTCGCGCTACGACGACGTGATTCCGGAGGCCGCACAGATGGCGACCGAACTGCTGCGCGCCGCGGGCTTCCAGACGGTCGGCCTCTACCGCAACGGCTGGGTCGCCCCGACCTTCGGCTTCGACCAGGGCTTCGAGGTGTACCAGCGCCCCGCGCCGAAACCCCTGCCGCCACACGTTCGGCGCCAGAACCCGACGGTGAGCGATCGGGGCACCGACGAAAGTGTGATCGAGGACGCGCTGGAGTTCCTGCGTGTCAGCGGTCGGCAGCGCTGGTTCCTCTATCTGCACCTGATGGACCTGCACGAGTACGTATACGACGCAGAATCCGCGCTCTTTGGCGCGAGCTACGAGGGCATCTACGACAATTCGATCCGCTGGACCGACGGTACGATCGAATTCCTGCTCGAGTACCTCTCCGATGCGGGCTACCTCGAGAACACGCTCATCGCGATTGCGTCGGACCACGGCGAGGCCTTCCTCGAACGCGGCTACGAGGGACATGCGCGCGAGGTCTACCGAGAGACGACGGAGGTTCCGTTCCTGCTCTCGTTCCCGTTCCGGCTCGAACCCGGCATCGTCGTGACGACCCGCACGCGCAACGTCGACGTCTGGCCGACGATTCTCGATCTGCTTGGCATCGAGCCCCCGGACGCGATCGACGGTCGCTCGCGGCTGTCGGACATCCTGGCGAATCCGTCGGAGGGGGCCCCCGACGCCGAGGTGCGAACGGCGATCGCCGACCTCGACCAGACCTGGGGGCAGCGAGACAGCGATCCCCTGCCCGCGATTGCGGTCGTGGAGGGCACGCTCCGCTACGTGCGCGCGGAGACGAGGACAGGAGATCGGCGCGAGCAGCTATTCGACGCGCGCGACGACCCGCGCGAGCTTCACGACCTCGCCGCCGAGGAGCCCGAGACCCTCGAGCGGCTGAGCGCGCTCGCCGACGCCTACTACGCGACCGAACCTTCGTGGGGCGCGGCACCCACGCGCGAACTCGACGAACTCGAACTCAATCTGCTGCGCGCCCTGGGCTACAAAATCGAGTGACGCCACGCCAGTGCCCGAGCGGCATCCCGGATTCGCAGCTCAATAGTTGACGACGAAACTGAGACCGTAGGTTCGCGGATCGCCCACGAAGTAGATGGTCGTGTTGTTGAAGGTGCTGCCATCGAACGCGAAGGTCTTGTAGGCCTTGTTGGTGATGTTGCGCACCCAGCCGGCGATCTCGAAGTGGCTCTCGGGCGGCTGGTAGGAGAGCCTGAAATTGTGCAACCAGAAGGCGGGCTGCGCGATCGTTTTCTTCGGCAGGAAGATGCGGTTCTCCACGTTCGGGATCCCGCGTCCTTCGGTCGCGTCGTAGTAGCTCGTGTCGGTCCAGACCCCGAAGTAGCGCGCCGTCAGGGAGCCCCAGCCCCCGATCGGAACCGTCTGCTCGGCGCTGATGCTGACCTTGAAACGGGGAGAGTTGAGCAGCGGGTTGCCGGTGTTCTGGAGCTCTCGGTTGACGGTGACCTGTTGGCCCCCCAGTCGAACGATCTCCTGCTGGACCTGCACGAAGTCGAGAAACTGGCTCTCGAGCCAACCGAAGCGCACGTCGAAATACGCTCCCTCCCACGGTTTCGCGACGGCCTCTACCTCAGCGCCGTACACCTCGGCCTTGTCGGCGTTGAGGATCACGAATTCCGGCTGGCCGCCGGAAAACTGCTGCGCGATGAAGAGCTGGTAGTCGTGGTACGAGTAGTAGAAGAACGCGAAATCGAGATCCAGGCGTCCGTCGAACCAACTCCCGCGCATACCGGTTTCGAAGGCGTCGATCCGCTCGGGATCCGCGACCGAGACGCCTTGCGCGAGCGAGCTCGTCGCGTTGTAGGTTCCCGGTTTCCAGCCGCGCGTGTACTTCCAGAAGGCGTGGGTGTCGTCGCGAAAGCGATACGTCAGACGGACGGTGCCGGTGGGGTCGTGCCAGGTGTCATTCAGGTTTTCGAGGACGGGTTCGGGTAGAGCACCCGTGATGAGCATGTAGTCGAGCTTCTTTTGTTCCCAGTTGTAGCGAGCGCCGCCGTCGAGTGTGAAGTCTTCCCAGAAGTCGAAGGACAGACTCGCGTAGCCCGCCGCGCTCCAGAGATCCTGCGTGTAGTCGCGCTGCCCGATCGCCAGGTTGGTGCCCCGACCGAAGTCGTTCGTGACCACCACGTCGAGCTGCTCGCGCAGGAACCATCCGCCAATGTCCCAGTGGATCCACGACTCTTCGCCGAGTTCACCCTCGAGCCGGAGGTCTTGCGTCACCTGCCAGCCATCGTCGTCGGTCACGATTTCGAACAGGACCTCGGGCGAAAAGTCGAGATCGATGTCGATGTAGCGGTCATAGGTGTCGTAGCCGGTGACCGAGGTGAGCTGCATGCCGAAGGGCAGCGAGACGTCACCGTTGAGATAGAGCCCCCAGGTGTCGAGCTTCGTGGGCCCCGTCCGATCGAAGTCGCCCTCCCACGGCTTGGAATCGAGATGCTCGGCGAGTTCCTGCGCGACCGTGATCTTTGCCGCGTTGGCCGATGCGAGATTCGCCGGAAGATCGCACGTCCCGTTGGGGCTACCCGGAACGCCGATGAAGCAGGGGGCGAGCTTCTGGAGGCGACGTGTGACCTCACGGGTCTGATAGCCCTGGCCGCCGGTTCCCTGCGTCCCCCCCAGCTGACCCTGGATTCGTGAGGTGCACATGCCGTCGCCCACACCCGGCGCGCTGTCGCAGTCCGAACTCTGCGAGCAGGAGTTGCCCGCGTTCGCAGCGGGCGCGACGCACATCTTCGGCTGCCCGGAATAGTTGCAGTTTTCGACGTCGCCGTTCTCGCAGTAGAACCCGGAAGTTCCGTAGGACTGGCCGAGGCGGCTCAGCTCGTCGCGGCGGGTGCCGTGTGCGTTGAACAGCCAGCTCATGTCGAGGGTGGGCTGGAAGAGCAGCGTTCCGCGCGCCGCCCAGTTGTCGAGGTTGTTGACCCACGACTCGAGACCCGTCGGAATGTCGGAGATGAACGGGCGCGGACCGATTCGATCGACCGGCTCACCGCAGATCGACCAGCCTTGAATCGGCGTTCCGTCGGCGAGCGTCGCGCCCCCGATATAGGTGTTCTTCAGTCCCAGATTCCTGAGCTGGATCGCCGTCGGAACCTCGGCCCGACTCGCGAGCGGCGGAGCGTCGCCACAGCGGTTCTGCATGGTGCCGTCCCGCTGCGTGAACCGGAACGCGAAACGACCCGCGAGCACGTCTTCGAGCATGGGAATTTCGATCGCGCCCTCGAAGTCGCGGAAATCGTAGTTGCCGAAATCGGATCTCACATAGGCGTCGAAGTCGCCCGTCGGTTTGCGCGAGTACGTCTTGATCGCCCCGGCCGTCGCATTGCGCGCCAAACCGGTCCCCTGGGGCCCGCGCAGCACGTTGACGGCCTCGATGTCGAAGACCGGCGTGAGTTGGAGTGCGGGCGCGTTCTTCACGACGTCGTCCTGGTAGATGGCGACGGCGCCGGTCGCGTTGGCGTTGAAGTCGTTGAGGCCGATGCCGCGGATGAAGAAGGTCGGCGTCGTCGCGCCCGTCGTCACGATTTCCAGGTTCGGGGTGTAGCTCGAGAGATCGGCGATATCCTGGACACCGAGCGCCGAGAGGTCCTCTGCGCTGAAGCCGGTCACGGAGTCCGCGTCACCGAAATCGCGCGTGCCCTCCGATTCCGTACCCAGTATCAAGATTTCTTCGATGTCCGGGTCGAATGAATCCGGTTCGGTCGTGGAATCGAGTTCACGGGAGCCCGGCTCGTCGGGAGAATCCGGCGCGGTCGCGGACGGTCGGGGCTCCCCTTCCTGTGCGCTGTGCGCGCCGCGCTCCGATTCTTCCGCTCCCGCCAGCGCGGCGGCGAGAATTGCAACGGCGAGACTGCACCCGCCGAGAAGCGCAAGCCGGCTCTGCGTGTCGTTTCGCTCGCTCGAGCGCAGCTCCGGTCCGTCGTCCGTGAACGGTTTCTGCATCCGTTCCCTTGTTGGTCAGCTTCTTCTGGCCAATTCACCTATGGCAAATGACTTGGGGTCATCTACCCGAGTTGAAGACGAGCTGAAGATCATGGATGCGCTGATTTCGAGAACATGCCCGCCCTCCAAATGTGATAGTACTATGAGGCAGTGCTAAATCGAGCGATTCTTTTTCGGATAATGGGCGCGGTCATCGCACTCGGCGCGCTGCCTCCGCTCGCCGCGCTCGCGAAGGATGGCAGCGCATCGAACGAACCCATCCAACAGGCGGGAGAAGACCGCTGGGTCCCCTCGTTGGCAATTACCAGCGGCGTCACGATCCAGAAGCAGCGGGGCTCCGCGGACTCACTCCTCTTCGAGGACATGAATCCCAACCCCGTCCCACTGCGAGGATTCTTCAACGGGGACGACATCGCCGTTTCGCCCTTCGTCGGCGGCGCTCTGGAACTCATGACGCCAGCGCTCTCGATCCCGACGAGACCGAGACTATTCGTGAGCGGCGAGATCTTGCCCACATTCGCCTCCGATCGCGACATCGTGATCGAAGGCGACCCCAGCTGTATCCGCGGCCCGAGGCCCGGTTCGCCCTGCGCGCGAGACGACGGGCAGAACTTCAGCGAGGATTCCGCAAACGGCGAGGGCAGCAAGACGAGCGCGCAGGTCGACACGCTCGTCTTTGGCGCGAACCTGGGCGCGGCCTTCCCATTCCAGTTGGGAGATCGCCAACTGAGAGTCAAGCCCTCGGTCGCGTGGATCAACTACAAGGTCGACGCCGATGGCCTGGTGGTCAATGCGGACTGCGATCCCGTGAACAACTGCGCAGGCGTCGGGGGATTCTTGCGCGAGACGATCCTCACGGCCAACGACTCCCAGCGCTTCAACGGCGTTGGGCCGGGACTCGACATCGAGATGGACACGGGGCAATACGGCCCACTCGGCGTTTCGCTTTTCATGGGTGGGCGCGCATACGCGATCGTGGGCGATCGGTCGATCTCCTTCGATTCCAGCGAGACATTCGACGACCAGATCGGAATGGATGTCGCGGTCGGGCGTTTCGAAGTAAAAGTCGACTCATGGATGTACCGCGCCCACGTGGGCGTGCGCTTCCAGTGGTTGGGGAGCGGGGACTGAGCCGCACTTCCGCACGGAACGAGGCGCGCGACGATCCAGCGTGGCGATCGGGGCATCGAGGCGGATTTCCCGCGCTTCTCCCGCATCGCACGCGCCTGCCAAACGCTCCTTGGCGTGCGCTCGTCGCTCTGCAAAGGGTGTGTGAAACCCCCTGCCTACTTCGCCTGCGTGCGCGCGAACGACGGCCGCCCCGTGCAGCGACTCATCCATCGCGTCGCGTTCTCGAACTTCGAGAAGTCGTACTTCGCGAAATTCGCGGTCGCGAGCACCCCGGCGACGTTCAGGTCGGCAATCGAAAAATCACCGCCGAGCAGGTACTCCCGATCCGAAACCTGATCGTCGAGCACGGCGAGCGGTCGTTCGACCGCGGCTTCGGCGCTCGCGACCACCGCGGGATTCCGCTGGCCCTCGGGCAGGAACAGCTTGTGCATCACCATCGGGATCAGGTGCGGCTCGAGTTCGGTCAGGCCCCAGATCGTCCACTGGATCGCGCGCGCCTCGTCGTGCGAATCGCTCGGGTAGAGCTTGCCGCCGTAGGTCCTGGCGAGATAGAGGTTGATCGCCATCGATTCGAACAGCACGAGATCGCCATCGACGAGCGCGGGGATGCGACCGTTGGGATTGATCGCGAGGTACTCGGGCGTCTTGCTCTCCTGCAGATACGAGGTCGAAACCAATTCGTAGTCGGCGCCGACTTCTTCGGCGGCCCAGATCGATCGCATGGCGCGTGAGGCCGGAACTCCGTAGAGTTTCATGCTGGTCCCCTCAATCTTCGGCCGGTCCCGTGGGTGGGTCGGCCGGGGCGCAGATGATAGACCGATCCGGGCGGCCGCGCGAAGTGTCGCGCAAACCCGCACCGAGGGCCGGATCTCGGAAATGATCACCGGCCCGAGCAGTCATTTCAGCTCGGAATGGACCGTTCGCATTGCTATTTGATTCGGAACCGCCGAGCGTCAGCCAAGCCACCGGATTAGCTCGTCGGCGAGTTCTGCACCCGCATCCTCCTGGATGAAGTGACCCGCGTCGCGGATGGTCTTGTGGGGCTGCCCGGCTGTCCCTGGAATCTTCGCCCGCAGGATCTTGTCAGCGCCGGCCATGATCGGATCTCCGTCCGCGAACAGCGTCAGAAACGGCCGCTCATATTCCGCGAGCGCCTTCCAGGCCGCCCGATTGTTCAACGCTTCTTCATCCGTCGAACCGGTCGGTACCAGCAGCGGGAAGACCCGCGCGCCGGCCTTGTAGGA
>Ga0210102_1000345_pt1 | contig 12449 bp, 9 predicted proteins | sample RushOxbow_ThreeS_4_FD_185563 | JGI IMG/M metagenome (GOLD analysis project Ga0210102, IMG submission 185563) | Wetland microbial communities from San Francisco Bay, California, USA, that impact long-term carbon sequestration -... | ecosystem: Environmental > Aquatic > Marine > Wetlands ...
GCGTTCGATCCGTCCGAAGTGGCTTTCACGCCTACCGTTTCGGCTCTCTGGACCCATTCTTCGGTCCACCGCTCAGGTCGTGTACTCGGCGTTGATCTTCACGTAGTCGTAACCGAGATCACAGGTCCAAATCTGGGCGCGGGCCCGGCCGGCTCCGAGATCGACGACCACCTCCACCTCCGGAACCTTGAGCTTCGCGGCGGCCCGCTTGCGCGCCGCTGGACCCGCAGAGGCGCCGGCCCGAAACACCGTCACCCCGCCGAGCCGCACGCAGGCGCGGTCGAGTTTCAGCCGAACCTGGGCGGCGCCCACCGTCTGCAGGATCCGCCCCCAATTGGCATCGCCGCCGAAAAGCGCGGTCTTCACGAGCATCGAGTTGGCGATTCGGCGAGCCGCCCGCTCCGCTTCGGCGCTGCTGGCGGCACCCTCCACCCGGACGACCACCAGTTTCGTGGCACCCTCTCCGTCGCGCGCGATCTCTCTGGTCAACGCGATGGCCACCTGCTCGACCGCTGCTGCGAATGCCGGCGCGCCGGGGCTGCGGGGGCCGCGAATTTCGCGATTTCCGGCAACGCCGTTGGCGAAGAGCAGCGCCATGTCACTCGTCGAAGTCTCGCCATCGACGCTCAGGCGGTTGAAGCCGACATTCGCCGCGTCGCGCAGCACGCGGTCCAGCGCGGGAGCCGCCACCGCGGCGTCGGTCAAGAGGAACGCGAGCATCGTCGCCATGTTCGGTTCGATCATCCCCGAACCCTTGGCGATTCCGGCCACCGTGACCGGGCGTCCACCCAGATTCGCGGTCGCCACCGCGGTCTTTGCAAAGGTGTCGGTGGTCCGGATGGCTTCGGCCGCTTTGCGCAGACCGGACGCCGCCAGATCGGCCGCTGCGGCGCGAATGCCCCGCCGGATGCGGGACATCGGCAGACGCGAACCGATCATGCCGGTCGACGCGACGAGCACCTGCGCCGCGGGTATGCCGATCGCCGATCCGACGTGCTGCGCCATCTCGACCGCATCGCGCAGCCCCTGTGCGCCCATCGCGACGTTTGCCACACCGCTGTTGATGACCACCGCGCGCGCGCTGCCCGCTCGAACGCGATCGCGCGAGAGTTCGACGGGCGCGCCCACGACGGTCGATTGAGTGAAGACGCCCGCAACCCGTGCAGGTACGTCACTAGCGATCAGGGCGAGGTCGAGCCCGACCTCCTTGACGCCGCAGTGGACGCCGGTCGCCTTGAAACCGGGAACGAGAATGGGGGCCGTGGGCTTCACGTCGCTTCGCGCAATCAGATCACGCCACAGCACTTCTTGTACTTGCGGCCCGAGCCGCACGTACAGGGATCGTTGCGCCCGACCTTGCCCGCCTTGGGATCCGCGGCGCGCCCTCCAGCCGCGGCGGCCGGCGCGCGCGAACCGGAACCCGAGGCCTCCGGCGGCTCCGAGCCGGGACCGGTACCGGTACCGGGCAGTGAGCGAACGGGGGTTCGCTGCACCGGCTCGGGGAGCGCGAACTTGAAGATGACTTCGGCCGCCTGCGTATCGATGCGCTGGTTCATCTCTTCGAACAACGCGTAACCCTCGCGCTGATATTCGAGTTTCGGGTCGCGCGACGCATATCCGCGCAGGCTCACCCCCTCGCGCAATCCGTCCATGGTGTGGAGGTGATCCTTCCACTGCGCGTCGAGGATCTGCAGCAGGATGTCCCGCTCCATCTTCTGGAAGGTCGGGTAACCGATCGCGGCGTGCTCCGCGGCAATCGCGTCACACGCCTTCTTCTTGGCTTCGATGAACGCCGACAGGCGGTCGAAGATCGCGCGCCCGAGCGCATCCCGATCCGACGCGGGCCGCCCGTCGACGACGAACGGCGCCTGATTCACGTCCATCGGCACGCCGAAATGCGCTTCGACGGACGCCGCCAACGAGACCAGGTCTTCGGGTTCGGGATCGCCCTTCTCGGGAAGATGGTCGTCGAGGGCCGCCACGAGCACGCCCTCGGCCATATCGAGGACTTCGGCGTGGAGGTCGTCGTTGCCGAGCATTTCGCGACGCCGGCCGTAGAACGCCTGCCGCTGTTTGTTCATGACGTCGTCGTAATCGAGCAGGTGTTTGCGGATGTCGAAGTTGCGCGCTTCGACCTTGGTCTGTGCGTTTTCGATCACGCGGGTGAGCAGCTTGTTCTCGATCGCTTCCCCGTCTTCGACGCCGACGCGATCCCACCACTGCGCGACGCGCTCCGACTCGAAGATCCGCATCAGATCGTCTTCCAGCGAGAGAAAGAACTGACTCGAACCCGAATCCCCCTGCCGGCCGGCACGGCCGCGCAACTGGTTGTCGATCCGACGACTCTCGTGGCGCTCCGTTCCCATGATGTGCAGGCCGCCGGCAGCGACGACCTGCTCGCGCTCTTCGAGGCACTGCTGCTCGTAGATCGCGAGCCAATGCCCGAACTCGGGGTGTTGCTTGTCGTGTCCGCATTTGGCCAGCGCGAGAAACTCGGCGTTGCCGCCGAGCACGATGTCGGTCCCGCGGCCCGCCATGTTGGTGGAGATCGTGAGCGCCCCGAGGCGCCCCGCCTGGGCGACGATCTCGGCCTCGCGCTCGTGTTGCTTTGCGTTGAGCACGTTGTGCCGGATGCCGCGCTTCGAGAGCTTCTTCGAAAGCATCTCCGACGTTTCGATCGAAATGGTTCCGACGAGAATCGGTTGGCCGGTTTCATGGCGCTCGATGATGTCTTCGATGACCGCGTCGAATTTCTCGCGCTTCGACTTGAAGACGACATCCTGCTGATCGATCCGGACCATCGGCTTGTTGGTCGGAACCACCGTGACGTCGAGGTTGTAGATGTTGGCGAACTCGGGCGCCTCGGTATCGGCGGTACCCGTCATGCCGCCAACCTTCTCGTACATGCGGAAGAAGTTCTGGAATGTCACGGACGCGAGTGTCTGATTCTCGCTCTGGACCGTGATGCCTTCCTTCGCTTCGACGGCCTGATGGAGCCCGTCCGACCAGCGGCGGCCGGGCATCAGGCGCCCGGTGAACTCGTCGACGATGATCACTTCCTTCTTGCCACTCTCGCCGACCTTCACCACGTAGTCGACGTCGAGCCGCTTGAGGGTGTGGGCAGAGAGCGCCTGGTTGACGGCGTGCAGCACCGGAACCATCTGCGGATCATAGAGGTTTTCGACGCCGAGCATCTGCTCGACCTTGTGAACACCCAGCTCGGTGAGCGTCGCGCTGTGCGCCTTCTCGTCGAGCCAATAGTCGCCCGTCTCTTCGACCGCCTTGCTGGCCTCGCCCTTGGTCCCCTCGGTCAGCCGTGGGATGATCTTGTTCACGACGCCGTAGAGGTTGACGTTCTGCTCCGAGCGCCCGGAGATGATCAGCGGCGTGCGGGCCTCGTCGATCAGGATCGAGTCGACCTCATCGACGATCGCGTAGGCGAGCTCTCGCTGGACGCAGTGCTCGAGCGAGAGCTTCATGTTGTCGCGCAGGTAGTCGAAGCCGAGCTCGTTGTTGGTCACGTAGGTGATGTCACACGCGTAGGCTTCTGCGCGCTGCACGTCATCGAGGTTGTGGACGATCACGCCCACCGACAGCCCGAGAAAACGGTGCACCTCGCCCATCCAGGCGGCGTCGCGCTGTGCGAGGTAGTCGTTGACGGTCACGATATGAACGCCGCGTCCGCTGAGCGCATTCAGGTAGGCGGGAAGGGTCGAAACGAGCGTCTTGCCCTCGCCGGTCTTCATTTCGGCGATCGAGCCCCGGTGGAGCACGATGCCGCCGATCATCTGCACGTCGTAATGGCGCTGTCCGAGCGTTCGCTTGGCGGCTTCACGCACGCTCGCGAACGCGTCGGGCAAGAGCGCGTCGAGGGGCTCGCCCTTTTCGAGGCGTTGCTTGAGCTCGCCCGTGCGCGCGCGAAGGGCCGCATCTGATAGCTGGGCGAGCGCCGGCTCGAGCCGGTTGATCTGCTCGACGGTGGGTTCGAGCTTCCTGATCAGCCGGTCGTTCGCGCTGCCGAAGATCTTCTTGACGAGGCCGAGCATTGGACGCGCATTCTCCCGGGGGGATGAGTGGTGCGGGATCAGTGTACGAAAGCGTTGCCGGCGAGCCAATGAAGCTCGTCACCATCCGCTCCGAGCCAAGCCGCTCGGAAAGAAATGGTGGTCATCGCGTTCCTCCGGCTCGGACGCTCGTGCGCGCGACTCGAACTCTCGTGCGGGGATTGGTTGCTGAACTCCTTCGCGAATGGGTTGCCCGGGTGGGGGGAGGGGAGGCCATCGGGCTCAAACCCCATGTCGCCCAATGGCCTCCCCTCCCCCCACCCAAGCGACATCTCCTCGGATCGGTCCGCCCATTGCGCTGGTCTTCTGTCACGCGCTGGCAAGCCATTTCGCTGGGGAGTCGGGGGGAAGGGGTGTGAGCGACATGGGATTGGAGCGACTGCCCCTTCCCCCCGACTCCCCAACGCCACCGCCCACGCAATCGATCGCGTGAGATGCAGCGACTCGAAGGAAACACCGAATTGGATCGCTGAAGCGGCTCCGGTCGCGCTGGGGAACGGGATCGCGCTCCTGACGAAGGTAGGCTTCAACTTGACAGGGTGGTGTCGCTCAGCCCCATACGACGGGTCGCGCGCTCAGTCGAAGATGTAATCGAGGGGATTGACGGCTTTGCCCTTCACTTCGACGACGTAGTGAAGGTGGGGGCCCGTGCTGCGACCGGTGTTGCCCAGAGCCGCGATGCGCTGGCCGCGCTGGACGGTTTCGCCGGTCTTGACGTAGATCTCGTCGCTGTGGCCGTATTGGGTTCGCACCCCGTAACCGTGGTCGATGATCAGGCTCTTGCCGAGCGGTCCGCGACTGCCGCTGAACACCACCCTGCCCTGCGCGGGTGCGACGACGTCGGTCCCGCGCTCGCCCGCGATGTCGATCCCGGCGTGAAACTGCTTCTGATTCGTAAAGGGCGATATGCGCGTGCCGAACCGGGAGGTCAGCCAGCCCTTGGCGGGCCAGATGGCGGGGGTTGCGGCCAGGTGGGCGCGCTTGCTCTCGAGTTCACTGGCGACCTCCGCGAGCGAGCGCTCCTGGGAACTCGCCAGCTCGCCGAGTTGCTGCGCGCCGCGAAACAGCGCCTCGATCAGCGGCTCGCCCGGGCCGGCCTCGATCCGCGCTTGTGGCTCCTCGGCAGGCGCATCCGGCACCGCGTCCCCCGTTGGCGCTGAAACCGCGAGGCCGTCCAGCGGCGCTTCGACTTCAGCCGAATCGACGCCGACCTCGGCGACATCTTCGCCGCCGGTCGCCGCAGATCCCGGCAGATTCGCGATGATGCGCACCTTGCGCTCGAACTCACCGATGTTCGCGAGCGTCGAGCGAACACCAGCGAGCGTCTCATCGAATCGGTCGATCTGGTCCCGCTGCTCGACGACCTCGACGCGCAACCGCTCGAGTTCAGAGTGGGCGATCCGCACGCGAATGTAGTCGCCGAGGCACAAGGTCAGCAGCAGCGCTACACCTCCCGCGCACCAGAGCAACCGCCGAACGAGATCCTTGCGGATCTCGAAACGCCGCACCGGCGCGGTCTCCTCGGCCACTACGATGATGGAGTACCTGTCCATTCCTTCCCTTTCGCCCTGGCGCGTTCAACGCACGCTGGGCAGCGTCACCCGTAGGCGCAGTTTCCCGAGTTGGATCTCATCCCCGGTGTTGAGCGCCGCCTTCGGCTTTCGCTTGCCGTTGACGGCCGTTCCATTGGTACTGCCGAGGTCCTCCACGAAGAACCCTTCGCCGTCGAAACCGATGGCCGCGTGAGCCCTGGATATCGTCGGCTCCGTGATCAAGAGGTCCGCACCGCGCCCCCGTCCGACCACCATCCAATCGCGGTCGACCGGAAGCTCGAGCCCCTCGAAAAATCCCTGCATGACCCGGACCGATGCCCCTGAAGGGACCGGCCCGGCGAGTTCCCGTTGCTCCACCACAGTGGCGACTCCGCCTTCCTGTCCTATCGGCCCGACTTCAGCCCGAATTGGTGACCGAACGCACAGACGGATCCCATGCTCCGAACACCCCAACGCTCTGATCGGAGGTTTTCGCGGCCGGCTTGACCCCCCTGGGGGCGCCGAGCCGTCAACGAAGCCACAAATACGGGAGCGGACTTCCCCCAGGGGCTCCGCGCTGGGTGATCGGGACTGGGTGATCGGGGCTGGGTGATCGGGGCTGGGCGCCGGGCGAGCGCCGAACCTAGAGCGGGGAGCGCGAGCGAATCAGCTCGCGGGCATGGCGCCGGGTGGATTCCCCAACCTCTTCGCCAGCCGCCATGCGCGCGATTTCCTCGACGCGATCGTCGCCCTCGACGCGCAGCAGGCGCGCCGACGGGCGCCCCTGCACGTCGCATTTCTCGACCCGGAAATGGGCGCTCGCGTAGGCGGCGATCTGCGGCAGATGGGTGATGCAGAGGACCTGATGCCGGCTGGCGAGTTCCGCCAGGCTGCGCCCCACCCGGTCCGCGGTGCGCCCACCGATCCCCGCGTCGACTTCGTCGAAGACCAGCACCATCCCCGCATCGGCCTCGCGAATCGCGGATTTGATCGCGAGAAACGTCCGCGAGAGTTCGCCGCCCGACGCCGCCCGACGCAGCGGCAGGAGTTCTCCGCCCGCGCTGGCCGAGAAGCGGAACTCCGGCGCCTCGAAACCGCCCGCGCCACACGGGGCGCCCTCGGGTGACACGAGCGGCTCCAGCGCGACTTCGAAGCGCGCCTGGGGCATCGCCAGCTCGCGCAGCGCGGCCTCGACCGCGGCGCCCAGGCGCTTGGCGGCCTTGCGCCGACCCTTCGACAACCGCTCCGCGTCGGCCTTCAGCTGCTCCACTTCGCGCGCGCGCAACGCGTCGATCGCCGCAGCGCGCTCGCCTGCACCCTCGAGCTGCTCGAGCTCGGCCGCGGCATCGTCTCGAAACCGCAGCACCGCTTCGATCGAGCCGCCGTATTTCCGCTGCAGGGCCTCGATCTGGGCGAGTCGCCCGTCGAGCGCAGCGAGGCGCGCCGGGTCCGCCTCGATGCCCGCCGCGTAGCGCTCGAGTTCTGCCGCGGCTTCCCGCAGTTCCTCCCGGGTCTCGCGCAGACCGGTCAGCAGCGGCGCGAGTTCGGGATCGAGCGCCTCGATGCCTTCGAGATGCCGGATCGCGCCTGAGACGAGGTCTGCGGTATTCGAGGCCTCGGAGTCTCCGAGATCGCCCGCGAGCAGCGTCAGCGCCGCGGAGGCCTCCTCGCCGAGGCGCTCGGCGTGAACGAGGCGCGACCGCTCGGCGCGCAACGCCGCGACTTCATCGGCATCGAGCCGTGCGTCGTCGATTTCGCCGACCTGGAACGACAGGAAATCCAGCCGCCTCGCGCGCTCCATCTCGGCCGCGCGAAGTTCGCCAAGTTCGTGGTCGAGCGCACGCAGCTTCGCATGGCCCTCGGCGACGGTGCCGCGCAGTGGCAGCAATCCCGCGGCGGAATCGAGCAAGCGGCCGTGAAATTCCGTCCGCAGCAGCGACTGCGAATCGTGTTGGCTCGAGATCTCGATGCGCCCGGAAAACAGTTCCGCGAGTACCGTGGCCGGGATCAACTGCCCCGCCACCCTCGCGCGACTGCGTCCGCCGCGCTGGACACTGCGCTGGACGACGAGTTCGTGTTCGTCGGCGACGAGGCCGAGCGCCTCCAGCCGCGACTCGAGCTCTGGCAGGTGGCCGGTGCGAAAGACCGCCTCGACCAGCGCCTCGTCACAGCCTTCGCGGACCACCAGCGGCGACGCGCGCAGTCCCGCCAACAGCGACAGGGCACCGAGTACGATCGACTTGCCGGCCCCGGTCTCGCCGGTGAGCACGTTCAGGCCCGGGCCGAACTCGATCTCCTCGCTCTCGACGACCGCGAGATTCTGGATCCGCAGGGTTTCGATCAACGCTCGCCCCAGCGCAATTTGTTGCGCATCACTTCGAAGCGATTTCGATCCGCAGGAACGAGCATCTGCAGCGGTCGATCGGAGGCGCACACGCTGACACGGTCTCCCTCCATCAGCTCGCAACCCACCTGACCGTCGACGGTCAGATGCACCTCGCCGCCGCGCGTGTCGAGTACCTCGACCGCGACGCGGCAGGATTGCGGCAACACGATCGGGCGCTGGGTCAGTGCGTGTGGGCAGATCGGTGTCAGCACGATGGCACTGATTCCGGGCAACAGCAGCGGCCCGCCCGCCGAAAGCGAATAGGCCGAAGAACCGGTCGGCGTCGCGGCGATCACGCCGTCTCCGTGATAGGTGGTGACCTCGAAGTCGTCCACCCAGGCCTGCAGGTCGACCATCCGCGACAGCGCGGTCCTCGCGATGACCGCGTCATTGAGCGCGAGGTAACGGCCGATTTCGCGGCCGGCGCGCTCCGCGCGCACGTCGAGTCGCATGCGGATCTCGGTGGCGAGGTCGGCTGCGAGCACGCCTTCCAGGGTCGGGAACAGTTCGTCGAGCGAGATCTCGGCCAGATAGCCGAGTGTGCCGAGGTTCACGCCCAGCACGGGGACCGCGCGTTCGCCGATCGCGCGCGCAACGGAGAGCAGCGTGCCGTCGCCTCCGAGGACGACGATCAGATCGACCTTGCCGACGAGTTCGCTGCGCGGCATTCCGGGTCGGCCCGCTGCCTTCCCGGTGTTCTGGTCCAGCAGCGTTTCGATGCCCCGGTCCCGCAGCCACTTCTCGAGTTCGTCCACCAGCCCTCCAAATTGGGGCTGGTCGGGTTTGAGCGCGATACCGATCGTGTGGATGGTCATGGGCCTTCTCTCAGGGACGCCCGGAACTATCCCACGTTGCTAGCATCCCCGCATGCCCCCCGAAGATTCGCTGAATCTGTTTCCGCCCGAGATGCTCGATCCCGCGGACGCCCGGGGAAAAGCCGGCGCCCACGCCCCGCTCGCGGAACGCATGCGGCCGCGGATTCTCGACGAAGTCGTCGGGCAAGACCCACTGCTCGGTGCCGGCTCCGCACTGCGCTCCCTTGCCGAATCGGGAACCCTCCCTTCGCTGATCCTCTGGGGCCCGCCGGGCTGCGGCAAGACGACGCTCGCGCGATTGCTCGCCACACACGCGAACGCCCACTTCGAGCCGCTCTCGGCCGTGATGGCCGGCGTCAAGGAAATCCGCGATGTCGTGCAGCGCGCGCGCCGAATCGAACGGCGCACGGTGCTCTTTCTCGACGAACTGCACCGCTTGAATCGCGCGCAGCAGGACTCCCTGCTCCCACACGTCGAAGCCGGCACGGTGACACTGATTGGCGCGACCACCGAGAACCCCTCGTTCGAGGTCAACGCGCCGCTGCTCTCGCGCTGCCGGGTCTTCACGCTATCGCGCCTGGATCGCGATGCCCTCGCGGAGGTCATTCGACGCGCTGCGTGCGACGAGATCCGCGGCCTCGGCAAACTCGGCATCCCGGTCGCGAACGAAACCGTGGCCGCAATCGCCCACGCAGCAGACGGTGACGCGCGCCGCGCACTCGGCCTGCTCGAGGCCGCCGCGGCGGTCCACCTGCGCACCGCGCCAGCCGGCTCGGCGCTCTCGCTCGCAGCCGTTGAAGAGGCTGCGGGCCGGCGCCTGTTGCTCCACGACCGAGACCGCGAGGAGCACTACAACGTGGTTTCCGCGCTGATCAAGAGCCTGCGCGCAAGCGATCCGGATGCGGCCCTCTACTATGCGGCGCGGATGCTCGAAGCGGGTGAAGACCCGCTCTTCGTCGCGCGGCGATTGGTGATCTTCGCGTCCGAGGACGTCGGCAATGCCGAGCCCCAGGCATTGCAGGTCGCTACTTCGGCGTATCTGGCGGTCGAGCGGATCGGCATGCCCGAGGGTCGCATTCCGCTCGGGCAAGCGGTGACCTTCCTCGCCTGTGCGCCCAAGAGCAACGCGTCCTATCTCGGCATCAACCGCGCACTCGCCGCGGTGCGCGAACACGGGTCGCTGCCGGTTCCGCTCCACCTGCGCAATGCCCCCACTCCGCTCATGAAGGGGATGGGATATGGGCGCGATTACGTGTACCCCCATGATGTGCCTGGGCAACTCGTGACCGCACCGAACCTGCCGGAAGGACTCGGGCGGCCAAGCTTCTACGAACCCAACAGCGAGGGTGCGGAGTCCGAGACCGCTCGCCGCCTGGCCGAATGGCGGCAACAGCGCGAGAACGGAAGCCATCGTGGTGGGAAAAGCGAATCGTAAAGCCAAACCCCTCGCCCCGTGCGCGCGTCCACTATAATCTGCGGCGCAGGTTGAACGGACCGGGCCGATTGGACAACTCGGAGATCGAATGCAGAAAATCAAGATTGCGATCGCGGGAGTCGGAAACTGCGCCAGCTCGCTCGTGCAGGGCATCGAGTACTACCGCGACAAGTCGCCCGAAGCGGCGATCGGCCTGATGCACTGGGAGATCGGCGGCTGGCGACCCCACGACATCGAAGTCGTCGCAGCCTTCGACGTGGATGTTCGCAAGGTCGGCAAGGACGTCGCGGAAGCCATCTTCCAGCCCCCGAATTGCGCGACCGTCTTCTGTAGCGACGTTCGCAAGACCGGCGTGAAGGTGCGCATGGGGCCCATCCTCGACGGCGTCGCGGAACACATGCGGGAGTATCCGGCGGCGCGCACCTTCCTGCCCTCGGACGAGCGGGAGCCGACCCGCGAGGAAGTGACGCGAGCCCTCGACGAGAGTGGCGCAGACGTTCTGCTCAACTACCTCCCGGTGGGTTCCGAGGAGGCTTCGCGCCTCTACGCGGAGTGCGCACTCGAGGCCGGCGTTGCGCTCGTGAACTGCATGCCGGTCTTCATCGCGAGCGATCCGGATTTTGCGGCGCGCTTCGCAGCGCGCGGCATCCCGATCGTCGGCGACGACATCAAGGCGCAGCTCGGCGCGACCATCACCCATCGGATGCTCACGGATCTGTTCCGCCGGCGCGGTGTCAAGCTCGAGCGGACCTACCAACTCAACACGGGCGGCAACACCGACTTTCTCAACATGCTCAACCGGAGCCGCCTCGCCTCCAAGAAGGTCTCGAAGACCGAAGCCGTGCAGTCGGTTTCGGCCGAGCGGATTCCGGACGACGACATCCACATCGGCCCGAGCGACTACGTGGCCTGGCAAAACGACAACAAGGTCTGCTTCTTGCGCATGGAGGGGAAACTCTTCGGCGACGTTCCGATGAATCTCGAGCTGCGGCTGTCGGTGGACGACTCCCCGAATTCGGCGGGTTGCGCGATCGACGCGATCCGCTGCGCGAAACTCGCGAGCCAGCGCGGGCGCGGCGGCGTAATCCGATCCGCATCCGCGTATCTGATGAAGCACCCGCCCGAACAGTTTCCCGATACCGAAGCGTTCGCGATGCTCGAAGCATTCATCGCGGGTGACTCAGACGCCTGAAAGCGGGACTTGCGCGCAGCGCACCGCGAACGCTCAGCGCGTGCAGACCCGCCAGCCCTGCGCGCCATCGCCGAGCAGCGCGCCGATCACGACGCGTTCGACCGCCGAATCGCGAAGGATCAACTCGGCGGCTTCTCGGGCGAGCGCAGATTCGACCGCGGATTCCACCTTGTTGATCAACACCGCGACGCGCTCGACGGAGGCGGCGTTCTTCAATCCGCCTTCCGGGGAAATGAGCAGGCGTGCGAGCGCAGCGGGTGTCAAGGTATCCGTCTCGGCGAGCCCGGTGATCGCGCTCACCCGCTCGGGCCGATGCGCGATTTCGGCGATCGGCTTCGAGAGCGCGTCGATCCCGACGGCCAGGACGAGCAGCGTCGTGCCGATCGGAACCACGGGTTCGTGCGCCGCGGGTGCCTTGACGGGCAGCATTCGCGATCCGTCGGCTTCGACGACCACCCAGTCGATGCGCGAATGCGCGAGCAGCTCCGCGGGCAGTTCGGGCGGAACCCCCATCGCGCGTTCGCCCTCGACGCGCCCGACCACGAGCAGGCTCGATTCGACGCCGTCGAGCCGCGCCCGCCAGTTTGCGTCGTCGAGCGTGCAGACCTCCGCAGCGCGCCCCATTTGCTCCGCGAAGATGCGCGTGGTGGTCGTCATCACACCGCGGCCCGCGAGCTGCTCGGCGAGCGCGAACATCAGGCTGCTCTTGCCTCCGCCGCCCACGATCGCAACGAGTTCTCCGCGAGGCGCGAGACCCAGCGCTTCGACGATGTCCGCAACGCTGGCTCGCTCGTTCACACCGGATCCTCGCGCACGTCGTTGCCGCGCGAATGCCGCGGCGGCAGGCGCACCATCGGGCTTCCTGCCAGCCAACCATTGGCTCAGGACATTGCGGACCATTAGCTCAGGACGTTGCGGATCGCGTCCATGGAATCGCTGACCTCGGGTTTTGGCGGAGTTCTCGCTGAGGATCGCTCGCACAGACGCCCGGCGTCCTCGATCCCGATCGCTGCACGATCGTCCGG
>Ga0210102_1000346_pt1 | contig 12436 bp, 11 predicted proteins | sample RushOxbow_ThreeS_4_FD_185563 | JGI IMG/M metagenome (GOLD analysis project Ga0210102, IMG submission 185563) | Wetland microbial communities from San Francisco Bay, California, USA, that impact long-term carbon sequestration -... | ecosystem: Environmental > Aquatic > Marine > Wetlands ...
CGCGTGAGGAAACACTGGCAGGCGATCGATGACGCAATGGAATCGGTGGGACACACGCGGATCCGCCGCATGCTGACGGTCGGCGGGAGCGTCGGGCCGCTGATCGGGGGATTTGATCTGCCCCTCGCCCTCCTCGTCCTGGGCGCGCGCGTGATCCTGGCCGGACCGAACGGGCGGCGCACGGTCACGCTGGAAGAAGCCTTCCAGAAGCGCTTTGGCAAAGACGAGATGGTGGTTGCTATCGAAGTGGATCCGCCGCCCGCCCGGTCCGGCTCGAGCTTCTACAAGTACATGGCGCGCGGCGTGCTGGAGATCCCGACGGTGAATACCGCGGCAACGGTAAACCTCAACGCCGAAGGCGCGTGCAACCAGGCGCGCGCCGTTGTCGGTGCGGTCAGCTGGAAGCCGATCGTGCTCGACTTGAATGAACTCATCGGCCAACGCCTCAATGACGACCTGCTGCGCAGGTGCGTGCAGGGTGTGCGCGCCGCGGCAGAGCCGGTCTCGGACGTGCGCGGCTCGGCGACCTACAAGCGCGAAATGGCCGTAGAATTTGCCTACCGCGCCCTGGCGAGAGCGTGGCAGCGCGCCCAAACGCAAAAGCGTGATCCGTGACCAGTGACCGGTGACCCATGACTCGAATACTTACGCCTTGCGCCTTTCGCCTTTCGCCTTCCTGGAAACTGGTGGCTGCGCTGGCGCTGATCGTCGCCGATGGGCCGGCGGTGGCGCAGGGCTACCCCGCCGGGCCGGTGCGCGTGATCGTGCCGTTCCCGCCGGGCGGCGGCGTGGACGGTGCGGGCCGGCTCATCAGCCAGAAGCTGTCCGAGGCGCTGGGCAAGCAGTTCATCGTCGATAACCGCCCGGGGGCGAACGGGATGATCGGGAGCGAGCTCGCCGCCAAGTCGGCGAAGGACGGCTATACGCTGATGGTGAACGGCGCGAATTTCGTCACCACCCCGAGCCTGTACAGCAAGGTGACCTACCATCCGGTCCGCGACTTCGCGCCGGTCAGCCTGCTCGCGCTTGCGCCCAATGTGCTGGTGGTGCACCCGTCGCTGCCGGTGAAATCGGTCAAGGAGCTGGTGGCGCTTGCGAGGGCCCGGCCCGGAGAGGTCAACTACGCCGGCTCCGGCAGCGGCAGCACGCCGCACCTCGCCGCCGAGCTCTTCAACACCCTGGCGAAGGTTACGATGGTCCACGTCCCGTACCGCGGGACCGGCCCGGCGATCGTGGGGCTGATGAGCGGCGAGGCGAGCGTCATGTTCATGCCTACGACGAACGCCGTGCCGCTCGCCAGGTCGGGGCGGCTGAGAGCGCTCGCCGTCACGAGCCGCGAGCGCGTGCCGGCTATGCCGCAGCTGCCCACTGTCTCCGAGTCCGGCCTCAAGGGCTACGAATCGAGCCAGTGGTACGGCCTGCTTGCGCCGGCAGGCACGCCCGCGGATGTACTCGGGCTCCTCAGCTCACAGGTCATGAAGATCATGCAGGCGCCGGAAATGAAGCAACGCCTGACGGGCGACGGTCTCGTTGCGGTGGGCAGCACGCGCGAGCAGTTCGCGGCGCACATCGAGGTCGAGCTCGCGAAGTGGGCGAAGGTCATCAAGGCGTCAGGAGCAAGAGTGGACTAAGGGATGAAGGATGACGGTTAGACAAAGAACCATGAGAATTCGCCCGAGGAGACAAGAATGACGATCTCAGCACCTACGCGGTTTGGAATGCATGCTTTGCTCATCCTGGCGCTCGCCGTATCGCCTGGCTGGATCAACATCACGGCGGCGCAGCAGTATCCCGAGCGACCGGTGCGCGTGATCGTGCCGCAGAGCCCGGGCGGCTCGACCGACCTGGTGGCGCGCGCGGTCGCGCAGCGCCTGACCGAGTCGCTGGGGCAGAACGTAATCGTGGACAACCGGCCGGGCGCCGGAAGCATCAATGGTACGGACCTGGTGGCAAAAGGCGCGCCCGACGGCCACACCGTGCTCGCCGTCGCCGCCTCATTCACCATCAATCCAGCCGTGCGCAAGAAGCTCCCGTTCGACCCCGTACGCGACTTCACGCCGGTCACCCAGCTCGTCACGTTGCCCCACATCCTGGTGCTGCATCCGTCGGTACCAGCGACCTCCGTCAAGGAGTTCATCGCCCTCGCCAAGTCCAAGCCGGGCGTGCTCAATTACGGCATCAGCGGAATCGCGACCAGCACCCACATGGCCGGCGAGCTGTTCATGCACATGACGGGAATCAAGATGGTCAGCATCCCGTATAAGGGGGGCGCGCCCGGGATGACGGCGTTGCTGGGCGGCCAGATCCAGCTTTATTTTGCGACGATTTCCACTGCCATCCCGCATATCCGCAGCGGGAAGCTCCGCGCGCTGGGGGTGACGACCGCCAAGCGCTCCGTCGCGGCGCCCGAGTATCCCACCATCGCCGAAGCCGGGGTGCCGGGCTACGAGCACGCCTCGTGGGTGGGATTTCTGGCGCCGGCCGGCCTGCCGCAGAAGGTCCTGTCAAGGCTCAACAAGGAGTCCGCAAGAGCAGTTCAGAGCCAGGACATGAAGGCATTGCTGCTGCGCGACGGCCTGGAACCGGTTGGCAACTCGCCGCGGGAATTCGAGCGGATCATCAAGACCGAGATCGCGAAGTGGAATAAGGTGGCGCGGGTCGCGAACATCCAGGCCCAATAGCGCTCAGGAGTGATGTCATTCCCGCGGAGGCGGGAGTCTAGTCCAACGGAGTGCATGATGACGACCGTAACGACCAATCCCAACCGCGCGCGCCTCTCGAGCGAGATCGCGCAGTTGAACATGAAGCCGCTGTGGGAGCGGGTGATGCGGTTGAAGCCCGGTACGGCGGCGCTGCCGGTGATCTGGCGCTGGAAGGACGTGCAGCCCTACCTGATGCGCGCGTCCGAGCTCATCACCACCCAGGAAGCCGAGCGCCGCGTCCTCATGCTCGAGAATCCCGCGTTGAAAGGAACCACGTTCGCCACCACGACGCTCTACGCCGGCCTGCAGGTGATCCTGCCCGGCGAGATTGCGCGCACGCACCGCCACGCGCCGAACGCGCTGCGCTTCATCGTCGAAGGCGAAGGCGCTTATACCGCCGTGGAAGGCGAGCGCGTGACCATGAGGCCCGGCGATTTCGTGACCACGCCGAACTGGGCCTGGCACGACCACGGCAACCTCGGCTCGGAGCCGGTCGTATGGCTCGACGGCCTCGACCTGGCGTTTGCGAACCTGTTCGGGGCCCACTTCCGCGAGGAGTATCCGCAGGAAAGCCAGCCCGTGACGCGGGCGGAAGGCGACGCCGCTGCACGCTACACGGCTAACCTGCTGCCCCTGGAGTATCGCCCCAGGGGCACGATATCTCCCGTCCTGTCGTATCCCTACGACCGCACGCGCGAGGCGCTCGAGCAGCTTGCGCGCGGCGGCGATCCTCATCCTGTTCACGGCTACAAGCTGCGCTATGCCAATCCGGCCACGGGCGGGCACCCGTTCCCGACCATGGCGGTATTCATGCAGTGGCTGCCGAAGGGCCACGCCGGCCGCCGCGCGCGCAGCACCGACGGCGCAATTTACTGCGTCGTCGAAGGGCGCGGCAGCGCCGCGGTCGGCGAGTCGCGCTTCGACTTTTCGCCGCACGACGTGTTTGTCGTCCCCTCGTGGGAATACTGCCAGTTTGCGGCCGACACCGACTGCGTGCTGTTCAGCTATTCCGATCGCGCGGCGCAGGAAGCGCTCGGCTTCTGGCGCGAAGAATGCGGGACAAGCTGATCGAGTTCGGCAAGCTCGTGCGCAACGCCGAGCGCGGGGTCGCGTTCACCGGCGCGGGCATCAGCACCGAGAGCGGCATTCCCGATTACCGCGGCCCGCAAGGCGTCTGGAACACCGAGACGCCGGTCTACTACCAGGAATTCATGGCGAGCCGCGAGGCGCGGGTGCGGGCATGGCAGCGCGGCGTGCGGATGTTCCACCGTTGCGGCGCCGCGAAGCCCAACGACGGGCACCTCGTCATCACCGAGCTCCAGCGCCGCGGCCACATCACCCACGTCATTACGCAGAACATCGACGGGCTGCACCTCGATGCCGGCAGCGAGAACGTCATCGAGCTGCACGGCACCAACCGCTACGCCGCGTGCCAGCATTGCGGCAAGGAATGGCCGACCCCCGTCATCGTGGAGCGCGTGGAAAAAGGCGACGAAGCCCCGGAATGCGACGCGTGCAGCGGCCCGATCAAGGCCCGCACCATCTCCTTCGGCCAGAGCATGCCGGAGAAGGAGATGCGCCTCGCGACCGAGGCAACGCTCAAAGCCGATCTCTACATCTCGATCGGCTCTTCCCTCGTCGTCGAGCCTGCGGCGTCATTCCCGCTGCTCGCCAAGCAGTCCGGCGCGAGTCTGGTGATCGTGAACGCCCAGCCGACACCGCTCGACGCCGTTGCCGATATCGTCATCCGCGAGCCGATCGGGGAGACGATGCGGCAGCTGCTCCGGCAGCTTCCCGGATGAAGCGTGATCGGTGACCAGTGAACGGTGACGCCCCTCACCCCGACCCTCTCCCCAGGACCCTGGGGAGAAAGGGAATGAAATCGTAACTGGTCACTGGTCACCGGTCACTGGTCACGTCTTGTCGGACCGGACGCGCGTTTCGGGCTTCAGGCCTTTGCGCCGCTGCTTTTCGCTGACGCGGCCGTTTTCCAGGTAACGGCCGGACGCCGCGCGCTTCGCCGCCGCCTCCCACTGCGGCGGCCAGTCGGCTCCCGCGGGCGAGCTGAACCAGGGCGACTGCGGGCGCAGCCTGGGCAACCCGAGCTCCTCCCAGACCTTGCGCGCCCGCTCCATGTGCTCCTGCCGCGGCAGCGCGAGCGGCGGCAGGTCTTCCTTCATCGTGGCATCCATGAGGAGCGTCGCGTCCTCGCGCTCGGCCTCGTGCTCCCGCTCCGGCCCGTGCCCGGGGCTTCGATAGTTGAGCACCTGGAGATCGGCTGACGGGTCCATGCGGAAAGCGATCGCCCACATGAGCGCATCGGAGTTGTCAGGATCGATGTCCTCGTTGACCGCGATGCAGATCTTGCCGCAGTCGGCCTTGAAGCTGGAGGCGCCCGTCAGCGCGCGCCAGATCTCCGTGCGCGGCGTGCCCTTCTCCACCGTCACGATGGCGATGCGGCGGAGCGCCGTCATGCGCTCGTGCAGCGTCACGCGCTTGACGCCGCGGATGCCGAGGGTGTTGCGCAGATGCGAGAGAAACATCGGCTCGTACGAGACGCGCTTGATCGCGCTCGACTCGCTCGGCGTCACCTGGCTCAAATAGGAGGCGACGATCGCATCCTTGCGGTGGGTGATGGCGGTCACCTGCATCGGCATGTTGAATTCCTCGGGCGCGATGTGCCCGTGCGATTCGCCGAACGGCCCCTCGGGCTCGAGATACTCGGTGTCGATCGTTCCCTCGATCACGATCTCGGCTTCAGCCGGCACCAGCAGGTCCACCGTCTTCGCGCGCACGACATTGATCGGCCGGCCGGCAACGGCGCCCGCGACGCCGATCTCGTCGAGGTCGAGCGGCAGCTTCATCGGCGCAACGAACGCGACGCAGGGCGGCGCGCCGAGCACGATCGCGCACGGCATGGTCTTCTCGCCGCGCTTCTGATGCTTGAGATAATGCCGGTAGCCGCCCGCTCCGCCCACGCGCGTCGCCATCCGGATCACGCAGCGGTCGGGTGCCTTGAGGCCGGCGCGATAGGTGCCGTGGTTCTGGATGCCGGTCTCCGGATCCCTGGTGATGACGTTGGTTGCCGTCAACGTGGGCGCGCTGTCGAAGCCCGGCGTCGAGACCGGGATCGGCAGGCAATCGAGGCCGTTGCCCTCTCCTTTCAGCGCCGAACCCCTGATCACGACTTTCTGGCACGGCGCTTTCGCGACGACTCGCGGCTTGACGGGATTGGCGATGGCGTGGTCCCACCTGGGCTGGACCTCCTCGGGCTTCGCGCGCATGCCGATGCAATAGATCGCGCGGTTGCCGGCGTAAGCGCCGACCACCACGGGGAACCGGTACTTGCGGCCGCGTCCGTCGACGACGTTCGTGAAGAGAAACGCCTTGCGCTCGTGCTCCTCGATGCCGCCCACGTACTGCCAGCGCACCAGCGGGTGCAGCACCGCGTCCTTGTCGATCGGCCGGTCGATGGTGAGGAGAAGCCGTGCTTTCTTCAGCGCGGCAAGGTGTTCATGCAGGTCGGCGTAGCCCCGGGACTTCTTTTCCATCAGTCGGCCCTGATCTTTGCCGCCTTGACCACACGGTCCCAACGGGAGAGCTCGGTCTTGACCAGGTCCCCGAGGCGCGAAGGGAGGCCGCCGGCGGGGATCATTCCCTGGCTGGCGAGCAGCTTGCGAACGTCGGGCTGCTGGAGCAGCGCGCTGATGTCCGCATTGATCCGGGCCACCGCAGCCGCTGGCGTACCGGCCGGCGCAAAAGTGCCGTACCAGGTATAGATCTCGAGGCCGGGGAAGCCCGCCTCCTTCATCGTCGGTACTCCGGGAAAGGCGGCCGAGCGTTCCCCGGTCATCACCGCCAGCATGCGCAGCCTGCCGCTCGCCACCTGCGGGTGCGCGCTCTGCAGCGCCGAGACCATCGCCTGCACGTGCCCCGCCATCACGTCGGTGATCGCGCCGGCGAAACCTTTGTACGGCACGTGCACGATATTGATTCCGGTCTCGAGCTTGAGCAGCTCCATGGCGAGGTGCTGGGGCCCGCCGTTGCCAGGCGAGGAATAGTGAAGGTCTCCGGGCCGCCGTTTGGCGAGATTGATGAAATCCTTCATCGACTTCACCGGCAGTTGCGGATGGACCACCACGCCCAGCCCGCTGGTGGCGATCAGGGACACCGGCGCGAAGCTCTTTACGGGATCGTAGGGCAGATCGGGGCGCAGCGCCGGGGTCGTGCCGAAGGCGGTGGCCACGAACAGCAGTGTGTGGCCGTCCGGCACGGCTTTCGCCACGTAAGCGGTCGCAATGGTGCCGGTCGCGCCCACCCGGTTTTCCGTGACGACGCTGACCTTCCAGCGCTCCGCGAGCTTCGGCCCGAACGCGCGCGCCAGGATGTCGGCGCCGGTCCCCGGCGTGTAGGCCACGACGAACTGGACGGTGCGGGTCGGGAACGCAGGATCCTGTGCCGCTACGGTCCCGCCGCAGCAGGCGATCGCGACGCCAATGAGCGCCGGAGCGACTCGCCGTGGACTCCGCGAACCATTCAATATGCTCCTCATCTGCGGCCTCCCCGGACGATCGAATTCTGAACGCTGCCCTATTATAGGGTCACGGCGAATTCCGGCGCGACCCGGGCAGGATTGACACCGGACGGCGGTCTTGCGACGCTTGCGGCTGCCCGAACATCCATCGTCACTGGCGGAAGAAATCCTTGATCGAAACCCAGGTGCTGATCGTCGGTGCCGGTCCCGTCGGGCTGACACTCGCCCTGGATCTGGGCCAACGTGGCGTGCGCTGCGCGTTGATCGAGCGCAATGAAACCTCGATCCAGCTTCCGAAGATGGAACGCTGCAACGCGCGGACGATGGAAATCTACCGCCGGCTGGGAATCGCCGAAAAAATCCGTGATGCGGGCCTGCCGCGCAGCGCGCCGATGGACGTCTTTCTGGCGCTGTCGATGTCAGGGCCGCCGCTCGTCCGGTTGCCGTATCCGTCGGTGGCCGAAGCCAAGGCCGAGATTGCCGCGCACAACGACGGGCGCCCGCTCGAGCCGTATCAACTGATCTCGCAATACACGCTCGAGCCGCTGCTGAGATCGATCGTGGAGGCGCAGCCCTCCGTGACGGTGCGCTTCGGCTGCGAACTCGTGTCGTTCACACAGGATTCCGGCTCGGTGTCCGCGCGCGTCAGCACGAAGAAGGGGCCGGACGAGACGATCCGGGCCAAGTACCTGGTCGGGTGCGACGGAGGCTCCAGCACCGTCCGCAAGCAGCTCGGCATCACGCTGCACGGCGAGGGCAACATCCGCAACCTGAGACAGGCGCTGTTTCACTGCCCGGAGCTCTACGGGCGAATTTCGATGGGCAAGGGCCGACATTACCACATTGCCGAAGGGCCGCTCTTTCCGTTCATCATCCTGCAGGACAGCACGCGGCACTGGACCCTGCACGCGGCGGCAGCGAGCGACGGCGAAATGGCGGACATCTTCAGGAGAGCGCTCGACATGCCCATCGAGTTCGAGATGCTGTCCGTCAATGAATGGACGCAGCACCTGCTCTGCGCGGAGCGCTACGGCGAGGGCCGCGTCTTCATCGCCGGAGACGCGGCGCACCTCGTCATCCCGACCGGCGGGCTGGGCATGAATACCGGCGTCGGCGACGCGATCGATCTCTCGTGGAAGCTGGCGGCCACGCTGGCAGGATGGGGCGGCCCGCAGCTCCTCGCGTCCTACGACAGGGAGCGCCGCCCCGTCGGGCTGCGCAACGTGAAGGCCTCCGGCGCCGCGATGAGCGGGCGGCTCAGCTGGCGCGCGGCGTATCACCCCGACATCCGCAAAGACACGCCCGCAGGCGCGGCCATCCGTGCGGAAATGGCAAGCCGCTTCGACGTCGAGCAACGCAAAGTGACCGAGATACTGGGAATTGAGGCGGGTTACCGATACGTCGGCTCGCCCGTGGTCTGGCCCGAAGCCGGGGACGGCCCCGATCCGGACAATGCGCGCTATGTCCCGACCACCTGGCCGGGCGCGAGGCTGCCACACGTGTGGCTCGATGACGGCACGTCACTGCAGGATCGTCTGGGCCCGGGCTACACGCTGCTGCGCCTGGGCGGCTCGCAAGCGGAGGTCTCGGGCCTGGAACGGGCATGGCGGGCAACCCGCGCGCCGCTGGAGGTGCTCGATATCAGGGACGGGCAGGTGCGCGAAATCGCAGGCTTCGACCTGCTGCTCGTGAGACCCGACCTGCACGTCGCCTGGCGCGGGAACAGCTTTGCTGACGCGGCGGAAACAATCGCTGGCGTGGCAACCGGTCGGTTGTCGGCAGATATAATTCACCCCTCCCGGCGAGCTCTGTCCTCTGAAATGCCTTGACCGATGGTTCTCCGAATATCGCTGTTGATTGCCGTGGTCGGACTGGCTGGCTGCGCCAGTAACGAGGCGTCGGAGCAGCCGCAGCAGCCGAAGGCAAACGCCGCGTGGCGCAAGAGCCTCGGCGATGCGACCTTCACCACACTGGCGGCGGGTGAAACGCGGCAGTTCAAGATCACCCCGGACCTGCAGACTTTCGGCTTCCCGGAAGGAATCAGCTATTTCGTCGGACTCGCGCTCGCCCGATCGGACGCGCCACGGACGCTCACGCTGCGCACACTGCCCCTCAACCCAATCCGGGTCCGGGAGACGCATGTCTTCGTACCAAAAGTGGCGGTCGTGGCCCCCGACGGCAGCGTGAGCCGGTATGTCGGGCTCGAGTTCCAGCCGAACACCCAGTGGATCGTCCCGCGCCTCATTGCCCGCAATGTCGGCTGGCAGGGCAGCCTCACGCTGGCGCCTGGCGAGTCACGCGTTGCCGTGTATACCGAGACGCTTCTCAAGCAAACGCTGCGCCTGCCGCTGCCGACAGAGCCGGGCGGCTATTGGTACGTCCCCTCCGGGCCGACCGGCGTCATCGAGGTCACTCTCGAGGGCGGCTGAGAACGCCGCCCCCGTCAGCTCCGCTCCGACTTGAGCCGCGCAAGCGCCCTCGCCCGCCACAGCGGCCAGGCGCGGTTGTATTCCTGCACCGGGACCGAGGCCTTGACCTCGGCTTCGTCCAGGGCGGTGATTCTCCCGCCGGGCCCCGCGATCAGCATAGCCTGCGCCTGCATCTTGGCGCTCATCTCCAGATAGATGCTGCGGCCCACGGCGCGCGGCAGATTCTCCCCCACGATGACGGCGCCGTGCCCGCGCATCAGCGCCGCGGGCTTGCCCCCGAGCGTCTTCGCCAGCGCCTGCCCGAGATAGGGCGTCTTCACGAGCAGATCGGTGCCCTTCTGGGCGTCGCGGATCTCGAAGTTCGGCAGCCCGTCCCCGATGAAGGCCGCCATGTGGAAGATTGCGCGCATCTGCACCGTCGTGATGCTGAACGGGACGACCGATTGCGAATGGCTGTGAACGACAGCGGTCACTTCCGGGCGCGTCTTGTAGATCTCGCCGTGAATGAAGCGCTCGCGCACCGACTCGCGTCCGCGCGCGTCCTGCGGGTTGCTGTCGAGGTCGTACTCGATGATGTCATCCTCGGTGACGAGCTCCGGCGCCCGGTGCCCGGCGAGAAAATAGCGGTTCGGGTCGCGCGGCGAGCGCACGGAGACGTGCCCGTAGGCGTCGATCACCTCGTGCTCCGCGAGGATGCGGTAGGCTGCGACCAGGTCTTCGAATTGACTCATGGTCTCGTCTCTCGTCTCTCGTTTCTGGTCACGGGTCACCGGTCAACGGTCACTGCTGTTCGAGCGCCCGCCTCTTCCACGCCTTCCACGCGCGCCCGAGCCCGTAGCCTTCGCGCGCCTCGATCAGGCGCGCCTCTGCCGGGTCGAGGTAATTGATCGGACCGCCCTGCGCCATGATCATGGCCTGCGCCTGGAGCTTGGCGTTCAGCGCGAGAAAGATGCTGCGCCCGACCACGCGCGGTATCGAGGGTGCGACCACCGTTGCGCCGTGCCCGCGCATCAAAACAGCCGGCCGGTCCGCGATGCTTTTCGCGAGCGCGCGTCCGAGCGCGGGATCGCGGATCAGCATGTCGGTGATGCCTGCGACATCGCGGATCTCGAAAACGGGGATGCCGAGCGCGATGAACGCCGCGCGGTGGTACATCGGCTGGAGGGGGATGCCGATGACGCCGAACGGGATGACGGGGGGCGCGTGCGTGTGGACAATCGCTTTCACCTCCGGGCGCGCCCGGTAGATCTCGCCGTGGATGAAGCGCTCCGTGTAGAGATCGCGCTCCATCACTTCCACCGGAACGCTGTCGAGGTCGAACTCGAGGATGTCGGCGGCAGTCACCAGCTCCGGCGCGAGCGAACGCGACAACAGAAAGCGGTTGGGATCGCGGTCGTGGCGCACGCTCACGTGCCCCCAGCCGTCGAGCACGCCCTCCTGCGCGAGGATGCGGTTCGCCGCGACCAGGTCCTCGATCAGCAGCGGGTCCGCGGGACCGGCTGATGAGGCGTGGCTCGTGGCGGGTGGCGGGTGGTTGGTGGCCATAAGCTACTTTTTCCGTGCCCTGGGCATGACTTTCCCCGCGGGTGCTGCGCCCATCCGCAGCCTCAGCATCCTCTGGGCGTTCCCATAATAGACCTTGTTTCGGACCGGCTGCGCGAGCTTGAGCGAATCGATCGCCCGGATGCTCTCGCGGATGAAGACGGGGCCGCCCTCGGGATCGAACGGGCAGTCGGTGCCGAACAGCACGCGGTCGGGGCCGAAAAAATCGAGCCCGCAGCGGATCGCCGGCGCGGAGCCGTTGACCGCCGTGTCGCCGTAGAACATCCTGAAATAATCGAGCGGCCGCTTTCCCAGGCGCTTCAACAGCACGCCGTAGTCCTCGTCCGACGTGCGCGCGCCCATCTGGTCCATGCCGAGGCCGATGCGTGCCTCGAAATACGGCGCCATCGCGCCGAGGTGGTGCGTGATGATCTTGAGATCGGGCAGCTTCTGGAGCATCCCCGAGAACACGATGCGCGCCATGCAGGCGCTGGTTTCGTAGGGCCAGCCGAACAGCCACCAGATCTCGTACTTCGATTTGGCCTCGCCCGGGTAGTCGACGAATTTCGAGGTGCGCACCGGGTGCAGCCAGATCGGCAGGTCGTACTTCTTCACGCAGCGTTCGAACACCGGAAAATACTCCGGATCGTCCAGCGGCCGGCCGTTGACGTTGGTGAAGAGCTGCACCCCCTTCGCCCCGAGCTTCGTGATTGCCCGGTCCATCTCCTCCAGCGCCGCGGGAACGTTGTTCATCGGCAGCGACGCGACGAACGCCGGGAAGAGGTCCGGGTGCCGAGCGACGATCTCCGCCATGCCGTCATTGGCGAGCTTCGCGAGCGACGGGGACTCCTCCGGACCCGCCAGGAATTCAATTGCCGGCAGCGAGAGCGTCAGGACCTGCTGGTAGCCCTTGAATTTCTTCATCATGCGCAGGCGCGCGTCAAGGTCCCAGAGCACCGGGATGTTGAGCCAGCGCTTGATGGACGCGGCCAGCGCGGGATTCGCCCCGGCGATGCGCTTCATGCGCTCGAAAAAGGACTGCGGGAAGATGTGCGGAAAGATGTCGAGCTTGAGGCCGTTTTTCATGCTTTGTTCACGCAGCGGGGGGAAGGGCTAGAGCCTATCTCAATAATAGGCACGTGTGCGACGGAGGCGAGGTGGGATGCAGTTTTAGGAGGATAGCCCGCAGCAATATGTCGATATTGCAAGGGCTACCGACAACAAAATGC
>Ga0210102_1000347_pt1 | contig 12426 bp, 9 predicted proteins | sample RushOxbow_ThreeS_4_FD_185563 | JGI IMG/M metagenome (GOLD analysis project Ga0210102, IMG submission 185563) | Wetland microbial communities from San Francisco Bay, California, USA, that impact long-term carbon sequestration -... | ecosystem: Environmental > Aquatic > Marine > Wetlands ...
ATCAGCAGGGAGGCATCCTCAAGCGCATCGCTGGGAACTCTGGACGTTACGAAGTGACGGGGCCGGCCGATGTGGCACGCCGGCTGAACCGCGAATTTCCGCTGATCGAGCGATCCGGTCAGTTCTTCACCTTTCTCTACGGAATCCTCGACGTCGAAACCCGAGTCGTTCGCTACGTGAACGCGGGTCATCCGGGCCCGATCGTCGTTTCGCGCGGTGGCGTACGCTGCCTCGACAAGGGCGGTGGCATTCCGATCGGGATCCTGGCGGATGCAGCCTACGAGGACGAGCACCTGCAGCTTTCACCCGGCGACAGTCTCGTCTTCTACACCGATGGCGTGCTCGAGACGCTCGACGCCCAGCGAGAGGCCTTCGGGCTCGACAGGACGACCCGATCGATCTCGGAGTCGGACGGCGGAATCGCCGAACGCGTGCGCTCGCTGCGCGTCGATCTGGATGCGTTCAGCCGGGGCCAACCGCGCCGTGATGACGTGACGATCGTCGGTCTCGAAGTGGATTGAAGTGAAATCCCGGGTTCGGCGACCGGGCTTCCGGCGCGCGCTCAAGCGCGGCGCGCAATCGCCCGAATCGCTTCGGGAAGGGGCTCGATCAGCGGCCGGGCGGAGCGATCCCGAGGCTTCGAGCGGCTCGTTCCCGTGCAACCCAGGAGGTCAAGTGCTCGAAATCATTTATCAAATGGCGCGGTGTCGAATCGGTGCGGCGAGTCTCGCGGCACTGCTGTCGAGCGCTGCCCCCGCCGTTTATGCGGATGAGGTGGCCGGCCGGATCACGGCCTCGGTCGCGCTGGAACTCGCTGGGCCGATCGCCGATGGCGAGCACGTGAAGCTCGGCGAGGACGCTGCGTGTTCGATCCTGCTCGACGACGACGCGGTCGTGGAACTGTGCGGCACGACGTCGGTGGTCTTCGAGCGGGATCGCGATACGGGTCGCCGGATCGTTTCGCTGGCCGGCGGCGAGATTCGGATCGTGGACGATCCGCGCGACTTCGATGCGCGCATCGAGATCCACACGCCCGCCGCGATTGCGACGCTGCTCGGCACGATCGCGCACGTCTCCGTCGACTCGGAGACCGGCGCGACGACCATCACGTCCGCCCAGAGTGAGGTGTCGGTTCGCAGCGACGAGCCCGGCGTGCGCGGAACGACGGTCCTGAAGGCCGGCGAGCAGGTCACGGTCGAGCCCGGCTCGGCGCCGCCCGCAATACCCAGACAACTCGATCCCCGGGAGATTTCCGAACTCGGCGGATGCCTGGTCGACTTTCACGTCGCCGCCGCGGACCGCGATAGTCGAGAAAGTGGAGAGCGCGTGACGGACCGCCTGACGGCGTTCGACGCGGCGAACCTGGCGCCCATTCCCGGGCTGCCTCCTTCCGATCGCTCCCGCGAAGCCCCGCGCGGCGATCCCGGCGATTCGCTCGCGGGCCAGCAGGATGTCTGCCTCACGACGGACTGCGATCCACACGCCGATCCCGTCGACGAGCGACAGGCTCCGTGAGGTCGCTTGGCGCGAACTCCTAGCGGGCGAATCCTACGGATTCGCTTGCGGCGTCGCACGCTCCCATTCTGGGAGCGTGCTCCTAGGACTTACGAACGCGGCACGGATCGCGAGCAGACGAGCGGCGGATCGCTCCCGCCCTCGCAGCATCGTACGGAAAGCGGACGAAAGCGCGGGATACCGCTCGAACGCAAGCGCGATGTCAGACTCCCGGCAGCGGCTTCGAAGCCGTGGTCACGGGTGATCGGGCCCTGGTCTTCGACTCCGGCGTGCGGCCGCGCCTGAGTTCGCAGTCGGACTTTCGGAGAAACTGCAGCTTCCCGCCGATTTCACAGCTGACGATCTTGTCTTCCGGGTCGACCTTTGCGGGCTCTTCGTCGACGTTCTCGTGCCACCAATCCGCGAGCTTGTCCTTGACGCCGGGCCCTGTGTTCCGGTTTTGACGGCTCTGGGTTTCGGCTTCGGCGGTGGTGGCTTCTTCCTCGGCGTGCTGCATTTCCTGCCTCTTGTTCCGCCAGCCAACGGAGTGTTGCTCGATCAGGGCGTCGCCGTGCCGAATCTCGTCGGCCACGAAGCAGCCCGAAAACCAGAGCGCCGAGAGCAGGATTGCGGCGAGACGCAACACCCCCTAGTCATCGGCAGAAACGGTTCCCGGATGAAGGGGTGGGTCCGAAAGCTCGATTCCGGGGCACAGCCGTGCGGCGTCTCGCAGGGCTAGCGGATCGTGGAGAAATTCCTCCCAATAGGGCCAGCTGCGACACTTTTGCGGGCGAACTGCGTAGATCCGACAACTCGTCTCCCGCCCGTCCTCCAGGAACGGGCAGCGCCCGCCGGGTCCGTCGATCAGACGGTCACCGATTGCGGCGACGAAGCGGGCCTTCGCGGCAGCCTCGCTCATGCGCAAGTGCCCAGCAATTCTCGAAATGTCCAGGGGCGACACGCGAACCGTACCCTCGGGGCGCGCGCAGCAGTTTCCCGAGCGACGGCAGCGAAACCGAAACGGGAAATCCCGGCTGGGCGCCGACGCTTCGGAGCCGGCTTCGGCGGGTTCGGCCGTTCTGGATTCCACCACCCCACGCCTCCCTCCATCCCGTCATAGCGGAGTTTCCTCGCGCGCCGCCACCGATCTGGTGCACGCGGCGGTGCGATCGATTCATGCGCCGCTCGAGGAGCGACCCGCGGCCCTACGTCCTGGCCTGCTTGAAAGCGTCGGGGTTCCCGCCAATAATCTGCCACGCAGCGGAGGTTCCATGTCGGGCAGCGCACCTGGAAATCACAACGTCGAGCAGGTGGCGCAGCTCTACGGTCGATTCTCGAGTGCACCCGATCAGGTGCCGCCCGAGTGGCGAGATCTCTTCGAGCATCTAGACGCCCGCGCCCGAGGTTGGCTCGAGGGTCGATCGCCCCAGGTCGCGCCATCGGCGCGCGCTCCTGCGAGGACGACGACCGCCGCGGCTGCTGGCGATCACTCGGCTGCGCGCGATTCGATGCGGGTGATGATGCTGATCCGGGCCTTTCGCCTGCGCGGACATCTGGAGGCGAATCTCGACCCGCTCGGATTGGTGAAAGTCGAGCCGCATTCGGATCTCGATCCAGACTCCTACGGTTTCGCGGATGCGGACACCGATCGGGCGATCTTCTGCGACGGACACCTCGGTCTCGATTTCGCCACGCGTTCCGAGATCGTCCGCGCTGCACGCGCGATCTATTGTGGAACGATCGGCATCGAATACCTGCATGTCCAGGATCCCAGCGAGAGGCGGTGGATCATGGCGCGCATGGAGGGTCCGTCGTTTCGCGAATCTCTCGCGGCAGACCGACGCCGCGCCATTCTCGAATCGCTGACCGCCGCCGAGACGTTCGAGCGGTTTCTCGCTCGCAAATTCGTCGGCACCAAGCGCTTTGGTTTGGAGGGAGGGGAGTCGGCGATCCCTGCGCTGCAGGAGATCCTCGACCGCGGCGCGCGGCTGGGAGTCGAAGACGTGGTGATCGGAATGTCCCACCGCGGCCGACTCAACGTGCTTGCCAACATCATGGGCAAACCGCTGCAAGCGATCTTCGCCGAGTTTCAGGGCATTTCATCGAGACCCGACGAGATCGGAGGCTCTGGAGACGTCAAATATCACCTCGGCACGTCGAGTGACCGCGAGATCGGCGAGAAGCGCGTACACCTCTCGCTGACCCCTAACCCGTCTCATCTCGAAGCCGTGAATCCCGTCGTGGTCGGCAAGGTTCGCGCCAAGCAGGACCTGCTGGCGGATCGGGAACGCAAGCGTTGCATGGGAATCTTGCTGCACGGGGATGCAGCGTTCGCGGGCCAGGGGCTCGTGTCCGAGACCCTGGAGTTCTGCGATCTCGAGGGCTACCGAACGGGTGGAACGATTCACCTGATCATCAACAACCAGATCGGATTCACGACGAGCCCCGTTGCCGCGCGGACAGGGCCCTACTGCACGGATGTCGCGAAGTCCAATCACGCCCCGATCCTCCACGTCAACGGAGACGATCCCGACGCGGTCGTGGCGGTGGCCGAACTCGCGATCGAATACCGCCAGACCTTCGGCAAGGATGTGGTGATCGACCTCTTCTGCTACCGGCGCCACGGACACAACGAGAGCGATGAGCCGGCGTTCACCCAGCCCATCATGTATCGCAAGATCGCGTCGCACCCGACGACTCGCGCGATTTACGCGGAAAGGCTTGTCGAAGCGGGTGTCGTGACGCGCGAGGAAGTCGATGCGTCGACGGAGCGGTACCTCGAGCGCTGTGAGAAGGAATTCGCAGCGGCAGATCTCTTCCGACCCGTAGAGGCCGACTGGTTGGAGGGCACCTGGTCGGGATTGGAGCCCATCCGGGATTACGACGCGCATCGGGGACGGACCGAAGTTTCCATCGAGACGCTTCGCGAGATCGGTGCCGCGCTGACCCGCGTGCCCGATGGTTTCGATATGAATGACAAGATCTTGCGACAACTCCGCGGCAAGCGAGACCGACTCGAATCGGGTGAGGGAATCGACTGGGGGACCGCCGAGGCACTGGCTCTTGGATCGCTCCTCATCGAGGGACACCGGGTGCGCCTCTCCGGAGAGGATTGCAATCGCGGCACGTTCTCGCACCGCCACGCCTCGTGGATCGACCAACAGAGCGAAGCGCGATACGTCCCGCTCAACCACATTCGTGAACGCCAGCAGAGGATCGAGATCATCGACAGCCCACTGAGCGAGTACGGGGCTCTGGGATTCGAATACGGCTACGCGATGGCCGAGCCGGGCGCCCTCGTTCTCTGGGAGGCGCAATTCGGCGATTTTGCGAACGGCGCACAGGTCATCATCGATCAATTCATCGCCGCTGGCGAATCGAAGTGGTTGCGCATGTCGGGACTGGTGCTCCTGCTTCCTCACGGCTACGAGGGACAGGGTCCCGAGCACTCCTCGGCACGCCTCGAGCGATTCCTCCAATCCTGTGCGGAGGACAATATCCAGGTCGTCAACTGCACGACGCCCGCGAACTACTTTCACGTTCTGCGCCGACAACTCCACCGACGTTTTCGGAAGCCGCTGGTCGTGATGGCGCCCAAGTCCCTGCTGCGACACAAGAGGGCGGTTTCGAAGTTGTCGGACATGGCCAGTGGAACGCATTTCCACCGCGTCCTCTACTGCGACGAGTTGCCGAGTGAACCCGGCGATGCGCGCCAGATCGTGCTGTGCAGCGGCAAGGTCTTCTACGACCTGCTCGAAGAGCGAAAGCGGAGAGGCGCCACCGACGTTCATCTCCTTCGCCTCGAACAGCTGTATCCTTTTCCGAGCGATGCGTTGGGTCGTCTGCTCGCGCCCTATCGGCACTGCCACCTCGTTTGGTGTCAGGAAGAGCCGCGCAACATGGGGGCGTGGACGTTTGTCTCCGATTTCATCGAGGAGGTGGTGGTGGAGATGGGATTCGCGGAGCCGATTCTTCGCTACGCAGGGCGATCGGCTGCGGCGTCTCCCGCGACGGGATTCGCCGAGCGTCATGAGCACGAGCAGCGCGCGCTCGTCGACGAAGCGCTCACAGTCGGATTGAGCCCGATCGGTCGGATCGGAGATCGCAAGGCGACGGTGAGGAAGGCCCGGAAGCCGAGCTAGCAGCGACCGGAGATCCTGCCTCGAACGAGGGACGACGGAGGACGATGGCGATCGATATCGTGGTACCGGCGCTCGGTGAGTCGATCACCGAGGGAACCATCGCCGCCTGGTTGAAGAATCCCGGCGACGCGGTGGGGGTCGACGAGCCGCTCGTCGAACTCGAGACCGACAAGGCGACGGTGGAGATCTGCGCGCCGAAGGCGGGTGTGCTCTCGGAGATCCGGGCGGCCGCGGGGCAAGATGTCGAGGTCGGAGCCGTGATCGGTCGGATCGACGATGTCGCCGGGGGGGCCGTCACGCGATCCGCCGAGAAGACCGCAGCCGCCGACGCGCCCGCTGCGTCCGTTTCCGACACGACGCCTCCGACCGTTCCAGGACCGACGAGATCGGTCGGCTCCGGCGAGGCCGAGCCGCCAGCTCCATCGACCGACGAAGTCGAAATTCCGAGAGCGCTCGACCCGGCGAAGGTCGCGCGCAGCGGCCCAGGTGGAAAGGTTACCCTCGAGGATCTTCTCGCGTTCGTGGGCCTTGCGCCGACCGACGCGTCCCGAAGCGGACCCGCCGCCCGAAAGCTCCTTGCGGATCACGGGATCGACCCGGGCGAGATTCCGGCGACGGGACGCGACGGTCGCCTGACCCAAGCGGACGTTCGAGACTTCCTGGCCGGTCCGGCCTCGGACTCCACGGGTGTGGCGGTTTCGAAAAATTCGGTTCCGGCGGCCGATGGTTCGCGCGAGAGACGGGTGCGGATGACCCGAATGCGTCGCACCATCGCAGCGAGATTGAAGGAAGCCCAGAATACCGCCGCGATTCTCACGACCTTCAACGAGGTCGACATGGGCGCCATTCGCGAACTGCGCAGCCGCCATCGCGACGCATTCGAAAGGAAACACGGCGTCAAGCTCGGCTTCACTTCTTTCTTCGTCAAAGCCTGCGTGGCAGCCCTGAAGGAGATCCCGGCCGTGAACGCCGAGATCGACGGCAATGAAATCCTCTACAAGGATTATTACGACATCGGTGTGGCGGTGAGCACCCCCAACGGGCTCGTCGTTCCGGTGATCCGAGACTGTGACGCCAAGACGCCCGCAGCGATCGAAAGGAGCCTGCTCGAGTTGGCGGCCAGGGCGCGAGACGGATCTCTCAGCGCAGAGGAGATGCTGGGTGGGACCTTCAGCATCACCAACGGGGGGGTCTTCGGTTCGCTGCTCTCCACGCCGATCTTGAATCCGCCGCAGTCCGCGATCCTCGGCCTCCACAAGATCGAAGACCGCCCGATTGCGCGAGACGGCGCAGTGGTTATCCGCCCGATGATGTATCTGGCGTTGTCCTACGATCACCGCATCGTCGACGGTCGAGAGGCGGTGACCTTCCTCGTCAAGGTGAAGGAAGGATTGGAAGACCCCGAGCAGCTGCCCATGAACCTGGAAGCGTCCTGAGGTACCGATGAGCGAACCCACATACGATCTGGTGGTGATCGGCGCCGGCCCGGGTGGCTACGTGGCTGCGATCCGCGCCGCCCAACTCGGCATGAAGGTGGCCTGCGTCGACAAGCGCGCTGCGTCTGGGGGTACCTGCCTCAATGTCGGCTGCATTCCGTCGAAGGCACTGCTCCACTCGTCCGAGCGGTACGCAGAGGCGAAGGAGAGGCTCTTCGAGCACGGCATCCGCTTCTCGGAGCTCGAACTGGATCTCGGCGCGATGATGCAACGCAAGGAGAAGGTGGTCAGCGACCTGACCAGGGGTGTCGATTTCCTGCTCAAGAAGAACAAGGTGGATCGCCTCGTGGGAATGGCGAGCATCACCGCACCGGGAACGGTTGCCGTCTCCATGCACGACGGGACGACGAACAGCTTGACGAGTCGCAACATCCTGATCGCGACGGGATCGGATCACACGGCGCTCGCGGGTGTCGAGATCGATGAAAAGCGCATCGTCAGTTCGACCGGGGCGCTGAGCCTCGAACGCGTACCCGAAAAGCTGATCGTGATCGGTGCGGGTGTCATCGGACTGGAATTGGGATCGGTCTGGTCACGCCTGGGCGCGGAAGTCACCGTCGTCGAATATCTCGACCACATCTTGCCGGGCATGGACGCTGAAATCAGCCGACACGCCCTGCGGATCTTCAAGCGACAAGGACTCGTGTTCAGACTCTCGCAGAACGTGACGAGCGCGATCGCCGGAGGGCGTGGCGTGCGGCTGAACGTCGAGCCGGCCGCGGGTGGACCTGGCGATGAACTCGCCGCGGACGTCGTGCTGGTCTCGATCGGACGCCGGCCCTGTTGCGACGGCCTGGGGCTCGACGCGTTGGGGGTGACGCGGGATGAGCGGGGCTTCATCGAGGTCGACGCTCGATTCGAGACCCGTGTTCCGGGCATCTACGCGATCGGCGATTGCATTCCCGGCCCGATGCTCGCCCACAAGGCCGAGGACGACGGTTCGATCTGCGCTGAAATCCTCGCGGGTCAGACGGGTCAGATCGACTACGACCGGGTGCCGGGGGTCGTCTATACCTGGCCCGAGATCGCCAGCGTCGGCAAGACCGAAGAGGCGTTGAAAGAGCAGGGCGTCTCCTACCGGGTGGGAAAGTTTCCGTTCTCGGCCAACAGCCGCGGTCGCGCGACCGGCGATACCGACGGCTTCGTGAAGATTCTCGCGGATGCAGCCACCGACCGCGTGCTCGGCGTCCACATCCTCGGGCCCTTGGCGGGAGACCTCATCTCCGAGGCGGTGATCGCAATGGAATTCGGCGCATCTGCGGAGGACATCGCGCGCTGCTGCCACGCGCACCCGTCGATGGGTGAGGCGATGCGGGAAGCGGCGCTCGCCGTCTCGGAGCGGGCGATTCACATCTAGATTCGCGCCGGCTCCTGACGGCGGAGCTCTCGGATTCAGGGTGGCGAGATCGCGGCAGCGATGTCGCGGCTCAGTGTGCCGAGCGCCCGGCTCATCGCGGCGACGAGTGCTTCCGTGGATCGGTTCGAGATGGGTTCCACGTAACTCGACAGCTGCAGCGGATGCGCCTCCGAGCCGTCGGCGCGGACCCAGCGCCAGCGCGCGACGAGCGAGACCGCTGCGTCGCGGTTTCCCTCGAATTCGAGGATCGCGACCTCGACGCGGAGATCGCTTTCGATCGGCGAAGGCCACGGAGTGACGAATACCCGTTCCGTCCCACTCAACTGCGCGAGGTTTTGGGAGAGCACCCGCGGGATGCTCTTCTCGAGAGACTCGGCCCACTGGGAATGATCGTCCGCATACACTTCGTTGGCGCCGGTACGGGTGACGATCTGCGGGCGATTCAACCGCTCGGGGAGGGTGATGCGCCCGACCGCCAGGCGAAGATCGCTGGTTCGAGTGCCGGGTTCCGCGGTTGCGTCCAACACGAATAGCTGCGCGGGTCTCGTCGTTGCCGGTCCGAGGCAACCCGCCAGCAGGGTTGCGGCCGCTGCGCACAGAAGAAGGGCACGAGCGCGATCCATCAAGAGCCTCCGGGTTTACCGCGGAGCAGCGCTCCGGGGTTTCGCTCGAGATACTCCGCGAGCAGGCGAACCGATCGCGCCGCTGCGGTCAGTTCGTTCAGCATCTGTTCGAGTTCGTAGCGAACCGGCGAGCCGTCGGATGCGATCGATAGCGACTGCCTGGCAGCATCGAGGGTCCGTTGGACTCCATTCAGTGTCGCATTGACTTCGGCCAGCGTGAGGTCGGCGTTCTTCGAGAGGTTCTCCACCCGCCCGTCGATGTTCGATACGAGTGCCTGGATGTCACTGATGGCTTCGTCGGCGTGGCTGACGACGCGCTGTAATTCACCCGAATTCACCAGCGTATTGACGCCCGAAATGATTCCCGCGAGTTCGGGAGAATTCACCAGCGTCTTCAGACCGGTGATGACCTGTCGCGCGTCGTCGATCATCTCTTCGATGGAGATGGATTCCATCGTCTCGCTCAACTCCTGCATGGTCGAGGGAATCGTCGGCATCTCCGGGATCGCTCCCGTCGGGTCGACGTAGCGCGCGGGCCGATCCGGGAGGATGTCGAGCTGGACGCTGAGTTGACCCGTGACGATGCTCTGGAGCTGCAGCTGCGCGCGGAGCCCCCGTTCGATGAGTTCAGGAATCAGATCGCCCTCGGGGATCGTGCCGCCGATCTCGCGAATTCTCCGGCGTTGGAGTTCGAGGTAGGCCGGGATCCGCACGGAGAGGTCCTGGGCGTCGAGCTGCACTTCGATGCGGCGGACCACGCCGACCTTGACGCCGCGAAAATTGACTGGAGCTCCGTCGTTCAGTCCACTGACGGACTCCGGGAAGTAGGCGACGTAGGTCTCTGTGACGGTGAAGAACCGGCCGCCACCGAAGACCATGAGTCCCGTCACGACCAGCGCGACGGCACCGAGCAGGAATGCGCCGATCAGGGTCGGATTGGCCTTCAGGCTCACAGTCGGCCCCGATTGAGGAACTGGCGGATCTTCGGATCCGGCGAATGGTCGCGCAACTCCGCGGGTGGGCCGACGGCCAGCATGGTGTGGGTGTCTGGATCGAGGAACAGCGAGCGGTCGGCGACGGCGAAGATGCTGTCGAGTTCGTGGGTCACGATGACCATGGTGATTCCCAGGCTGTCGCGCAGTTCGCGGATCAGGTCGTCGAGGCGACGCGCGCTGACGGGGTCGAGACCCGCAGAAGGCTCGTCGAAGTAGAGGATATCGGGATCCAGCGCCATTGCGCGTGCCACTCCCACGCGCTTTTGCATGCCACCGCTGACCTCGGAGGGGTGGAAGTCCCCGAATCCCGCGAGGCCCATCAGCGCGAGCTTGAAGAGCGCAATCTCGCGGATCTCGGATCGATCGAGATCGGTATACACCTCGAGCGGCAGAGAGACGTTTTCCGCCAGCGTCATCGAACTCCAGAGCGCGCCGTTCTGGTACATCACGCCAAAGCGGCGCATCATGAGTTGGCGACGTTCGGGATCCGCGCCCCAGAAACTCTCGCCATCGTAGAGCACCTCTCCCCTGGCGGGAGACTTCAAACCCACGAGGTGACGCAGCAAGGTGGTCTTGCCGCAGCCGCTGGTTCCCATCACGACGAAGATCTCGCCGCGCCGGATCTCGAAGTCGAGATCCCGCTGGATCACGAAGTCGCCGTAGGTCATGGTGAGACCACGGACTTCCACGAGCGGCGATTCGGCCTGCATCTTCCTCCTAACCGAGAATGTGATCGATCACATTGATGATGCCAGATGCGATCACGATCAATACGATCGATGTGACGACCGCGGAAGTCGTCGCATTCCCGACCGCTGCGGCGCTCCTGCCGCACTGCATCCCCCTCAGGCAGCCAGACAATGCGACGAGACTCCCGTAGACCACGGCCTTGATCAATCCGGCAGCAAAATCAGCCAGCGAGAGCGCGTTGCGGGTCTGGTCGAAGTAGCTCACCACGCCGAGATCGAGCATGCCCACGCCCACGACGGCGCCGCCGGCGATTCCCAACAGGTTCGAATAGAGGCAGAGCAGGGGCATCATGAGTGTCAGCGCGAGCAGGCGTGGCAGAACCAGGAATTCGATCGGAGAGATTCCCATCGTCTTGAGCGCATCGATCTCCTCGTTGGCCGTCATCGTTCCGAGTTGCGCGGCGAACGATGCGCCCGTACGCCCCGCCATGATGATCGCGGTCATCATCGCGCCCATCTCGCGCGCCATCCCGAGGCCGACGAGGTCTGCGACGAAGATCTGCGCGCCGAACTGCTTGAGTTGGATCGCTCCGATGAAGGCGAGGATGAGGCCGACCAGGAAGCTCACGAGCGTGACGATCCCGACGGCCTCGGCGCCGCACTGCTGGATCGTGAGCGCGAAATCGGAAGCCCGAAAATGTGCCCGCCCGCTCGCAAGCCGCACGCAGGCGATCCAGATTTCGCCAAGGAAGCGGATGCTCTCGATCGCCGATTTCCAGTGTCGAAGAGCAGCGCGTCCGAGTGTCGCCAAACCGCTGTCGCCTGCGAATGCGGCCTCGACCTCGGTCTCGGGCACGGCCGCGGCCAGGTCGAGTAGGCGCTGCACGCCTTCGGGCAGACCCGACCGGTCCGCGTCGATTCCGCGGCTCGCGAACAGCTCCATCAGCCCGCGCAGGTAGGTGGGTAGCGCGGAGTCCCAGCCCGCGACGGCCTGGGTGTCGAATCGGACCTGGCGCGGGGGTGCGGTTCCGTCGCATTCGGATCGCACGTCATCGATCGACGGGATGCCTTCGGCGAGCGTCCAGCACCCCGAAAGCCGAATCACGAGTTCGTCATTCGGCTGTCGACTGCAAGCCATTTGGCGAGAGTTAGGCATCGCGTCCCGCGCATTCTATCGCGCTGTCGAGCAGGGGGCCTCCGCGAACAGCGGTGTCGGACGGGATCGCGAATCGGACCCCGACGCGAGGCGAAAGGCTGTTGGCCGCCTCTTATCGAGAGTCGGCGCTCCTTTGCGCGCCGACCGCTTGCGGGTCGCCGTAGACGGCCTGTCCACCGAGAAGCGTGAGGACCACCCGGGCTTCCGAGATCTCGGCGGGGTCGATGTCGAACAGGTTGCGATCGATCACCACCAGATCGGCGAGCTTTCCGACCTCGATGGAGCCCGTGCGATCTTCCAGATGGTTGACGTAGGCAGCGTTGATGGTGAAAGCCGCGAGCGCGTCGGGCAGCGCGATGCGTTCTTCGGGGATGAAGACCTCCCAGGTCTCGTCGGAAACTCCCTTGCGGGTGATGGCAACCTCGATTTCTTCGAGCGGGTTTGCACTGCTCACGAACCAATCGCTGCCAAAGC
>Ga0210102_1000348_pt1 | contig 12382 bp, 9 predicted proteins | sample RushOxbow_ThreeS_4_FD_185563 | JGI IMG/M metagenome (GOLD analysis project Ga0210102, IMG submission 185563) | Wetland microbial communities from San Francisco Bay, California, USA, that impact long-term carbon sequestration -... | ecosystem: Environmental > Aquatic > Marine > Wetlands ...
GACGAATCCGTTTTGGTCAGCCTCATGCGATCACTTTTTTGGCTACGGAAACTATCGGACCAGTCCGGGAACCTCTGACACGATGGCGATTAGTTCACCGTCAGTGAATGGACTCTACTATTTGTCGAATCTATCGGATTCTCCGGCCCTGTTCTCGAAGATAGACGGTGCCCTGACGCAGGCGGCTACACCCGCCCCTGTAACTGGCTCTACCCTGACGCATATCCCGAATCAGGTTTTGACGCCGCGAATGACTGCGATCTATCTGGATTTCTTCAAGGGAACGGGGAACACGCCTACGACCTGGTTAATTTCAGGTGTGGTTGTGAACGACAGCAACACGGCGGCGTATGGAATCAGCACTCGGAGGTTTTTTCAGACGATGGAAATAGATTCTCCGACTTTGGAGACGAATGCGGTTCTTCCCTACAGATTTATGACCGCGACTTCACTCACAGTGGATGAACCCACTGACGGTAGCCTCGATACGGTGAACATTTACTGGCAGCACAGCAGCATCCCGTTGCGCCTGTATGCCGCCGCAGCTTACCGGTTTTTGTAAGCGCAATAAGGAGACAAATGAAGATAGACCTGGGACGCACCTACAACAGCGAGCCAATGACTGAGAAGGTTGACAAGAAGGAGAAACATTATCCCTCACTCTACATCTCGGATGTAGAGGACAAGGAGTTGGCAGCGTTGCCATACGAGGGGACGATGACGGTTCGCTTCTGTAAAACCTCGTCGCAGGTCAACGATCGCGAAGGCAAGAAAAGTGTGAGCATGACGTTGGACATCAAGGCAATTCTCGACGTCGAAGCCGATGAGGAACCCGAGAAATCCCGTGAGGCCAAGCTCGATGAGATCGCCGAGGAAGTCCTCAAAGGCGCGGACAAAGGCAGAGACTACTAAGGCTGTATGGTCAAGGTTTCTTACATCTTCGACGAGGTCAAAAAGATTGTCGGCAACAGCGATCAGGCGTTTGTCTTCAAACGCATTACTGACGCCGTCCGTCTTTTGGCCATCAAGGGCGAGTGGAATCCGTTGTTGGGCTACCTCGACATCTGCGCTACGTCGCGGTATGTCACGCTCCCGTCTGAGATCGAGACTCCCTTGGCTGTAAACATGTGCGGCTGCCCGACTGTTGCCCGTGACCAGCTTTTCAACTTCCATCTGAACGGGCCCGGTGACCGGGACTGTAACCTGGATTGGTCGTGGACGAATATGGGTGAGTTCTACACCTATCGTGAGATTGAGTGTCCGAATCGCTTAATCGCGCTGGGTGACGCTTCTGACGTGAATAAAAAGTTCCGGGCCTATGGCTTTGACCAGAACAATAACCGGATTCGGACTGATAACAACGGGACGTTAGAGGATGGATGGGATGTTCCCATTTTGACAACCTACGCCATGATTGATCCCGACGCACCGCACTTCAGTCGGATTACCCGCGTGACGAAGGATCAGACGAATCAAGCCGTGCGGCTTTCCACGCTGGACGTCAGCAATGCGACCGGCACTCTGCTCGGATACTACCAGTGGAACGAAACCGAGCCGCAGTTCCGCCGCATCAGGTTGAGCCGCGACGTTGAATGGGTTCGTATGGCGTATCGCAAGCGCACTTTCGAGATCAGCAGTCTGAACGATTTGATCCCGCTCGCGAATGCGCAGGCCGTCATAATGATGGTTCGTGCGTTGAAGACTTATGACGAGCCGGGTGGGACACCCGAGGCAGAACTAATGGAGGCGACCGCGGTTCGCTGGCTGACTGAGGAACAATTCATGTCTGATCCTCCGGTTGTTCATCCGATCCAGGTCGAGGGACCAACAATCATGGATCACTGCGACTACGTTGACTAATGACTGGTGAAGTAAGAGATGGTGACGTGCGTTGGCCGGTCGGGATGGATTCCGCATCGGACCCGACGACGTTACCGCAGGGTAGCTACCGATTCGGGGTGAATATCCTCAATCGGGAAGGCATCCCGAAGACTCGCCCTGGCTATCGCCTGACGGCGACGTTGCCGGCTGGCCGGTTGCAGGGTTTTACCTTTTTCCACCTCCGCATTGGCAAGCCAATCGCCGTCGTTGTCGTGGACGGTCAAATTTATCGGGCCCAGTCACCTTACAATACCTTTGTCGCCGTTGAAGGCGATCAAATGGACCCGAAGGCCGAGAAGGTCTATTTTCAGGTTGCCACCAAGGCGGTTCAGAGAAATCCCGATGGCAGCCTGAAGTTACTTAATCCTCCACAGCGGTTACTGATGATTCAGGACGGACTCAGCCCGGCAACCTATTACGATGGGACGAAGACAAGAGCGTTGACTGGCGATACCGCAACGCCGCAAGGGACTCACATGGCCTGGGACGGCGCCCGGCTCTGGGTCGCTCGCCGGAATCTCCTTTTTGCCTGTGACATCGCGGACCCGCTTTCCGCCGTTGAGCAAACAGTAAATACGTTGGGCGGAGTCGGATATTTCATCCTGCCGGGCACCATTACCGGTTTGGCGCTGGTGCCCGGAGTGAACTTACCGCCGTTGTTGTGCTTCACGCAAACAACGACCAGTTTGTTTCAGTCACAGATTCGTGACCGCTCAACTTGGCTAGCGACACCGAGTTTTCAACAGACATTTTTGAGCAAGATCGGATGTAGCTCAGAGCGATCCATCGTGGAAAAGAATGGTATGCTTTGGTGGTGGTCTTCCTTTGGTATGACCCGACTGGACTTTGCTCAATTCTCTGATGTTACCTCCAAGATCAGGCTCATGGATAACGAACTGTTGGTCTCGAAGTCGAACCTGAGTTCGGACCTGTCCGGGATTGCGTGTGCCAGTTATGAAAACTTCATGTTGACCAGCGTGCCTCACGCCGGCTTCAAGAATTCGCATACCTGGGTTTTGGATGAGGGCATTCAGGATCGGTTGACTTCCGAATACCCGCCAGCCTGGTCCTCGTTGTGGACCGGCATTAACCCGGTGCAGTATGCCAAGCTTTCGGTGAAGGGCGTCACCCGGTTGTTTGTAGCCTCAACCGATGACGACGATAGCAACAAGGTCTACGAGTTGTTTACCTCAGATCGCAACGACAACGGAGTTGATTTTCCGTGGCGGTTCGAGTCTCGCGGATATACTGGCGGCACCGCGGGCTACAAACACATTCGTTTCGCTGGCTACAAACTGTCCGAATTAGAAGGACAGGTTGACATCAAGGTGTCCTGGGCGGGCGTCAGTCGTGGTCGCTGGAAGACCTTTGCCAACCTCAGTTTTAACGCGCACCGTGGCAATATCGAGGCATCTAAGCAGTATAGCAATGAGGTGCCGTTTTATGCGCTGAAGCCGCAGTCGCGTGCTGGCCGGACGCAGGACGTCCGCGATTTACAGCCCGATGACCTCGCCTCAGACGGGATTGAGGGTTTCACCAGTGCTACCGAGTCCGAGAAGGAGGTCATTGATACCGCTTTCCAAGTGCTTGTCGAAGGCGCCGGACCCGCCGCTATTCGAGAGTTGATCCTTTTCATGGATGCCGCTGCCGAACCGGTCTCCGGCCAGCCGGACAAGGCCGAGACTGATAACAATTTCGTCCGCTATGATGGTGCGGCTTCAGATGAGGTCGCGGACCTGGACGCCGCTGTCGAGATTTTTTCTGCCGACGGTGAGGGCGAAGCCCGTTACAAAAACTACGTCACGCACGCTACGGCCTCGGCGACGAGCACGGTTAGCCAGGTCGCGGCGCAGAAGATTGCTGACCAGATCGCGCAGGCCAGGGCGGAGTTCGCTTTGATGGAGGAAGTGCCGCCATTTTCACCATGATTACAGTTTTAACTCTGCATCAGCGGTCGAACAAGCTGGACTATTCGGTTCCGAATATCGCCGTCATTGACGATGATGGCAACCTGCCGGGCCTGGCCGCTGATGACCCGCCGTTGCCTCCGGTGTTGATCGCTGTTCAGGATCATAGCTTTAAGTTCGCACCGGCTCTGGGCGCGGCGAATACGTCATTACTGGGTGGCGCCGCATATCAGGTGCAGGGGCACGCTATCGGAGAGAACTGGAATAATCTGGAAACGTTACCAGCTTTTTCATCGGGCTTTACCACGGTTACTAAGGAGCATCAGGCTGTCCCCTGGTATTACCGCGTAATTGCTTGGAATGACAACGGAGACAGCCGCCCGTCGAACGTCATACTGGTGTCGGCTGCGGCTGGTTCAGGGTCGGGCAGTTAAAGGAGAACTGGAAAAATCTGGAAGCAGGTTTGAGGAGGATTTATGGCAGTAACATACGACATTGAAATTTCACCTTTGCCGTCGGATTTCCGCGGCACGCCACAAGAGTTTTTTGAGGCCATCGTGAAACGGATGGTGATAACCAGTGACGCGGCTACGTTCGTCATCTCAGACACGATGCCGACCTCGAATCAAGGCCCCTGGCTGAAAAACGGGACTCAATGGTGGGTCTGGGATGAAGACACTTCGACCTACATCCCGCAGGATTTATCGGCTTCGATCAATCAGCAAGTCTTTGTCGGCGAGGACGAACCCGATCCCGACGAGTATCAAATTTGGTTAAAGATTGATGGGATCAAGTTTATCGGCTGGTTTACCTGGATGGGGGACGTCGCTGGGTGGGTCGAGGAAGACTCCGAACTCAGCGCGGGTTCGGTTACGAGTGCTTTTATCGCAGATGGCGCCATCACTACGGATAAAATCGCTAACCTTGCTGTGACCGCTGCGAAGTTGGCGAACGACATACCGGTCACCAAGCTGGCACCGGGCACCGCGAATCAGTTTCTACGGACCAAATCCGACGGGAGCACTACTGAGTGGGGAACATTCCCGCTGGAGTCAACTGAGATCAGCCTTGTGGTTAATACCACGCTGACGGCGGCACACAACCTCGGGCAGACTCCAAGATTTGTCCGGGGAGTTTTTGTGAATAAAGTAGCCGAGCATGGCTGGGAGCCCGGAGACGAGGTTGATTACACTGCGGTCTGGGACGCCAACGATTACTTTGCCGCGTTGTTCGCCAATGATGAGAATGTAGGCGTAGTGCTGCCGGACAACGGGACCCCGGAGATCAGAAAAAATGCCCACACGGGGTCGGCCCGTGGGACGATGACGCTAGCAAGTTGGAAGTTCAAGTTTTACTACGCTGCGAGCTAATGGATTTTTTCATCACAGGTCTTCCGCGCAGTAGAACCGCCTGGCTGGCGAATTTCTTCACGTCCGGCTCGGTGTTTTGCTGGCATGACCTGTTGAGGACAAAGAAGCCTTGCGACCTCGATCAATACGAAAGTTTGCCGGGCGTAGCTCATTACGGCGATTCGGATTCTGCGCTGTTGTTATGCGCTGAGCAGGTGCAGAGGTTGCATCCCGACGCGCACTGGGTCGTCGTGCATCGCCCGGCAAAAGCCTGCGAGAAATCTTTTCGGGATTACTTTGGCAAGCATCCGTATCCCGGTGTGACCGAAGAAAACGTGGAGTTCGCGTTTCGCATGGTGACCGACAAGCTGGTTGAGACCGTCAACACGTTGAAGCCGGCCAACGTGTTGCATGTGCAATTCGATGAATTGAACGATGTCAGGGTAATGCGGGACATCTGGCATTGGTGCGTGGGCGACCTGCGATTTCCCGTCGAGAGATTCAAGCTGTTGAACCAGCTTCGGGTCAACGTAATGCCGGAGAAGTTTGAGATATGCTGAAGTTCACGAATAGCAAACAGCAGGAGTTGTTCGATGAACTTCTTATAGCGCATTACAACTCGGTGTTCCGCAACAACGCCAGCAGCCAGGCCGTAGAGTTGGCCTCGATCGCGAGCGGTAACCTGGTGTCCGCGGTCCAGGCTGCGTTAGCCACGTTGGGCGGACTCCATGCTCCGCTGGATCGTAGCATTCAATTTTTGTCGCAGCCGGACCCGATCACTGTCGCTGATATGCACCTGACTCGCGGCGGGCGTATACCCGGTTGGGGGAACAGTTTTGTAGATGGCAAGGACCCGATCTGGGAAAAGGTAGAGTTTTTACTCTGTGAACTATACCCGGACCTCATGGATAAAGTCGCGGGAGTCACCCGGATTTTTCACGAGAAGGGGAAAAGCATTTATCCGAACCCGTCCACCTATACGGCGGCGTCGGTTCTGGTGTTGGGAATTAAGCCTGAGTTGGCAGCCGGCGTTTTTATCATGGGACGCCTCCCGGGCTGGATGGAGTTAGCAGGAAAGGTATTGTAATATGGGATTCGCGATTGCAGGAGCACTTGTAGGATTGGGCGGCAGTATTGGCGGCGCAGTTCTGAAACACGGCGGAGAAGACGCGGCACTGACCGCGCAGGCCAAGGCGTTGAAGGCGCTGAAGGCGATTGACATTAACGAAGTCTCCGACCTTGCCACGCAAACCGACATCGAGAAGTTCCGGACTCAGCTTGAGACTCTCGCCAAGGAGGACCCACAGTTCGGTGCGCTGCGGTCGCAGGGCGCCAAGGAATTGCTGGCGGGCATCTCGGAGGACCGCGTTGCGCGTGAGACCTTTGGAAAAGAAATCTCCGACCAGTTGGAGAAACTGAAGGCCGGTGGACCCGAGGCTGAGTCCGTCATCGCCGGTCTGGTTGATCGCGCACAGGCCGACCTGAAGGCCGGCGCGACTCTGCCGCCTGAGTTCCAGGCTGAACTCGTGCGCTCCGGGCTGGCTTCAGCAGGTGCCCGCGGTGAAAGCATCGAGGGCCGGGGACAGGCTGGTGTCGGGGTCCGACGCCTGATTGGTTCCGAAGGCCTGGCGTTGAAAGAACGGCGCGAGGATCGAGCGACTCAGAATCTCAATGCGGCGGATGCCCTGCGTAGCAACCGAGCCAGTATTTTGGGCAGCCTCGCCGAGTTGGATAACAACTTGCGAGCCGCTCGTGGACAACGTGCATTCGGTGCGGCACAACTGGGTATGGCCGCAACTCCGAATATCGGAATCTCGGGCACGGATGCCGCCAACCTGAGCATCAAGAATACGGACTTTGAGAATGCTAGGATTCAAGGTCTGGCTGACATCCGAGCCCAGAAGAAACTGAGCAAGTCAGAAATGTGGCAATCCATACTTAGCTCCAGCACGTCGGCGATCTCCGGACTGTTGGGCGGCATGGGTGGCATCTCTGGCGGAGGCGGCTTTTTAGGCGGCGGTGCCGGCGCTGGTGGAGGTGGAGGCATGGGGTCCGGATTTAACTATATCGGCGGACTGTTTAGCACCAACCGCCAGTCACCTTCGCTCGCAAACAACTATTATACTCCGGGTTGGAACGTATCGGCGCCGGCTCCAGCAGGCGGAGATTGGTCGCGGCTACCATAAGGAGAATTTTTATGCCAGTTGATGCAAACCTATTGAAATCACCGGAGCGCGATAAGGAAGGCGTGAGTCGCGCCTTTCAAGCGTTGCAATACGCCGCGGACAAGGGCTGGATTAAAGGCCAAGAGCTTCTTGATGCTGCGATGGTGCGACCGGCTCAACGCAGTGCAGCCCGACAGCAGGCTGCCGAGGACATCCAGGCCAGCCAGAACCGGATGGAGTTGGCTCCTCAGGTTCAGGACTTGAACCGCCAGCAGCTTATCGGCGAGGCCGACATTTTGCCTCTGCGTCAAGAGTTGGAGCAACGTCAGTTACAGGCTGCCGTCGTCGGCGGAGAGATTACTCCCGCCCAGCAAGACTTTATGGAGTCGTTCAAAAAGCTGGGTCGTGTTGACCTGGCCTACGACGATAACGGGATGATTAAGTCTCTGCCGGAGTTGGTAAAAGCCCATCGTGATGCCGCGGCATCAGGCGGCGCCGGAGATTCACAAAAGGAGTTCGTTGACGTTCTCAAAAAGTCGGGTAATCTCGATTTGGCCTACAATGAGGATGGGAGTCTTAAGTCAACTCCGGAACTCGCCGAGGCTCTGCGTAAGTCCCGGGAGTCCGATCTTAAGGTTAAGAACAAGCAACTTACTTCGAATCAGACTGAGAAACTGATTAACGCCGTAGATAACACCGAGAATTCTTTGGTCCAACTCAAAAGCCTCAAGAAATACCTGTTTGAACTGGATAAGAATGGAAACATTGTCCGGGATGAACAGGGAAAACCCATGCCTTCGGCGACAAATCCTGTCGGGCCGGCAGCGGGGTCAGGTATCGGACGTGCCGCCACGGCGACCGGAGCATTTTTCGGGTTAGAAGGTTCGACGAAGAAAGCCGCGGCTCAGGATGCCATTACTCAGGCTGTCAATAATCTTGCTCTGAACAAGGTCACCATGATGAAAGGTAACCTCTCAGATCGTGACGTAAAGTTTCTATTGGCCAGCGTCCCTCGCCTAGCCAGCCAAGAAATCACTTGGGATGAATTCCTGCGCATTGCGGTCCCGCGCATGGAGGAATCAATCAAGCGGAGTCAAGCCCTCCTTCGCGGGGAGGACTACACGCCTCCGGCTGATTTGCCTAAACTCCCTGATTGGGAAGAACTCAAGGGCTTGGATGAAGAAGCCAAGCCGGAAGACGTCGCCTCGGCAGAGGCCGGTCAGAAAGGGCCAACTGGGTCCCCCGGCAACCCCAGAGTGCCGGCTGGATATACGTTGGTAACCTCCGCGGAACAGTATGCCTCGCTCGACCCGGGGACCAAGGTGGTTGACGCTCAAGGTAACCGGGGAACGAAACCCTAACTTTTTGGTGGATGGCGCCGGGCCATACACACATATCAGAATAGAATGCCATTCGAGCTTCCTACAGACGTCAAGCAGAAAACGTCGGAAAACTTTACACTTCCTGCCGAAGCAATCCAGACCCCGGCAGCCGCCCCCGCCGCGGCAGCCCCGTCGTTTCAGCTTCCAACTGAGGCAGTTACAACTGGTCAGCGGTTGGCGCCGCTGGAGCGCCAGGATGACTACCTTTTGAACGACCCCAGGTTTAGCCCGCTCCGATTCTACAACGCGAACAAGGACGTTCTCCAGCCTGCCGACGTTAAGCGGCTTCAAAAACTCTATCGAAGTCAGCAGGAGAAGGGCATAACTACGGAGCAGGTCGTAGCCGGGGTCAAGCAGGTTCCGTCTACGAGCAAGTATTTGGTTAGCGGGATTGGCAAACTGGCGAAATTGGGTAGCCCGGAGGGTATGATCCAAAATGCTCTCATCGGATTGGAGGCGGTTAAAGGCACGCCGGGCGCCAAGGAGCTACTCAAAAAACAAGGTGCGGAGGCCGTTGCCGGAACGGAGACAATGGCCTTGAATCTGGTCAACATAGGTCGGGGTCTCGTCCGTTCGGCTATCAACAAGGAGCCTCAGCGCAAGTTGGCTCAAGTGCTTCCCTTTGTTTCAAAGGAGACCAAGGAAGAAATCCAAAAGGCGCCCCGGCTCAAGGGCGACATTCTGAATCCGACGGAAATGTTGCAAGGCGTGGATTGGAAGCAACGCTTTTTTGATGATGCCGCTGTGCAACAGCAAACCGAATCGGTTGCGACCGGTAGGGGTCAATTTGCCAAACTGACCGGACTCGACGCCGACAGTCTGGCCGAAAAAGGCTTGGAGCTAGACCCGGAGATGGTTCAGGCCTGGAGCATCGCGACTGACCCGACTCTTATATTGCCGGCGCTGGCAGGCCTAAAGTTTGCCCGATTGGGCACTGGGGCTTTTCAGATTACGAATGCTGCGGGTCGAACCGTTGCGACGGCATCCACCGAACAGGCGGCGAAGTCTTTCATCAAAACAGTTGGCAAGACGATACTGGCTTCAGGCGAGAGCCTGGATGAGGCCGCGAGCAAGATTTATGGCTTTGGCGCCAAGGGTGCCGCGGTCCGTATTGGAGGTAAGCTGGCTGGTAAAAGTATCAAGCTCGCCGGGAAGGCGCTGGCTAGTTCTAAGCTGGACCCAATCGTAGCCTTTTCCAAGCAATTGGCCACGGGCGGAGCCGAGGGCGCGGCCATTGCGGCTCCGTTTACTGAGGGTATGCGCGAAACCGGCTCGCCGGTGGAAGGCGCGACGATCGCCGGAACCGGAGCAGTTCTAGGCGCCGGAGGCCGCACGATTGGAATCCTGGTGAAGAATTTGCAGGACCGGGCGACCGCGCTGAAGCTGAAGTTCGATCCAGCCAACGCTGACAAGCGACCCGTTGCCGAGCGCCCGGCTTACAAGACCGACGCCGGTCTGGACCAGGCGCATTCGGATGCGATGGCATCCGCGAACAAAGGGACACAGAACCAGGTCAATAGGATCAGGCACTTCATGGATGCTGCCTCTGACTTCAAGACCCAGAACGAGGTCTATTTGTTAAAGCCCAAGGCCTACGACGCTCGGCCCGAGATCAAGCAGGCCCAGGGTGAACAGAGCCGGGGTTTTATCTTCGACGCAGTAACGAATCCGGATGGTTCGGTAACTCGTCGCGCCTTCATCCGGCTGGACGAATCAGGTGGGACCAAGGCTGTCTTCCATGAAGCCAGTCACCTACTGGTGAACGCGCTCGATACCGAGACCCGGCAGCGGCTTTTCAACGACATTGATACGTTTTACGGCGAGCACGCGGATGTAATCACTGAGGCATATATGGAAAAGGCGCCGGAGAGCGTCCGCAAGCAGGCAGAAGCCGATCCTAGTTTCAAACAAGATTACGTTCGCAGGGAGATCGCAGTCGGCCTTTTCAACGCGGCTCTGAATGCGACCCCTCTCGATGGTGTTCCGATTCCGCTGAGGACCAAAGTCGTCAACATCGCGGAACGATTCGCCGAACGCCTGGGGCTGGGCCGACAGGCTGGAACTGCCGAAGTCGGAACCCCGGGCACCGTCGAGATCGGGAACATTAACATCCGTCCGACCGAACGTGCGCTTCAGGTCCCCCGCGAGGTAATCAACGAGATCAAGTCCCGCGTAACGGAGCAGGTTCAGCCCCCGATCCAACGCGCTGGGCTAAACATCGAGGGCCCGATTACGATGGGCCGGCAACTTGTTGATCTGCTCCGGGCTGAATTCCCGGGTCAGGAAACCGGCCCCGTCCGTCAGGAGACGATGGGCGGGCAAGCGGCCGTTACGACGCGAGAGACCGAAGTCAAGCCGGTCGGGGCTCCCGCCGAGACGGCAGCGCCACCAGTGGTCGAGCCGAAGCCGCCAGTGATTGAGCCGAGGCCGCCCGTAGTCGAGCCCCGTCCGAACCTGCGCGGCGTTACCCCGGAGGACTACCGTCAGTTCGAGGGTGCTGGCCGCAGCAAGGACGAGATCGGGCTCACCCAGACACGGGAAGCCGTCGAGGCGGACGCGACACTGTCACCGGAGCAAAAGACGGCCTTCAACCAGATCGCGGAGAACACCCGCAAGCCAGTTCGTATTACCTACCGCTCGGCGAAGTCCGAAGGAAAAGGCACGGGTCGCACCCAACGCCGGGCCGAGGTAGAGGCCGGTCGCGGAGGGCCTAGAATCGAGGGCGGCGTCAGCAAGACCGTGATTCCGACGGCGTATCGTGTAGCGAAGAACGGGGCCAAGCAGATTCAGGTGTTCGACCCGGATATAATGATCGCCAATGCCAAGCGCATTTTTTCCCAGGCGAACCGTCCCGGAGTCCGCGAGCTAATCCCCTACAATCTGGAAGGCGTGAGCCTGACAGAGAGCGTCAAGGCCGAGATCAACCGCGACATTGTCAACTACCTGCGCAACCAGGATGAGGGTTATCTCGGCACGGGTGAGAAAATCAACCGCGAGGGCGCCGAATTTTTCGTGCCAGAGGAAAATCCGGACTACACTCCGGTCAAAATCAGCAAGGACCGGGCGAACTTTCTCAACCTGTTGCAGGGGCACGCGCCGCCGAAGTCTGGCCTGGTTCGGACTGTCGAGGGCGTGAAGCAAAAACCGCTCAACCTGAAGGCTCAGGAATTTGCGATCAGACAAAAGCCGCCTGGCGAACTCGTCGAACCAACGCTGGTTCAGAAGAAATCGGGCCAGGTTCCGTCTCAGACTTTCGAGGGCTTCCCGGGCAAGGTGATGGAGCCAAACAAGCTCCGTAAGGCCTTCGACGATGCCGGTGTGAATACCCGCGAGCTAACTGAAACAACGGCTTGGATCAATGCGGACCAACTGGTTGACGTCACTCCGCAGCCAGAGAACGTTTTACGCGCACCAGTTCCGGGCGTCGTCTCAGCGGGCTTCCTCCCGGCGCCGAAGCGGGTCCCGGTAGAAATCGTAGGACCGGACGGCACCCGCTATAGGGCCACCTTCGACGGGTTTCAGGACTTCAGCGCGATCGGGAAGGGTATACAGCGCCAGTTCACCATCGAGAAGGACACGCCCGACTTTTCTGAAGGGGCTACGATTTATGACGGCTCGTTGACTGGCAAGGGCTACCGCGTCATCGGCAACCCGGAGCAGGAAGTAACCGGCGCCTTCATGCCTGCCGAGACGGCCCG